>APMI01003064.1_pt1 | contig 23899 bp, 13 predicted proteins | sample 667938 | NCBI WGS metagenome assembly APMI01 (sample SAMN01084076, study PRJNA167559) | wastewater metagenome | biome: Wastewater | place: Denmark: Ejby Moelle, Odense | collected 2011-11-28
GTCCCGCCGTATGGCGGGACGCTTTTGTTGTTATTAATATTATTAACGAAGTACGCTGAACTGGCGTGCTATATTTGTAGTACTGTTCTTAATGGTAATGAAGTAGTTGCCTGAAGCAAGGTCAGCAACCGGAATCGTTTTGCTGAAGTTGCTTGTTTCAGCTTCATTCCACTGGCGTACAATGCGGCCCGACATGTCGAGTATTGCTACCGTAAACGAAGCAGGCTGTTTAAAGCTTATGTTGAGGTTAAGGATATTCTGCGCAGGCACAGGGTAGAGCTGCAAGTTGCTGACATTAGATACCTGAGCCACAGCGGTATTGCTATCCAGGGAATAGTAGTAGCTGGTCATCATATCTGTGTTGTTGAATACCCAAAGGCCTGAAGAATCCCAAGTGGCAGAAAGGGCAGTGATGGGCTGGCCGTACATATTGTAAACCCAGCTGTACTGCTTGCTGTTCATAAGCATAGCTGCTGTGTCAGCAACCATGTGTATTTGAGTAAGCTTGTTGTGCATGCCATCATACAAATTGCTGTCGGCAGATGAAAGGAGGTTGTTAGCGTAATGCCAGCTTGCAACCACATCGCCATTGCCATCAGTAGCAAAAATATCTTTTGACATGGTAACCCAGTTAGTACCAATCATTTGCTGGTAATAAGCAGAGTCAACGGTCATATTATTATCATGAGAATAGTAGATATAATGTTCTGAGTTTTTCCAGCTGGAAGTCATTGCGTTCCATGTTTGTACCAGTGAGCTGGTAACTTTGTTCAGGAAGTTGTAGTAGTAAACATTCTTTGAGACATTATCCCAGTTGCTGCCATTCCACATCATCATAGTGATGGAAGTAATGTTATTAGCAGGATCGTAGGTGTAGGTATACATCCAGTCATTTACCCAGTTGTTGCCTACCATGTTCTGGGAGGTTTGAGCGCTCATGTTGCCCGTTGCACTGTCGTATGAGTAGGTAACTCTTGATACATCAGTAAAACCGTTAGAGCTATCAGGTACGCTATAGGTATCGGATAAGAGCCTGTTGACATTGGCACTGTCGTACATTTTAGTGTGCTGTCCCGTCATCATGACATTGTGTGCGGAGTCGTAAGTGCCCATGGCCCACATGTCATAGTTATACATGCCTGCAGCACCAGTGGGTGTAGCGAGCAATGAGGGGTAAAATGGCGCGTCGATCTTGACATCACTGCCCCTGCCGTTGGAATAGCTGAGCCAGTTGCTATCGACAGGTGTAAAAACGCTGTCGGTATAGTTACTGTGCGTGAGGCCAACCAGGGTGGCGGGAGATTGCGCGTAGCTAAACGCGGGAAAAAGCAATGCACTAAAAAGTAAGCATTTCAACTTCATAGAAGTAAAATTTGTTTTATAAAACTATGTTTGGGCATAAATGTAATTAAAAAAAATAGTAAAATCCAACCTTTAGGGCGGTCATTTAGTATTTATTCTTTCGTATACCCGGACATAATCTATCTCAAAAACCCGTATATCTCCCGGGGGTATTTTAAGTTCCTGGTCGGATTCGAGGCTGACGACCATCTCGCAGGATTCATTGTTGTCCTGGGCGGCAGGGTTCCTTATAAAGGTGCCCGACCGCGGCTTACATTTATGCTTGTACCTGCCCTGGTACTTGTAAAAAGTGTGTTTTAATTTGCCATCGACATAGAAACGTATGAAATTTTCATCCCAGTCGGTGGTATAGGTATGCCAGCCTTCAGCTTTGTATTTGTACTCGTCCCAATCCGCCTGCTGACCTTCGGGGTGCCAGTAATGGACCACATCGGTAGTTCTTTTTTTTTCGCCATACCACTCAAAAAAGTCGATCTCGTTGTGGTTGCCATTTCCCCAGGTCCAGAAAGTGGCGTGGACATCTTTTTTCGCCTCGGGTAGCTTGCAACGTATCTCATACCGTCCTTTATTTAAACCTGCGTTGTAGGTGTGCAGCATGCCGCCGGTATAGTCTCGTTTCAAGGTATCAAAACTGCCGGAATCGTTGGGGGTTATCCACATGGAGGGGTTGTAATAGGCGTATATTTTACAGGTGCCATCGCTCACCACTACATTACTATCCATGAACAAAACGCCGGTGCCGTGGCGGGCGTATTGGGAGGAAGCAAAAGTATCGATAGTGATCGTTTTTTTGTTCCATGTGGGAATCCAGGTGTACCATTTAGACTTATCTACCTGTGTGCCGTTAAACTCATCCTGCCAGACCAGTTTCCATGCGCCGGTATCACAGAGACTGGTATCGCGGGGAAATGTGAGCTGGGCCTTCGTGGTGAAAAGTGTCAAAAAGAGTATGATGGTAAGTGCTATGCTTTTTGTCATGATATTTCGTTGTCGCCCACAGTTTAGAGCAAATTTAGGGCCGGGAATGGAATACCACACCATTCGCCGGTAGAACGACTTTAACATTTCTTTCAGTTATCCACTTGTTATCGGTAAGTTATCCAGTCGTTAATATTATTGTTTATTTACATGTTTATTTTCATTCCTTCTACATTTGTGCCTGTTATCATTATTAATTTTTTAATCCCCCTTTTTAAACCATTAAAACAAACCAGATGAAATCGAAACAAATTACATGTAAGAGGAACTCCTTGCCAAAGAGAAGGACTACAATGACCGCAATACTTGTGGTCATGCTGGGCCTTCTTTCAATTAAGAGTGAAGCGGGCCCCGGCGGCGCGCTCAATTTTGACGGAATGAACACCTACGTGGACATAGGTTACGTTCTGCCCGGTGGCCATTCCTATACCAAAGAGGCTTGGATAAGGGCCAATCAAAGCTCTACACACAATATCATTACCGGCGACGACGACCCGTTTTGGCTGTCAGGCGACCACCTGAGGGCGGCACATGGCTGGCAGCGCATACCAAGCGACATTCAGGACCCCGAAACATTCCCCCTGGGTGTGTGGGTATATGTGGCTGTGACATATGATGCAGCTACCACCACGATGAGACTATATAAAAATGGCGTAGAGGTAGCTTCGAGCACAGATATGCTACCGGCAGGCACCACTTACCTGCAGGTGGGCGCTTATAATAGCTCGAACCTGTTTGATGGTGACATTGACGAGGTGAGGGTATGGGACCGCGCACTATGCATAGGCGAACTGCAGGCACATATGAACGGCGAACTGACGGGTAGTGAAAATGGCCTGATCGTTTACTATAAATTTAATGACGGCATATTAGGTGCGGTTAATACTCTACTTACAGGCGTAACCGATGCGAGCGGACATGGTAACAATGGAACGCTTCATAACTTCCCCCTGATAGGTACTATAGGCAATTTTGTACAAGGTACAGTGACCGGCAATGCTGATATTTTCATACCACCAACCGCAACTGTAACTGCAGGTGCTTCGACAACGGTGACACAAGGATCGAGCGTAGCGTTGGCAGCCAATTCATCTACAGCGTACCAGTGGATGAAAGATGCCACAAACATCGAAGGTGCCACCGCACAGACTTACAATGCGAGTGCAACAGGAGACTACAGTGTTATGGTGACCATAGATAATGGATGTACTAATGTATCTACACCGGTGCATGTAACAGTGAATGCTGTTGCAATACCCCTTACTCCCCCCGCAAACATCAGCGCCTGCAATAACCAGAATGGCAACAGCAAAACGCTGACATTATCAACAGCGGGCCTTACCTCGCCTACTGTTACTTATGCAATAACAGGCGCAACAACAGGCACAGGTACGGGTGCTACAGTAACCAAGAACTTCAACGTTGGCGTATCAACCGTGACGTGGACCGTAACCGATGCGGCAAACGGAACAAGAAACTGTGCTGCAACTGTGACTATACTGGAACTGCCGACTGCAACCATAAGCACCAGCAAGCCCGACGCTTTTTGTAATGAGCTGGCTGTAATGGTAAAATCATCGCACGCAACAACTACAGCCTACAACTGGACATATAATAATGCCAGTTATGCCACATCGCAGATCATTGACCTGGACAACAGCAAAAACGATGGCTATTACTATGCAAAGGTGACTGACCAGAATGGCTGCCAGAGCAATAGCGTGAGCTATAACTACCAGAAGCAGAATATGGCCAACAGCTATACACTGCTTGCCTACAAATCGATAGACCTTGCTTATAATAATGACATACTGAGCGGCGCTATAGGTGTAATGAACTGGGGCGGCGATATAGACATGGACTGGTCGGGCTCGGTGCCAAGCACCGGTTGGGCTAAAGCGTCTTCACTGGACATAAGCTGCTATGCTACAGTATCGCGCAAATACTATTCACAGGCATCGAACATAGCATTACCTACAATGCTAACTGGCAACACTACTGCTGCCAATGGCCTGTCGAACTACACGAAAACATCGAGCGGAACGGTGACCAATAATTATAAGACACTTACTATTAACAGCTGGGTAGCGGCAACTATCAAGGGTACGATGTACCACAAAATAAAGATAGGCAGCCATGCAACTGTGACCTTTACAGCCGCTGACATAAGCCTGGACAGCCTGGACATAAGCTCTGATGCAAAAGTGATCTTTAGCGAGAATACTATTGTAAGGGTGAGCAAGGCAGTAACAATGGACGACCGTATCACGCTTAACTCAGCTGCAAAGAAGGTAACCTTCTATATGAGTGATGCAGTAAGCGACATTATAAAGTTTGATGTGGGTAATAACTGCAACATTACTGCAAATGTGTTCATGCCAAAGGGCAAACTGAATGTGAACGATGGCAACAACAATGATTGCTGGAAAACAGCTAATAACTGCCATGGCCACAACCACAACAATTGCAACAATAGCAATACCGGTACCTTTATGATAGGCTATTATATAGCTGAACGCATAAATGCAGGAACGAACGTAACATGGGACAACTATACTTGCCTGGATGTGCCTGTGGGCCGCCAGACAAACAATGGCGAAACAGCAGTGTTCACTAATAACGAAATAGGTTCTGTAAATGTATTCCCTAACCCCAACAACGGTACTTTCAGGATAGCAATGCCTGAGCTGAGTAGTAACGCGACGATCAGGGTATATGACATAACCGGTAAAGTAATAATAAGCAAAGAAGTAGCACAGGCCGACACACAGATACTTGATGTGAATATTGCCAATGCTGCAAAAGGTGTTTATATAGTAGAAGTAAAAGGTGGTGGCGCAGACGGAAGGACTAAGATGATAGTAGAATAGGTTTTCATAGTGTTTGATTTAATTGAAAGGGCGGAACATTTATTCCGCCCTTTTGTTTTTCGCGGCACAAACCAAATCGGGGAGCAAAAGTTACCGGGATATAGGGAATACCGCTAAGCTTCTTTACATGAGGAGGTAAATTCAACACATATGTTCTGTTTAGTGTCGAGCCGGATTATTTAGTGAATGGTAGTTATCCGCCTGTCGGCAGTAAATATGTTATAGTGGGGTATGCCTGTTTATGCGTACAAAATGCTCGAGCAATTCATCTTTCCTTCTTCTTGAAACAGGTAGCACTGTGTTATCGGACATGGTGACGAGGAGATCTTTTGAATTGTACTTAATGATCTGGTCGATAGCTATAAGGTGGGATTTGTGTACCTGGAAGAATTTATCTTCCGGTAGTGCAGACATTATTTGCTTAAGCGTGTAGGAGCTTAAAATCTTGTTCTTATCTTTTGTATAAAGATAGGTATACACATTGCTGCCTTCGCAGTGTACAATATCACCAATATTGATGAACAGGTATTCATTGGTGGTCGCAATGGCTATTTTTTCCTGTTTTTCATTTTTCTTAACCAGTTGTTCCAGCATTAATGCCACCTGGTTGTTCACGCCATTATGAAGGCGTTTTTTCGCGTGTTTTAGTGCATTTCTAAGGTCGTCGGTGTTTATGGGCTTTTGTATATATCCGCCGGGGGCGTGTTTTATAGCTTCTTCAAGGAAGGTGTTGTAGGCTGTAACGAAGATTATCTCGAAGTTGATGTCCCCTATATTTTTCAACAGGTCGAAGGCGGTGCCACCGGGCAACATGATGTCTAAAAACACAAGCTCAGGATTAGTTTCTTTGATCTTTTGCTCTGCGGAAATGATGTTATCACAGCTGCCGATGATCCGGATGTCGTTATCGATCTCCGGGACCATGCTCAGGATCAGGTCGCTTATTGAACTTTCGTCCTCTACTACTAATGCTTTTATCATAGTTTCATAGTTTTATATAGGGTCCGATAAATAAATATACAAACAAATAATGAGGCAACATAGAGGCTGTCATAAAGGTATCCTGATCTTTACGATAGTGCCTTCATCGCCAGGCTTGTCTATAATGTCAATAGATATCGCTTTTTCATTTTCGTTGTTCAGGATATCTACTCTTTCCTGTATTAATTGAAGGCCTCTTGACGGTGCCTTGTGCAGGCTACTATTAATCACCAAAGACTTAGCACGGCCTATGCCATTGTCATCGACCGTGATCCATAAATATCCTCCCTCCGCTTTGAATGTTACGAAAAGCAGGCCATTGCCTGCCTTATGGTACAGACCATGTACTATGGCATTTTCAATAAAAGGCTGAATAATGAGCGGTGGTAGTGTGATATGGGTAAGATCGTCAATGCCAATAAGCTCGAATATTGTTTGGAACCTATTATTGAAACGTTTTTGTTCGATAGAGGCATATAATTTCAGGGCCTTTATTTCTTCATCAAGCGTGATCATTTTTTTCCTGGAAAATTCCAGATACATTCTCACCAGTGTGGCAAATTCAGTTATGTAAACGGAGGCTACTTCATTTTTATTATGTTTTAAAAAGCTCTGCACTGAGGTAAGGGCATTGAAAATAAAATGTGGGTTCATGTTAGACTGCAGTGCACTCAATTTTAGTTCGGACATTTGCTTATCAATAAGGGCACGTTTGAGTACTTTGTTTTTTCTTGCTGAAGTCAGGCGTATAATTCCCCAAGCCATTACGGTGAGCACTATTAATATGAATAGGGCCTTCACCGGTGTTCGCTGCCACCAGAGTGGTGTTACTGAAATGTTTAAAATGTACTCTTTGCTCTTTATGTCATATTTGTCCAAAGAGGCGATGAGGTGGAGTTTATAGTTGCCCGGTGGTAGAGCAGGATATGTGAGCGCAGGTGACAATGTTTTTTGCCATTGGTTATCGAGACCTTCCGTAAAATAGTTATAGGTGACGTTATTGCCGTAGCTTATGGTATTTATCGAGAAATAGAAGGTCACATTCTTTGCTTTGTAGCTAAAAGTGACCTGGGTATCATTGCTGCCCACATAAGTGGCCATATTATTATACCTGATCTTTTCTACGTGGCTGCCGTTGATGAAATTATTATCGGGTGCCAGGCGGCTATCGTAGGGTATCGTAACCAAGCCGTAATTACTTGCCACAATAAAATGGTCTTTCAGCTCACAGATGTCCCTCACGTCTTCATAGAGGCTGAAGTTGAAATTGTAGTATTGATTTTGCAAGGCATATGAATTGCCACTCAGCTTGTACCTGTAGATATTGTTGCTCGTAACTGCCCACAAATATTGACCGCTGCATTTCAGATACAATAAGTTATCATTAAGGTGCAACTGCCAAACCGTTCTCCCGCTTAGGTCATACGAATAGATGTCCTCATCGAGGCCTGCTATAAGGTTGCCACCGGCGTCAGTATAAAGGAAATCGGGTTTGTTTGAAAGAGCAATACGTTTCGAGGCAATATCAAACGATCCCTTTTTCATGTAATAAATGCCGTCGTCCTTTGATAGAAAAAGATCGCCGTTCCTGCCGATCACCATATTTTTGGCGAGGTAATCAGATAACTGTGTGATGGCATTGGTCTTCATATTCATCACAAACAGGCCGTAGAAGCAATTTATGTAAAGACTATCGTGATAATACTGGCAATCGTGAATGGTTACAAGTAGCCGGCTTAGTTGCAACGAGGAGGGTGGATTGTACATTCTGCCGTTTTTAAACGTTGATATGTTCTCGTTTGTTACAAGGATCAGCAAGCTGTCTGTATTAAATGTTTTAAAGAAGGTCAAATTGTTTGGCCCCAGGTTTGGTTTGTTAAGTGTTATTTTTTTTGGTTCGTTCAGGCCTGTATCATGAATGACCACATTGCCTTTTTCATCCAGCGCGTATAATTTATTGTTGAAGTTGGTGATCTTCCTGTATTTAAGATCGCTGTACGACCTCATATTCCTGAAGTAGGAGTTAATGAAGAGCAAGCCGTAATGGGTTACCAGCCAGAAGTTTTTGTTATTATCCCTGAATATTGATATGATGTTGTTGGATACTGTGTTTAGCCTTAAAGAATCTACGGCGTTAAGGCCATTGCGGTATGCAATGAACCCGTTTTGGGTGGTGAGCTGTATTTCATCATCCAGGATAAGTTTTTGCCTGATCTTATAGCAAACACTATTCGCATCGGTGTTGAAGGAAATTTTTAGTATAGTATCGAGGCGTGGGTTGAATATCTTGAGCGAATCCTGGTTGAAATCGAATAAATAGCAATTGCTGCCAACTGCTTGTCTCAAGCCGGAGAGGTCAAACTGCCGCTTTAATTTTTGTTTTGTTATAATATTGATGGCGGTGACAGAATCGTGACGTACATAAAAGACATACGGGTAAGAAAATAATGTATGTTCTGCCCTTTGGTCCCCGATAGCGGGGTCATAATAGCATGTGGGGATCTCATCTATCGCTATAGAGGTGTCGGGGAATATAAGATACTGTCTCTTGTGTTCATAGTCGTGGCCAAAAACCAGGTTCTTGTAATAGGAAAGGCCCTTGATCTTTCCTTGCATACCTTTAATGTCATAGACATTATCGTGGTAAATATAGTGCATCACTTTCCTGTAGTCGAGGAGATAGTATTTGTCGTCGGGGCCAGGGGATACATCAAAAATGTCGTTGGATCTTATCGTTTTTGTATTAAAAGCCGTATAGCGGTTACCATTGTATTTCAAAATTCCTTTTTTAGTAACGATCCAGACGTCACCGTATTTATCCTGGCTTATCGTCAACACTTCATTGGATAACAAGCCATCATGAACGGTATAGTTTTTAATTACGTAATGTTGCGCGGATGCAGTACTGACCGATATCAGCCACAGCGATAGCAGGATGTTTAGAAGTATACGCTTTAAGCTAAATGTCTTCATTGTGCTTAAGGAAGGTGATTCCCTATTTGTAAAATAGTGCAAAAATACCAGGATCGCAACGAGCGTTCCATTTTACGGTTGCTGAAGCACCGGGTACCGCATATTGCTGGCTTTTTTCTTAGCTTTATAGGAAACAGATATATTATGCGCGGTGTTTTCACATGTCTTTTCACATGCTTTAGTCTTATCGGCCAGTTAAATAATTTGAAGGCGCAGAGTCAACTGCCTGCTTATATGACTGCTACAGAAAAGAGCGCAATGCAGCATTATACGGACCATATTAATCCCCCCGCGCTTTCTATTACGACCCCGCCTGTAAGCCATGTGCGTACGATGGCTGAATGGGAAGAGATCGACGGCATTATGATAACATGGACATCATATCCCTCGATATTGGCGCAGATAGTAGAGCATGCACAGGCTGAAACGAGAGTGTATATAGTTTGCGCAGACTCCAACACTGTAAAAAGCTACCTGACCGCAAATGCAATACCGCAAACGAATATCAGCTATGTAATAGCACCCTTCAATAGCGTATGGGCAAGGGACTACGGGCAATGGAATGCATACACCCATGATGTAGATTCACTGCTGCTGGTAGACTGGATATATAACAGGCCAAGACCCCAGGATGATACCGTCCCTTCAGCGATCGCGCAGGTGTTCAACCTGCCATTGTATTCGACAACACAGGCACCTAACGACCTGGTGCATACTGGAGGCAACTTTATGGTGGATGGTTTCGGGACGGCATTTTCATCGAAGCTTATACAACTGGAGAACAGCAGTAAAAGCCAGGCGCAGATAGATACTATAATGAGCCATTTTATGGGCATAAGCAGGTATATAGTTATGGACACGCTGCCCTATGATGGCATACACCATATAGACATGCACATAAAGCTGCTGGACGAGGAGACACTGCTGGTAGGGCAGTTCCCCAATAATGTATCGGACGGGCCGCAGCTTGAGGCGAACCTGCTCTATGTGATCAGTAACTATACATCTGTGTTTGGCACGCCATATAAAATATTCCGGGTGCCGATGCCATCTGGAACGGGCAATACTTATCCGCCTGCGGCTAGCTACCGGACCTACACCAATTCCGTAATCATCAATAAGACAGTGCTGGTGCCTACCTATTATGAGCAGTACGATAGTACTGCGCTAAGAGTATACCGACAGGCACTACCGGGTTATAATATTGTGCCGATAAATGTGGAAAGTATGATAAGTGCATCGGGCGCACTGCATTGTATTACCAAGGAAATTGGCAGTGCTGATCCATTACTGATATCACACCATGCATGGGTGGATACAACTTTTACAGGGCCATTTAATGTCAATGCCTATGCCAATCACCGATCGGGGATAGCGACTGCCACTTTATATTACCGGACAGACACTATGCAGCCTTATACTGCCGTGTCCATGACAGGGATGGCACAGCCTAATATGTTCAGCGGCTTGATACCGGCACAGCCTGTTGGCACGCATATATACTATTATGTATCGGCCCAAAGCAATAGTGGCAAGACACAGAAAAGGCCTATGCCGGCACCCACAGCTTACTGGACCTTTAAGGTATTAGGAAATGCGGGCGTAGGGGGGATTACGGTTGTACAGGTAAAAGATATATTCCCGAATCCCTCGACCGCGATAACCTGCATACCTGTAGTAAGCAGTGAAGCCTGCCTTGGGGAAATAAATGTGACCGATGTGCTGGGCAGGCCTGTACAGCATATTCATAGCGGCAAGATAACAGCGGGGGAATCATATTGTTTTTTCAACTCAGCTAACTGGGCTAATGGTGTATATATAGTGACCGTGCGAGCCGGAGGCAATGTGATGACACAACGGGTAGTGGTGCAGCATTGATCCGCATGTTCGCAAACTGCCTGGGTTTGTTAGGGCCTGTTGAGGCTGCCTGCAAATATTTCTGCCATCATACAGCGTGCGCTGCCACCTCCTATGCTTTCTATTGTTGTGATTGGGATAGGCAGCAACTCGGCATATTTGCTTAAAGTTTGTTTTTGGGTTACTGTTAAGCTGTCGAATGCCGTTTGGGAAAGTATCAGGAGTGGCTCCGTGTTATTTGTGTTAACGGGAAGCATATTACCTGCAAAGCTGTTCATTTGCTCATTTGATATTTCTACAATTTCATGTCCGGTTGTTGTTAACGAGCCTCTGACTAATTCTCTTTGATTGTTATTATCTATGCATTCTGTACACAGTACACAAAAGTGTTCACCAACGGACATTATTACGTTGGTATGGTAGACCTCCTGTCCTGCAATATCGTGGGCGTGGAAGCAGATGGGTTTATATCCCAGTTGTTCTGACAGGTTTAGAAAAAGGTCTTTATTGGTACGCGGCGATATCGACGCATAAGCGGTCCTGTTGTCATGATCGAAGACGATACTGCCGGTGCCTTCAAGGAAAATGTCTTCGTCTTCGAAATGGCTAAGGTCGATAGTGTTGCTGATATTAAATCGCTGTTTTATAGCGTCTATAATATCCTGCCTGCGCTCAGTACGCCTGTTGGGTGCGCACATAGGGTACAGAACAAGTGTCCCATCCTGATGAATGCTCAGCCAGTTGTTCGGGAAGATGGCATCGGGTTTTATTGGGTGACCGGTATCTTCAAATACAAAAACATTTACGCCCCTGGCGCGCAAAGTACCTGCGAAGTTGTCGAATTCGTTGAGCGCATTTTCCGCAATATTGGTTTCATCATCATCCGGGTGCTGCTGGAAGGAGTTTGAGTCGGCAGTTTGCGTATTGAATGCAAAATGTGCGGGACGTATGAGCATTATGTTATTCGTGGTCTGCACACTCCGGCTATTTGTTTATTGATCTGTGATCTAAAAGTTTTGTTTGCAAGTTTGCCAGGAGTAGCAGGGCGCAGAAGGGCACCATCCAGATCATTTTGCAGCCGAGCCTGTCAATGGCATTTGCAAAAGTACCGCAATCCCATGCGTTAATGACAATACTTGCGATCGTCACAAACAGGAGTATGCGCAGACCGGGTGTATACAGGTTCTTTTTAAACGATAAGATGAGCAGGATAACTGCAAAAGCAGCAATGACAATATTGAAGAAGCGATTCCATTGCTCTGTGTAGTTTGGAAAGAAATAAAAGTTCTGACTATCGTCCATATAACGGGATAGCTGCGATGGGAAGTATTTTTGAATAGCATCATAAACGCCGCTCCCTTCGGTATTGGGCAAGTTCCCGTCGGCTACACCAAAGCTGTATAGCTGTTGGAGCGTTGCTTTTAGTGAGGCGCTGATGTGCATAGTAATATAGCGCGGGCGGGTAAGCGTAGCGTGTATTATCTTGTTAAAGTCCTCACGTGTGCTATCCCAACCACCCATTTTATTGATAGGGCTGCTGTTCGCATCCCATATAAACACGAAGGCCTTTGCAGGCAATGAATCCTTGTATTTGCAAAGCTTGTAATTGTTAGTGGGACACTGCTCGTCAAGGAATTTTTTCGTGATGCCGTGTTCCGTCATAGCAGCCATAAAAAATACGTGGCTCGATCGGTTTACAGGATATTTTAAAGCGGGAAAGGTTAATGCGGTGAGTACAACCAATACCAACATTGTTTTAGGAAACCCGGCAGGGATATTGTTTTTGAAAAGGAGCTTCCTGCAACATACAATAACAAAGATCAGCAGGAGGAACAAGAGGAAGTGCGATGCGTGTGTGGCAACGGCAATGTAATAGAGCGTAAAAAGGATGACATTGTTTAGAGTGTTTTCGCTTCCCGGCAATAGCAAGACCAGGCAGAGCACGGCCATTGGAGTATAGATATCGCACATCAACTGGCATGTGGTCCATGCAAGGCCTGTAGTAACAGACAGGAGCGCGATGAAGCACAAAAAATACCATGAGTTATAAGCTAGAAGCGACTTCTTGGTGATCTTGGCGAGCAGCCATGCCATTGTATACACCTGAACGATAACCGGGCCGAACAGTGAATAACCATCAAGGCAAAATATCCGTATCAGCAGGGAATAGGTAATTGGCCGGTCGTCAGGGGGCACAAGGGTAAAAGCAGAACGTATATAAGTACCTGAATCGCTGGTGACAATGGGAAAGCCATTATACATGAGCGGTATTGATAGAAATATGGCCGCCACTGCTACCGTTAGGTAAAAGGTAAGGACGCTATATATCTTTCCCGTGGCCATTTAGTCAACAATTTCATACAAAAAAATGTAATTAGGTAATATTTAGCCGGCCAATAAGCATTATTACGGTTGATACAAAAAATAAGGATTGCAAAATGCAATCCTTATCTACGTAGTCCGACCTGGACTACATAAATCTTTTTAGGATATTGAAAATCAACAACTTAATAAGTTAGTCGATTTTTTAGTCGATTAAAGTAAGAACTGGAGGAAAATTTTACCTGTATTTACGTAGGTTAAACTATCGGTACAAAAATAGGATAAATCAAGCTTTTTCAAAAGGCGGGTTATCCACATTTCCAATGTTAAACGTCTTTTTCCTCTCTTAAAAATAGAGTGTATTGTGAATATTGGTTTGTTGCCAGATCATTAAGAAGTTGAAATTGGACTTTATTACCTTCTGGACGAAGTTCGTAAGAGTAGTTGTATTTGAAAAGGCTAATGCAGGCCTTCGTTTTTCTTGCTATATCCACAAACTTATTGAAATCAATTGATAGGTCGTCCACATGAACTAATCTCAAAAAATTATCTTCTTTAATTAAATCATTAATCACTGGAAACACATTGTCAGTCAATCCGGGCACTACCACTGCCTGCGCAGGATTAGTCTTGCCTTTTTTAAATGAATCCTCTAAATTTTCATTGTCATATACAGCTAAATAGGGCGGAAAGTTGCCTTTTTTATCTTCATCAATTTGTTCTGTAATAAAAATATTCCCAAATGTCCTCATGCCAACCGTTAACCCATGTTTATACTGGTTGTACATGAGTTTGTAATTCTTGTGAAATTCCTGGCATTCTTTTACAAGGGCAGACAATAATGCAACGTCATGATCGAAAGTCTTTTGTGCTTCGTCCTTTGTAAAGGGATAATCTAAGGGAAAATGGAATGATTTTGCAATTTGTTCGTTTGTAACTTGGAATTTTTGAATGAATTGGTTTACGTTCTTAGCATAATAAGTAACAAATTCTTTGATGAAAAATTCAGGTGTATAGGATGCTTTTATTAAAGCAAATAAGTCTTCAATGTACTGTACACATTCAGCTATTGCGTCAAAGTAGAGACCATTTTTTATTTCCTGTGCTATAGTGGCATCTCCATCTAGATCGTCGTATTGTTTGATATCCTCTTTTAGTTCATTATAAAAGTCATATCGAGAATCAAGTATTTTCTTAATGCTCAAAATCTTCGTTAATCTCCAACCCGGGTAGTAACTGTTTAAGAATATGACTGTAAGGTCTTTTGAGGCTTCCAATCTTTGTTCATTCGTCATTACGTGAAATTAAAATAAAAAGTTATAAGTTTGTACTTTGCTTCGGTTAGTAAAAACTATTAATACTTCCACATGAAACTATCACAAGTTAAGTTAAAAGGATTCCGAAATTTTAAAGATGCCACTATCAATTTCGAGAAAAAATCTTTAGTCATTGGTTCGAACGATATTGGGAAGACAAATCTTACGTGGGCTTTACGAATTTTGTTGGACAAGGGATTGTCGGAATATGATATCGAACCGCGAGACTCCGATTTCTATGCCTATGACGATGTTCATGAATTTCTGATTTCGTTGAAATTTGAAAATGTAGTTGAGGATTGTATTGTTGCGAAGATGAAAGGAAAGATTAGCGACAAAGATGAGTTATTTATTTCCTATTGCGCGTATCGGGACAAAGACTCATTAGCTAAAACGTATAAAATTTTTGTTGGTAGTGCCGCGGACAAAATGGAAGAAGTTGAAGAGCGCTATTACCGCAAGGTTCTAAACATAAAATATATCAGCTGTCGTAGAGATTTTCATAATTTCATTAGCAAGGAAAAACACAATTTATTTTATGCGGCAAAACAAAATAGATCAGAGGATCAATTGAAAAATGATGATAAGCTGATTAACGAAATCAGTGTGGATTTAAAGGGTATCGATGAAAAGATCCCGCAATTGTCGTTTATTGATACTGCCACTGACACTATTAATTCGGAATTAGATAAGTTGTCTATACACAACCAAAATCAGAAGATTGTGTTTGATGCCGGTACCTCGGATGTGGAAAGTTTTATAACAGGCGTTTCCATTTCGTCTAAAAATAATAATAAAAGTCTCTTAATTGGCGGTGATGGAAGGCTCAATCAGATATATCTGTCTCTTTGGGCGGCGAAGCATGAAGTATCTGAAGACAGTCTTACCGAGGTTTCAATTATATGCATAGAAGAACCGGAGGCACACTTACATCCACACCAGCAAAGAAAACTGTCGGCGTACCTGAGTGAATCAATTAAATCACAAGTGATAATAACATCACATTCTCCACAAATAGCCTGCGAGTATTCACCAAATTCCATAGTAAGATTATTGGATGTAGGGAACGGTAGTTTTGCAGCGTCTGAAGGGTGTGCCGAGATTATTGATGCTGCGTTTGAAGATTTTGGCTACAGAATGAGTATTATCCCAGCTGAGGCCTTTTTCGCCGATGTAGTTTTATTGATAGAGGGGCCATCAGAAGAACAATTTTATAAAACGCTAGCGAAGCAAATAGATATTGATTTAGATAGGTTAAATATTAGCGTGGCTAGCGTTGCAGGCATAGGTTTTAAAACTTACATCCAAATTCTCGATAGTTTAATGATAGATTATGTCATTAGAACTGACAACGATATCTTTAAAATCCCTAAAAAGGATAGTTATCTATTGGCGGGCTTACGACGGCTCATAAATTACTATAAAACATTTCATGAAAGTGATGCTGAAATCGATGCAATGTTGGAAAAACACGCTGATATAATAAAAGGCTTCCCATTGCCGATTACTACTCAGATAATAGATGCTGCCAAAGAAATCACGGATTTGTTAGAAGACTATAATTTTTATATTGCGGAGAAGGATTTAGAAACTGATTTGTTTAATGGCCCAATTCATGAAGATTTAAAGATATTTTTTAAGGCTACTGACGATGAACTAAAAGAAGGCGAGGTAGTGGATATTGTTGAATTAATGAAACAGAACAAAGCAATATTTATGTATAAGTTTCTCAGGAAGCACAAGGAATGTCTAAAAAAATTGAATGAAAATGCAATTTGCGAACCGCTAATTGCTTGTAAGGAATTGGTCGAAGAGAGACTAAAATGAATCCGACAGATCAACAGCAAGAAATTATAGACTATCCTAGTAATGCAGTGATTATAGCTGCTCCAGGGAGTGGTAAGACTTTTGTCGTTTCCGAGAAGATTAGAAAGTTTTTTGAACAGTTGTTAGAATTTGAAGGAGTTGTCGCCATTTCCTATACAAATAAATCGTCCAATGAACTCCGTGAACGATGTTTACGGAATGGTATCAATTCTAAAAGCTCGTTTTTTGGCACGATAGACAAGTTTTTTATTTCTGAGATTATTATACCATTTGCGAAGCACGTTTTTGGCATTCCTGCCAATGATATCAAGATTGTTAAGATCGATAGTCTTAGCGAAGATGAACAAAATAGTTTTAGCTGGTTTTCGCGCGGAACGACTTTGGATAATTTAACTGATGAAAATATTGAAATACTTAAATACTTTTTTCTAAAAGGTATTATTTCAATAGAATCAGTTGGTGTTTTTGCGGATTATATTTTTACAAACAGCTTAGCATGTAAAAATTATATTAAGGCAAGATACAAGTATATATTTATAGACGAATACCAGGATTCAGGAGCAAATCAACATGAGATTTTTCTTAAAATAGTTGGATTAGGCGTTGTCGGTGTTGCTGTAGGGGATCTCAATCAATCGATTTATGCTTTCTCAGGCAAAAATTCTAGATTTCTGTCTTCTTTAAGGCAAGATGAACATTTTAAGCCATTTTTTTTAACCCAAAACCACAGATGTCATCCGTCAATTATTAATTACTCGAATTACTTTTTAGATCCTACTGTACCGTTGATGGAGGCCGATGAATTGAGAGTTGTTTTTTGCAGCATTCAAGGAGGTGATCAAGCCATTGCTAACTGGATAGATCAGCGTGTAGAAAGAATTAAGCAAATGTTTCAGATTCAGCAAAATTCGGATATTGCGATTCTTACTAGATGGAACCGGAAAATTGATGCAATGAAAGGATTTCTCGTAACCCCTACTAAGGTATCTATCACTGCTGATCTTGATATGAGTTTGAACGTATGGTCAAGTATATTTTCGAGTCTGTTGCGCTTCGTTTATGATCCTACCTTTAGATTTATTGAAGTCGTAGAAGTATTTACAACCTTTGATAGGCTTAATAAGCCGTCCATAAAAGCATTGTTAATATTAAAAGAGGAAATTGCTGCCTTGTTTCAAAACGAAATTGACGCTGATGCAATTCGTAACAAATTCATATTAGTTGCGCAGATAATTGCACCAAACTCACAAAATCAAGAATCTGTTGAATTGCTCGATGAAGTACTTAGATCACAAGAACTTTTGGACTCATACCGTCCCGCTCGTCCCGATCAATTGAACCTAATGACTATTCATAAATCTAAGGGGCTTGAATTTGATGTAATAATTCATCTAGAATTGAACGAATGGGTTTTTCCTCAGAAACGACCAGGTGCAAACAACGATTTTAACAATCCTGTATATACTGATCTTAGTGAAGACAGGAATATCCATTATGTGGCTCTTACGCGGGCAAAAAAGGGTTGTATTCTTTTAAATGGAAGTCAACGAACTAATAATGATGGAGAAACGCGGCAAGCTAGAGATTCTGAATTTATTTGGCAAGATAACATTCGTACTCTACGGAGATAACCGTGTAAGTGTCGAAGGATAAGGCAGAGAGTTCTTAAGAAGATATAGAGCAAATGACAAACTTGCCATTCCTCAATGGGTTCGTAGAGCAAGGTTTTTTTATTCTAAATTAATCATCGTTAAGAATTTCTTGCAAGATCACATTTTCAATCTCCCATTAAAGCTTTTGAGGTAAAAGCAAAATTCTACCATCCTTGAGCTTCATAGCAAAATCAGAATTACGACACTTATTAAGTTGCTCTCGAATAACAGTGTTTTTTCTCAAAGACTGTTCATATGGGCCAGGAAAAAAACTTAAAATTGCTGAACCATATGGCGAAGGTTCAAATGGATGCTCAACACCGTTTTCATCATTTGGAGTTTCCTTAAGCCATTTCTTGTACAAATCAATATATTTCGTGTATGCCTCCTTAATTGATTCTTTCAATTCTTTTGATGCTTTTTCCTGAATTTTCGAAAGAGATTTATCAATTCCTTGCAACCTTTTCATTTCAGCTTTTCTTAAAGTACTTTTATCGCCGATTGATTTTTTAAAATCATCAATAACTGTTACTGACAACTTTTCTAAAACATGGCCATTTGGATCTTGCTTTATCAGATTTACCATACCAGGATATACGGGAGCTATAACATAATTCTCCAAAGAGCTTCCATCAACACATTTCCACCGATAAGACCAGAGCATTAAAGTGAAGTCTTTACTGTAAGAAATTTTAAGACCGGGAAGGCCATCTTCGAAAATAGAATTGGTCTCACACAAATGTTTCTTTTCGTTTATAGACTTGTCAAACGATTCCTTAGCCGTTTTATTGAAATCCTTTATGTATTCATCTATATGTTCTTGGTCTCTTATAATACCAGGAGGTATGATGTCTGACTCAGGCACATCTGTCGTAATCCATTTTCCACCTTTAAGATTTTGTTCCTCTAAAGCCTGATCGCGTCTTTTGCCCAGAATCTCAACTAAAGGCATTGGAAAATAATTAATCTCAATTGCATGTAGGAGTTGATCGAATTCTTCCTGTGTTAGTTTGCTGATGCCGTCTCTAACTAAATCAAGTAGGAAGCGATTGTCTTCTGAATACCTTTCCCATGGGCCAGGACCAATAATTGGATTAGCTTTCATCCAGGCGAATTCTAACCTCGAGTCATCTGTTGCTGAACTCGTACGCACATCAAGAATTGAATTTGAAATTGCAAGTGTAGGTATATCAGAAGAAAATGCTAAGTCGTTTTCTTTTGTGTTGGTTGTTACGTATAAATAATTTTCAGGTAGTTTATTTTTGATAAACAGGTTATTTATATTGAAATAACCAATGAATGGGATTCCCCGTGGCGATAAAGATGCCTTAATTTCATCAAACTTCAAATTTGAATTTAGTCTGACTGCGAAATTATTTATTTTAACGTCTAGTGTGAGCTGAGATTGACCACCTACTGTATGGACAAAGCCGACACTAACCTCCCAGTTATCTTTGCCTCCATTAGCCGCAGCTATAATGCCATTTGCATTTCGTACACTATTATTTTCATACACAGTTACAGCTTCATGCCAGTAATCATTGGCAGTCTGTATAAATTCTGCACTAGGAGAAAAATCATCAAAGTAATTGCCACCCAATCCAATAGTTAGCAAATTGTTCAGATATAGCAACTCTGCGCTATAAATCTTGCCATCAGTTGAGCATAAAAGTGGCCCGCGAGGAACATAGCCAAGTCCCGAGGGTTTAATTAAATCATAACCACTTTCCCTAAGTAATTGCGTAAAAGCACCATTAATATAGTCGCTGCTAGTAGTTTTCACAATAGCATTGGTGATTTTTGACATGGCATTTTTTGTTGCTCCAGCTAAATCTAAATTATACTTAAAAAGGAAATTGCGATCATTCTGTATAGCTTTAAGCAGGGAGGGAGGAATAGAAGGGATGTGTCCTTCAAGGTTAATAAATTTTATTTGGTTCCCTGATCGAACTTCATAAATAGCGCAGAAATTACTGAGTGCAGGATTCAATATCATTTCTCTTAAAAATACTTTAGAACCATCATTAATCACAAAATTTGTTAAATCCCATGCCTTAAAATATTCTTCAATTTTAGAACAAGCAGCAATATTTTTTTCATTCGCAGTGATGGACTGAAGCCTCTGAAGATCAGTTACTCTAATTAGATCCAAATGGCAAAAGATGTCAACAAAATCGCAAGGCTTATCCTTGGGCAGATTTTTATTGTGCTGTAAAAGAATCTCATTAATTCTTCGATAGGTTTTATAAAGTAACAAATTATAAAAGGGTTGAAACGCGGCGCTTTTTTTACTCTGATACTCTTCATCTGAGGCAGCAATTCGAACGCCATTAAAGTAAAAAATTCCTCCGGGCATTCCCCCTTTTAATAATTCCCTGGATAAAGGCGTCAGATTTTCCGGCATATGCCCAAAGTTGTAATTAGTTGTTGCAACCAAAGGTGCATTTAGTGCATACGCAGGATATACTTTTGATGAGATTGCATCATTATCGTTAAAAGAATGGATGGCAATTGCCTCAAACAAATCTTTCCAATCTACTCGCGTTTCATTTATGTAATAAAGTAAATAGTTTAAGGAACCGTTAGGATCGGATCTAACATAGTCAAGCTCATGTCTAATTATATCTTTGTTGCCGGACAAAACTGCCAATTCTTGGATAGCAAAACTGTAGTTAATTGGATCAAATATCCTTGGATTCTTCCTAATTAATCCAATGGAATGAATAGGTAATACGCCAATCCAATCCACATTGGCAACTTGCTTTCTTTTTGAATAACAGGTGATATTTTCTTCATATAGGCCCTCTGAAATTGAATAGTGCCTTGAATTAATTTTGAAACTATCAATAGAACCTATATGTTTTGTTGGCAAAACAGGTTTCTTTTCAATTAATGTTGTAACAAGCCTACTTTCAGGAATTCTACCTTTTAGTTGACTAATAAGCTTATTAAATACACTATCAAGATCACCTACGTCTATACCAGATATGCCTTTCAAATTATTATCGAAGTATTTTAATTTCATCTTTGCTATTGAATATGCGAGAATGCATTTTCTATCTAGTTCCTTTTCAACTATTACCCTGGCAGACGAATCAGAGCTAGATTTTAGAAATTTTTTTTGAAAATTTTGACTGATACGTTGAATAGTTATCTCTTGAACGCTTTTAAAATCAATAAAACTGCTGCCGTATTTATCAGTTAATCTTCCATATTTTGATAGATATTGTAAAATATCGGGACTTTCGATGTCATCTGAAAGTCCATTTCTTCTGCATAAATATTGATACAGACTATCAATTTCTATTCTGTACTTTTCTATCAACTTATCTTTAAAGAGCGGCGCGTCTACAGAGTCCAACAATTTAGACTCAAATTCCTTCATAGCAATCCAATTACTCGGATGAAGGTATTCACTAGTAAAAGATGCATCGTTAAATTTAAGGTTGAGCTTCGAGATAACCTGAGTGTTTACTAATAAATTGAAAAAAGAAGGAAATAGATATGGCGATCTCAATTTTGAATAGTTTATTTGATTGGCGGTCTCTCTAAGCACTTTGTCATCGCAACGTAAAAACTGTGTGAGTAAGGCCTGACATCTAGGTGTATTTCTGCGAACAAGGGCGTAAAATATAGCCCTAATTACTTTATATCTATTTGTTGTTGACGGGCCAACTATCAATGATTCATCTGGTATTTTTCCATCCGTCAAGATTAACCTACTTCTATCATCGGCTAAAATGAAATTCTGTAATGGTAATGTTGCAGTAGCAAATAGACCATCGTTCTGTTCTGCAATATTTAATGCAGAAAGCAACATATTCATCACGCTATCACTTGAGTTTAGTTCGCGTAATCCGAGAATATCAAATGAATAGTATCCAAAGCAGTGATTAAATGTGCTAGAAAAATTCTTAGAAAAGAGTAATTTCCACAGTGAAACCTTTATGTTAATTCCATCGATATCTTCAGGCTCAGCTTTTACTTTACAAGTTGATAATAAACTTTGATAGGTTAAAGGCCCCCCACATGTCCTAATAATTTTTGAGAGCTGTTTGATGTTATTTCCGCGCAGACTGTCAAGAGACGAGAATAATGATGATAACTCATCGTCAAAAATTGTTGTAGGAAAGCGAGATAGTGCATTTAAAATGCTAATTCGCTTACTACTCTGAAACATTGACCTTAATATCCCGTAGCTACTGTCAATGTATTTTTTTGACCAGTTGTTATTCCTATCATTTTCAAATTCTATTAGGAATTGAAGTAATGTATCGGTTGAACTCTCTATCTTTTTGGTGTCAATTTCTAAATTACCAATGCACCTTTTGACAGATGTAGTGTCAATTCTGGCACTTGCGACACAAAATAATCCGCAGACGGAAAGGACGATAAACAATCCTACCAGTGAACTTTTCATAAAAATCTATTCTTTGCACGAAGGGTGAGATAATTTTGAATTAATAAATGTATAAAATATTTATCATTATCTAATTCAATACGTATAAGTAGGTGATGTTGTGCCTTGCGCTTGATTAACTACTTGCAGTAAATTTTCTCCTGTAGGTTTTTTGCACTTTGCAAGATTGCATTTCGCCATGGCGATATTGCTATATCGGCCTGTAATTAAGCGAAATGCGCTGCGGGGAAGTTTCCCCGAACCCCTCAGGATCGCTACTTATAAATAGCATATCCAACGGGAATATATTGATTGCCGTGTTGTAATAAATAGATTGTATTCGAAAACGTTGGCAATGGGAAAACTCTTACTTTGGTTAGTCCGCAGAGAATATGATTGAACCTTGCTCCATCCAGTTTATTATTATCAGCAATCGTCTCTTTAAATAAAGGTTTAAGAATAATATATCCTTTAACCAGATCAAATAGCGAGAGTTCTAGATAGTCGTTTCTTGAATTAATCTTTTCAAAATAGCTTTTAACGTTCAACGGTGTATTTTCCGGCCTGTCCAATTGATGAACAACCTCTCCAGCGGATTCCTTAATTTGATACCTTTGGAACGTTCCAATTTTTTCAACTATAAAGGACGTTTTTCCTTCACTGTGTTTGAAAACATCGGGTGATGAAAAGAAGTTGCTTATTGCTGAAAATTTATTTATTTCCTGATCGAGGCTTCGAAAATAAACTGTATCTCTCACTAAGAAGTTTGTATCAATATGCATGCTCTTTAATTCATCGCTGGAATATTGTTTTAGGTTCTCAAGAATACCTTGTTTGTCATAAAAAACTTGCATGGTTAGGTATTTTGGAAATAGTGCTGAATAATCATAAACAGAATAATACGCCAAAGAGGGAATGAAAGAGACGCTTATGAGTACTCGGTAAAGTAATTTACTTTTTATCGTAATACTATAATTAAGTACTCCGCCAAAGTTTATTGGTATGGGGTACTCTGTCTTATTGCTATGCTTAATCCGAAATGCAAATAATAGCGGGATAATGATAAATAATAGTGGATAGTATAACTTAATAATTTCCATTTTTTGACATTTTAGTCATTCAAAAAATTTAAAATCAGTTCATAGGTTTGGTCGGGACATTCCTCCTGTGGTATGTGTCCGCATTTATCGATAACGTGCAATACGCTCCCACGGATAAGGCTTTGCAATTTTTGCGCGGTGTGCAAAGGAAATATCGGATCATTTTTTCCCCAGAGGATCAGAGACGGTTTTGAAATTTTCTTGTAGCTATCGACATAGTCCTGGTAATTGTCGGGGATGATTTGCTCAGCCATCTGTACAA
>APMI01016823.1_pt1 | contig 23860 bp, 23 predicted proteins | sample 667938 | NCBI WGS metagenome assembly APMI01 (sample SAMN01084076, study PRJNA167559) | wastewater metagenome | biome: Wastewater | place: Denmark: Ejby Moelle, Odense | collected 2011-11-28
GAAGGGCAAGCGCCGGGGCGTCGTCGCGCAGCGCCACGCGGTTGAGCGCACCGAGCGGATCGCCGCCGGCCAGCGCCCGCGCGGCGGCAATGATCATCGAGTCCATGCGATTCCCGTCACACTTGTCACTCCCGCTATCCGCCTTTCGGCCTCTAGTCTTGCCGTGTCCGCTGGGAGGAAAGGCGTTTTGCCGTCCGGGTTCAAGCCATTTCTGGCGAGGGCCGGGTGGCGCCGCCCACAAGCCGCCTTGCCGCGGGGGCGCTTCGGCCGCATCGTGAGATTCTTTTGCGAGCGATGTCGGAAGAGCCCCGCGGCCGGCGTCTTTCATCCGAGGTGGACAGAAGCGATCCGGCGCGATTTTCGCCGGCCGGTCGATCCAGGAGGAGATGACAATGATCCATACGCATTATCGCTGGGTGATCGTCGCGGCAGGAGGCCTGCTCGGCTGCGTCGCCATCGGTTCCATGTTCTCGCTGCCCGTTTTTCTGCTGCCGATCTCAAGGGATACCGGCTGGTCGGTGACGGGCGTTTCCACGGCCATGACCGTCGGCTTTCTCGCCATGGCCTTCGCGAGCATGGTCTGGGGCGGCCTTTCCGATCGCTGGGGGCCGCGTCCCGTCGTTCTGGCTGGCTCGGTGCTGCTGGCGGCGAGTCTCGTGCTGGCGAGTTTTTCCACCTCGCTCATTGCATTCCAGTTCGTCTTCGGCCTTCTGGTCGGGGTCTCGGTCGCGGCCGTCTTCGCGCCGATGATGGCCTGCGTGACCGGCTGGTTCGATACCCATCGCAGCCTCGCCGTCTCGCTGGTTTCGGCCGGCATGGGCATGGCGCCCATGACCATGTCGCCCTTCGCGGCCTGGCTCGTGACCGGGCACGACTGGCGCACTTCCCTGCAGATCATCGCCCTCATCGTCGCCGTGGTGATGATCCTGGCCTCGCTCCTGATCCGCCGACCGCCCGCGCTGGAGGCTGGGACGGCGGCTCCGGCGGCGGGCGAGCCGCAGGAGGCGATGAGCATGCGGGACGTGCTGCGTTCGCCGCAATTCATCATCCTGTGCCTGACGAACTTCTTCTGCTGCGCCACCCATTCCGGGCCGATCTTCCATACGGTGAGCTATGCCATCACTTGCGGCATCCCGATGATCGCGGCGGTCACGATCTACAGCATCGAGGGGCTGGCGGGCATGGGCGGGCGCGTGGTGTTCGGCCTGCTCGGCGACCGGTTCGGGGCCAAGCACATTCTCGTGCTCGGGTTGTTCGCGCAGGCCTTCGGGGCGCTCGCCTATGTCTTTACCGGCGGGCTCGCCTCCTTCTATCTGGTCGCTGGTATCTTCGGCTTCATCTATGCGGGCGTCATGCCGCTCTATGCGGTCATCGCGCGTGAGAACTTCCCGCTGCGCATGATGGGAACCGTCATCGGCGGCACCGCCATGGCGGGGAGCCTCGGCATGGCGCTGGGTCCGGTCGCCGGCGGACTGATCTACGATACGTTCGCGAGCTACACATGGCTTTATGTCGGCTCCTGGGGCATCGGCCTTGGCGCCTTCCTGATCGCCATGACCTTCCGGCCCGTGCCGAAGGCCCGGGAAGCCCTTGTTGCGGCTTGAAGCTGTGCGCCGCTGCCGAAGAGGAAAGGAAACTGTGTCAGGCGGCTCCGGCCGGATCACCGATCGGCATGAGAGCCGGTTTGGTGGCCTGCTCGCGCCTGATCTTTTCCTCTTCGCACGCCGTTTCGCTATCCTGCGTCCTGCCGGCATCGCGCACCTTTTCGCGCGGGAGACCGGTTTCGGTTTCATCGGGAGGAGGTGCTTGCGGCTTCCTGCTCGTCATGGTCGGCTCCTTGTCTCGAGTGGCCCTCAGAAATTCAGGAATTGCGCCGGGTCCCGGCGTGCCCGCATGAGAAGGTCCAGTTCCCGCTTGGAGGGGCCGAACTTGTCGAACAGGCGCTTGGCCTCCTTTTCGGTGAGGTCATGGACAACACGGAAGGTTTCCACCGTGTAGAGTTCCCCGGAGAGCCTGCGATGGTCGGGGAAAAGCTTGGATTGGTCCGGCATCTGTGATCACGCCCAACTGTCAGCGACAATAGGGGAACCGGCGAACACGGCGATTGTTCCGGATGAAGTCGGGAAAGGTTGGGGCGGGTTTTCCCCGCCCCGCGAGCGTCAGGGCTTCGCGCAGAAATCCCGCAGCGCATGGGCTGCGGCCAGCATGTCGAAGGTGCGGTCCTCGTTGACCGGCTCGGCGTCCGTCGACAGCTTGATCATGGCGAACTCGGCCTTCGGATCCATGTAGAGATACTGGCCGAAAATGCCGAAGCACATGAAGACGGGGCTATCCGGCGCCTCGATCCAGAACTGGTTGTGATAGGCCCCGTTCGGCAGCGCGCCCTGCCGCTCGTCGCCGAAGACATCGTGGTCGGCCTTGTTGAAGCTGTCGATCCATTCCTTCGGCACGATCTGCCGGCCATGCGCCTTGCCGCCGTTAAGCAGCAGCAGGGCGAAGCGGGCGAAGTCGCGCAGCGTCGCGTTGAAACCGCCGTCGGCCAGCGCATAGCCGCCGCGATCGAGGGTGATATAGGCGTTCTCCTCCGCCCCCATCGGCGTCCACAATTCCTCGCTGATAAGGTCGGCGAGGGGCTTGCCCGTCACGCGCTGCATGATGAAGGCGAGCACGTCCGTCTCGATGGAACGGTACTGGAAGACCTCGCCGTGCGGGCGTTCCTGTTCGGTAAGCTGGAGGATCAGGTCCCAGACGGTCATCGGCCATGCCGGATCGCTGATCTCGAACCAGCCGCAGGCCTGGCCGAGCTTCTGCATGTGCGAGCCGGGCGTCGTGTAGGACTCGTCGAAGAGCACGCCGCTCGTCATGTCCAGCACATGCTGCACCTTCGCTCCGCGATAGCCGGTCGCCTCGAGTTCCGGCAGATATTTTGTGACGAGCGCCTGCGGATCGATGAGGCCGCGGGAAACCAGGATGCCGAAGACGGCGGACGTCACCGATTTGGAGACCGACATGGCGAGATGCTGGCGCCAGGGCGTCATGCCGTTCATGTAGCGCTCGTCGACCACTTCGCCGCGCGAGAGGACGAGGAAGCCGTCGGTCGCGCTGTCCTCCAGCCATTGCGGGATCGTGCGGCGGCCGGCGCGGGTTTCGATGGTGAGGCTGTCGATGTCGCGCTTGCGCTCGGGCAGCGGAAGAACGGGGCCGGGGCCGCGCCAGATTTCGGCGGTCGGCACCATTTCGCGTACATGCTGGAAGGTCCAGCGATGGTAGGGCGGGAAGTCCCATTCACCACGCGGGATGATCGGTGCAGCCGGATTTTTCGGATCGCGCTGCCAGGGCTGTGTATTCGCGTTCATTCACTTCTCCAGAAATCAGCCGGCCACGAGGTCCGGCAGGCGATGGATCGAGGCGACGAGCTGCTGCGTATAGGCCTCGCGCGGATTGCCGAGCACGTCGGCCGCGTCCCCGTGCTCGACGATCCTGCCGGCGCGGAAGACATAGACGCGCTGGCAGAAGGAACTGACGACCGACAGGTCATGCGAGATGTAGAGGAGCGTCAGCTTGCGCTCGCGCTGCAGGCGGGCGAGCAGGTCGAGGATCTGCGCCTGCGTCGTCACGTCGAGCGCGGAGGTGATCTCGTCGGCAATCAGGATTTCCGGCTTCAGCGCCAGCGCGCGGGCGATGCCGACGCGCTGGCATTGTCCGCCGGAAAGCTGGCCGGGGCGCCGGCCGCCGAGTTCGCGCTTCAGCTCCACCATGTCGAGCAGCCGTTCGGCCTCCTTGATCGCGCCGGTGCGGTCGGCGAGCTGGTGGCGCCAGATCGGCTCGGCGATGGATTCGAGGGCGGTCATGCGCGGGTTGAGCGAATCGTACGGGTTCTGGAACACCATCTGCACCCGGCGGCGGAAGCCGAGCAGGGCGGCACCGGAGAGATCGCCGATGGGCTGGCCTTCCAGCGTCACGCCGCCTTCCGTCGCCCTGTTCTGCAGGATGATGGTGCGGGCGAGCGTGCTCTTGCCCGAGCCGCTTTCCCCGACGATGCCGACCGTTTCGCCGGCCTTGATCGCAAGGTCGATGCCGTCGAGCGCCTTGAAGGGTTCGGGCTGGCGGCCGCGCAAGGTATCGATGATGTCGCGCTTGACGGGGAAGTGGACCTTGAGGCCGTTCACCTGAAGCAGTGGCGTATCGGTGGCCTCGCCGCTCCAGCCGCTTGTGAGCGACTTGCGGCCGGGCTGCGAGTTGACGAGGAGGCGGGTATAGGGATGGCGCGGATTGCTGACGATCTCCTGCGCCGGCCCTTCCTCGACGATCTCGCCATGGCGCATGACGACGATGCGTGAGCAGATATCGGCAAGAACGCCGAGATCGTGCGAGATGAGGGCGATGGCAAGGCCGCGCTCGCGGTTGAGGTCCTTCAGCAGTTCCAGGATCTTCTGCTGAACCGTCACGTCGAGCGCGGTCGTCGGCTCGTCGGCGATGAGCAGGCGCGGCGCGCAGCTTATGGCGGCGGCGATCATCACGCGCTGCTTCATGCCGCCGGAGAGCTCATGCGGATACGACTTCGCGCGCATCGCGGGTTCGCGGATGCCGACATCCTCCAGAAGCGCGATGGCCTTTTGCGAGGCTTCGGAGCGCGACAGGCCGAGATGGCGGATCATCGGCTGGGCGATCTGGCTGCCGATCGTCTGCAACGGATTGAGATGCGACGACGGGTTCTGGAAGATCATCGAGAGGTCACGGCCGCGCAGCTTCGCCCATTCGGTGGCGTCGAGGCCGGTCAGCGGCCTGCCGTCGAGGCCGATGTCGCCGGTCAGGGTCGCCGTCTGCGGCAGAAGGCCGAGCGCGGCGCGGCAGATGGTGGACTTGCCCGAGCCGCTTTCGCCGGCAATGCCGACGATCTCGCCGGGTGCGATGCGGAAGGAGACGTTCTTGACCACCGGCACCTTGCCGAAGGCGACGGAGACGCCGGAAATGTCGAGGAGGGGACTGGTCATGCGGCGGCTCGCTGGCGGCTGAGACGGGTGAGGCCGTCACCGAGGAAGATGAGGCCGAGGCCGAGGCTGATGGCGGCAAGGCCCGGGAAGGTGCAGATCCACCAGGCCTGGCGCAGGAACCGCGTGCCGTCGGCGATCATGACGCCCCATTCGGCCAGTGGCGGCTGCGCGCCCATGCCGAGGAAGCCGAAGCTCGCGCCGGCAAGCATGACCAGCACCGCATCGCTCACCGCATAGGCGACGACCGGGCCGAAGGCATTGGGCAGCACGTGGCGGAACAGCGTGACCCGGTCGGAAAAGCCGAGGCATTTGGCGGCCTGCACATATTCGCTGCCGCGCACGGCCATCACCTCGGCGCGCACGAGGCGGGCATAGGTGATCCAGGCGACGAGGGCGAGCGCGATGAAGAAGTTGAGCAGGCCCGGGCCGAGCACGCCGACGATGGCGAGAACCAGCACGAAGAAGGGAAATGCCGCCGTCAGGTCGTAGAGGCGCATCAGGACGGTATCGACGAAGCCGCCGTAATAGCCGCTGACGAGGCCGACCGTTGTGCCGATGAGGAGCGGCGGCAGGACGCCGGCCACGCACATCAGTAGATTGATCCGCGCGCCATGCAGCACGCGCGAGAAGACGTCGCGACCCACCTGGTCGGTGCCGAACCAATGGTCCGCGCTCGGCGCCTGGAGCGCATGCACGATGTCGACGGCATTGGGATCGTAGGGGGCGACCCATGGGGCGAAGAGGGCGACGAACACCCACAGCCCGACAAGCGTTCCGGCAAGGACGAGGCCGAGGGGAAGGGGCGCGCGTTCGGGAAGGGTGTTGGTGGCGTCGAGGGACATGGGCTTTCTCCTAGAGACGCGCGCGCGGGTCGATCGCCGCGGAGAGGAGGTCGACGAGGAAGGTGATGGCCACTGTCGCGGCGGCGAACATGAGCGTGAGGCCCTGGATGACCTGATAGTCGCGCGCCAGCAGCGCATTGATCATTAGCGTGCCGAGGCCGGGCACGGCATAGACCGTCTCGACGATGATGGTGCCGCCGATCAGGAAGGCGACGATGACGCCGAAGAGGTTGAGCGTCGGCAGGATGGCGTTGGGCAGAACGGTGCGCCAGAAGATCTCGCTTTCGCTGGCGCCCTGCGCCCGCGCGGCGGTGACGAAATCGGCGCCGGACTTTTCGATCAGCGCGGCGCGCAGGCTCTGCACCAGCACGGGCACGATCCAGATCGCCGTCGACAGCGCCGGCAGGAAGAGATGGTGCAGGTGCCCGACGAAATCCTTGCCGTAGCCGGAGACCGGGAACCAGCCAAGCGTGACGCCGAAGAAGCGCGACATCATGATGCCGAGCCAGAAGACGGGGATGGCCATGCCGGCGATGCCGATCAGGCGGATGACCTGATCGGTGACGCTGCCGGGCCGGCGGGCGCTGGCGATGGCGAGCGCGATGGACGGCGGCACGGCAAGGCAGATCACGTAGCCGGTCAGGAACAGCGTCGGCCAGACATACTGGCCGATCAGATCGGCAACCGGGCGCTTGTAGCGCAGCGACATGCCGATATCGCCGGAAAGCAGGTTGCCGGCATAGATGACGAACTGCTGCCACAGCGGCTTGTCGAGGCCGAGGCCCTGACGGATGGCTTCGAGCGTTTCCGGCTTGGCGCGGTCGCCGGCGATCAGGCGTGCGGGATCGCCCGGCACCATATGCACCAGCAGGAAGGTGACGAGCGTGATGCCGACGAGCACGAAGACGAGCTGCAGGATGCGGCGCAGGATCATGTGCATGGTGAGAAGGGTCCCCGGATGCGGAAAAAGGGCGCGACGTCACGGGACGCCGCGCCTGTCTGGACGGGATTATTCCTCGACCGTCATCTCCTCGAGCGTCCACTGCATGGCAGGGGTCAGCTTGAGGTTCTTCAGGCGGGTCGAATAGGCGACGGGGAAAGGCGCGTCGAAGAGCGGGATCTGGGCGACTTCGTCCGTCGCCGTCTTGGCGATCTCGCGGTAGATGGCGGCGCGTTTGGTCTCGTCCACCTCGCGCGAACCTTCCTCGGTCAGCGTGTTGACGCGGTCGTTGTTGTAGAAGGTGTTGAAGGCGTGGGAATCGCAGGCCCCGCAGATAGCCCAGCGCACGGCCGTGTCCGGATCCTTCAGCTCATTCGTCCACCAGGTCGGCGTCGCGTCGTATTCGGCGGTCGCCGTGTCCGACCACCAGGTCGCGACGTCCACATTGACGATGGACGGCTTCAGACCGATCGCCTCGAACTGCGCCTGCATGAAGAGTGCGATCTGCTGCGTCGCCTGGCCGGCGGTCACCGGAATCTTGACCTCCTTGCCGGCCATGCCGGATTCCTCGATCAGCTTCCTGGCCTTCTCGAGGTCGGGCGTAAAGCCGGCATAGTCCTTGTCGTGATAGTCGAGGCCGGAGGGCAGCACGGTGTTGGCGGGCGTGGCGAGGCCCGTCGTCACGATCTCGGTGATCGCCTTCTTGTCGAGCGCATAGGCGGCGGCCTGACGGGCCTTGGGGTCGGAGAAGGGCGCGCGGGAATGGTTGAGCAGCACGGTATAGATGACATGCGAATCCTCCATGCGCATGTCGAGGCCCTCGGTGGCGGCAAGGTCGGCGGCCTGCGACCACTCCACCTCGCGCATGACGTCCACCTCGCTGGATTTCAGCATGGCGGCGGCAGTTTCCGGCTCGGCGACTTCCAAAAGCTCCACCGTCGCGTCCGATTTCGGATAGCCCGTGCGCCAGTAGGTGGCGTTCGGCGCAAGGACGAGCTTTTCACCGGGCTTCCACTCCTTCACGGCGTAAGGGCCGGAGGTCACGGGCACATCGGCGAAAGCCTGCTCGCCGCGCTTTTCGACATCCGCCTTGGAGACGATGCCGGCATTCCACATCTCGAACTGGCCGAGCTGGGAGACGAGCGGGTTCTTGAGTTTCACGACGACGGTCTTCGCGTCGGGCGCTGCGAAGGATTCAACCGCGCCGAAGGTCGAGGGCAGGGCGGATTGCGGGTCGGAGCGCACGCGCTCGAAGGAGAAGACGACGTCGTCGGCGGTGATCGGCGAACCGTCGGAGAATTTTGCCTCGCGCAGATGCAGCGTGTAGGTCAGGCGGTCGTCGGAAAGCTCCCACTTTTCCGCCAGGCCCGGCTCCAGCTCGCCCGTCTCGGCGCTGCGGTGCAGGACGCGGGCATAGAGCTGGCCGAAGGCCTCGATATTGCCGGCGGCGGCCGAGCGCGACGGATCGAGCGTCGTCGCCGGATAGGGCGATGCGATGCGCACCAGCGTTTCCGCATGCGCGGCGGCGCTCATGCCCATCGTCGCGACGCTGAGGGCGACGGAAGCCGCCAGTACAAGCTTGCTGAATTTTCTCATGGCTCTCCCCTGTTGAATGCCGGGCGCTCCTGTCACCCGTCAGTCGATCAGGTTATTTTGTGATCTCAGATCACGATCATGTCAACTCGAACTTTGCAAGATTCGTGATTTGTGATCACAAAATTTCTGCTGTCAAAGTGTTGCCGAGAGGCGGGTGGCCGGGAAGTTTCCACGATTTCAGGACCTTCGCGGCCAGCCTGTGCGCGCCGCCGATACGGGTGCTGCTGGAAGGGAAAATGCTTCAGTTGGGCAGAACGTCGCCCGTCAACCTGGCGCGGCGGGTGAGATAGCCGGCGAGGGGGTCGTCGAGGGCGTTGTCTGCCGAGCAGACGGCGTCGAGAAACAGCGAGAACAGGCCGGCCTGAGACGTCACGTCCAGCTTGGCATAGAGGTTGCGACGATGCAGCTTCACCGTCGCGGGCGCGATGCCGAGTTTCGCGGCCGCCGCCTTGACGGAATGGCCGCGCAGGACGAGCTGCACGACCTGGCATTCCCGGCCGGTCAGCACGCTTCGGCCGAAATTGCGCACCGCCTGCGCCAGCGCGCTTTGCAGCAGCGGTTCGTCATCCTGCCCGCCGGGCCGCAGGTCCCGGTAGTGGCGCACGATGGCCTTCACCAGCAGCGGTGTTGCCGTGCGCAGGAATTGCAGATCCGCGTCGGTAAAGGGCCGGCCGGTGTTACGGCGGGCGAGAGAAATCGCGAACTTGGTGTCGGCGTCGAGGCTCACAAGCACGTTGATCTCGTCCTGCAGGCCGGAATGGCGATAGTGCTGGCGATAGTAGTCGCTGTCGCTGAAGCCGGTGTCGAGCTGGCTGAGTTGATGCACGCCGTCGATGCCGTCCTCCAGCGTCAGCCGGTAGAAGGGATCCAGCCGGTAGTAGCCCTGCAGATATTGCTGGATGTTGGAAAGGCCCCGGTCGGTGCGCCAGTCGTTGAACAGGATCTTGGGCGCAAGGTCCCGGCGATAGAGCAGGATGAGGCTGGCGTCGAAGCCGATCTGCTGCTTGAGCGCGCTCATGATGCGTTCCTGGAAATCCAGCCGGCCGATTCCCTCCAGCAGCGCCATGGCGAGGTCCGCGATGGCCGAAACCTGCAAGTCTTCGGTCGATATATCGGCAGTCATGCGTTCTCTCCGGCCGGCGCTGGTCGCTTCCTTGCCCGCAATTCTATGCGCGAGCCTTGCGTTTGTCTCGCCTGCCAAAGAAATGCGAATACGCCCCATTGCGTGATCTGAGATCACAGTATAGCGTTTCCTCATCGCCGGGGGAAGCTGCCTCCCGGGGCATTCGTTCGGCCCATATGAAGATGAAGCCGCGGGAAACTGCAGGATTGGGCGGGAACGAAGGTGTGGGGCCCGATATCGGGGCGTTCCTACAGCGGGGCGTGCGACATGAAATGTGTCTATCGCCGCGCGAGTTTCACCCGCATTTTGTTTCGGCGGGCTGGCGCGCGCTCCGGACGAGCCGCTTCTACCGTGCAGCGAGGGATAGGAAAGGACAGGCCATGGCCGGCATGACGGCTTTCGAGGAGAGATACGGCTTCTGCCGCGATCAGGTGCGGCTCGGCAACTGGCGGCTTCAGCCGTTCAGCGGGTGGTCGTTCCAGCATGTCGGCGAGCTCGTGCCGAGCGCCCATGTCTGGGGCGGGGCAGGCGGCGAGGATGCGCCGGCGGATTCCGCGGGCCTTGCCGCCGAGATGGTGTCGCTGCCGGGCGGCAGGGAGCGGATCGGCGATTTTCTCGCCCGCTCTTATGCCGATGCGCTCGTCGTCATGAAGGGCGGGGCATTCGTCGCCGACTGGTTCGCGCCGACGATGGAAGCCGGCAACTGTCACATCGCCTTCTCGATCAGCAAGTCCATCGTCGCTGTCGCAGCCGGTGCGCTGCAAGAGGACGGCCTTCTCGACCCGAACGCTCCCGTCACGCGCTATGTGCCGGAAGCCGCCGGCTCGGCCTATGGCGATGCGACGGTGCAGCACGTGCTGGACATGGCCGTCGCCATCGATATCGACGAGGCCTATCTCGACCAGAACAGTCCTTTCGGGCGCTACCGCAAGGCCATGCTGTGGAATCCCGGCGGCGGGGAGGAGGGGCTGGCCGAGTTCCTCTGCACGATCCAGCGCCTGCCGGGCGATCACGGCGAGATCTTCCGCTACCGCTCGCCGAATACCGACATGCTCGGTGTGATCCTCGAGCGTGCCTCCGGCTGCCGCATGCCCGATCTTCTGCGGGAAAAGGTCTTCGCGCCGCTCGGTGCGCGCGGGGCGGTGTCGGTCACCGTCGACCGCGAGGGCACCAGCCGCGCCTCGGCCGGCATCTCGCTCACTCCGCGCGATCTTGCCCGTTTCGGCGAAATGATGCGGCAGGGCGGCATTGCAGGCGGCAAACGTCTTGTTTCCGAAGGCTGGGTTGCGGACACCATCGGCGGCGGCAGCAAGGCGGCATGGGACAGGAGCGATTTCCATTCGCTCTTCCCGAAGGGACGCTATCACAACAAATGGTACCAGACAGGCGAGGGCGCCTATTGCGGCATCGGCATTCATGGCCAGTGGCTCTACATCGACCCGGCGACCGAAACGGTCATCGTGCGCATGTCCTGCCAGCCGGAGCCGGTGACGGACGCGTTCGACCGCGACAATATCGCCTTCCTCGCGCAGCTCGCCCGCATGGTCTGATGCCGGCGCACCGGCGCCGGGCTTGCGCGGGCGCCGGCAAATCTCTTACCAAGGCAATTCGAGCAATATGCGAAGCGGTTTTCGAGGGGCGGACATGGCGGTGAAGAAGGCGACGAGCATCACGGCGATCGAGGCGCCCGTGCCCATGCACGAGCAGGTCTACCAGCAGATCGTGCATGCGCTGATGGCCGGGCATTTCGAGCCGGGCCAGAAGCTCACCTACCGCAAGGTAGCCGAGCAGTTCGGCACCAGCCCCATGCCCGTGCGCACCGCCTTCCAGCGCCTGCAGGCCGTGCGGGCGCTGAATCTCCTGCCGAATGGCAGCGTCGAGGTGCCGCTTCTGACGGTACCGTCCTTCAACAGCCTGACGGAGGCGCGCATCGCCGTCGAAGGCACGGCGACGGAACTGGCGACGCCCCAGCTCAACGGCAACAGCCTGCGCACCGTGCGCCACCATTGCAAGGCGCGCACGGAGGCCGCCAAGGCCGGCGACATCGATCGCTACCTTCAGGCCAATTTCGATTTCAAGTTCGCGATCTACCAGCACTGCGGCAACGAGTACCTGCTGTACATCATCGAAATCCTCTGGCTTCAGGCCGGCCCCTTCCTGCGCAAGCTGGTGGAGGGCAGGAGCGTGACGCCAACCGAAGCGCTGGACGTGGATTTCCATGAGAAGATCATGGATGCGCTGGAGGCGAAGGACCCGGTCGCCGCGCGCGAGGCGGTGGTGCACGATATTCGCGAGGCCGCGCATTACATGCTGGCCCACGCGAAATTCATGGCGGGCTGAGGCGGCGACCCGGCCACCGCCTTCAGCCTTGCCTCAGTGCAGCGGGAAGCCCAGCGTCGAGACGAATTTCAGCCAGGGCAGCCGCCATCCGCCTTTCGCATCCGCCGTGTCGAGCGCATTCATGGTGATCTGCGCGCCGAGCCAGCGGAACGGCTCCGGGGGCACCATGGGCGGCAGCTTCGTGGCGAATTCCAGCCTGCTCTCCGGCAATGTCGATCCCGCGAGGATGTCGAGCGCCACGCGCGCGCCGAAGCGGGAAGCCGAGACGCCGAAGCCGGAATAGCCGCCGGCATAGACGACCTTGCCGTCATAGTAGCGCTGGAAATGCACGGCCATGCGCGTCGAAAGGTCGATGGCGCCGCTCCAGGCGTGGCTGAAGGAAAGCCCTTCGAGCTGCGGGAACGTATCGAAGAAGGCGCTGGCGAGCGGTGCATAGGTGGCGTGCTCCCTGTCGATGGCAGGGGAGGTGTCGCCGTTGAAGGCATAGGCGAGGCGCCCGCCGAAGATGATGCGGTTGTCCTTCGTCAGCCGCATGTAGTTCATCTGCGTGCGCATGTCGTAGATGCCCTGCCGGTTGCCCCAGCCGATGGCGTCCATCTGCGCATCGCAAAGCGGTTCGGTGGCCAGCACCCGGTCGCGGATCGGCACGATGCGCCGCTTGATATGCCGGTGCCCGGCCATGAAGGCATTGGTGGCGAGCAGCACCTTGTCGGCGGTGACGGAGCCATAGGGCGTCGTCACCTGCATCCTGCCGGCCGATTCCTCCATGGCCTTGAGCGGCGTGGTCTCGTAGATCTCGACGCCGAGTTCCAGCGCAAGGCGCTTCAGCCCCCAGGCGAGCAGGGCGGGATGCACGGTGCCGGCGACGTCCTTCGTCCAGACGCCGGCCTTGTAGCGCGGCGAGCGGATATGCCCGGACAGCGCGTCGCCATCGAGGAAGACCGCGTTGTGCCCGTATTTGAGGTGCAGTTCATGCTCTTCGTGCAGGGCCTCGATCTGGCTGTCCTCGATGGCGACGTTGAGTTCGCCGCCCCATTCGGCATGGCAGTCGATGCCGTTTTCGGCGATCGTCTGCATGAAGCCGCGCATGTTTTCCTGCCCGAGCACTTCGAGCGCGGCGATATCCTTCGGGAAGATGCGGGCTGCGTTGGAAAGCCCATGCATGACCGAGGTCGAAACGACCCCGCCCGGACGCCCGGATGCGCCGCTCGCCACGCTCGATTTCTCGATCAGGACGACCGTGCGGTCCGGATGTGCCTGCCGGGCCTGGATCGCGGCCCACAGGCCGGTGAAGCCGCCGCCGACGACAAGAAGATCGGCCTTTCGCGCGGCGGCAAGGGGAGACAGCGTTTCCGGCCGGTCGGGTCGATCCAGCCAGAAGGGCTCCATTTTCACGTCGGCAAGCGCGTTCGATGCCAAGGCCCGCATGTCCTCCCCTCCGTCCGTTACTTCGACGTCTGAAGGACGTAGATCTTGCGCATGGTCTCCAGCACCTCGAAGCGCACTTCGGTGGCCGGCGGCAGGATGTAGCTTTCGCCCGGGCCGAAGGTCTCGACCGAGCCGTCCGGATTGGTCAGCGCGACCTTGCCGGAAACGATGACGGCATATTCGGTGCCGTTCGGATAGACGAGCATTTCGGCATAGGGCGTCGCCTGCCAGGTGCCGATGACGAGCGAGCCGTCGGCGCTTTCCAGATGCACGTCACCCATTTCCTCGGCAAAGCCGGACAGAATGGCTTCGGCGGGAACGACGCTGCACTTTTCGAGCGCGTTGCGGCCGACGCCGTCGCGGCCGATCTTGATGACTTTCGACATGATGCAATCCTAACCTTGGTTGGCAACCGCCTGCTTCTGCAGGACTTGCCCGTATTTCGCCCGTGGTCGAAAACTGCGGAATACGCCAAAGGGTCAGGTGGAGAGCCGGGGCCGCGAAGGGTGTCGAAAGGCCAAACAGAAGCGGGACCGGAACATTCGCGCTCCGGCCCCGCCTTCCGGGAGAAACTGTCAAACAGGATGCATATTCCGATGCGTATTGTATACGGAATCGGTCTGTGAGCCTTATTTTAAGGCTGCCTTAGCAATCTCGATGGCCGTTTTGCGGGCGCTAACACTGTTATTGCGCTGCAAATTCAAGGTTGATGTCCATCATACATGGCATCATGACCATTGTACATGGGCGCTTTCGGGCGATTGTCCACATTCCACCTCTGAAAGTGTTGATGATGCATTTTTTGCATTGTACACAATCATTGCGGTCTGATGGATCGTGACGGGACGGCCGGCTGCTGGAGGGCGGCGGGGCGTCCGGTCCAACAACACCCATGGGAGGGGAAGCATGAAACAGGCACTTCTTTCGCTTTGCGCGGCCGCGCTCGGTCTTGCCATCGCCGGTCAGGCCTCGGCCGCCGGCACGCTGGAAACCGTCAAGGCACGCGGCAAGCTCATCTGCGGCGTTTCGCTGACGGTGCCGGGTTTTGCGGCGCCCGACGACAAGGGCCGCATGCAGGGTTTTGACGTCGATATCTGCCGCTCGATCGCCGCTGCCGTCTTCGGCGATGGCGAGAAGGTCGATTTCGTTCCGACCAACATCAACACGCGCTTCCAGGCGCTGCAGTCCGGCGAGATCGACGTCCTGTCGCGCCAGACGACCCACACCTTCTCGCGCGATGCCTCGCTCGGCCTCGATTTCGGCCCCACGGTCTTCTATGACGGCCAGGGCCTGATGGTGCCCAAGTCGCTCGGTGTCACCAGCGCCAAGGAGCTGACGGAGGCGGCGATCTGCACCCTGCCGGGCACCACGACCGCGCAGAACATTTCCGACTTCTTTGCCGCCATCAACGGCAAGTTCGAGCTGGTCGTCTTCGAAAGCCCGGACGAGAACCGCGCCGCCTTCTATTCCGGCCGCTGCGAGGCGATCACCTCGGACCGTTCGGACCTTGCCTCGATCCGCTCCGTCGCCAACAACCCGGACGACTACATCGTCCTGCCGGAAACGATCTCCAAGGAGCCGCTCGCGCCGGCCTTCCGCCAGAACGACTCCAACTGGGGCGACATCGTTTCCTGGTCCGTCTGGCTGCTGATGGCCGCCGAGGAGAAGGGCATCACCCAGGCGAATGTCGACGAGAAGCTGAAAAGCGAAGACCCGGACGTGCAGCGCATTCTCGGCACGACCGAGGAACTCGGCAAGATGCTCGGCCTCGACAACAAGTGGGGCTACAACATCATCAAGAGCGTCGGCAACTACGGCGAGATTTTCGAGCGCAACGTGGGCGAGGGCACCAAGCTCGGCCTGACGCGCGGCCCGAACGCGCTGTGGAACAAGGGCGGCCTGATCTTCTCGCCGCCGATCCGTTGATCGCTTCCTAGAGCGATCCTCCGGGGCGCGCGCATGGCGGTGCGCGTGCCCCCACTTTTCTCCGACATCGATGGCGAGGTTTCATGGCTTTCCTGCATGACATGCGCTTTCGCGCCTATTTCTATCAGGTCGTCGCGATCGGTTTCGTGGCCCTTGTCGGCTGGACCCTGTTTTCCACGGCGAGCGCAAACCTCGCCAAGCAGAACATCGCGACGGGCTTCGACTTCCTGACGCGGCCGGCCGGCTTCGTCATCACCGAGGCGGCCATCGCCTTCGAGCCCACCGATACGGTCGGCCGCGCCATCCTCGTCGGCATCGCCAACACGGTGAAGGTCTCGCTGCTCGCCGCGATCTTCGGCACCGTTCTCGGCCTTGCCGTCGGCATCGCGCGCATGTCGCACAATCCGCTGCTGGCGCGCCTCGCGCTCGTCTATGTCGAGCTGCTGCGAAACGTGCCGCTGCTGCTCTATCTCTTCCTCTGGTATTCGCTGATCATCCTCACCCTGCCGCCGGTCAAGCAGGCGCTGAACCTCTTGCCGGGCGTCTATCTTTCCAATAGCGGCCTCGTCGTGCCGGCGGCGCTCGTCGAAAGCGGCGGTCTTGCGCTTCTCGCCTGCCTCGTCGGCGGCGCGGTCGCGGCGCTCGCCATCCGCACTGTGGCGACGAGGAAACGTGTCACGACAGGCCAGTCGAACCATGGCGGCCTCATCGCGCTCGCCGCGCTTGTCGGCCCCGCGCTGCTGCTCTGGCTTGCCGGCGGCGTCGCCATCGACTGGGATTTCCCGACGGCGGGAAAATTCCGCCTGACGGGCGGGCTGCATGTGCGGCCGGAATTCGTGGCGCTGCTCTTCGGCCTTGCGCTCAGCGTTTCGGCAAATGTCGCGGAAATCGTGCGCGCCGGCATCCAGGCCGTCAACAAGGGACAGTGGGAGGCCGCCGCCGCGCTCGGGCTTCCACGTGGCAAAACCATGCGGCTCGTCGTGCTGCCGCAGGCGCTGCGCATCATCATCCCGCCGCTCACCAACACCTATCTCACCGTCTTCAAGAACAGTTCGCTGGCGATTGCCATCGGCTACCCGGACCTCGTCACCGTCTCCAACATCGTGATGAACCAGACGGGCCAGGCCATGGAGACGATCGCGATCTTCATGGGCGTCTATCTTGCCCTTTCGATCGCCATCTCGCTCTTGATGAACTGGTACAACGCGCATGTCGCGCTGAAGGAGCGTTGATATGGCCGACGTTCAGGCTCTCGTTCTCGCCCCGCCGCAGCCGGCCCCCGCCGCCGCGCGTGGCGGAAAGTTCTCCGCCTATTTCGGCACGCCCGGCAATACGCTGATCAGCCTTGCCTCCATCGCCGCCATCGTCTTCATCGCCAAGCTCGCCTTCGGCTGGCTGGTGGTCGATGCGGTCTATTCCGGCGACGGTGCGGTGTGCAAGGCGGCAAGCGGGGCCTGCTGGCCCTTCGTGGCACAGAAGCTGCGCTATATGCTCTTCGGCTTCTATCCCTATGACGAGCAATGGCGGCCGATGCTGGCGCTGCTCCTCTTCTTCGGCGCCTGCCTCTTCTCCATGATGCCGCGTTTCTGGAGCCGCAAGCTGCTGATCGCCTGGATCGTCGCCATCCTGCCGGCGCTCTATATCCTCATGGCCGGCGGGATTTTCGGCCTGACGCCGGTGCCGACGACGAGCTGGGGCGGCTTGCCGCTGTCCTTCACACTTTCCTTCGTCGGGCTGACGCTCGCCTTGCCGCTCGGCATCGTGCTGGCGCTTGCCCGCGCCTCGAACCTGCCGGCAATCCGCGTGCTTGCGGTCGGCTTCATCGAGATCGTGCGCGGCGTGCCGCTGATCAGCATCCTCTTCATGGCGACGGTCATGCTGCCGCTCTTCATGCCCGAGGGCACGACCATCGACAAACTGCTGCGTGCGCAGGTCGCCATCATCCTCTTCGCCTCGGCCTATATCGCCGAGATCGTGCGCGGCGGCCTGCAGGATGTGCCGGCCGGGCAATACGAGGCGGGCAAGTCGCTCGGCCTGCATTACTGGCAGGTCATGCGCAAGATCGTGCTGCCGCAGGCGTTGAAGAAGGTCATTCCGCCCATGGTCGGCCTCTTCATCGGCTTCTTCCAGGATACGACGCTCGTCACCATCGTCGGCCTCGTCGATTTCCTCGATACCGTCCGCTCCGCCATCCGCGACCCGGAATGGCAGGGCATCGCCGTGCTGGAAGGCTACCTCGTCGCCGCCGCCGTCTATTTCACCTTCAGCGCCCTGATGGGCGCCTATAGCCGCTTCCTTGAAGCGCATTTCAGGACGACCCATGCCTAACGTCACCGTCATCCGCAACGCCCATACCGTCGTCGCCTATGACGAGGTGACCGGCGGCCACGCCTATATGCACGATGCGGACGTCGCCTTCGACGAAGCCGGCTTCCTCCATATCGGCGGCCGTTACGAGGGGCCGTTCGCGCAGGAGATTTCCGGCCGCGACCGCATGGTCCTGCCGGGCTTCGTCAACGTGCATTGCCATTCCGGCGAGGAGCCGATTTCCAAGAGCTTCTTCGAGGATCAGGGCACCGCCGCCCTCTGGGGGCAGGCGATGTACGAGTATTCGACGCTCATCGAGATCGGCGACGACGCGGTGAAGGCCGCGCTTACCGTCATGCTCGGCGACCTGCTGCGCAGCGGCGTCACCACCTTCGTCGATATCGCCGGCCCACATGAATGCTGGCTGCCGACGCTGGCCGAAAGCGGTGCGCGCGCCTATGTCGCCCCCGGTTTCCGGGAGGCGGCGTGGCATGTGGAAGACAGTCACCGCCTCGATTTCCGCTGGAACTCCGCACGTGGGCGCGAGGCCTTCGCCCGGGCGCTCGAAACCGTCGATGCGGCGCAGGCCCATCCTTCCGGCCGTCTCGGCGGCATCGTCGCTCCGGCGCAGGTCGAGACCTGCTCACCCGAACTGTTGCAGGAAGCGGCGCAGGCCGCGCGCAGCCGCAAGGTGCCGATCACCATCCACGCCGCGCAGACCATGGCCGAGCATGAGGAGCTATTGCGCCGCCACGGCCTCACCGCCGTGCACTATCTGGAAAAGCTCGGTGTCCTCGGCCCGGACCTCATCCTCGGCCATTGCCTTTTCATCGACAGTCACGGCTGGACGCGCCAGCGCACGGCGGACGATCTTGCGCGCCTTGCGGCAAGCGGCACGAGCGTCGCCCATTGCCCCGTCACCTTCGCGCGCAGCGGCATGATCCTGCAATCGGTCGGTCGCTATCGGCGCAGCGGCGTGAATGTCGCGCTCGGCACGGACAGCTACCCCTTCAACATGCTGGAGGAGATGCGCACGGCGCTGATCAACGCCCGTATCGCCGCCGGCACGGTCTTCGATGTCTCGACCGCCGATATTCTCGATGTCGCCACGCTGGCTGGCGCGAAGGCGCTCGGCCGCAGCGATATCGGTCGTATCGCGCGAGGTGCGAAGGCGGACTTTTCGCTGGTCGACCTGAAACATCCCGGGATGCAGCCGGTCTACGACCCGCTGCGCAACCTGCTGCATTGCGCCGCCGAGCGCGCGGTCGCCGCCGTCTATGTCGATGGTGCCTGCGTGATGGAAAACGACCGGCCGACGCGGGTCGACTATGACGGCGCGCTTGCCGAGTTGCAGGCGGTGCAGGATTTCGCGGTGCGCCATTTCCAGGCGAACGATCCGCGGGGCCGCTCTGCCGCCGCGCTCGCCCCGCTTTCGCTGCCGGTCCTGCCGCATCCGTGATGCTGCGGATCGCCAAGGGGTGAGGGACGTCCTATGATGCGCCTCCCGAACCCCGACCCGGCCGCACCGCCCATGCATCGACGCCTGACCTTTCTCCGTTCCTCGGCCGCCCTTGCCGGTGGCTGGCTGCTGATGCTGGCGGCCTTCGGCCTTTATTCCGTTACGAGCCACCGGCAGGCCTTCGAACAGGAGGTTTCGGAAAGCGGCCGCGCCTTGCAGCGGGCGATTTCACAGCGCGTCGCCCAGCATGACGCTCACCTGACGGGCCTCAGCGCCCTGGGGCTCGCGCAGACACAGCCGTCGGAGGATTTCGACCTCGTCGCCAAATCCATCCTGCGCTTCTATCCGCGCATCGTCGCCATCGATCTTATCCGCCTGCCGGCGGAGGTCGTCAGCTCCGCCACGTCGGGCGATGGCTCGACCGCCGATCCCTCGCAGGTGTCCCGGGCCGTGGACATGCTCACCCCCGGCAAGGCGGCCTATGGCGCGGATACCAAGCCCGGTCATTACCGGGTCATGAAGCGCATGAACGAGACGATGGCCGTCAGCCTCGATATCGACGGTGCGAAGCTGGTCGAGGGCGAGGAACTGCCGCGCTGGGCGACGTTGCGCCTGTCGACCGCCGAAGGGCTGCTGCTGGAAACCGGGGCGAAGCCGCCCGCATCCGAAGGCTTTTTCGCCCGGAGGGTCAGTTTCGACGCGCCTATCGTCAGCGCCACCCAGCCGTTGCGGCTCTCCCTGCAACGCCATGTCACGCTGGCGCAGCTTTTGCCGCCGCTGCCCTTCGCGCTCTTCGCCGCCATTTCGCTTGCCGGCTTCGTCCTCGTGCGCTCGCTGATGAAGCACCGGCAGGATGCCGCACTGGCGCGTGAGGCGGCGGAGGCCGCGTCCCGGCGCGAGGCGTTGCGCCAGCATGAAACGAAGCTCGCTCATGCGCTGCGCATCAACAGCATGGGCGAGATGGCCTCCGGCATCGCCCATGAACTCACCCAGCCCCTTACGGCGCTGCTCAGCCAGAGCCAGGCGGGACGGCGCATCGCCGCCGCGAACGGCCTGACGGACACGCCCATCGACGCCGTGCTCGCCGCCAATGTGCTGCAGGCCAAGCGCGCCGCCGATATCCTCGTGCGGCTGCGCGCCTATGTCGGCAAGAGCGCGCTGGAGGCCGGCGTGCATGACCTTGGCCGCCACGTCGCCGATATCGTCGCCCTCTCGCGCATCGATCTCGACCGGCGCGGCATGGCGCTTGAAATCGGGATGCCCGAGGCCCCGGCTCTGGCGCGGATCGATCCTGTGGAGATCGAGCAGGTCATCCACAATCTCATCCGCAACGCCGCCGATGCGGTCGAGCAATCGGGGAGGGCGGATGGCCGGGTGCTGGTCTCGCTGAAGCCGGCGGGGCAGAGCTACGAGATCACCGTTTCCGACAATGGTGCGGGCATCCCGCCGGATATCCTGCCGCGCCTGTTCGAGCCGTTCTTCTCCAGCAAGCCGGATGGCATGGGCCTCGGCCTCAGCCTGTGCGAGAGTATCGTCGAGCGCTTCGACGGCAGCATTTCGGCGCAGAACGGGGCGGAGGGTGGCGCGGTCTTCACCGTGCGCCTGCCGGCGGCGCGGGATATGCAGGAACAAGAGGAAGCAGCGGAATGACGATGGCGCCGGTCTATCTGGTCGATGACGACGAAGGGGTGCGTAGCGCCCTGTCGCTGCTGCTCGGCACCTATGGCATCCGCATCGAAACTTTTGGCGATCCCACGGCCTTCCTCGCGCGTGCGCCGAAGCTGAAGCCGGGCGTCCTGCTGCTGGATCTGCGCATGCCCGCCATCACCGGCCTGCAACTGCATGAAAAGCTCGCCGCCATCGGCTGCGACTGGCCGACCATCATCTGCACCGGCCATGGCGACGTGCATGCCTGCCGCCGGGCCTTCAAGGCGGGTGTCGTCGATTTCCTCACCAAGCCTATCGACGAGCAGGTGCTGATCGAGGCCCTGCAGCAGGCTTCGGGTGCGCTGGACGTGCATGCGGAGAAGGCCGAGGCGGCAAAACTGGTGGCGCAGCTTACCGACCGCGAGCGTGAAGTGCTGGACATGGTCGGGCGCGGCTGGTCGACGAAAGAGATCGCCGACAGCCTGCAACTGTCGCCCCGCACGGTCGATACGCACCGCGCCAATATCGCCCAGAAACTCGGCACGACCTCGGTCGCGGAGTTCGCGCGCCTCGCCCTGATCGGGCAGGCTCCGTAATCCTACGGACCCCGCTCCGTCCGTCCACCGATACCGCGAAAAGCAAAAATCTCCGAAAAGAAGGACGTCGCCGCAAACGAGATCGAGCGGCCCTCAGATGGAGATCAACATGAAGACGTTCGTTGCCACCGCTTTCGCCGCTCTTACCCTTGCCGGCGCCGCCAATGCCGAAATCCTGACCGAGCGCAACATGCCGCTCGACATCGCCGTCGAAGCCGCTGACGCCGCCGTCAAGGCCTGCGCCGCCAAGAAGTTCAACGTGACGGTCGCCGTCGTCGACCGCGCGGGCATCACCCGCGTCGTGCTGCGCGCCGACCGCGCCGGCCCGCATACGCTCGACAGCGCCGTTCGCAAGGCCTACACGGCCGCTTCCTTCCGCACGCCGACCCAGAAGATCGCTGAAAACGTCGGCAAGAACCCGGCTGCCGCCCAGCTCGTCGCAATCGACCGCCTGCTGGTCCTGGCCGGTGGCGTTCCGGTCAAGGCCGGTGAAGAAACGATCGGCGCCATCGGCGTCGGCGGCGCACCGAGCGGCGATATCGACGACGAATGCGCACGCGCTGGCATCGAAGCCGTCAGCGCGAAGCTGAAGTAAGTGTCACGCCTCCAGCAACGACCCCGGCATCGCAAGGTGCCGGGGTTTTGTCATTTTGGGGATCGGCGTAAGCTTGCGCCATGCGCCCAACGATTCCCGCTCTTGCTGCCTGTCTGATTCTTGCTGCGACATCGCAGTCCGCCGCGCGGGACGCCGCCTATGTCGCCTGCGACAACGGCTTGCGCTGCCTCGTCGCGCCATGCCCCTCCACCACCGTGCGCGATGTCGCGACCGGCAAGCTGTGGAAGGGGACCTCTCCCGACATCAGCCGGCTTTCGGAGGCCGCCCAGCAGCGTATCCGCGAGACGGATGCGCTTTATTTCGGCCGTCTCGTTCTGCGCGGCCGTATCGAAAAGCAGACAAACGGCCCTTCCGCGCTTGTCGTGACCGGCATCGCGCGCAAGGCGAAACCGGCGGAGCGCCGGCACTGCCCCAAGGGTTAGTCGCGGTCGGGCGCGCCGAGCGGGAAGAATTTCCGGAAGGGCCGGCCTTCATCCACGGCGCGGGCGAAGGACGGGCGGGCGAGCAGACGCTTGCGATAGGCATGGACATTGGCGAAGGCCGGGTCGATGGCATGCGTCCAGTCCGCGTAGAAGAGGAACGGACCCGCGCCGCAATCGGCCAGCGTGAAGGCATCGCCCGTCGCCCATTCCTTGCCGTCCATGTGCCGGTCCAGCCAGGCATAGGCGCGTTCCAGCATCTGCCGGGCCTCGGTATCGCCGTAAGGATCGCGATCCGCCTCCTGCCGGATGGCGTTGAAGACGATCCGCTGTTGCGGCGTCGAGATGTAGTTGTCGAAGAAGCGGTCGAGCATGCGCACCTCGATGGCCGCCGCCGGATCGTCGGGGATCAGTTTTACCGGACCCGGATAGTGCAGGCCGAGATATTCGATGACGATGCTCGCCTCGACGATGGTGCGGTCGCCGTCGATGAGGATCGGGAAACGCTTGATCGGCCAGCGGGCCGCGAAATCGGCCAGGGTTTCGGGATCGGTGTGATCGAGAACGCGGTATTCGAATTCGGTGCCGTTCTCGTAAAGCGCCGTCAGCGCCTTCTGGCAGTAGCTCGAAAAGGGATGGGCATAGAGAACCGGTTTCATGGCGACCTCCGTGACGAATGTCCATTGGTCGCAAATCCGATTGTGAAATGCAATCGGTTTTTGATGCCGCCGCCTGTCAGCGGGATCGTTTCATGAAGGCCTGCTGCAAATCCTCGTTATGGGCTTTGGAAAACCGGTTCTGGGCGAGCGGGATCACCAGAACCAGCAGAACCAGGGCTGTCACGAACAGCGCGCCCGGGTTGAAGTGTCTTACTTTCACGCATCACCTCGTCTTGCCTTGCATCCTTCGTGAATGGTGAAGCTGACTCTGCGCTGAATGCGGCCGTCAGCTTCGTTCAGGCGGCTGTCAGCTTGCGCCTGCAGGGAGGGGGAAAGATGGCGGACCGCTGTGGCGGCATGCCCATGCCGTGAAAGGACTATTCCATGCGCGAAGGAACCGGCCGTGCCTCCCTGTGGCGGCCCGAACTTGGCAGCGTCACCGTCAGCATCCTGACGGCGCTTTACCTCCTTGCCCTGACGAACTGGAGCTTCTGGTCGAAAGGCTGGCTTTATCTGGAGGGCCGACCCACGACCTTCGCCTCCATCGCCATCGGCATTGCCTGCCTCTACATCGCGCTTTGCGTTGCCGTTTCGCTGAAATATGTGACGAAGCCGCTCTTCATGGCGCTCATTCTCGCAAGCGCCGCCGGCGCGTGGTTCATGGACCGTTTCGGCGTCATCATCGATATCGAGATGATCCGCAATGCGGCCGAGACGAACAGCGCGGAGGCCAGCCATCTCATCACGCCCGGCTTCGTGCTGCACATGGCTGTCTATGGCCTTCTGCCCTGCCTTCTGCTCGCCTGGGTGAAGATCCGGCACCGGCCCTTCTTCGGCAAGGTTCGCGGCAATCTCGCCGTGATCGTGCCGGCCCTCGTCCTCGCGCTCGTCGCCGGCCTTTCGCATGCCCGTGTCTATGCGTCGGCCGTGCGCGCGCATCACGACTGGTTCGAGACGCTGAACCCCTT
>APMI01005599.1_pt1 | contig 23835 bp, 21 predicted proteins | sample 667938 | NCBI WGS metagenome assembly APMI01 (sample SAMN01084076, study PRJNA167559) | wastewater metagenome | biome: Wastewater | place: Denmark: Ejby Moelle, Odense | collected 2011-11-28
TCCTTGAGCGCCAGCTCGACAAGATATCCTTGAAGAGAGTAGATGCCGATGTGATAGATAAGCTCATAGTAAAGGAAGAGGCAATACCGCACCTCCTCAGCGAAGAGCAAACAAAGACCGTAACAGAGATCTTTGAAAAGGCCATACAGAAACCCAATATGCAGGTAACTGTCGAAAGCCTGAACCCTGATGAGCTCCCCGTTACCATAACTATGGACGAGCTGTTCCGCCGTATGAAGGACATGTCCAAAGTATCGGGTGAAATGAACTTCTTCGGGCAGATACCGGAAAACTACAAAGTATCGGTAAATGGCAACCACAAGCTCATAGACCGTATACTAAATGCAGGCTCCCCCGAACAGCAGGCACAACTGGCAAAACAGGCCTTCGACCTGGCCCTTTTGTCGCAAGGCATGCTCACCGGCCCCGATCTTACCGAGTTTGTGAACAGGAGTGTAGCCCTTATATAGCGATGTTTGGAAGTACTTCTACGATATAGGATATGCGGCCCCGGCATTAGGTTTTAATGCCGGGTTTCGCTTTTCAGGCTTATTTTAGTACTTTTACAATCCCCCCAACACAAATACTATGGCATTAATAATCTGTGACGCACGTTTTCGAGAAAGAGGTAATCCCACCCAGTTTGATACTGACGTGACACTGATATTAAGAAAAGGCATAGTAGACGATACCCTGAACAAGACCTATACACGCAAGAATTTTGGCGATAAAAAGATAGGCGTGCAGAAAGAAGTTTGGGTGAAATACCAGCTCACTGCAGGCGGCAAATTCCTCGAAAAAACCTTCCCCGAAAATACCACTCCCGGCAGGAAGATAGACATTACACTTCCCTAAGCATCCTCCTCATTTCCCTCCCGGATTAAACTTATGTTAAGGGCATGAGCATGTTATGATTTGAATTAAGTTTTATTATCTTTAAAAGCTTAATTTATAGATCATGACCCCAGACAAAGTATGTTTCGATTTTATTAAAAGCCGCGAGGGCCTGAAACTCAAATCTTACCAGGATAGCGCCGGCATATGGACCATCGGCTATGGTACCATCCTTTATGAAAATGGTACACCCGTTAAGCGCGGCGAGTCTATTACCCAGGAGCGCGCTGATAGCCTGCTGGAAGGCGAGATACTAAAGAAGAGCCTGAAGGTAAATGCAGCAATAAAATCAACGAAGCTCACGCAGAACCAGTACAATGCGCTGGTAAGCTTTGTTTACAATGTAGGTACGGGCGCTCTCCTCAGCTCTACACTATTAAAGAAAGTACTTGCCAACCGCAACGACCCCACCATCAGGGATTCCTTTATGGTATGGAACAAGGCGCACGTAGATGGCAAACTGGTTCCTGTAGCGGGTTTGACCAACAGGCGCAAGGCTGAAGCTGATCTATATTTTTCTGCCTAAATATTCACTCCTGCTAAATGGCTTAATACTAAACGGTTCGGCACCTAAAGAATACCTCGCCCGCGCTAAATCTTAACAAACAGGGGGATCGATGCGGTTCCCTGTTTTATTTAGCTTTCTCTTTAATTTTCATAAATTTACAGCATGCATGTGTCCTGTCTCAAAAGCGCGCTGAATAAGGTATTGACATGCCTGGTGCTGGTAGTTACACTGCATCAAAAAGCAAGTGCACATGATATCATCTTTTGCGGCGAGCGCATACCGGTTAAGAACGACTTTGTAGCGAACATGCTGATGGACGTGATCCGTAAGCAGATACCGAATGTAAACCTTATCTCGTTAAGGCAAAGGGCACTGCAATATTTCCCCTTTGTAGAAGCCAGCCTGCGTAAGAACGGCCTGCCTGTCGATTTTAAATATTTGCCCATTGTTGAGAGTGGTTTTACTATTGTATCCTCGGGCGCTGGCGCGAGAGGGTTCTGGCAGTTGATGCCTGCTACAGCCCGCGACCTTGGGCTCACGGTATCCGCTACTATTGATGAACGTGATGATGTGAACAAGGCAACTACAGCGGCTTGTAAGCTGCTTCTGTCTTACTATTCGCAGATACAAAAGCAACATAAAGTATCATCCTGGATCCTTACGGCTGCAGCGTATAACTTCGGTATAGGTAATATATTCAACGCTATTGATAAGCAGGGCGCAGACTACTTTACGATGAAGCTGAATCCTGAAACGGCGGTATATGTATACAAGATGATAGCCTTGAAAGAGTTATTTGAATATCCCGAGCTGTACATGAAGTACTTCGGGTATAATGTCTTTAGTGCAAAAGCATCGCCTGCAAATATGCCGCAAGGCAATAGCAACGTAGCATTTTTCGAATCGATGTCCGTGAAGGTGAGTGCGAAGAAAGAAGAAGTAAAGGAGGCTAAAGAAACTTATGTGGCAGCACATATACAAGGCAAGTACAAGAACTTCAGTGATGGTGACCTGGTGTCCATAGACCTTGATGATGACCTTGTAGTAAAAGGAGGATACACAAGAAAGGGTAGTACCGTGAAAGGATATGGCTGGGTAATAGACGGCAGGGTATATATAGACATGGGTTACGGCCATGAGGTACTGCTGTATGATAAGAATGGTGAGAAAGGTGTTGCAGTTGCCAGTTTGAAAAAGGGTGAACCCGTGTTGCTTAAAAACAAAATATTCGACGACCAGTCGCAATGGTAATGGAAATAAAAAAGTTCCGACATGGCGGAACTTTTTTATTATGATCGTTTAGAAGATTATTGCTGGTTGTATTCTGTATCCCATTCTGTGCCATCATCACCTTTCTGACCTTCCATTTTGATGAGGAAATTCTTGGCAGGGAAGTAAGGCTTCATGTGAATGTCGAGATGTATCTTGTCTTTCTGTACGGGATCCTGCTCAAAGCGCTTGATGGTAAAGTCTTCGATGAGCTTATCCGGGCCGGTAATGCTGTCAAGGAACTTAACGATCTGGCCCATGAGATCTTTACGCGTATTGGCATTGAAATTCTCAAAGGCCCTGCGGTTCAGAAAGTCCATAAGCACTTTAGTAACATAGTCGAACACACGTACCACTGAATAAGTCTGCAGGCCGAGGTTGTCGCCATTGAACAATGTCTTGGCAGAGAAAGCCATTACTTTGCCATACTCTTTAACCATAGGCACGAGCCCCATTTTTTCGAGATTGGCTATCTCGCTTTTCTTGAGTTCAAATTTCACACCGTCCACCTCGTTCATGCTACCGAATTTTTTACCTGCGGTAACCTGTGACATAAGTGTGCGGTATATCTTGCCTGCCAGTGCGCCGGATGGCGGTACATACAGGTCTTCTTCTTCTTTCAGCTCAGCATACTTGCCGCGGCCCACAAGCCAGTTGCAGGACATCATCACATTAGAGCGATATTTATCGCCACCGGTAAGGTTAGCCATTTCAAACATCTCCATCACGTCGTCGGCGCCGTCAAGATGCTCAAAGTCGGTTACCAGCATCACCTTGTTCTCGTGCGCGATTTTAGCCCATTTTTCCACCACCTTGTTTGAGCCCAGATAGCCGGGGAGCACAAGAATGCTATAGTTATTACGCAGGTCGAGCCTGTCGAAATTCATTTTCAATTCTTCAGACACCGCATCTATGAAGCGTGTATTGTCGAGATCCTTAAGTTGATCGAGCTCGCAATTGATGAAGGATACATTCTTCAGCTTATCGCCTTCCGTATTTTTAAAGAAGAGGGCAACGTTCCTGTAAGAGCGCTCCAGGTCTTTTGATTCTTCAACTGCTTTGGCCAGGTTCTTTTCCAGCACTTTTTCGCATTGCTGTGCTTTTTGCTCGCAATTGCTCACCATGTCGGATATCTCGCCTGTGGATTCAAGTACTTTGGCCCAGAGCGAAAGTGCCTTCTGCAGTGTATCCCTTTCATTCTTCTTCTGCGATTCTGTAAGGAAAATGTTCCTGCGTGCTTTGCGGTCGGGGTTAAGATTCTGAGTGCCTTCAATGGTAGATTCTATGAGGTCAAAACCACCGAATTTAGCCAGGGTCTCAGCACTACTTTTAAGAGCCTCCAGCGGATTTTTTATCTCCGGTCTTTGCTCTTCTTTGTATTGTGCTTCTTGCTGCTGGCCAGGTTGCATGTCCATTTGTTCGCTCATAATATGCAGTGTTTAGAATTTTTAATGTTTTGGGGTTAAAATATTTTATGGTATAAAACTGGTAATAGCATCAGACCCGGCGTCGCCACCATGGTCAAAGTTTTCACCTGCCAGGTCACCGCCCTTTTCTTCCACTTCATGTCTTATGTCGTCCGGGCTATCGCCATGTACTGCACTGGTAATAGCTGCTGAGGCCAATGCAGTACCTGCACCAAGTACTGCGCCCAAGGCAGCCCTCCCAAGAGCTGCAGCGATCTGGCCGGCGGAGTTAACCCTTGCGCCATTCAGGCAAAGGTTCTCCGGTGCTACTGCTATGTGTATCCTTGTTTGCATCGGGCTATCATTCGTAGCGTCAAATGTTTCCTCGAGTCGCACACAATATGCTTCTTCAAAGTCGATGGTCTTCATTGCAGCACCTACATCGCGCCGGTAAAAAATGATCTTACCTGTTTTTGAGGATGTAGGGCTCAGCATCCACTCCGTGATGTTAGCGTTCCGGCTTGTTTCAATAGTCACATCGAGTACACTGTTAGTAGGCGAGCCGTTTGGCCTGTGCCTGTTGGTAAATGCCTGCTCGATATAGTAATTCATCTTCAGGACGTTGTAATCATCGTCGCTGCCATTCAATTGAAGTTTAGCTGAGAAAGACATAATCTAAAATTTTTTCAACACGAGATCTTTTCTACTTATTATTCTTCAGTTCAGCAACCATAGCATAAATGCTATCTAAGAGTGCTTTCTTAGCATCAGGATCGGTAAGTGCAGCTTTGAGTATTTTATTTGATTTGAGCTGTTTGATTATTTTGAGGTATTCCTCCCTTTGAGTAGCATTATCCTTCAGGAATTCGCTCTGGTCTATGATGCCTTTGACACCGAAATCGCCAAGGTTGGCAAATTTCAAAGTCTCTTTTTTGGTAACACCCTCCGCATCTTCAAAATCAACACCTACTTCGGGCTTGAAGTTTGCGAATACCTGCTCTATGGTTTGCAGCCCATGTACCATCTCAGGCTTAACGGGAGCATCTTTTGTCAGTTTTTCGGCCATCAAAGTACGGTTCTGCGGTATCTCGGCAAACGCCTCACTGGCATCTGTCTTCACTTCGGTGCCGCCAAGGCCATAATTGCTGTCTAACATATATTTTACGCTTTAAATGATTACATAAGAAAAGTACAAAAGTTATTTTATATCCCAAATTAATTCTTTCTCACTATTTACGCGGGCTTCAACGGTATTTCCTTTTTTGATCTCGCCGTTTATTATCATGCGGCTCAAAGGTTTGCGCAATGATGTGCGGATGACCCCTTTGAGCGGGCGCACACCATATTTGGGTGTAAAACCAAGATTAGCAAGGTGTTCAGCAGCATCGGGGGTAACGGTGAAGGTAATGCCTTGTTGTTCCAACTGCTTCACCAATGGCTTGAGGTGTATGTTGAAGATACGGACTACGTTCTCTTTGCTAACCGGTGCAAATGGTATTATCTCTGTAACGCGGGCAAGAAACTCAGGCCTGAAGTAGCGCGACATGATATCGAGCATATCTTCCGACTTGGGGATGATACCCTCGTTGAAACTGCTTATGATATGCTCTGCACCGATATTGGAAGTAAAGAGGATAACCGCATTTGAGAAGTCGCCTTCCTTGCCCAGCCTGTCGTGCATCTTGCCTTCATCCAGTATCTGGAGGAAGATATCAAACACCGAGGGGTGCGCTTTTTCTATTTCATCGAAAAGCACTATTGCATAGGGTTGCTGGCGTATTTTATTTACCAGCATACCGCCTTCTTCGTAACCTACATAGCCGGGGGGAGCGCCATACAGCAAGGCGGCGGAGTGTTCTTCCTTGAACTCGGACATGTCGAAACGTATCATGGCATTCTCATCCTGGAAGAGGAATTCAGCCAAAGATTTAGCCAGTTCTGTCTTACCTGTACCTGTTGGGCCCAGGAAGAAGAACGATGCTATTGGTTGCCCGGCCTTATTTAAGCCTGAACGTGATTCAAGTATGGCATCAGCAACAGTCTTGAGCGCATGGTCTTGTCCTATCACACGCTGGCGAAGGTGGTCTTCCATACTTACCAGCCTTTGCTGTTCCTTGGTCTGTATCTTGCCGAGGGGTATGCCTGTTATATTTGCCACTACCGCACTCAGGTCAGTGGGATCAATTTGTTCTTTTTTATCATTTGCAACAATGCCGAGGCTATCCAACAGATCGTTGATATAGCTGCGCATTTCAACTATGTCCAATATCTTCTTAAACTCTTTTTCTTCGTTGTAACGTGCAAGCAATACAGGACTAAGTCCTGCCTGCATTTCGGTATACACCCAGCGTAGTTGCTCTTCGCCTGCCCCGTCGCCAAGTTCAACCATGCGTGTTTTGAAATTCTCCACATCGCCTGCAGCGGTATCGGCCATCATGCGGCAAACAGCAAGGGTCCTATCGAGCAGATCAATAGCAGAGTCGGGGAGCTTACGGTCTTTTATAAAGCGCCTGGCAAGTCGTATAGCTTCCGGGAAGACCTCGTCTTGTATGCCCAGCTTATGATGTTTTTCGTAATTGGCTGCCTGGTTGCGCAGCATTTTTTCGGCTATGCCCGCATCGGGTTCGCTTAATTTAACTACTTCAAAACGCCTGCTGAACGTTTCATCTTTCTCAATGCTCTTGCGATATTCATCGAGCGTAGTGGTGCCAACAACAGTAAGTACACCTTTAGCCAGCTCGGCCTTAAGTATACTGGTGGCGCCACCATTGGGATTATTGCGGTCGATGAGAGTATGTATCTCGTCGATGAAGAGGATGGGTTTCTCCATGTTGGAGAGGTCGCGTATTATCTTCCTGATCCTGTCTTCGATCTCGCCTTTGTAGGCTGCGCCTGCAAGGAGCGCGCCATTGTCTATTTCGTAGATAGACACATCGCGGAGGTGTTCAGGTACACGACCTTCTATAACTGCGAGTGCAAAACCATCGAGCAGGGCAGTCTTGCCCACACCTGAATCGCCGGTGATAATGACGTTAGACTTGCTTTTGCGGCTGATGATCTCGCACATTTGCCTGATCTCTTTGTCGCGGCCTATTACAGAAAGCAAGGTGCCGCTGCGCGCCTGCTGCAGCTTATCAATACAGTATTTATTGAGCGCTTCGTATGAGCTATTGCCCACCGTGCGTTTTGCACTATTGTCGCTGCCGTTTGTTTTTCCATTCCCGTTGCTCGTTACACCAGCTTCATACCATTGCAAGAGTTGCGCAGAAGTAACAGGATATGTCTTGAGCTGCTCATAGGCAAAAGCCACACCCGGTGTGGATATAGATATCAATAAGCACTCAGGCTCTATGGCATTGTATTGCAGTTTTAGTTTAAGGTGGTCGGCTTCATTGAACATGGCCTCACAAGCTTCGTCGGGCTCGGGGCTGTCAGTTAGCCGGGGCGCACGCGGGTACTGCTCTATGCGTATCTCAGCCCATTCCTCCAGGTAATAAACGTCGACACCCTGTGCTTCCAGGAACTTTAAAACAGGCAGGTCTTTATGCAGTAATGCCTTTAATATATGGGCTGCCGAATAGGTGGCGTGCATATTTTCTTTGGCTATTTGCCCGGCGATATGCAAGGCTTGCTCTGCTGTAGGTGAGAACGAATATGAAGTAAGTGTAGGCATAATTCAATACTGCATTTATGAGTAATAGAATTAATCTTAATAAAGTTAAGAATAATACTTAAATATAGCTATTTAAGGTATGAAATAATAGTGAACGGAATATATCTTTCCCCATAAAATAGTATTTTTATCTGGCTAATACCCCCGTAAAATAGATGCTTCGCAAAGTATTATATATCGTTTTTGGATTACTTGTTCTGCTTTTCGGTGACGCCGGAATGCTGAATGCCCAAAACCTGAATGGCGAAGTAATACAGGTGGCTGCGGACGCCCTTACGGTATTAAAATTCAACTCTGAAATAAAGCGTTACGAACTTGGTGACAGGAATGGCTATACCTGCCAGGTAAGGGACAACGATAATTCGGTAGTGATAAAGACGCTGGCCGATAGCTGCGGGGCTACTAACCTGATAGTGACGGAAGGGAAGAGAAGCCATTATTTTATCATCCACTTTCTGAAGGACATAGACATTAATAAGACGAAGTTGTTCTATGATTACTCGGACCTGAAGGAGCTGAAAAGACTGGTGAGTAATGGTGAGGCCCTGGCATCGAATACGAAGGACGAGACAAAGGACGATAAGAAAGACAAAAAACAGCGGAAGAAGGAGAAGGAAGAGCTGGAAGCGAAAGCCAGGGAGGCAGAATGGCTGGCCCAGGACCAGAAACTGAAAGAGCAGGAAGCACTTGCTGCCAATAAACCGAAAGAGCAAGATGCAGTAGCCAGTGCTGCGGAGCCCGCCGGGAAAAAGAATAAGAAGAATGACAAGCCCCGGGAGCAGCCTGCGGAACCAGTAGCAAAACAAAACGATGAGGCTAAGACCGCAGGCGTAAACAATAATACCGCTGCCCCTTATAAAGAAGAGACTATAGCCAGTGCGCCGGAGCCAAAGGGTAAGAAGAATAAGAAGGACGCCAAAGGAAAGGCAAAACAAACAGGGCCTAAGGAAGAGCCCGTGGTGGCTAATACTTTTACCGTAAAACAAGATACGATCAACGAGAACACAGGTGAGCCTATAGCGAGCGCACAGAGGCCAAAGGGTAAAAAGAATAAGCAAGATATTAAAGGGAAGCAAACCGAAGCTAAAGAACAGCCGGCAGCAGGGGCTAATACTATTACCGTAAAGCAGGATACGATCAAAGAGCAAAAGGGTGAGCCTGTAGCCAGCGCGCAAGAACCTGCGGGGAAAAAGAATAAGAAAGACACAAAAGGGAGCGTGAAACAAACTGAGCCTAAGGAACAGCCTGTGGCAGCAACTACAAATAATACTACACAGTCGGACACGAATAAAGCCCAGCCTGTAGCAAGCGCGCAGGAACCTGCAGGTAAAAAGAACAAGAAGGATGCAAAGGGGAAAGTAAAGCCAGTTGAAACGAAGGAAGAACCTGTTGTGGCGATGGCTGAGCCTGAGAAGAAAGTAACACCGGCACCAAAGCAAGATGCCAAAAAGGATAGCATAGCAAACGCAAAGGCTGAAATGCAAAAGCTGGTGGCGAAGGAAAAGGAAAGGCAAGCATTGCTGAAAAAATACCCGAACATAAATTTTGCGGAGCCGCCTGACGGGCAAATGCTGACGGGTGATTTCTTTGTGCCGACGGACACGGCCGAGAACTATACTGTGAGTGCAGCGATATTGCAGAAGGAAGCGGGCAAATTAAACATCACATCGACCAACGATAAGGGGCTGGAAGTAACGCTGCAGGACATAACCTTTAGCGGGGTTAACGCTTATATGCGCCTGCTGATAAGGAATAAGGGCAAGAATGAAGTGCCTGTAGGCAAGATGAATGTACAGTGGAATAAAAGCAGCGGAGGCAGCTATAATTTATTTGCCTGTTACGTGACAAGCTTCCCGATCATACCACCCGGAAAGGAGGTAACCATCGTATATTCAACAAGAGCTGTTAATGCGGGTAATAGCGATAATTTCATCTTCACGATGAATGACCGCCAGGATAAATTCAGTACGAATTTGAGTTTCGGTGGAGATGTCTATACGACCGCAATGGGCTGGAAGCCCTGATAAGATCAGCCGCCTATCATAACCGTGGGGCAACCCAAAATTATCTTACCCCCGTGTGCGGTAGAGTCCCCCATTCTTGCAGCAGGTTTTCCGCCGACGAGTACGGTTGCCGAACCAAGAATTATTGTATCCGGAGGACCCGTGCATACGCACATATCGCCCATTACCGCCGCGGGCTGACCGCCTATGAGTACGGTGGGGCAGCCTGGGCCGGAAACAGGACCGCCAACGTGGGGTATAGGAGGTACTCCCGGTGTTGCCATCGGGCATACATGCATATCGCCTATTCTTGCTGCGGGTTGTCCCATATGAGTCGTTAATTCAAAATTACGATATTAATTTATTTTCACCAGCGAGCCGGTAATGTTTGTAATGCCATTGCTCTTCAGTTCCACCTGTGCAGTACCTGAAACGGTTGTATTGACACCTTTGGCATCAAGACTAGTATCCGCATCTATGGCCACTTGCTGGCCCTTAATGTTCACTGCCTTCATAGTGCCTTCGAGGTTCAGTTCCTGGTTGGCCTTTATACTGATGTTCTCCGCCGTCATGTTTATAGATTGATCGGCCTTGATATCAATAGTCCCTTTTGATTCGATCGTTATTTTATTGCCGCTGCTCTCCAGCATTATTTTTGTTACCAGTTCGCCGTTGCTTAGCACACCAATTTTGATACTGTCTCCACTGTTCAGCTGTGTTACAGAATAGTTGTTGTCATCGCTGCCTGACTCCAGCCACATATAAGTATCGGAATCCTTCCGCTTTTGCAGCAGTGCATTAAAGGGACGCTGGTTGATAAAATTGTCGGTAATTATCAGTCCACCCTGGTCGTCGTCTATTTCAAGCCTGCGGCCATCTTTGGAGGATAGTATCTTCTTAAAATTGCTGGCGTGTTCGTGGCCCGATTTATTTTTATCGGTATGAAAGGCGCCAATAACGTATGGCTTATGCGGGTTGTTTTCTACAAAACCAACCATTACCTCTTCGTCAACTTCAGGCAGGAAGCGGAAGCCCTTATCTTTGCCTGCATAAGGTGTCATTACACTTATCCAGGGCGTGGATTCAGATTGCGGTTGCCATGCGAAGCGCACCTTTATCCTGTCAAGGCCATCGGGGTCGTCGTTGTCTACTACCAGTGCAGCTTGTTCATAACAGGGCGCTGAAAGGATGGCATTGACATCTGTATATGGAGGTACGTCTATTTCAGTTGGAACGCCTGTAAACCTGCTAATGTAATTATGTTCATTTTCGCAGGAATGGTGTACTTCTGTGATATAATATTCCCCGGCGCTGCGATTCTGCTCATCCATTATTTTGATCTTGTCACCAAGATTCAGCACTGCTTCGTTGCTGGTTGCGGTTATGTACACTGTGGCGGCGGCAATCGCCCTGGACCTTTGCTGAGCGATAAAATCCAGCGTTTGACTGCTGCCCGCCCTCGGAACGTTAATGCCTGCTGAATCGTTCGGGAAAATATGCTCTCCGGCCTGAATGCCTGCATCGATAAGGCCCGAGCGTTCAGAACGTGCGTTCTGTGTTTTAGTGATCACTTCGCCTTTGAACCTGTCAAAACCGAAAGCGTTGAAGGAGGACTTGGCTATGGATGAACTGATCTGGACATTCTCTATTTCTACGCCTACGTGCAGGGTTTTTTCGCCGGAATTGGGATTGCCCAGGCGCATCTCTGTACCATTATAGTAAAACCATTCTCCAAGGCCCACAGCTATCATCTTGTAAAAAGCGAAGGTGGTGCTGTTGTACTGGACGCTATACTGTATCTCGCTTGAGTGGTTAGGTGACAAGCTCAGGCGTGTGCCATTTGCCGTGTTGAGTGTGTTAAATATCTGGGTGACGGTTTTATCGGAGAAAGAATTGCATTCTTTTACATGGTCCAGCTTTACGAACAAGCCTTTGCCTGTGATATCATATTCCGAACCGAGCTGGTGTTCGTTCACGCATTTTATGGCACATATGATACCTTTAAACGTGTAGTTGTCGCCAATATGTATGGTCACTTCTTTAGACAAGGCCCTTTGGTAAAAGGATATATGATTGGCAAGGCTTACTTCGCCGCCTTCCGGGCGCCACCTGAACGAAAAGTCATTCACATCGGCCAGGTACTGATCAATAACAAGATCGGAGAACTGTACCTCTTCGTTTTCTCCTTCTACATTTATCCTGGTATGAATAAGCTGAAAATCACCTGATCCGGGCGGCATCTGTATCTGTTTAATTTTTTGAAAAAGAAATAAGCCCGGGATACAGGCGTATCCCGGGAGCTACAAAGACTTGTATACTAAACCCATTCGTTAGTGTGCGTGCCGTTGCCCATGGTTATTTCTTTTGCCGAGATGGTAAAAGACATGGTCATTGGATTGGTATTAGCAGAATGGAACATTTCCTCGTAACTTATCAGGTAACCTTCTTTCCATTTTAGTTCTTTCAAGGTAGCGTCAGAGTCGCGTTTGATGAATACGATGCTGCCGTCTTTCCGCTCAAAGTTGTTACACATCCACTCGAAGAAGTCGGTTTCAGCAGTGCTTTCAACCGTAACGTTGATCTTGCCACCGCGAGTGACAGAAGATGGACGGCCGGTGGGGTCCACTTCCTGGTTCAGGCTATAATCGCAATCAAGAATATTCAATTCTTTGCCTGCCACTTTTAGTCTTGCTTTAAAGCTCATAATCGGATATATTAATGGTTAAATAATAATAGACGGATTCCTAAATTAAAACTTTTCCTACACATATTTGAGTAATTTTTTTTTAACGTAAAAAAAGAGCGATTCAATTGGTATCTACAATTAATTATGTTATTTTTCTATTAAGAACCGTTGGCAGTAGCCATAATGCGCGTTCTTTTATACTTTCAGGCCGGATAAAAGTATGTTACCCCAAAACGACAAATACGAGGCTATAAATTACACTTTCCTGAGGGCGGAGGCACTTTGTGCCGACCTGCTAGGCAATGGCTTTTCTTTTAAAGACCTGGTTATCAAGCATGCAGGCTCGTTTAAAAAGAGCTATCGTAATGATGTTGAGTCGCTTAGCGTAGACAACATCGATGGTCCGGATAAGGCGAGGCTTGAAATTGAGCTGAACAGGGACGGTATTTATGATCGCTTGCCCGAGGGCTTATTCCACCAAAGCAGGGGAAATGCCAACACGAGCGGCCTCGCAAAGATGGTGGAAGAATACAAACGCTATCGTGATGAGGAGAAAAATGCAAGGAAGTTCTTTCATCCGCTGGACCAGGAGCTGTTCCGGTATTCAGTGCTTGTGGAGCAGGAAGAGAGGAATCTGCAGATGGGCATGCTCAGGGGTAGCCTTGAACATACTTTTAATAAGTTTTGGGATATACCTGCCGGCTTGCCCGGGGGGCCTGCATCTGTGCTGGCACGCATCATGCCGTGGCTACACAGGATAAAGGGAGACAGGGTATTAACAGCAAAAGCACTTGGAATGATGCTGGAACTGCCGGTTTCTATAAAAGAATATTATGCAGAGGAGCAGCGCCGCGAAGAAAATGTATTCAGGCTGGGGGATGGGGAACTGGGCGTAGATACGGTGGTGGGAAATATGTTCATGGAACCATCTCTATGCTGGGAGTTCACGATAGAGGACGTACCCGGTGATGAAATTGTTTCATACACCAATGAAAACCCCCATGCGCGCTTTTTAAAGCATTTTACTGATGTGTTCATTCCTATAGAAATTGATGCGATATTTGTTTACGAATTAGAAACCACGGCAAACCGCGAGGAAGAAAATGTTTTGGGCTATAGCTTAACTATTTAATACAGAGATGGCGATCAAGTTGTTTTTAATGTACATGGGCGGTTTTCTCGGGGTCTCAATAGCCCTGCTGGCGATGGTAAAGCAATTTGCCGCCGACATAGCGGAATATGGGAAGAAGCCAGTTTTATACGGTGTCCTTTTAGCCCTTTGCACGGGTATATTATCATTTGGCGCTACCTATGCAAGTTCTGATCTTTTTCTTGTGTTCTGGTTGATGGCAGCAATATTCCTTGTGTCGGGTATGGTCTATATGGGGGTGATGCATAGTAAGTTCTTCAAGCTAAAAGAAGACAGCGATAAGAGTAAAGTATTTATCGGGGAGCTGATGTATATGCTGGCTATCATCTTTGTTACTATCGTAGTTTTTGCCTGCATGCAGTATTTCCTGCGCGACCGGTTTTATCTTTTTTATCCTGTTTTGTTCAGTATCATCATGTTCGCTGTGCCTTTCCTGGTCAGCAATACATTCAACGCGGCGTATAACATACCTGCGGCCTATTATACCACATGGCAGTACCCGGTGAATAACCCGATAGACCCCCCGGATGATAATGGTAATGAACGGCTGGTGGTGATAGGTTTTGAGATAGGTAAGAAGATAAGCGATCAGCATAAGACATTTTTCAGGGCCAAGGCGCCGGAGGAGATACAGTTAGGTGAGTTGTTCTATCATTTCATCAACGACTATAATGAATTGCAGAGCGAGACACCAATACAATATATTAATGCGGAGAATGAACCGGTGGAGTGGTGGTTCAGGATAAAGACAAAATGGTACCAGCGCAACAGGATACTGGATCCCGGGCTGGCAATAAAGCATAATAAGATTAGCGAGAACTCAGTGATAATTTGTGAACGTATTTAATTATAAGCAAGCAGTATGAGAGATAATATCAAACATTTCCCGGTCAACTGGATAGATGGAATGAAAATCAATAAGAATCATTTCATTGCCCAGGACGATGCGTGGAAAAATGCCTTGCAGGATGCAGCAAGTATGAACCTGTCGCCGATGAGATATGGCGTATTGCCATCATCGGTAGCGGGCGAGAGTACCTTTAATGTAAAGATATCCTTAGACAACCAGCATACACTTAGGGCCACCGTGCTTAGCTGCCATGCTGTTACGCAGGGCGGTGTGCGCATAGCGGTGCCTGCTTTGTCACAATCGGGACAAGGCGAAACGGATGGGGTACCTGCTACTTCTTTCCAGTTTTCGGCAGCGGCAGGTGAGAGCGCCTATTGGGTGGTGCTGACGGTTAATCCGTTTGAACGAGTACCTGCCGGCAGCCCTGATTTGTCGGAAAATCCACCAAGGTATCCCAGCGCCTTGCCAGCATATACAGTCCAGGTAGTGAGTGATAGCCAATACAAGCAATATGCTGACAGCCCGTATGCACTGACAATAGGTAAAGTGGCCATAAACGGAAATGACATAAGGGTAGAGGATGACTACATACCCCCCTGCATATCTATTAGTGCGCACCCGGACCTACTGGCATTGCATGGGGAACTGGACCAGTTTTTAGGCGCGCTGGAAATGCGCTGCTCGCAGATAGTACAGAAGATATTTAAGAAGAGCCAGCAAAACGACTTGTCGGAACTGGTGTTGTTCCTGTGTGACAGGGTGATACTATTCCTGGCGCAGGCCATCACTGACCTGAGGTGGAATATGATAGATGAGCCACCGGCCGCTCTATTCGCAAGCCTGGTGAACCTGGCGCGCGTGATTAAAAACACGATTGACCTGCGTATAGGCTCAGGTAAGGATGAACTAATGAATTACCTGAGTGAATGGTGTGAACTGAAGCAAGGGGAACTGGAAAACATGCTCAGTGCGCTCGCTAATCTCAGGTATTCTAATAACGACATCAACCAGAATATCAAGAAAATTACTTCTTTCGTACGGGTTACAGGTAAGCTATTTGATACACTAAGTAACCTTGAGTTCATAGGGAAACGAAAGGAGACCGGCATATTTGTGAAAGAAGAACAACCTGACGCAAATACACAGCAACAAAACAAAACCAAGAGACGCTTTTTTGGCTAGACATTAACCGATAAGCAAAATATAATATTATGAAGCCGATAAATACAGCAGAGCGGAAAAAAGCATTTACCACTTTTTTGATCTTCTACATAGTAACAACGCTTGTTATACTCGTAGCGGTATATTTTGGTGTGCAGGTACCCTTTGCTCAAAATGATAAGCTGAAAGAGCAGATAGCGAAGTTTGAAAAAGAGAAGCAATTCACCGAGAACTTTTCGGGCGGACTGGCAGACACGAAAAAATTGCTGGATTCGGTGAACAGGGCAGGAGTACAGCCGGAACTAGTGGATGGCAAAATATCGGACAACCTGAAGAAGCTGAACGCGATGATAGACAATGACTCTACATCGCAGAAAAAGTTTTTCCAGGACCTGGTACAGAACTTTGCCGACCTGCAGGTGGCGAAAAAACAGCTTAGGGATGCCAGCGGAAAAGATGCTAACCTGAGCCAGTATTTGCAACAAATTGAAACACTGAAAAGTGATCTGAACCAGTCGAGATCGGAGGCAAATGCACTGAGATTACAAATAATGTCAAGCCAGAAATAAATTAATTTTTACAAGCGCATTAGCAATAAGAATGAAGGAATCTTCGTCGATATTTACCAGGACCCGGATGGGATTAGACACAAGGGTGTGGCTAACGCTCATTATTGTTATGGCCTTGTCCAGTGTTTTACTCGGTTTCAGGCTGCTGACCAAAGTGCCCTGCACGCCGTTTAAAATAGATGTCAAAGGCTATAACAATAGCAATCCCAATAGTTATTTCATGGGGGCCAAAGTTACATTCACTGCCACTATGAAAGGCGGTAGTGATGTGGTATGGGATTTTGGTGATCACTCTGCTAAAGTGAACGGGAATATTGTAGAGCATACGTTCATGAGCGAGGGTAACTACCTGGTTACTGCAACTATTAATGACCGTTGCGTTGAATCTGTAAATATCAATATCGCACAGCTCCCAAGACAGGAAGTGGAAATAAATAATGTCGCGTCCGATAATCTTATTACCGGGCAGGATGCACCTACAGCGCTCATGCCAACAAATTACACTTGCTCAACAACTGCGAGATCATATGAGTGGAGTGTAGTTAACTCGCCGGATTTTCCTACACAGAAAGGCAATACCGCGACGTTTACTTTTCCATCGGAAGGAGCGCGTATCATAGAGCTAAAGCTGGATAATGACCCGGCCAAGGTGTATCGTAAAACGATACAAGTGCTGCCAGCTCCAAAGCCGGCAGACAACCCTGCCCAAACCAACGCCAATAACCCACCTCCGGCAGTGGTTGCCCCACCCCCTGCAGAGAAGGCAGAAGCAAAAGAAGCTGGTCCCAAGGTATTGGTGATACCTGATGAGGAATTCAAGAATATGTTCGACCAGGTGGCCGATGGCAAGAAAGATGCCCTGGCCTTCAACCAATTCCTTTGCAGCGGCATACAGACAAAAGTGCTGGCAAACGATACAGAATGGGAGACGGTAGCGAGCTTTTGCAGCAAAATATATAACCATAAGAAGATCAGTATAAAGTCGGTAAGCACTGTGCGCGACGAAAAAAAATGCGTAACAATATTGAAAGTCAACTACAAAAAAAGGTGGCTATAATTTCCGTTTATGTCCGAGTACCTCAAATTGCCGATAAGATTTGAACAGTTTTTTCAAAAGAAAAAGCTTGATACCTGTACGCTTAAGGAATCGATAGCGCGGAATTTACATTTATTGATTACAACAGGCACAGGCGAAAATAAACAGGACCTGCAGTATGGTTCGCTTTTCTGGGATTTTGACTATGATATACATCTCTCGAACGATGAACGACGGGAAGTAGTGATATCAACACTTAAAAGGCAAATACAGCAGTATGAAAAGAGGCTGGTGAATTTTGCAGTGGATGTGAACGTAAAACAAAGTGAATACCGCTCTGAAGTAAGCAAGCAGTTAAGGCGGCGTATTGAGATAGTAATAAGCGGTTACCTGGTGCGCAGTAATGAGCCTTTCCGTTTTCAAACTGGCTTTTTTATCGGCCCATTGTCATTCGATTGATCTTTTTGACCTAATAGTAACAGCAAATAATGCCGGAATTAAAGAAAGAAAGGATAAAAGACCAGATGCTCAAAACAGCCGCAAGGTTGTGGGGAGTGCCTGAAAGCGAAATTGAAACCAATTTCGACCCGCTGATATTGCTGATGATGGAAAGCTGTGCAGCAGAGCTGGAAAAAATTGGTTACGAGATAAATGCCTCGCAGACCAGGCTGCTGGAGCGCTTTGCCGACATAATTATTCCCGAAGCGATCGTAGGCCCTGTGCCTGCATCCTGTATCATGCATGCTACTCCCGTAGAAGCAATGGCAACGCTTGATCCCAATACACGTTTTTATACCGGGCAGCGCATTCAAAGGGCAGGAACGGGCGCTGCCTATAACCTGGATGTTTTTTTTACGCCGGTTGGTAATTTTCCTGTGCACAAGGTTGCCCTTTCTTACCTGCTGATAGGAAGCAAGCTATATAAAACGGACGCGCAGAGTAAAAAGGAATTGATAAGCGGGAATGATGACAATGGCAAGGTAAACGAGATATGGCTGGCCATAGAGCCGGATAAGGCCGTGCAAACATTAAATGGGCTAAGCATATTCTTTGATATGCGGGGCCATTCAGAAGCCACTACTTTTTACAATAGCCTTACTGGTGCTAAGGCGAGCATAAATGATCAGGATACAGGACTGCTTAAGGGCTATTCAAACATGGCGCAATTTGAGCTTGGCCCCGATGAGATGCTGGTTGCGGGTAATAACTATTCCGAAAAGATAAACAGGCAGATCGCGGGTATATATATAAACCATTTTGTAAATATTTCCGCAAACGAACCAATACAGTCGGCGCTGCGAACTGCACCGGTGGAATGGCAGCAGCTATTGCCCGATGCCGTGCTGAAGCAAGTATCTGCTAAGCCTATGGTATACCTGAAAATAGAGTTGGGCAGGTATTTTCACCAGGATGTGCTCGATAGGCTGGTATGTAGCATTAATGCCATGCCCGCAGTGAACAGGAAGATCAATACCATCAACTACCGCACCGACTCATGGATGAACATTATTCCACTGCAGGTGGAAGGCAATTTCCTGGACATGCACTCCATAACAAGTGCCTCGGGCGGAAAGTACAAGTTTAGTATATCAGCCGATATGCAGGACGTGGAGGAGGGAGAGGCAATAGTGCGAAGCGGCGGCATTGGCAAAGCAAATTCAAGCGAAGTAAGGGAAATTATCGGCAGGCTTACCGAGGCGATACGCGATGAGAGTGCCTATTTCACCGAAATAAGCAATGAGTTCATTCTTACCCGCCTGCGCGAAATAAGCCAGATACTGGCGCGTCTGGAGGACCAGATAACCAAGGCAAAAGACAACCAGCAAGCTAATTATTATGTACTCCTGAAACCTAAAAAGGCAGGAGAACAGGTGATACTTAATTACTGGACAACAAACGGCTTAGATGCGCAACAGGTGAAAGCAGGGGCATTCCTCAATGCGTTTAACCATACCCTTGTTGCAGCGAAAAGTGCTTACATCCTTACAAATGCTGTAGGGGCTAAACAAGGCATTACCGATACAGAGAAAAAGTTATTGCTGCGGCAGCAGCTGTCGTCGAATGGCCGGATAGTAAGTGCAGAGGATATTAAACTGCAGTGCTTCAGGGTATTTGGCAATAAGCTTAAGAACGTGGAAGTGAAAAAGGGAGTGCAGGTAGATGCCGGTTGCAAGGAAGGTTTCACCCGTACTATTGATATTCTGCTTTCACTCGCTTCCGGGAACACTGAATATACCGAAGTAGACTATTTGTGTGGGGAGCTGGAAAACTCGCTCCAAATTAATGCATCGCCGGTATACCCTTTCAGGGTAAAAATAGTTTGATTACATTAGCAATTAAATGCATTAGAATTGTTGGCATTGATTTGACAGATATTGTTTTGCATGCTTTTTTGCGGCATATATCAAATGATATTCTAACCATGTTTTGTCGCAGTTCGTTGTTCCGTTTTCCCTGTTTATCCGAATCATTTCATTATTATTGTTGAATATATATACATTCACTTTTTGATATAAGCGAATGTGCGTTTTTAGTAAGAAATTGCCTGAGGCAAGGTTATGGACGAGTACAAAATGATCGACAGTAAGGATATTATTAGCTTATTATCTGCATTAATATCATTTTATAAAAAATTGGCCCGTTATATTGTCTCTTCGGTGAGGGAGTATATTGTAGTGGCTATTATCGTCGCGGCTTCCATCGTGGGTGCAAAATGGTATCTCTGGCATTCACAGGTGCCGGTTTTTGAATCCGAAACGACCTTGTATTTCAATAACCTCAGCAGGAGATCGTACGGTGAAATGATCCAGAAGCTAAATGTCCTGGTAAGTAATCATTCCTATGTATCGCTTTCAAAAACGCTAGGCATATCGCTTGACGATGCTAAGTCAATAATTAGCATAGAAGGAAAGAACGTAGTGGGTACCCAGCTATACGAAGATTCGAGCCCTGGAAGCAGCCCGATATATATATACGTTACCAGCAGCAGTAATAGAGTATTTGAACCTTTGCAGACTGGCTTGGTGGCATATTTGAATAGCAGTCCCTACAGGAGCGCAAGAAACCAAATGGAGATTGAGGCTTTCAATAAAAAGATCGAGTATATTAAGGGAGATATTGCTCATATAGATTCTGTTATACAGGCATATACCACTTATATCCGGAACTCATCACCTATGAAGGATAGTACTCTGAATATTTCAAAGGTTACTGCGCTGTTAACTTACAAAGGTGAGTTGGAAGATAAGCTGACCTGGACACAATCGTTCAAAATGAAAGAGCTGGAACATTCGGTGGAGGTATTTAACGGATTTGCCGTACCGGATAACCCCACAAAGAGAAATGGCAGATTTCCATGGATGATAATACCTGAAGCAATATTAATATCCTGCCTGTTTTGTTTTGCATTAAAACTTTTTCTTAAAGCCTGGAAAACGTGAAGACGATGAATAAGATATTGTTGTTTAATCCTCAAAGTGCCAATGCCAAATACCGTATACCGAATTCTATTCTCAGTATAGCGGCCTCGGTTGATGGTAAATATGACTGGGTGATAGTAGATGGTAACAGGGAAACAGATCCCCTGGCTAAGATGATGTCTTACCTGGATAGGGGGGACTTTAAATACGTGGGCTTTACGGTAATGCCCGGCCCGCAGGTAAAGCAGGCTATCCCTTTCTCAAAGGCAATAAAGGAAAAACATCCCGGTGTATATATGATATGGGGTGGATATTTTCCAGCCAGCCATTTTAAGGTGATACTTAATTCCGGGTACGTAGATTTTGTAGTAAACGGCCCCGGCGACCATGCGTTCCCAAGCCTGGTCGACGCATTGGAAAATAATACCCCTTATGAGCTTATCAAAAACATCATATACAAAACGGGTGATAGTGTTGTCAAAACACTTAAGGAGGACTTATTCGAACAAGATCCTTTGCCGCCTTTGCCATACGATAAGCTACACGGTTTTTATCCCATAGATAAGTACCTTGGCAAAACTTACCTGGGCGAGCGAACGCTGGCCTATCACTCGAGTATAGGCTGTCCTTTTACTTGCTCCTTTTGTGCTGTGGTACCTATTTTTGAGGCGCGATGGAAAGGAAAATCGGCCAGGCTTATCTATAACGATATAAAATACATAAAGGACAGGTGGGGAGCTGACGCCATTGAGTTCCACGATAATAATTTCTTCGTTTCGGAAAAGCGTACCGTTGAATTTGCCAACCTTATATACCCGGAAAAGATGAACTGGTGGGGTATGGCGAGAATAGATACCATGTCGAAATTCAAAGACGCCTCGCTGGCACGTATGCGCGAGGCAGGCTGCAGGATCATATTTTTTGGCGCCGAGAGCGGGAACAATAATATTCTGAAACAACTGGATAAAGGCGGTACCCAAACAGGCGACCAGATAGCTGATTTTGCGGAGCGGATGAGGAAATTTGACATCATCCCCGAATACTCTTTTGTACTAGGCACGCCGGCGCCTACACCGGAAGAGGTGGAAGCGCAAATTGATTTTGAGATAGACTTCATTAGGAAGATAAAGCGCATCAATCCCAAAACTGAGATCGTGTTGTATACTTACAGCCCTGTACCTACAGAGGGTTCGGAGCTTTACAATTCTGTATTGGAGGCAGGTTTTGAGTATCCTAAAAAGCTGGAGGACTGGATATCGCCACGGTGGGAAAGTTTCGATCTTCGTAAGAACCCGCTTACGCCATGGCTTACGCCCGCTATGATCGATAAGATAAGAAACTTTGAAACTGTGCTGAATGGTTGCTATCCTACAGTGACGGATATCAGGATGAACAGTTTTAAAAGAAATGCAATAAAACTAGTGTCGGGTATCCGGTATAAAGTAAATATCTACAAATATCCTTACGAAATAAAATTGCTGCAAAGGTTGTGGAAATATCGCCAGCCTGAGATACAGGGTTTCTAATGAGCCTGGGATATGTGCCCGGAGAATAATGGTGCAATGGGAAAAGAAAATTATACAACGCTGCAACATAAAGCCTCTTCTGATTTTGAAAGGCAATATATTGACGTACGCCAGAAAGAGCAGCGGGTATATACTGATGAACAGCTTGCACGACTGCCGTTAATTGATAATGGACACTTTCATTATAGTGAGTGGAAACTTCGGAAAAGGTCTGCTGACAGGTTTATTAATTACCTTAAACAGAAAGGAAAGTACTTAAGGGTACTTGAGGTAGGTTGCGGTAACGGATGGTTATCGGCAAGGATCGCGGAAACTGAACAGGCTGATGTTACGGGCATAGATGTAAATAAAACGGAACTGGAACAAGCAGCCAGGGTTTTTAAAAGAAAGAACCTGAGTTTTCTTTTCGGCAACATTCAAAATAATGTACTGGACGGATATAAGTTCGATATAATTCTTTTTGCTGCATCTATTCAGTATTTTCCTTGCCTGACTGAAATAATAAATACTTCCTTTTCACTGTTGGCCGTGGGCGGCGAAATACATATCCTTGATACGAACTTCTACAAAGCAGCTGATATTGATGCTGCTGCTCAAAGAACTGAGGCGTACTATACGTCCATCGGCTTTCCTGAAATGAATGCTTACTATTTTCATCATTCGATGGATGAACTGGGAACCTTTAACTACGAGATACTGTTTGATCCATATAAATTCACAAACAGGCTGATGAGGAAGGGCGGCCCGTTTTATTGGCTAAGTATAAAACAATAGGCAGGGAATGTTTCAGCAATCATTATATCATACATATCAACGGTACAGAACCTTGCAAACGCATAAGATCAGCGCATTGCCTGTAGTCATACTGATGCCGCACAGTGCCTGCAACTGCCGCTGCGTGATGTGTGATATATGGAAAGACAATAAAAACCTGAAACAGCTTACAGAACAGGATGTGGCCGGCCTGCTCTCTGCATTTAAAAAATATGGCACCAAGCAGGTTGTCATGTCGGGGGGTGAAGCATTGCTGAACGCCAACTTCTTCAGGCTTTGCGAGATCCTGCAAGAAAGGGGTATAAGCGTTGTTTTACTATCTACCGGCTTATTGATGCAAAAAAATGCAGTGCAACTTTTACAGTATGTTGATGAGATAATTGTTTCGCTCGACGGTGATGAGGCTACCCACGACAGGATAAGAAATATAAATGATGCATACCGCAAGCTGAAAGAGGGTATTCAAACTGTTAAAGTTGCAAAGCCTGCTTTTAGAATAACCGCCCGGACGGTGATACATAAATTGAACTTCAGGGTATGGCCGGAGATAATTAAAAGTGCAGAAGAGCTCGGGGTCGACCAAATAAGCTTTTTGCCTGCCGATGTAAGCAGCCAGGCTTTCAATAGGGAGCTTGCATGGGACGAACCAAGACAAGCAGAGATCCTGATAGACAAAGAAGAATTGTCAGAACTAAAAGCAATACTTAATGGGATAATAAAAGATCATTCCCAGGATTTCGAAAGCAAGTTCATTGCCGAGTCGAAGGACAAGCTACAAAAGATATATAGTTATTATGCGGCTTTTTACGGGATGAACGCATTCCCATATAAAAAGTGCAATGCGCCATGGGTGTCAACGGTCATTGAGGCCGATGGTTCTGTGCGCCCATGTTTCTTTCACAAAGTGATCG
>APMI01011898.1_pt1 | contig 23773 bp, 21 predicted proteins | sample 667938 | NCBI WGS metagenome assembly APMI01 (sample SAMN01084076, study PRJNA167559) | wastewater metagenome | biome: Wastewater | place: Denmark: Ejby Moelle, Odense | collected 2011-11-28
GATGTGGCGGGATGGCCGCAACCTGCTGGTCGGAATGGTCGTCGAAATGAAGCCGCCGTTGGCATATGTGCAGTGGGAGAACGCAACACCCGCCATGCAGTGGGTCCGCCTGGAAAATCTGCTGCCGCCCAGGTAGAACCTGAAACCTACGGTGCAGTCAGACGAGAGCCGAGTCGGCTGACCATTCTGGCCTTAAACTTGGCCAACTTGGTTTCAATCGGTGATTGGCGCCGCGACAACAGCAATCGGTTGCCTTGCAGTTCGAGGACAAGGCTATCCGGCCGACCGCCCAAGGCCTTAAGCATGGCGGGCGGAATGACGATCCTTCCTCCGGGGCGGATGCGCGATTGGAATCGTTTGCTCAAGGAGCGGTGGCACAACATTTGGCGTTATTCGCGAGGGACGTGAATGGACATTATTACAGAGGTAAGGCGGTATTTCCGGCCGCTGACCATCCACCCGTGGCGTGCCGCGTGGCGAGTTCGACACCGTGGCCCGCTGGTCGCTTGCTCGACTTGGCTAACCGACCTCATCGAGGTAGGCAACAGGGGAAGATGAACAATAGTGTCGACCTACAACTTTTCGTAGCCATCTAGTCCGCCGACACCAGGTGCTTCGAGCATTTCCCAGAGGTGGTCACCGACTGGCAATAAGTTGTAGGCCTGCACCAAGACCGCACTTGCATTGTTCTCACAACTGGATAACATACGAAATCGGTTGTCCGACACCAGCCAGTGCGCGTCGCAATTGCGATAGGGCGAATCAGGACACATCCTCTGCTACATCATCATTTTTCCATTGAGCGTTGCTCTGGAATGCGCACACCAGGATTCATAGCGCTCGGACTTGGAGAAAATGATGACTGTTAACACCTCTTCCTTCCCCGAAGATTCCAGCAATTTCTATAGCTTCGGCGCCCGCCGCATTGGCCGATATCTTGCCAAGCTTGGCATGCCAATTCCCGACGAAGATGCCGTGCGTAAGGAACTGCTCAACCGCTTTGAAGGAGTGGACTACTTAGCCGCCAAGCGGCTGCTTGAGAAAGAAGATTCCGCTGATTGGCACACTGTTGTCGCCGGCGAAGAGGATAGTGACCTTTCAGGTTTTTCGGTCCAAGCCGCACGTACCTTCGTTGACGGACTGGCCGCCGTTCTAGACATATGCGACCGCGAGCGCATCTTCCCCTCTGCAATTGACCGGCTTTCTGATGGAATCCGCTTACGGGTGCACGACAAGACGTTTGCCGAAATCCGGCGGATGTGTTTTGAGCCCTACCAGCCCAGACATCGCGAACGTGTCCACAGTGCCTTGAAAGGCATCCGTACCCGCGGCGAGAACGAACGGATGGTAGCCAGGCTCCGATCACTACCGGGATTTGCTTCCATCAACATTGAACTCGACCAGGATAGTTGCACTGAACCTTACGGGTTCCTGCTTGTTCCGTTCCCAGCCAACTGGGCAACGGCCATGATGTCGGCGATGGTGTCACTTGGCCTCCCGGTGAAGCGCCATGTCGCCCAGGAACTCGTGGCGCAACTGTTCGGCGCCAGCAACTGGCAACACCTGGTCGCCAATGATGGCGAGGCACGGGTCTGGGCGACGCCGTTTGCGGTAGCGAAAAGCGAGACCGATACCACTAGCTGGCGCTATTACCGGACTGTGGGCGAAAGTGTCTGGGCCTTCGGAAAGACGCTGGAATCCTGGAATGGCAAGCCATTGCTGATCGACAGCTGTAGAAGTGCCACATTGTCGGATGGTTTATACGTTGCCACAGCCTTAGTCGAGAGCCCCAGAGATCATGATCGCGAAGGCTTACCCTTCTCTACGCCAGTCGACATTATCGACCCAGAGGATTCCGACGATTACTATCCGCTGGCCAGACAGGCCGCGGCACTGCTGAATTCGGGCGGTGATCCCATGGCGGCACTCGGCTGGAGCGGCGATTTCAGCCGGAACATGCTCTCGGCGAACGTCCGTCTTGGATCGACTGGCGACAGGACGTTGCAACTCGGTGCTTGGTGGCTACGCGTGTTCGACGCTCACCAGAGAGCATATCTTTCACTCGAGCAATTTGACGCTGACGGCACGCGTATGAAGGCAGACAGTATCCCGCTTTACAAAACTACTCTGCGCCACGATGCCGAGAACAACATTCTCACAGTGCTTGGCGACTATGACCGAGAGGATGTTGCGACAATCCCGAATGTTTCGACTGAACAGATCGAACAGCTCCGACTAATGGTCAGTGAGCCAGCCGACAACCCATCGGCACCGGCCTATTGGGGACAAGGCGATATTCGGGGAGAATGGCCGCCACTGCCTAACTGAAGCCGCTGCGGTGCGAAAACCGGCCAATGCACCAATAGCCTAATGAGGATCCCAGCCCCGTTTGCCATTCTGCCTATCCGACGCAGACGGGGCTTGGCATTCCTCCACCAACCTCTGATAAACTTACTCGGGTGAAAAAGCTGCTCGTGTTTCTTCTCGTGGTCATATTACCCTTCCAGTTCGCTTGGGCTGGGGTGGGTGTGTATTGCCAACACGAGACAGGCCAAGCCGCGCAGCACTTCGGCCACCACGATCACCAGCACAAAGCGCTTGGAGATCAGGGCAAGAGCGAGTCGGGCAAGGTTAACCCGAGCGCCGACAATGATTGCAGTTCCCATCTAAATGGCCACAACTGCTTTCTCAGTAGTCTGGAAGCTTTAGTCGTAGCTCCAATTGTGGTGTTCGACGGCTTCAGCCCGCATTACTTCGCATCGCATATCCCCGACGGGCCCGAGCGCCCTGATAGACAGCTCGCCGCGTAAGCCCGGCGAGACATCCCCCTTTTTTCTGCGGCTGACGTAGCCGCCTTTTCGGTCTCGCCGGATTGTCCTGTTCATTTAGGAGAATTCGATGCGTAGACCACGCACATCCCTGATCGGGCTGCTGGGGTTGGCAGCCACCATTTTCAACCCCTTGGTTTCCCCTGCACTGGCGCAGTCTTCAACGGCGCCGGGCAACGTCAACTCGGCAGCCCTCCTGCCGAATCCACAGACCGGCAAACTCGAGCCGATCGGGCCGCTGGGCCTGGCCGCCGCGATCGATCTCGCCCTGTCGGCCAACCCTACGTTGGCCGCTGCCGCGCGCGAATTGCAGGCCGTCGAGGGGGCCGTCATCCAGGCCGGCGTACGTCCCAACCCCGAAATTGCGACTCTGGTCGAGGACACCCAGAACAAGGCCACCCGCACGACGACCTTGCAGATCAATCAGGCCATCGAACTGGGCGGCAAGCGGGCCGCCCGTATCGAGTCGGCTGAACGCGGGCGTGACGTAGCCGCCGCCGATCTGGCCACCCAACGCCTGGAAATCCGTGCGGCGACCGTGGCAGCCTTCTTCGACGTGCTTGTCGCGCAAGAGCGCGTCCGGCTGGCCGAAGCGTTGCTTGACCTCGCCCAGCGTGCGACCCAGGCTGCGTCACGACGTGTCATGGCAGGCAAGGTTTCGCCGGTGGAGGAAACCAAAGCCCGGGTGGCGGAAGGATCCGTTCGGGTGGAGTTCAATCAGGCACAAGCGGAATTGGCGAGCGCACGCAAACGCCTGGCCGCGACCTGGGGTAATCCGTCACCGCGTTTTGAGCGGGCCGATGGACGAGCCGAGACATTGCCTGCCGTACCAACGTCGGAAGAGATTACCAATCGTCTGGCGGCGTCCCCCGCCCTCGCTCGTGCTCGCCTCGAAGTCGATCGCCGCTCTGCGCTAGCGGAGGTCGAGCGGACGCGCCGGATACCTAACGTAACGGTGAGTCTAGGCGCCAAACGTGCCGAAGAGTTGGGGCGTGACCAAGCCGTTGTGGGCTTGTCGATTCCACTCCCACTGTTTGATCGTAACCAGGGCAATCTGCTGGAAGCCTTGCGCCGTGCCGACAAGGCACGGGACGAACTGGCCGCGACGGAAGTCCGCCTCTCCACCGAAATCGCCCAGGCCCACGAACGGCTCAAGGCGCTCAGCCTGGAAGTCGGGACCTTGCAGAAGGAAATTCTGCCGGGCGCCCAGAGTGCCTATGAGGCAGCCAGCAAGGGGTACGAGCTGGGCAAATTCAGCTTCCTAGAGGTGCTGGATGCACAGCGCACCTTTTTCCAGGCACGGTCCCAATACCTGCGAGCGCTGGCTGACGCCCATCGGGCAGCGGCCGACATCGACCGCGTGCTTGGCGCCGTAGCTGCGTCATCCCCAATCGGCGGTGGACAACTCTAGGAATTCATCATGAAAACAAATTTGAACAAACTCCGCTCCCAACTCAACAAGAAGCAGAGCATCGCCATCGCCATCATCCTGGTCGCAGGTTTGGCGATCAGCGCCGCGATCCTCGGCACGGGGACATCCCAACCCGCCGGCGACGGCCATGGCCACGGCAGCCATGCCGAGTCAAAGGGACACGCCGATACCGAGCACCATGGCGGGCAAGCAACCGATGGCCATGAACACGCCAAGGAGCACGGCGATGCCGAACATCATGAAGAGGGGCCACAAACCGGCCCTCACGGCGGGAAGCTTTTTGCCGAAGACGGCTTCGGCCTCGAAATCCTGCTGGCAGAAGAAGGCGGCGAACCCCGCTTCCGGGTCTGGCTCTTCCAGCAGGGCAAGCCGGTATCGCCCAGCACCGCCAAGGTTTCCGTTTCGCTTGCTCGGCCCAGTGGGGACAAGCAGGAAATCGCCTTCGCCGTGGAAAAGGACTATCTGAAGAGCGTCGTGGCGATTGAGGAGCCCCATGTCTTCGACGCGACCGTCGCGGCGCGGATGGCAAATGCCCCCTATCTCTTCACCTTTGCCCAGGAGGAAGGCAAGGTGGAACTGAGTGATGCGCAGGTTCAGGCCGCCGCTATCACCATTCAGAAAGCAGCGCCGGCCCGAATTCGAACCGCCGTGCAGTTGCCGGGAGAGATTCGCTTCAATGAAGATCGGACGGCCCACGTCGTCCCTCGGCTGGCCGGCGTGGTGGAAAGCGTTCCGGCCAACCTGGGGCAAACGGTGAAGAAGGGCCAGATTCTGGCTGTGATTGCCAGCACGGGTCTGTCTGAACAGCGCAGTGAATTGCTTTCTGCCCAGAAGCGCCTTGCCCTCGCGAAGTCGACTTATGAACGCGAAAAGAGGCTCTGGGAGGAAAAGATTTCCGCCGAGCAGGACTACCTCCAAGCGAAGCAGGTCCTGCAGGAAGCCGAAATCGCCATGGCTAACGCCCAGCAAAAACTCGTTGCCCTCGGCGCTTCCCCGCAAGCGACGGGAGCCCTCAACCGCTATGAAATCCGGGCTCCATTCGACGGCATGGTGGTGGAAAAACATATAGCCCTGGGCGAGGCCGTGAAAGAGGACGCCAGCATCTTCACCGTCTCCGACCTGTCCTCGGTCTGGGCCGAGATCATCGTACCCGCCAAGGATTTGAACACGGTCAGGGTCGGCGAACCGGCCATCGTGAAGGCCACTGCCTTCGACTCGAAGGCGGAAGGCAAGGTCTCCTATGTCGGCGCGCTCCTTGGCCAGGAAACCCGTACTGCCCGAGCGCGAGTGACGCTTCCCAATCCGCAGATGGCATGGCGCCCCGGACTCTTCGTCAACGTTGAGGTGCAGTCGGGCGAAGCAGATGTCCCGGTCGCCGTAGCAGCCGATGCCATCCAGACCGTCAATGACAAGCCCGTGATCTTCACCCGAGTACCCGGCGGCTTTGTCGCTCAACCGGTCACTCTGGGGCGATCCGACGGAAAGATCGTCGAAGTGGCCCGTGGCCTGAAACCGGGCATGTCCTACGCAGCCGCGGGAAGCTTCGTCGTCAAGTCGGAGCTGGGCAAGGGCAGTGCCGAGCACAGCCACTAAGCGAGGGAGCCGATTATGTTTGAACGCATTATCCGTCTGGCCATCGAGCATCGCTGGCTGGTACTGCTCACCGTCATCGGTATGGCCGGGCTGGGCATTTACAACTACCAGCGCCTGCCCATCGATGCTGTGCCGGACATCACCAATGTCCAGGTCCAGATCAACACCGCTGCGCCCGGCTATTCCCCACTCGAGGTGGAGCAGCGGGTCACCTATCCCGTAGAAACGGTGATGGCGGGTCTCCCGAATCTGGAACAGACCCGCTCGCTCTCACGCTACGGGCTCTCCCAGGTGACGGTGATTTTCAAGGACGGCACGGACATCTACTTTGCCCGCCAACTCGTCAATCAGCGCATCCAGGAGGCCCGTGAAAAGCTGCCGGCCGGAATTGCTCCAGCGATGGGGCCGATCTCGACCGGACTTGGGGAAATCTACTTGTGGACCGTCGAAGCCAAGGAAGGCGCCAAGAAGCCCGACGGCACGCCCTACACGCCGACCGATCTGCGCGAAATCCAGGACTGGATCATCAAGCCCCAGTTGCGCAATGTACCCGGGGTCACCGAGATCAATTCCATCGGCGGCTACGCCAAGGAATACCAAGTGGCGCCCAGCCCGGAAAAGCTCGCGTCCTATGGCCTGACCTTGCAGGAGCTGGTGACCGCCATCGACCGCAACAACAACAATGTCGGTGCCGGCTACATCGAGAAGCGCGGTGAGCAATACCTGGTTCGCGCCCCAGGCCAGGTGCATTCAATGGAAGATATCCGTAATGTCATTCTCGGCAATGTCCAGGGCGTACCCATCCGTATCCGCGACGTAGCGGAAGTCAGCATCGGCCGCGAATTGCGTACCGGCGCTGCCACCGACAATGGCCGCGAGGTGGTGCTGGGGACCGTCTTCATGTTGATCGGCCAGAACAGCCGAACCGTCTCCCGGGCAGTTGACGCGAAGATGGTCGAGATCAACCGCAGCCTGCCGGAGGGCATTCATGCTGTGACGGTCTACGACCGGACCGTACTGGTGGATAAGGCCATCAACACGGTCAAGAAGAACCTCCTCGAAGGAGCGATCCTGGTCATCGCCATTCTCTTCTTGTTCCTGGGCAATCTACGGGCGGCGGTCATCACTGCCATGGTGATTCCCCTCTCCATGCTGTTCACCTTCACCGGCATGGTGACCTACCAGGTCAGCGCCAACCTGATGAGCCTGGGCGCCCTCGACTTCGGGATCATCATCGACGGCGCGGTCGTCATCGTCGAGAACTGCGTGCGCCGTCTGGCCCACGCCCAAGCCCACCATGGGCGGGCACTAACCCGGACAGAACGCTTCCACGAAGTCTTCGCCGCCTCGCAGGAGGCACGCCGGGCACTGCTCTTCGGCCAACTCATCATCATGATTGTCTATCTGCCCATCTTCGCCCTGACCGGTGTGGAAGGAAAGATGTTCCATCCGATGGCCTTTACCGTCGTGACGGCCCTGGTTGGCGCCATGATCCTGTCGGTGACCTTCATTCCAGCAGCCGTTGCGCTCTTCATGAGTGCCCCGGTTGCCGAGAAGGAGAACAGGCTGATGTTGGCTGCCAAGCGCTGGTACGAACCCACGCTGGATCGTGTCATGTCCAACCAGCCGGTCGTACTCGTCTTCGCGACTGTCATGATCCTTTTGTCCGGTTTGTTGGCGACGCGCATGGGGAGTGAATTCGTTCCCAGCCTGAACGAAGGGGATTTCGCTATCCAGGCCCTGCGCATCCCTGGCACCAGTCTGTCGCAGTCGATCACGATGCAGCAGCAACTGGAAAAACGGCTGAAGACGGATTTCCCGGAAATCGATCGCGTCTTTGCTCGCACCGGGACCGCCGAAATTGCCTCCGATCCGATGCCGCCGAATATCTCCGACGGCTACATCATGCTGAAGCCGCAGGATCAATGGCCGGAGCCCAAGAAATCCCGGGACGAGTTGCTGGCCGCTGTGCAGGAAGTGGTTGGCAGTTTGCCGGGCAACAATTACGAGTTCTCCCAGCCTATCCAGCTGCGCTTCAACGAATTGATCTCCGGCGTGCGCAGCGACGTGGCGGTGAAGGTCTTTGGCGATGACATGAATGTCATGAACGACACTGCAGCTCGCATCGCCGCCATCCTGGAAAAGATCCCCGGCGCTTCAGAAGTCAAGATCGAGCAAACCACGGGTCTGCCCATGCTCACGGTGGACATCGATCGTGACAAGACCGCCCGTTACGGCCTCAACGTCGGCGATGTGCAGGAAACCATCTCCACGGCGATCGGGGGACGGGAGGCGGGCACGATGTTCGAAGGCGACCGTCGTTTCGACATCGTGGTGCGTTTGCCTGAAACCTTGCGTGCCGATCTCGATGCCTTACAACGCCTGCCGATCGCGTTGCCGCGTACGAACGGAAAAAGCGAGGGCCGCACGACCTACATTCCCTTGGGCGAGGTTGCCAGCCTCCAACTGGCCCCCGGACCGAACCAGGTTAGTCGCGAAAACGGCAAGCGCCGGGTTGTAGTCAGCGCCAATGTGCGAGGCCGCGATATCGGCTCCTTCGTGGCGGAGGCGCAGCGTCGTTTGGAGGAGGTGAAGGCGCCTGCCGGCTATTGGACTGCCTGGGGCGGGACGTTCGAGCAGTTGGAGTCGGCCACCCGGCGGCTGCAGATCGTTGTTCCCGTCGCGCTATTGCTGGTCTTCACGCTGCTTTTCGCCATGTTCGGTAACGTCAAGGACGGCTTACTCGTCTTCAGCGGCATTCCCTTCGCGCTGACTGGCGGCTTTATCGCACTATGGCTGCGAGGTATTCCATTGTCGATCTCCGCGGCAGTTGGCTTTATCGCCCTCTCGGGCGTCGCGGTGTTGAACGGCTTGGTCATGATCTCTTTCATCCGCAACCTGCGTGAGGAAGGCCGGCCGCTCGATGCCGCCATCCGGGAAGGCGCGCTCACCCGCCTGCGACCGGTATTGATGACAGCGTTGGTGGCCTCTCTCGGTTTCGTACCGATGGCCATCGCGACCGGCACCGGTGCCGAAGTCCAGCGGCCGCTGGCGACGGTGGTGATCGGCGGGATCCTGTCTTCGACTGCGCTCACCTTGCTCGTCTTGCCCATTCTCTATCGCCTCGCCCACGGCAAGGATGCCGATGAGGAAGACTTCACCACCGACCCAGTGCCCGGGCCGAGCGAGGCATAGCGTTTTCCAGGTGTGACCGGTGGTATGGCGCCAGATGCGGCAAAAGCTGTCGGTCACACTTTAATCCACTCACCTACGGAGGTTGATATGGGATTCTTTGAAAAACTCTTGCGAGGAGCCGCTGGTTCGCATGGCGGAGGTCATCATGGCGGTGACCGGAACAGCGGCCATCATGGCTGGGGGAACAGTTATCCCTCAAATTCAGCGCCACCCACCAATAGCGCTGCTGGTAGCCTCTCATGCCCGAAGTGCGGCTCCGCGACCACCCCTGGGGGTCGCTACTGCGCCCAATGCGGCACAGCCTTGGTTCCCGGCAATTGTGCGGCCTGCAATGCGAACCTCGCCCCGGGGACGAAGTTTTGTCCGAATTGCGGCAAGGCGCAGCAGCCATGAGCTTGGTGCCGACATTTCATGCTTAAGCACATGATCCACAGCCACCTTGAGTTTCGACTACTCATGGTCACCTTAGGGATGATGCTCACCCTTCTGGCACTTTACGGATGGGTTTGCTGGCGGGAAGGTAGGCGCGGCAAGGCACCCAAATTTTCGGAAAACCTTCGGCGTCGTCTCCAGATGACGAAGCAGAAATGGAAGCGACGCCACGATGATCAAGGAGGGGCCGCATGAGTGCGAGCCACACCCACGCGCTCCCGAGCACCGAAAACGAGCGTGCCCTGCGCTTTGCTCTGGCGCTGACCGGCAGTTTCCTGGTTGCCGAAGTCATTGGCGGCGTACTGACCGGCAGCTTAGCTCTCATCTCGGATGCCGCGCACATGTTGACCGATGCTGCCGCGCTCGCCATCGCATTGGCGGCCATCCGCATTGCCCGGCGCCCGGCCGATCGCCGACGAACCTATGGCTACCACCGCTTTGAGATTCTGGCAGCTGCCTTCAATGCCATGCTGCTGTTTGCCGTGGCGCTCTACATCCTGGTTGAGGCTTACCGGCGATTCACCTCCCCGCCCGAAATCCATTCGGTTGGGATGCTCGTGATCGCCAGTATCGGCCTCATCGTCAATCTGATCAGCATCCGCCTGCTGAGCAGAGGACAGTCAGATAGCCTCAACGTAAAGGGTGCCTATCTCGAAGTGTGGAGCGACCTTCTGGGGTCGATTGGCGTGATCGTGGGCGCGGTGGTGATTCAGCTAACCGGCTGGTCCTGGGTAGATCCGCTTGTGGCTGTCGCCATTGGCCTCTGGGTTTTGCCACGCACCTGGATCTTGCTGAAGGACAGTCTGAATATCCTGCTCGAAGGCGTGCCCGAAGGCATCGACTTAGAAGAGGTGGAGCAGGCCATGCTGGCTGTGCCAGGCGTACTCGGCGTCCATGACCTGCACGTCTGGGCGCTGACGACCGGCAAGACCAGCCTGACCGCGCATGTGGTCTATGACCAGACTTACTCCCCCGAAGACGCTTTGATGCCCGCCTTACAGACGGTGTTGGCCAACCGCTTCAGGGTAGTCCACACGACGTTGCAGTGCGAAACCAAACCCTGTGCGCGCCAACCGCAAGGCTGCACCATCGCCGACAGCACATCCGAGCACGGCGACAACCCTAATTTTCATTAACCAATTTACCAACTGACATGGAGCTCCCATGAAACCTTCCACGGTACTTTCCGCTTTTCTATTCGCTTGCTTCGTCAATCTGGCATCCGCTGCGGACGATCATAAGGGCCATGCCCACAACGAAAAGCCGGGCCAGGCGCATACCCATGATGCCAAGCCCCAGCACGATGGCGTCGTATCGGTCGTCAAAGACATCAACTACGAGCTGGTGGCGAAGGTTGATTCCCTCACCCTCTACGTGACTGATCACAATCAGCCTGTCGACACCCGGAATGCGTCAGCTACCGTAACGCTCCTGTCCGCATCAGACAAGATCGAAGTCAAATTGCTGCCAGCCGGAGGTAACCAGTTGCGTGCCCAGGGGACCTTCAAGATCCAAGCCGGCACAAAAGCTGTCGCCTTGGTCAAACTCGGCGACATGTCCGGCCAGAGTGTTCGTTTCATCCTGAATTAGACGATGGTCACTGCACCGCCCATTCGTTCGCTGACAGCCGAGGCAAGGCCTGCAGTGCACAGCGTGGGCGATGCTTTTCCACGGCCGATCGCCACCACCGCCGTATTTCATCCAACGAGGTCCGATGCCTGAGCCTTCATCGCTGTTCCCGGCGAGACAGGTGGAACTTATCGGAACTACTGCGCCTCGTGTGTCCGGGACAGGTGAAATTCCAAGCTCAACGGCGTTTTCAAGCATCCTTGAAAACGCCGTCTCACGTTCGGCGGCTGCCAATACTGCCTCAAGTGACAATTTCGACCCCGCCGGAAAATTGACTCTTGGCACTACCCATTCATCTCATTTACCAGCGAACGAGAACGGTTCAAACAACAAAAACAGAGATTTTCAACAGAAAATGCTCGGAATAAGGGCCTATAGGCAGCAGATTCTTGCGTCCAATATCGCCAACGCTGACACGCCAGACTACAAAGCGATGGATATTGAAATTACCGAGGCCGCCAGTGCCGATCAATCCCCTCCTCTTCAGTTGAACACTTCTTCGCCAGGGCATTTGAAGGGAAATTCTTCTTGGCAGTCGCCAGCCGTCAGCCTTAAGTACCATGTCCCCTCTCAGGCCGCGGTTGACGGAAATACCGTCGAAATGGATGTCGAGCGCCAGAAGTTCGCGGAGAATTCATTGATGTATCAATTCTCCCTTGATCGGGTTGGTGGTGAGTTCAAGGACATGAAAGAGTTATTTCAATCACTGAAATAAATAATCGTGTTAGAGAACTAAGGTTGGTGTCTTGCAGGGTCGCAGGCAAAAAAATTCGATGGAGTTCACGTGATGTCCAATAAAAATTCTCATAAGAAGTCCGCTCAGAAACCCGGAAAGCAGAAGGCTAGCTCCACGAGTACGTGCCTTTATCGCGTACTTGGGTATCAGCCTCTATCAGTGGATATGGTGGCGCAAACCCTGAAGGGACTGTCAATCCAGAAAACGCCGTGCAATATCTCTATCCGAAGTGCTCAATCAGAAACCGCCGTGCAGCTTCAAACCGGTGGATCTATCTTGGCAATTGAATTTGAGGCTGAGCCTAACTTCGACCTTGTCGCCGCTGCCCGACGAGGTCTCTCGCTACTAGAGGATTTCCTCTCAGCGATCGCTCTGGTACACGGATCGACATTCCAGACTACTGAACCGCTACAAGTGGCACGCTTAGGGGCGGAGAAGGTTGATGAATGCGAATTCCTAATGTTTAAGCGACTGCCGCTGAAGCATTGGAGTAAGCCAATTACGCAGCAAACCGTTGCAAAGGCAAAACACCTCCTGGCGCACTGGGATGGCTTGGAATCTGGGCATAGACTTCGAAGGGCCGCTCTGCAATATCGAGAGGCGATTGGAAACCTGGACGACACTACCGCATTCCAGGAAGCCTACATTGGCCTTGAATCGATGGAGCCACCGCTTGCTAAAGCGGCAGGGCTACCGCCAGGTACGGAAGAGGTGAAAGGTTCCTGTGAGTCATGCGGACATCAGTTCACAAGAAAGAGAACATCTCTAGTCGGTGTTCGCGCGTTCGTTTTGGATAGCATCGACCCGGAATCGGCTGAAGCGGGCCGGAAAGCAGATTGGAAATTGATCAATTCGCTCCGCAACGATCTTATGCACGGCTTGGCCGACCCAGAGAAGCTAGCTGACCGGCCCCATAAAGCCCTCCTTGCCGCGATGCACCATCTTCACGCATCTATCTGCGTTGCCTCACATGCAGCCGACCTTTCCACGGGGCGATACCAGCTCGCACGAGGTGGTCCAGTCTATCTCGTTGGCGGAAACTACAAAACGACTTCTTGGCCAGCGCTCCACGAATGGGGGACAGCCATTGAAATCACCGACGTCACGTGGGTTCCGCACAAGCAGTATGGGTTTGTACCGGAGATGAACTTCAAGAATGAAGGACTGAAGGATCTCGAAATCGGCATCGCAGTGCTGGGCGAGCCTTTCTCGTTCGCTACGATGCACTCCATCCAAGCCACAAGGTTTGAGCGCGACTAGAAGTTATGAAGCCTAGTTCTGACGTTGAACGCCAGCTTCTGACTGGCGCCAACTTCAGCTTAGGTTCGGCCCCCGCGACTACGTCAGGGTTTGCGATCTCGTAACAGCCGCAGCCCGTTGAACACCACCAGCAAGCTGGCCCCCATGTCGGCAAATACCGCCATCCACATCGTGGCGTGATCGAAGAGGGCCAGCAGCAGGAAAACGAATTTGATGCCCAGGGCCAGGGTGATGTTCTGCCAGAGCACGGAATGCGTTTGCATGGACAGGCGGATAGTCTCCGGCACACGCCGCAGATCGTCGTTCATGATAACCACGTCGGCCGCCTCCATGGCGGTATGGGTGCCAGCGCTGCCCATCGCAAAACCGATATCCGCCGTTGCAAGTGCAGGCGCATCGTTGATACCGTCCCCCACCATGGCGACGGGGTCGCCGACGCTGGCCAGCGCACGGATGGCATCCAGCTTTTCTTCTGGCAACAGATTCGCGCGCACATCTTGGATGCCAGCCTGGGCGGCAATGCTGGATGCAGTGGCGGGGTTATCTCCGGTCAGCATGACAGGGGTCACGCCGAGCTTCAGCATCTCCCCGATGGCTTCCTGAGAACTCGCCTTGATGGTGTCCGCAACAGCGAACATGACCAAGACTGTTTCCCGGTTGGCCAATATGGCGACGGTACGTCCCTGACGCTCATGCTCGAACAGGAGCGCTTCAAGTTCCGGAGAACACTGATCTCGGTCATGAATCCAGCGATGGTTACCCAGCACGTAATCGTGTCCGGCGATCGTCCCAAAGACACCACGCCCAGCCTCAGCGCCAAAGTCTTGCACGTCCATTTGCTCGGGCAGTGCCAGCCCAGTGGCCACAGCCTTGGACACCGGATGGTCAGAGCGTCCGGCCAAGGCGAACGCAATGCGCAAGACATCGGGTTCGGGGAGAGCCTTGGAGAGAATGACTTGAGCGACGAGTTTGGGGCGACCTTCAGTAACCGTGCCAGTCTTATCCAGCGCCACCGCCTTGAGTTTCCGGGCCTCCTCCAGGTACGCGCCACCCTTAATCAGAATGCCGCGTCGCGCCGCAGCAGCCAAGCCGCTGACCACCGTAACCGGGGTCGAAATGACGAGGGCGCAAGGACAGGCAATGACCAGCATGACCAGTGCCTTGTAGAGGCTGGCCATCCAGGTCCAACCCAACGCCAAGGGACCGACAAGTGCGACGCCTACGGCCAGGACAAAGACGCCAGGCGTGTAGATGGCAGCAAAACGGTCAACAAACCGCTGCGTGGGTGCGCGCGAACCCTGGGCTTCCTCAACGGCATGAATGATGCGGGCCAGCACGGTATCGCTCGCCGGGGCCGTCACCTCAAACTCCAATGCGCTGCTTTGATTGATGGTGCCAGCAAATACCTCGTCGCCCGGTCCCTTCTCAATAGGCATACTTTCGCCGGTCACCGGGGACTGGTCGACCGCGCTGTTGCCTAAGGTAACTTTGCCGTCCAGTGCAAAACGCTCACCAGGACGGACACGGACTATCTGGCCCACCTGGATTTCCTTGGCCAGAATTTGAAGCCACGAGCCATTCGGTTGACGCACCTCAGCCTGCTGTGGCGATAACTCGAGGAGGCTCTTGATAGCGTTGCGAGCGCGGTCCACTGCACGGGCTTCAATGAGTTCGGCAATCGCGTAAAGCGCCATCACCATCGCCGCTTCCGGCCATTCGCCAATCACGAAGGCACCTGCCACGGCGACCGACATCAGTGCGTTGATATTGAGCTGCCCACGCAGGATAGCCGCCAGTCCCTTCTTGAAGACGGAAAGCCCCGACAACGCGATGGCTACTCCCGCAATGCCCATACCCAGCAGCTTCCAGACAAGGGTTTCGGGAGCAACGTAAGCGACCGCCTCGGCAACAATGGCGACCAGGAGAGCCGCGATGGGTTGCACGAACTGATTACGGCTCTGTGCCGCCGAATCAACGCTTGGTTCTTCCGTAGGGAGTTCCGAATCGAAACCGGCCTTCTTGAGGGCTGCTTGAATATCCGACCATGCATCCGTCGGCACATCGAGGCTCAGGGTTCGAGCCGCCAGGTCAAACGACAAGCGACGGATAGCGGGAAATTGCTCCAGCGCACGACGAATTTGCGCTTCTTCCGTCGGGCAGTCCATCGCAGGAACCCGTAGAAGAAGTTGCCCTAAAGCGGCCCTTTGCTGCGGACCAGAACCGTCCGCTGGCTTGGCAGAGGCATTGCAGGCGTGGTTACAGCCGCAGCTGTGTTCATCAGGATGCGCGTTCAAGTTTTTTGCTTCGTGTTGAGCAGACATCTGCAGTCTCCCGTGGCAAGTTGCCAGTATTGATACCCCCATTAAAATCCCTGGAGTGGCTACAGGGTCAAGCCTAGAATACAGACATGTTTCAAGCAGGAGACCGAGATGCGTATTGGTGAACTATCCAAGGCGACCGGGGTGGATGTCGAAACCATCCGCTACTACGAGAAGGCACAGTTACTGAGCGCTCCAACGCGCAGCGACAACGGCTACCGCACCTACACCCAAGCCCATTTGGAACGCCTCGCTTTCATTCGCCATTGCCGGGCGCTCGACATTCCCTTGGCTGACGTGCAGCGTTTGCTGTCCTTCGTCGACAGTCCGCAATCTGATTGCGGGGAAATCGACCTGCTCATTGACGCGCAACTTGCCAAGGTTAGAGCCCGTCTGGCCAGCATGCAGGCCCTGGAACGCCAACTGGTTGCCTTACGCGGTCAGTGTTCGGCCCCTCATAGCACCTCGGAGTGCGGCATCCTGCATGAACTCGTGGCGGCAGCACATGGTGAAGCTTGCGCCTGTCACCGGGGGACCAAGGAAGTTCAAGCGTGGAGCAAGTCGGGATGAACGCCCCCCTTGAAAACTGTAGATGACACCCCATTATGACTAAGGCAATTCCCAACCTCAAAGGAAATGACCATGGCAGATTTTTGCATCACAGCAGTCAGGTACAACGAAGATCGCAGCCACATTGAATATGTGCGCGTGAACGAAGAAAAACCGGAAAAAATCGGGACAAACCGAACGGTTTCGCGAGCGTTCGTGGCAGACCTCATCCGACTCGGTAAAGCAACGTTCCAAACTAGGACGAAAACCCCTGAAGGCAAGTGGAAGCTTGGTGCTCCAGTCCACCTCATTGAAGAGATTTACCTGACGACCGACAGAAACAGTACCAAGCGGGACAACTTGGGGAACCTGCCGGAGTTCTAATCAGCGTCACCGACACTTCCCAAGTGCCCGGTAGCATCCCCTGCTTTTGAAGAGATTCTTTGATAGTGGTCTTGGTGACGTTTCAGGGGCGATCATCGACATGTTGCAGCCATGGTATGGCCACGGGTAACGTTGCCGAGTGCTCTCGCACCTGACAGTCCATTCGATTGGCATTGGATCAGCAGTACTGGCGTGCTACCCTTTCAAGCCTCTGCGACGCCCTTCACCCCATCGATGATCATCAAAGAAGCCGACGACAAGAAGCCCGCAATTCAGACGCTGCAAGCCCTACTGTCCCGCCCCGACTGCGGCACCGACACCAGGAAGCGTATCGAACAGGAAATTCGTAACATCCAGGCCGGCATCCGCGGCGAGGAGGAAGCTGCCTACGAGATGCGGGTCCATTGGGGTGAGTCCAAGAATTGGATGGTCATCCACGACCTGAGAATCGAGGTCAGCGGCCTGGTCGCCCAAATCGACCACCTGCTCATCAACCGTTTCATGGAGATCTGGGTCTGCGAGAGCAAGCACTTCTCGGAGGGGATCGCCATCAACGAGCACGGCGAATTTGCTGCCTTCTTTGGGAGCAAACCCTACGGCGTGCCATCCCCCATCGAGCAGAATGCCAAGCACATCCTGATTCTCAGAAAGCTCTTCGACTCCGGCACAGTCAAGCTGCCGACCCGGCTTGGTTTCACCATCAAACCCGACCTGAAGAGCCTCGTCCTCGTCTCGAAGGGTGCCCGCATCAGCCGGCCGAAGGCGAAAATCGATGGTTTGGAGGCCATCATCAAGAATGATCAGGTCTTCAAATACATCGACAAGTCGATTGACCAGAACAACAACCCGCTGCTGATGGCGAAGATCATCGGGCAGGACACCCTCGAAGCCTTGGCGCGGGAGATCGCGCGGCTACACAAGCCGATTGCCTTCGATTGGACGGCAAAATTCGGGCTGCCGAAGGAGACTCCCGTACCGCCGGCGGCGAAACCAGGGCCCGTTTCAGCGGCACCCAAAGCCGAAGCCGCTGTGGAGGCGCCGGCGCCCGAGAGCGCAAAGCCGGCCGCCGCCGAGGAAAAGCCCAAGCAGAAGCTGATTTGCCATGCCTGCGGCGCGTCCGTGGGCTACAACGTGGCGAAGTTCTGCTGGTTCAACAAGCCGAAATTCGGCGGCAACATCTATTGCATGGATTGCCAGAAGACCGTCTCGGCAACGTAAGCGGCGGCAGAGCCGCGGGCTCCTGTCGCACGTGAGGCCGCACGGCCAGAAGCCAATTTCCGGGCGCTACGGAATTTTCCAACAATTTATAAAATTGCTGTGATAGCATTCAATTTCCGCAACAGAAATTGAATGAGAGTTCGGAAATGGAACACCAGAAAACATTGCCCGCCAGCGAGCGGGGCATGCAAGTATACAGGTGGCGGACCACGCTCGGGTGGGATTCGGCAAAGGTTGCCAAGCTGCTCGACGTGGGTCCTCGCACCATTGGCCTCTGGGAAACAGGCGTCCAGCCAATGCCGGATGCCCGGTGGCGACTCTTCGTCTACGAAGTCATCAACGAGGTCAATCGGATTCCACAAATGGTCGTCGTCGTCGCAGAGGACGAAGTAACGCCGATCGACGTGGTTTCCGACGCAAATTACGCGGGACTGGCGATCGCCGATGACGGACAAACTGCGCTCATCGCGTCATACGCGATCGACCGCCAAACTAACCAGCCACGTCTTCATCGGCAGTTGTTCCGCGTCGCCGCGAACAAACATGTGATTCGCGCAGCAGAGCGCTGGGAAAGTGAGCGCCAGGTTCCTGACCAGGATCGCGCGGCATACGAGATGCACCGCTGGATGACCCGCCGGGTGCTCCAGGGCGAACTCGGCAACCCGCGGCTGATTATGTTGAAGCAGGCGATCAACGATGCGAAGGCGGAACTCGACAAGGCGGGCGACGCCCCCGAAGATATCCGCCGAGAGCGAATTGACGCGCTGGATCGGGCAGTGGGCGCGCTGATCAGGGAAGTCGGCGAAGGTAAATCTCAGTGACGCAAGCATGGGTCCCGTTCGCGTTACTGCGGCCGAACGGGAACCTAGCGGTGGATTGGGAACTATAGCCTTGCAGGTATTGATGGACAATGGTTCGGAGGGATGCCGCTCCGCATCTGTTGCAGCAGAGACTTCACGATGTCATTATCGTGCGCTTCCTTATCGCTAAGTTCTTTGGCCTGCCATGAGCAGCATTAATCCGAAGCTCATCGCTTCTCGCCTGGCACAGGCAAGAAACCTACAAGCCTTATCAGTCGAGACTGTCAGTGCGGATACAGGCATTGCGCCTGAGCGATTAGCCATCCTCGAGAACGGATCGGAAGCGCCTTCCGGTGATGAATTGCTGATCCTGGCCAACTACTACGCCAGGGATTTTCGGGATTTCATAGACCCATCACGACCTGAGCCGTTCAAGCAGACCGACATCCTCTACCGCAGGCACGGTGAGACCTTCACGCCCAACGACCGGCGGGCTATTCAGGAGTTCTGTTTTCTATGTGAGATCGAGGCCACGCTCCAAAAGGAGATGGGCTTTCAGCACACGCCATTCGCTTTTGAGCCTTCCCCCAACGACCTCCACAAAATCCAAGGGCCGAAGGCCGCAGCAGCACTGCGACAAGCATTAGGCCATCACGGAGCCCAGATCCCTTTGGACGTCTATGCAGATTTCCGCCGGATAGGGCTTCACATCTTTCGGCGTCGGCTAGCGACCTCCGAGATTTCAGGCCTGTACATTGAGCACCCAATCGCCGGGCATTGCATCCTGGTGAATTATGACGATGATATTTACAGGCAACGTTTCTCTGTCAGCCACGAGGCAGCTCATGCCATTTTTGACTCGTCCGACGCAGCCAGCGTGTCCTACCTGCGTGGCAGCTCAAGATATGACCAACAGGACCTGAAAGAACTTCGGGCAAACCGATTCGCCTCCTGCTACTTGATGCCTCCGGAGCATCTGCCAAACGTTCATCGCTGGGACACACAGCAGGCGGTGCACTGGGCGCAGGCACTGAAGGTCAGCACGGAAGCCCTATCATTCGCGCTTCTGACCGCACAGCGTATCAACCAGGATACTGCCAAACTGATTCGTTCGGTACGGGTTCCCATGGCTGACAAGGTTGATCCAGAAGCGCCGGACTACCTCACTGAAGTGCAGGTCAACAGGCGCAAGCAACTACTCGAACGAGGCTTGTCAGACTACTACGTCGGCCTTTGCTTCGAGGCGCATCAGCGGGGCCTGATCTCGGCCGGCCGCTTGGGCGAGGCCTTGCTTGCTGACCACAGGGAGACACGCGAAATCTCCATTCTTTACGGCCGGAGCATCGTCAATGAGCTATGACCCGGCCCGTTTTGCGTCTGTCTCAGTCGTCGATACCTGCGCCATCTGGAACATGCTGTCCTCCTTACGAATCAACCAGGCAGCTATCCAGGCCAAACTTCACTTTTGTGTGACGCCTGTTGTGCTGTACGAGTGCTTCCAAAAACCTCGCTCCAACATCACGACAGAACAACAAACCCTTATGACGCGGCTGCGCAACGAGCGCGCCGCAGGCCGCTTCCCCGTCCAGGAATGCAGCTTGGATGACCTGCTTGCGATTTCCTCCAAAGCGCCTGGTCGGCTCAGTTCAGGCGAGCTTTCGTGTATTGCGACGGCCTATCGCATCCGAAGCATTGCAGTGATGACCGATGAGAAACTGGCCAGGAACTACGCCAGAGACCGATTGGGCCTGCAGGTCGAGACTACCCCGCGGCTATATGGTTACCTCCACTATCATCTCCATCTCGGTGGCGCCGATCACGATGAGGTCATCAAGGAGCATGAGCGCTTTGAGCGGCGGCCCCTCACGCCTTTTTTCAACCAGACGTTCCATGAAGCGATGCGTTGCCGGCTCATGGCGAACACGGTTTCGATCGTTGCCAGCCATTCGTCGTCACAGGGCTGAAGACGGAAATCAATAAAAGCTAGTGGAATTTTCCATTCCTTAGGCCAGCTCTGACCATTAATGCCGCTGTCGACGTCGAGTGGACTCCGGAACAATCAGCCTACTAAGAGGTGGCTACCAACGGCCGCAGGCAGTCGGTCAACGGTCGTTGCACTGGAATTCTGGCCGAGTGACCGTATATCCTCCGTCCTCTAGTAAAAAAGGCGCACTTCTCGGAAAGCAGGCGAGAAGGAAGGGGCCATAAATTCCTAGCGCCTCGGCTGGCCGGGAAGAGGGGGCGATGGCTATGCCTTGTACTCCGTCCACTCGCCCTTAGCCTGATTTTCTGACTCTTCCCGCACAAGCCACTGATCAAATTGTTCACGGCCATTGCCGCGCCAGTGAATGAGGGAGTGCTTGATGTCAGCTACTGAACGCAAGGAATTAAGGCCAGTCGACCCGCCCGGATAATATTTTTTGAACCCCTGAGCAAAGGGAATTTCTAGCAGCCAGCCATGATCGCGTTCCTGGCTGAACTGAAGGATAAATTTCTCGCTGGAGCCAACCACACCTGCGTCGCAGACTCGGTGAGTATGTTCAGCAAGGCTGCGGGAGTGATCAAGCTCGATGTCGTTCCACTGCTTGACGTAGCGTCGATATAAGCGGAATAGGCGCTCACCGTAGGCTCCAAGGTTGAGTAGCGCGCCCGATTCGAAGCCTTGCCAGCGCTTTGCTGTAGAAGGGTGCTCTCCTACCCAATACGGTTTCCTCGGTGCCATGTGAGCTTCACTCCAGGGGTGTGACAACCGCATTAAATCATACTATCGAACGACACCCCGATGCCCATGATCGTCGGCACTGACGTTATGCCATCGTAAAATCGACTGATTGACACAAATGCTGCCCCATCGGGCGGGAGGCGATGGTGGATGTCCTTTTCTTTTTCAGTGAGCGTACCCGGTTCTTGCGCCAGTTTTATGGGATGGCTGCCGGGTCTTTCGTCGAGCGGAAGCGAAAGATCGACGACCAAGAAGAACCATTTGAACCGCCGTACAGCGAAGACGGCGAACCGGCCTTCCTTGCTGAGTGGATCGAAGCGGACGAGTCTCTACATGTGCTCGCGTACTCGTGCGTATCCATGCTTGCCGGGTCGCTGCACCTCTATTTCGAGTCCTGGGTGCACCAAAGCGGGAGGCAAGTCGATGTGGAACTGAAGAAGAAGGTCTTCAAAAAGCAAGGGAAGATTGCCGGGTACGGGGCCCACTTCGAGCAGCAGTTCGGGATCGACTTTAGCTCGTGCCCGGCGGACCTCAAGCTGCTTGAGGAAATCATCCTCGCAAGGAACGTGGTGCAGCACCCACCGTCGATTACAAGTAACTGGACCTGCTATTCCGACGATGATCTTCAGAAGCTCCGAAAACCCTTTTTCCTTAACGAAAGGGAGGCCGGTCTTTTGTTGGACGACAGCGAGGACTCGCCTCGATTTTTACTTCCAACCGTGCATATTTCGGAAGAGCAACTGCTTGCAGCAATTGGCGAGGCAGAAAAGTTTGCGGGTTGGTTTGAAGAGCAGATCGTGGCGGTACTTTATGGACCAACGCGTAGTATGGGGGCACAGGAAGAGAGGGAGGTGTTGTGACAGTTGATCTCATGGCCGACTTGCCGGTGCTGCTTCCGAAGGCGACCCAGTGGGCCGAGGAACAATCGCTGGTGATTGCCAAGGGTGGTTTGGCGCTCGACAAAACACTGCTCGACGTAGGGAGACGTGTCGGAGTACAGCGCCCAGAGCTTATTCGCGTCTCCCTGGTTCAGAGTATTCCTTTACCAGATGATCCTGCACTACAAGCGGCTTGCGCCGCTGCAGGGTTCCTCAGCGAGCGCTTTAATGGCCTGACGCTCGGCCATGGAATCTATATCCGCGAGGAACGGGCAACAGTGAGACTCCTTTCTCACGAGTTCCGTCACGTCTTCCAATACGAGCAGGCTGGCTCCATTGCCGGCTTTCTGTCGGAATACCTTCGGCAAATCTTCACTATCGGCTACGACCAAGCCCCATTGGAGATCGACGCCAGGGCGCATGAGATAGACAACCTGTAATCTGCTCGTGTAACTTCAAAGCAGCCAAGGGCTACCTAACGCTTCAATAGCTTGCAACACGTGCAGAAGAGATTCGCCAGCAGCATGTCATCTTGCTATTACTTTTGGCTGAGGCCTGCTCCGATGCGGCTCGCGCAGGGCAATTCTGGTAAAGTTTCCGCTCTATGACGTTGTGCAAACTGTATGCCATTTGGACCCCACTCGCGCTTTGCAGAGACTGGATCGGCTCAAAAGACAGTGCAAAGCGACAACATCCGACATTCGTGCGACCCACCTGGGTAGCCGACAAACTAGAGGGGGAGTGGAAACGATGACCTATGAAGCGCAGATCAGCCGCGGTAATCCGACGGCATTCCTGTTCGTTGTGGATCAATCCGGCTCGATGTCCGACAAGATGTCATCCGGTAAGAGCAAGGCCGAGTTCGTCGCCGATGCCCTCAACCGGACACTGATGAATCTCGTCACCCGCTGCACCAAGGCCGAAGGCGTCCGCGACTATTTCGAAATTGGTGTTCTCGGCTATGGCGGCAACGAGGTTGGAAACGGCTTCTCCGGTGCCCTCGGTACGACGGTCCTCAACCCCATCTCCGCCATCGAGCAGAACCCGGTGCGCGTCGAAGACCGCAAGAGGAAGATGGACGACGGCGCCGGCGGCATCCTGGAGACCTCCGTCAAATTTCCCGTGTGGTTCGAGCCCAAGGCCAGCGGCGGCACGCCGATGCGTGAGGCCCTGACCCGAGCAGCCGAAGAGCTCGTCGTCTGGTGCGATGCCCATCCCGACTGCTACCCGCCCACGGTCCTGCACGTGACCGACGGCGAATCGACCGACGGGGACCCGGAGGAAATCGCCACGCACTTGGGCCAGATCCGTACTAATGATGGCGAGGTGCTAATCCTCAACATCCACGTCAGCAGTCTCGGTACCGATGCCATCCGCTTCCCGGCTGGCGAATCTGGCCTGCCTGACGCCTACGCCAAGATGCTTTTCCGCATGTCCAGCCAACTTCCCGCACATCTCATCGGGTTCGCTCAACAAAAGGGTCACACGGTCGGTAACGAGTCGCGCGGGTTCATGTTCAACGCCGAGGCGCCGGAAATCGTCGACTTCTTCGACATCGGAACGAGGGCTTCGCAGCTGCGCTGAGCCCTCTATGAGACTGCTGTTCGAGGGCAGTTGCCCCAAGGATCCGCTCGGTAGCGACATCAACGAAGACCGGCGCGTGTTCGATGCGGCGCGCGGTGCGCTGGCACTGTGCGACGGCGCCAGCGAGTCGTTCAACTCGTCGGTCTGGGCACAGATCCTGGCGGATAAGTTCGTCGCCGATCCCGCCGTAACGCCCGACTGGCTCGCCGGAGCCG
>APMI01025437.1_pt1 | contig 23763 bp, 18 predicted proteins | sample 667938 | NCBI WGS metagenome assembly APMI01 (sample SAMN01084076, study PRJNA167559) | wastewater metagenome | biome: Wastewater | place: Denmark: Ejby Moelle, Odense | collected 2011-11-28
CATGGTTTGAACCTATTAAAGCAGCAGCGCTCGAAAAAAGCGTGCTTACATTACAAGTACCCAGCCAATTCTTTTACGAGTGGCTTGAAGAACATTATGTTGAACTTTTAGGTAAAACAATAAAGCGCGTACTAGGTAAAGAAGGACGCCTTGAATACCGCATACTGATGGAGAGCAACGCTACACAGCGCAACCCTGCATCCATCAACATGCCTGCCAGCACATACAACAAACCACCTAAGGAAAATAACTATGTGGACATGCCATTGAAATGGGATGACCCGCATAATATCAAAACTCCTTACGCTATACCGGGCCTGAAGCGCATGCAGATAGACCCGCAGCTAAATGCCAACTACACTTTTGAGAATTATGTAGAGGGCGACTGCAACCGTGTTGCAAGATCCGCAGGCATACATGTGGCGCAGAAGCCCGGCGCTACCTCTTTTAACCCATTAGTCGTTTTTGGCGGGGTTGGTTGGGGCAAAACGCACCTGGTACAGGCAATAGGCAATGAAGTGCGCAGGCTGCACCCTAATAAGGCAGTATTGTATGTAAGTGCAGAGAAATTCATCAACCAGTTCATAGACCATACCAAGAACAACGAAGTAAATGACTTCATTCACTTCTACCAGCTTATAGATGTGCTGATACTGGATGATATACACCTCTTTGTACCGGCTACCAAAACACAGGATGTTTTCTTTGCCATATTCAACCACCTGCACCAGAGCGGCAAACAGATAATACTTACCAGCGATACCCCTCCCAAAGACCTGGAAGGGATGCAGGAGCGCTTGCTGAGCCGTTTCCGCTGGGGACTGAATGCGGATATACAGCCACCCGATTTTGAGACCCGCCAGGCCATCCTGCAGATGAAGATGAAGCATGAAGGGTTGGAGATACCGGATGAAGTGGTGAAGTATGTGGCCTACAACGTGCAGAGCAATGTGCGCGAACTGGAAGGAGCGCTGATAGCACTCTTTGCACAGGCAACGCTGAATAAGAAAGAAATAGACATAGACCTGGCCAAGCGGGTGATGAAGAACTTTGTGAAAACGGCCGCACGCGAACTGACCATAGAAAATATACAGAAGATGGTATGCGAATATTTTCATATACCATATGACCGCCTGCTGGCCAAAACGCGCAAGCGCGAGGTGGTACAGGCCAGGCAGATAACCATGTACTTTGCCAAGAAGTTCACTAAATCTTCGCTCAAGAATATAGGGGAACACTTTGGTGGCTTTGACCACACCACGGTGATACACTCCTGCCAGACGGTTGAGAACCTGATGGATACTGACGGGGAATACAAAGAGCAACTGCTTGAGATACAGCAGAAAGTGCAGCTGGCGAGCATATAATTATGAGCTCAAATTTCTTTTTGTTTTTTCGCTAATAAATCTATCTTTGCAGTCCCTTTTTAAGGGGCAGAAGTTCTTAAAAATAGCTGTGAGTAACACTTACAGAATTTAATACAGGTGAGGTGGGAGAGTGGCCGAATCCAATAGTTTGCTAAACTGTCGTACGCCTTAACAGTGTACCGCGGGTTCGAATCCCGCCCTCACCGCATAGTATTATTATAGAAGATGTTGGCAGCATGCTGTCAATGACCGGCTCGGGGAGTAGCGCAGGCCGGTAGCGCACCTGGTTTGGGACCAGGGGGTCGCAGGTTCGAATCCTGTCTCCCCGACTTAATGAAAAGCTCAATCGAAAGATTGGGCTTTTTTGTTTTATAACTTATTACACATACAGGCCGACAATGCATCCCGCCCGGGGTGATGATCACAAGTTCGAATCCAGAAAACAATTGTCAATAAGCTTTTTACATTTCTGTTCCGTAAAAAACTCATTAATACAATTTCCGAATTGATATCATGAGCTGTATGCCTTAAACTGTTAATAACGTTTTTGACTAAATGAAAAGAAGATTTGGATAAATGGGACTGACGTAGTCAAGTGATCTTTGTATTCACAAAACAAGATGAATTATGCGTGTATTTGTCACAGGAGCCACAGGCTTCATAGGTACTGCTATTGTGCAGGAATTAATTAATGCCGGCCATCAGGTGTCGGGTCTGGCACGTTCGGATGCATCTGCCAGTAAGCTCATCGAAGCAGGCGCCGACGTCCATCGTGGTGATCTCGAAGACCTGGAAAGCCTCCGAAGCGGTGCCGCCCAGGCAGATGGTGTGATCCATGCCGGATTTATCCATGACTTTACCCGCTTCGCGGAAGTATGCGAGGTCGATAAGATAGCCATCGAGACCATTGGAAAAGTGCTGGCCGGTTCCGACCGTCCTTTGATCGTTACTTCCGGCACAGCGCTGGTAAGCCCGGGACGGCTGGCTACCGAAGATATCATTCCACCGCTCAACCCGGCCTGGCCACGTGCTTCCGAGCAAACGGCGGACTCTGTGGCAGCTTTGGGTGTACGGGCGGCAGCCATCCGTCTATCACCGTCGGTGCATGGTGATGACGATAAGCATGGCTTCATTCCTATCCTGATCAATATTGCCCGCGAAAAAGGCTTTTCGGCCTATATCGGTGAAGGGCTTAATCAATGGAACGCCGTACACAGGCTTGATGCCGCTCATTTATTCCGGCTGGCTTTAGAGCATGCCATGCCCGGAGCCCGTTATCATGGTTCGGCAGAAGAAGCCATTACCGTCAAAACAATCGCTGAAGCCATAGGCAAGCAACTGAACCTTCCGGTAAGATCAATAGCGCCTGAAGCAGCCGGGGACCATTTTGGCTGGTTCTCACACATGGCAGCTATTGACTGCCCTGCTTCGAGCAAACTGACACAGGAGCTTTTGAACTGGCACCCAACACACTCAAGCCTGCTTGCTGATATTGAGAAAGGCGTTTATACCAAATAAAAGCTATGAAAATCATTGTAACCGGCTCCTTAGGGAACATAAGCAAGCGGCTGACTCAATTATTAGTAGCACAGGGACATGCGGTAACCGTAATCAGCAGCGATCCAAATAAACAGGAGGCTATCGGAACTCTGGGAGCAACACCTGCCATCGGTTCAATATCTGATCTCGCTTTCCTGACCGATACTTTTAAAGGTGCAGATGCAGTTTACGCCATGATACCCCTGAGTTTTAGCGAACCTGACATGGGCGATTATTTGCGCCGGATGGCGCAAAATTATGTACAAGCCTTAAAACAGGCAGGGACCAAACGTGTGGTAATTATGAGCGGCTGGGTGGCAGACCTGGTAACAGGCGTAAATGCAGAGGACATTTTCAAGGGGCTGAGCACTTCCCTTACCATCATCCGGCCGGGCTCTTTTTACACCAACTTCTATCAGTCTATTGACTTGATCAAAGGCAAGGGGCTGACAGGCAAATTCCTGGCGCTGCGTTATTCCGGCCTTGGGGCTTTGCTGACTGGCAAGACGGGCCTGCTGATGGGCAATTATGGAGGCGATGACAGGATCATTTTTGTGTCGCCTGAAGATATCGCAGATGCGGTAGCAGAGGAACTCATTCTATATCCTGAAAAAACTACCATCCGGTATGTGGGCAGCGAAGAAATGACCTGTAACGAGGCTGCAAAAATCATAGGGACTGCTGTAGGTAAGCCTTGGTTAAAATGGGTGCTGCTATCGGACAAAGAAATGTTACGCGGACTAAAGATGGCCAAGGTGCCTGAGCAACTGGCCGAAACACTGGTGGAAATGCAAGCTGCTATGCATAGTGGTAAAGCCCTGGAAAATTTTCATCATAATCAACCCAAAATGGGTAAGGTAAAACTGGCCGATTTTGCCAAAGAATTTGCTGCGGTATACTATAAAAAATAGCTACATTCAATTTATTTATGAATAGCCAGAAACTTTTCCGTTTTAGCACGATCACAGAATATCACCGGGCGGCAGGCCTGCCCAGCCCGGCGCATCCGCTGATCAGCGTGGTTCACATGGAGGATATTACACTGCCACTCGCCGAAATTCCGTTTAGCCTGATCTATGATTTTTATTCCATTTCGCTGAAAAAGGTGCATCACACAAAGTTCAAGTATGGTCAGCAGGCTAGCGACTTCGATGAAGGCGTTCTATTCTTTATGTCGCCGGGACAATTATTTGGCATTGACAGTGTGGTCGATATAAAAGAGGCAAAACGTCCTGAAGGCTGGATGATCCTGATCCACCCGGATTTTTTATGGAACACACCACTGGCGAAAACCATAAAACAATATGAATTCTTCAGCTATTCGGTATATGAAGCCTTGTATCTTTCAGATAAGGAAGAAACAATGCTTACCGCGATCGCCAATCAGATCGAACAGGAGTACAACGCAAACATCGACAGGTTTAGTCAGGATGTGATCATAGCACAGCTTGAGCTCTTACTGACCTATTCAGAAAGGTTTTACCAAAGACAGTTTATCACTCGCAAAATCTCCGGCCACGAGTTGCTGACGAGGCTGGAAGATTATCTTTCCAACTACTTCAATAGCGGGGCCCTGGCAATACAAGGCCTGCCAAGTGTAGTTCATATTGCCGAAACATTAAATATTTCACCGGGTTACCTGAGCGGTCTGCTCAAATCTTTGACAGGTCAAAGCACACAGCAACATCTGCACAGCAAGCTGATCGATCTGGCCAAAGAAAAGTTGTCAACCACTAATCTTTCAGTTAGCGAGATTGCCTATGAGCTCGGGTTTGAACATTTGCAGTCATTCAGCAAACTCTTTAAGGCCAAGACCAGCCTTTCGCCGCTGGCGTTTCGCCATTCATTTAATTAGTTACCGGCTCATATTAATCAGTAATACTCATGCCCCTGAAACAAAAGTGCATTACTGTTACAAATATTTAGCTAATACGTATATCGCCAATTTTCGTAAATTTTCAATAAAGAAGTTCGAGAAAATGTACAGAGAGGGACTTAATGAAAGCCCGGAATTCGACAATGAACAAATTAAAATAATCCGGTGCAAAAACGAAAGGCATAGCAATTGTTTCCCTTCTTACGCGATGCAAGGGTATTACCTATAACATCAGGAAGCAGAAGATATATCATAGAATGGATCGGCGGCGCACCTTACAGATAGTCATCCGTATATAATGATTCCGTATTTTTGCATTTCATGTCCCTCTTCATCGCATCCATCAATTCAGGCAGCAACGGCAATTGCTATTATGTGGGCAATGAACAGGAAGCTGTGCTGGTAGATGCCGGCATAAGCTGCAGGGAAACGGAGAAGCGAATGAAAAACATTGGCCTCTCAATGGACAAGGTAAAGGCCATCTTTGTTTCTCATGAGCATGGCGATCACATAAAAGGTCTGGAGATATTGTCGGCAAGATACCAGGTGCCTGTTTATATTACCCCGGCAACGTTACAACACAGCAGGTTGAAACTGGAGCAACAACTTATAGTTTCATTCAGGGCCTACGAACAGGTAAGCATTGGGGCGCTCACTATTCAACCCTTCCCTAAACGCCATGACGCTGCCGACCCGCATAGCTTCATCATAAGTGGCAACGGTGTTGTTATTGGCGTGCTTACCGATATTGGCAGTGCATGTGAGCATGTTATTAAGAATTTTAAGCATTGCCATGCCGCCTTCCTGGAGGCCAATTATGACGATGCAATGCTCGAAAACGGCAGGTATCCTTACCACTTGAAAAAACGCATAAGCGGCGATGTAGGGCACTTGTCGAATATGCAGGCTTTGGAGCTCTTCATAAAACACAGGCCGGCCTTTATGAGCCACGTACTGTTATCCCATCTTTCCAAAGACAACAACGATCCTGCCATTGCATCTGCTTTGTTCAGGGAGCATGCGGGCAGTACAAATGTTATTGTAGCATCGCGCTACGAAGAAGGTGAAGTGTACCATATTACAGGATCGGGAAAGGCTATCAAACTAAAGAAGCGCTACAGCAAAGAACAGCAGATGTCTTTGTTCTAAGCTAAACTACTCCTTTATTATTTTCAGCATATAGCTGCTTTTATCCGTTCTTATTTGCAGGAAGTATATACCGGGTGCTACAACTGGCAGATCATAAGTATTGGCATTGTGGATTCCGAGTTTTTGCTTTTGGCTTTTCAGGTCGCTGAGCACCACTTCCCGGACCAATTGATCTTTTACCAGGATAGTTATCTTATCCGTAGCCGGGTTAGGGTAAACATTTACTACATCTGCCTTACTATTTATTACGGGCACAGCTGCGGGGAAACAGGCATGCGCCGTATCTACCTGCGCAGCAAATAACTGAGCTATATGCAATGTCCGCAATGAATAATTATCAACTGCATGCCCTATCGTATTAGGGTCACTTACTTGCTGCAGGCAGTCGGCATTGTTGAAGGTGGAATCAAAAATATATTGAGGCACCGGCCCTGCAGTTTGCTGAATATAATTAACCATGCCCCTGCCACCCGAAATGAATGGCCGGTTGATGATATACTGGCAGCCGCCCATTGTTACTGCACAGTTAGCATATCCCGCCAGTACACGATCGCGCGTATAGGGCACCAGCAGGTCATTAGGCTGATGAAACATATACAGGGCCGGGGCTGTAGCGTAATTATTTACGGCAAAGAGGTTACTAAACATACCACCATAGAAAGCAGCAACTCCCTTGATTGTATATCCCCCACCCGTTGGGTTCAAAGTTCCCTCTATACTACCCAAGTCGGGACGCTGCAGCTGCATAGATGCAATGGAAGTATCAAAACCATAAGTTTGTATGCACTGCCCTTCATAATTAGGGTTGGGCGCCGTGGCATCAGACATAGCGCCCGCTGTCGGAAATTTCTCTGAGTTATCATCAAGATAAGCAGTTGCCAGGGCCGTGATAGCACCTGCACTTTCACCCACAACAAATACATTCTTAGGATCAATATTATATGTGCCTGCATGTGCTATCAGATAACGGATAGCACCCTTTGCATCCTGCATAGCCCGGTAAGTGGCCCTGAGCCATTCCGCTGTATCGGCCATATTAAGGCAGTCCCAGCCATTGCCGATGTTGCAATGAATATTGCTGCTTGTCTCAAACATGCCCAAGCGATAGTTTATGGAAGCCGTAATGTAGCCACGCTTTGCAAAATCCTTCATTACTACCTGCGGTATAATATCATTCTTAGTCCCCGCCATAAATGAGCCTCCGTGAATGACAATGAGCAGAGGCCTTCCGCATACAGGCGGCACATCATTGGTGGGTACGCAAATATCCATATCAAGGTTGCGCAGGTTGCCGGCAAAATCAACAGCGTTACCATAACTTACCGCCGTGAAAAGCTGGTAAGTGTATGCCGTGTCCACCCATTGCTGGGCATTACAGACATATGTCGTGAAAACAAACAGGCTAAAGAAGAGTAGTATTTTTTTCATCATCAGGTTCCTATCGTCCTAATACAACAAAAAACATACCACTAGCTGCCTGCTAAGGTATTTTATCCAGCGGGATAGGTGCCGCGACAATATTCTCCGGGATAAAATCGCGGTCCAGCAGCTCAGACATGGGTATATGCTTCTTCAGTATACCCATCTTAATAGCCATATCCTGTATCTTCTGGAAGTCGGCATCTGTAGGTGTAAGTTGCGCATAGCTTACGCGATGCGGAGTCGAGGTAAGCACATAGTCAAGCACTTTCCTATCCTGGCGGAAATAAGGTGCGGCCAGTTTTGCAGCTTCAGCCCGGTGTTCTTCCGCCCATTGCCCCGACTGTGCTATGCCGCGCACCAAGTCGCGCACCACATCCGGCCTTTCTTTTATCAGGTCTTCGTGCACCACCAGCACACAAGAGATGAAGTTGGGCCATATATCCCTTGCCAGGTAGAGCACACGCCCTGTGCCATTCATCTCTGCTTTTGCACAGTGTGGTTCACCAACAAAATAACCGTCTATAGCACCTGCTGCAAGCGAGGTAGGCATATCCGGGGGTGGCAGTATTACAAAATTAATATCGTTTGGCTGCATACCCTGATCTTCCATCAACTTATGGATAACCAGATTCTGGTTACAATACAGGCTGGGCAGCGCGATCGTTTTCCCCTTCATATCCCGCAAGCTCTTAGCCTTGTTATTTTTCGCAATAATAATTTCGGATCCATCACGGTGGCCCAAATAGCAGATCTTCACCGGCACCCCGTCTTCGCGCATCTTCATAGCCAGTGGCGCTATCATAAACGTTGCCTGCACTTGCTTAGCTTCCAACGCGTTCACTACTGTCGGAAAATCACTGAAGCGCTGCGAATTAAAATTGGTATTGGTTTTGGTTGTTTTCGAAGAGAAGTCCGTCACCGGGCAGGTTAGATGGCAGGTAACTGGCAGGTAGCCTACGGTAAGCGACTGCCGCGCGTCATTCTTAGGGCCTTCGTGCACCCTGTCTTTTTTGTCAACTACAGTTCCTTTATCACTCCATGGGTGGAATCTCAGCAGCCCTATGACAGCTAAAAAGACTAATGCACCGATTATAAACTTACCTAGTGTTAGTTTCATGACATTTCTCCTTTTCCCGGTTTGGTATCCGGGCTTATATTATCGTCAAAGATAGTTCTTGTATCGCCATCCCAGGCCTGCAGGCCCAGTTGGCTCAATATTGCCTTCATTGCAGCTATCACTGCAGGGTCGGTAAGGTTGCGCGGTTTCGCTGAATTAATAACAAATTCCCTGCTTATTACGGCCGGTCGCTTGGAAAGCACAAACACGCGGTCTGCAAGTTGCGCCGCCTCTTCAATGTCATGGGTTACAAATACCACGGTACGTTTACGCTGTGCCAGCAGGCGCACCAGCTCCCATCTCATACGCAAGCGCGTTTGGTAATCGAGCGCCGAAAACGGCTCGTCCATCAGCAAAATGTCCGAATCGCCGGCCAATGCGCGTGCTATTTCGACACGCTGGCGCATACCGCCCGATAATTCATGAGGATAATGGTTCTCAAAACCCTGCAAGTGTATCAGTTCAAACAGCTCACGCAGTTGTTTCCCATGCTCCTCTGTATTTGTCACCGGGCGTAAACCCATACTTATATTTTCAGAAACCGTAAGCCATGGGAAAAGCCCGTCCGATTGGTACACGGTACGAATGACGCCCTGGTGCTCCAGCGTACCGGAAGTAGGTTTCAAGTAGCCTGATAAAATATTCAACAAGGTGGTCTTACCACAACCCGATGGGCCAACCAAGGCTACAAATTCACCCGGGTTTACCGTGAAGCTCAGGTTTTGCAGCACCGGCAGTTCGCCGTAGCTGTGCGATATATTATTGAACGCCAGGCGGCTTTTTAGTTTATTATCTGTCATAACCCCAGCGTATGTTCGGTAGTTTTGTCAATTGTGAAAGTAACCGGTCCATCGCTAGCCCCAGCAGTCCTATCACCACCATGTAAGATATCGCAGTATCCAGTCTCAGGCCATTACGCGCATCCCATATACCATATCCCAACCCATCCTGGCAGCCCACCATTTCTGCAGCTACTATTACCACCCAGGCTATGCCATAACTTACGCGCATTGCAGTGATGATCTGTGGCAGCACAGCAGGAAAAGTTACTTTGGTGAGCAATTCAGTTCCCTTATAGTTGTAATCGCGCGCTACGCGAAAGTAAATACTGGGTATACTCGCCACCGCTGTCATGATCGATATTACCATGGGGAAAAATGCAGCCATAAATATCAGGAAGATCGCCGGCTTATCACCAATATGGAACCACAGTATCGCAAAGGGTATCCATGCAAGCGGTGAAAGGAAACGAAAGAAATTAAGAATAGGCGTCAATGCCTGCCGTGACCGTGCATGCTGCCCAAGCCATAATCCAAAGGGTATGCCCAGGCCTGCCGACAATACAAAACCAATAGTTACCCGCCAAAGCGAGGCAATGATATCATTGGCCAGCCGGCCCGCCAATATCTCTTCCTTAATGCTTCTTGCGGCATCACCGGGTGACGGCAACTGGTACGCCGGTACCATCTTAAAAAAACACACCAGGTACCACACAAGCAAAAAGCCAAGTATGACAATAAGTGGCAACAGGAAATTTGATTTGGACCTCTGCTGTTTCATGCTGTTAGAATAGCTATAAACCTACACAGTAATGGATAAAAATGCAATAGGCGCTATAAAAGCGCCTATTGCATTAACTATTAAGGATATTTTATTGTTTTACCATCTTCTGGTTAAGCACACCCGATGGTGTAACAACCTGCAGTATATAGTTACCTGTGGCCAGGTACATGTTACCACAATCTATAGTAAAATGATTTTGATCCCGGCTGATCGTGCGCTCGTTGCTATACAACACTTTACCTGTAATGTCCATCAGCTTAATGCCGATCTTCGTATCCGTTGTCAAATGATAAGACATATTGATATTGTCATGGAACGGATTATTATCCACATGTATATCGCCGGCCGTGTTATTTGCATTACCAACAGATACCGGTAATGTAACGGGACCGTCGATAAAGAAGAAACGGGAGAAGCCTGTAAAGTTACCCGAGAATTCCGTGAACGATGTGAACGGGGTAACAGTAGGAGTAACGATCTGTGTGTTGCCCATATTAATGCCTGCATCTGTTGCAGCGTTTGTTTTTAATATCCGCAGGTTAGCCGTGGTAGCAGCGTTCAGTTCAGCATCTGTTAAATAAAGCATTGCGGTGTATGTGCTGTTCGTGTTCGCGGTGGCAGTTATCTCAAACTCTTTTAATGACCTGTTCACCGGTGCAAACGTGCCGAAGGGTGTAAAGCCATTACCTGCTTGTGTAACCGATGCATCCACGCAACCAAGGCTATCCACCTGGTTCTTCATTCCCGCTATCAGCTGGCTGTCCGCCGTGGAGTAGAAATAAACTTCTTGTCCGGGTTTCACAGGCCATGGCCTTTGGCTTGATGCGCTTGTTTCGATCAATGTCGGCGGAATGGTCTGCGAGAATATCATAACAGGCTTCGCATTTGATGTGTTTGCACCATTGTAAGCAAGGCCGCAACCTGATGGCGCTGCATTTGAGTTAGAATGGGTAGTTACATCGTCCACCACCGTAAATGCATCAACCCTGTCATTACTTGGGCCTGCTGTTGGGTTAGTGAAGCAAATGTTCATCACTACATTCTTAACGCCATCCCACACGAAGGGAGTGGTAAAAGGAATAGTATTTACACCTGCAACGGTAGAGTAGTTGTTGCTGTACACCTGTGTAAGCCCTGTTGTTACAAAACTGGTCGTCATGTCTGTAACACTGGTATTACCCATGCTTATGGTATAGCCGTTGAACGGCTGCGTGGAATTCTTAGTAGACACGGTAAACCCGACAGACGTGATCGGCACCCCGGGAAGTATACCTGCAGCACTCATCTCGGCAGCAGTTATTATATACTGTGTGCGTGCCATTTCATTACTGCTGAAGAACGGCGAGGTCATATTGCCTGTCACAGTATTAGGTCCGGTAATGGTATATGTACCGCTCGAACCCGATGTTGGAGGATTGTCATTATTTTTTACGAAAATGTGCATGTCGTTCAACGTTGGATCAAGCGTAGAGTTACTTCCGTTAGCATTGAGCGACAAGGTGAACAATATGTCCCTATCATCATTTATCGCACCGTTGTCAAATATCTTTACACCTATGAACTGGGTATCCGGAGCAACTGCCATAGCGAATGTGGCAGAATCGTTGAGCATTACATAGTCAACACCTAAAACGGCATTACCACCTGTCTGGACAGCCTTCACTACCGGGCTCCCACCTTGCGGGGGCAATCCTACTACTGCAATCGGCATGTACACTGTTGTATATCCCTGGCAAGACGTTGTGTTTGCCCACTCTGTAATGTTCACAGTGTCTTGTGTAAATCCAAGTTGGGGCTGGCAGGGCACATATTCAGGACCTACATTCACTGCATACCAGGCGTGCGTCACTGTCTGCACTTCCTGCGAGCATGCACCGTACAGGGCAGCTGCAGCAGCTATCGAGGCTGTACGGCAGTCTGCATATGTTGAGCTGTTGGTCAATGACAGCTCCGTTTGGTAAAGAATGTCCGCGCCTTCAAGAATACCTATTGCAGGTACACTATAGGGATTACCTATATCGTTGGTGCCGGTATCGCCCACGCACACAAAGTAAAACCAGTGGTTAAGTACTCCACTGTTCGTATGTACACCACATTGATCATTACCCCCGCTCGGCGTACAGCCTACAACGTCAAACCAGTTGGGGCCGCCGTAAGTTCCCGGATCCCCGTGTAAAGTAGGATCAGACATACTGCGCAAAGGAGTAGACCCTATTTCCTCACCCATGTCCCATGTAGACTTTGCTACGGCATCCACCTCATGCGGGTTAGCATAATTTTCTATCACTGCTCCCCAGCAATCGCTGAAGCCTTCATTCATTGCTCCTGATTCAACCATGTAGTCGAGGCCTGCTGTATACTCACATACTCCATGCCCTATTTCATGCGCAGCCACATCAAGAGATGTAAGTGGAGAGAAACCCCAGGGCAGGCCTGAACCATCACCATAAGTCATTTCAGAACCATCCCAAAATGCATTATCATAGTTGGTGCTGTAATGCACATAGCTCATCAATATGGCATCCGCATTATCATAGCTCAGTCGGCCCTGTACATTTTTCCAGTAGTCGTATATATTTTGTGTAGCCCAGTGTGCATCACGTTCGGCCTTTGCCGTCAGCCATATCGTAGTGGCATTCGTAAATTCAGTAGCACCGGCATAGTTAGTACCATTGTTCAGGTTTAGGGTATGTATACCATTACCTCTTGTAGAATCATACAGCTTATAGTTGCCACCTGTAAATGCAGTCGACATAGGCACCGTACCACTATATAACGACACGCCGGTGGCTGCGGTATGTTTGATGAGTGGGTTCTTGTAAAGTATTTTGCCCGTCATGGCATCAACATAGGTAACATATCTGCCCAGTGGTTCCATTGCGTATATGTCAAATGAATAAGCCAGGTGCAGCCTGCCATCCGGTACCCCGGTGGAGCAATCTTCTATCCAGGCAAGCTTGCCTGTTGGCAGGTAGCTTGTATCAGCTTTGTTATACCTTGTTTTGATAAGCTGCTCCATGCCCGCATCCTGCCACATGTATTTTTTGGCGTCTATATTCTCCAGCGCATAATTGAAGGCAGTACCGGCTGTAAGCGCAGCTTGCGTAGAAAGGCTTGCGTCTGTTTTATAGAAGTTGCCCATCATGTAGCTGACAGTGCCGTTTTTTGACACTATTACATAATTACCCCTTTCGATCTTTATGCCTTTGTAATATTGATCGTAACGCTCGGTAAGCACACCCGCCTTGGTAAGTGTTTTGTTGCGTAACACCATTTTGTCGGTCGCCTCGTTTAGCGGCAGGTATTTTGCAAAAATTGCCTGCGCCTGGTCTGCACGCAAGTCGGAATTTTCAGAGAACCTGATCGCCTTAACCGTATTGTCTCTTGAATTCTTTTCAACAGATAATACATTATTGTCTGTTTTTTGCTGCGCCTGCACAGGGATAGCCAGCATGCAACACCATAACGAAACAGGCACTATCCTGCTCCACAATTTTGTAGAAAACTTCATAAGTAAGTATTTGCTTGAATATTGAGTTTTTTAAAGGTATGGTTTTTTCCGCTTGCGTAATTAATATATAATTATTTTTTGTTGTATAAGTTATTGATTAGGTAGTTTTATGGGGTGTATTACATTTATTTGTACGGCTATTTTGCCTCGAATAGATGTAGTAGTCTAAAAAGACAGCAAAAAATCAGGAATCGTTAGGTATTAATAGCTGGTCTTAAAAAATAAAGTCCCCGCAATTGCATGATTGTGGGGACTTTATTAATCGAATATTAATTAACCGTTTGCGTGCAGGCCAACCTTATTACCTTCAGAATCGGTGAAAAACGCCATATAGCCTATTTCGGGGCTTATTTGTGTTTTTGGCATCACCACCTGGCCACCGGCCGGCTCAATGCGGTCTATCACTTCCTGTATTGAAGGATTAGCGTTGAGGTATACAACTGCACCATCGGCCGATGGTTTGTGCATGTCGCTTTGTACCAGTGCGCCACCCACTTTCCCGCTCATATTATCTATGGGGAAACCAGCCATTTTCATCCCCATCATTTCCGGCATCAATGTCAACTCTGCATTAAAAATGCTGTCATAAAATTTCTTTGCCCTGTTTATGTCTTTGGCAGGGATCTCGAACCAGTTAAGTGCATTTGCTGTGCTTTCCATGTTTTTTGTTTTTAGTTTGGTTATAAATGTTTGAATCGATTTTCCGTTTATTTCATTACTTCTTCCATCCGCTGTTGGATGAACTTGCGTTCCGCTCCCGATACTGCCAGCTTCAGGGCTTTCTCATAGTGGCCCGCTGCCTTTTCCTTTTTACCTGTTTGTGCATTTAGTTCGCCAAGTATCGCATGCAGCAGGTAATAGTTTTGCAAATAGTCTATCCCGGGTATGTTCCTGATGATATCCAGTGCCGCCTGTGGCCCTTCCAGTTCCTTTACCGCGATGGCCCTGTTCAGCAGCACCACCGGCGATGGTGCAAGCTTTGCAAGCAAGTCGTAATAGCTAAGGATCATTTTCCAGTCTGTGTCTTCATATTTACCTGCCTTGCAGTGTTCATATGCTATTGCCGCTTCAAGGTGGTACTGGCTGATCACATCACCCGTCGCTGAGCGGTTCAGGTGCCATACACCCTTCTCTATCAGTTCCCTGTCCCATAGGCTCCTGTCCTGCTTGCTTATCAGTTGCAGGTCGCCATGCGCATCAACTCTGCTCGATAGTCTGGCCGTATGAAAACAAAGCAAAGCGAGCAATGCATTGGTACGTGGCAGGTTCGTTGCTTCGTGTTCTGTAAGCAGGCCGTTCAGTCTTATACAATCATGTGCCAGGTCCTCCCTTGTAAGGCTATCATGGTATGATGCGCTATGTGCTTCATTGAAAAGCAGGTATATGGTCTCCAGCACATTATCAAGGCGTTCTTGTAGTGCATTGCCCGACGGCATCTCGAGCGATATATTATTTTCTCTAAATGCCATCCTCGCGCGGTACAGGCGTTTCTCTATTGCATCCGGCTTTGTGATAAATGCTCGTGCTATCTGCGCCACACTTAAGCCACTCAGTGTTTTTAATACTAATGCTATCTGCCCTTCCCTGCTTATTGCCGGGTGGCAACAGGCAAACATCATACGCAGCATATCGTCCCTTATCTCGTTCTCTTTAAAACAATCATCAAGCGTTACGGCGGTAGTATATTCAGAATCCAGCAATAAATTGATATCTGTGGCAAAAGTTTGCTGCCTGCGGTTCTTTCGTACAACGTCGATCGCCCTGTTGCGCGTGGCCCGGTAGAGCCAGGCGGCGGGATGCTCCGGTATCCCCTGCACCTGCCAATGTTCTATTGCTTTGAGCAAGACATCCTGCACTGCATCTTCCGCCATCGTAAGATTATGCGGGCCAAATATACGGGTGAGTACAGAAACGAGCTTACCCGATTCTGCTCTTGTGATGTCGGCAATAACTTGCAGTACATCCTGTTTCGTATCCGTGGCTCCGGGCAATATCTGTCTTTTTAGGTAAAATTACAGCCCGCATGTTAAGCAGGCTTTAATTTGCTACATGTCCATTTTGGCTATTTCGCGCACTTCCACGGTCCCGTTGTCGTCAAATATCGGGCAGGCTTTTGAGAACCTTACCGCTTCATCGTAGTCGGCAGCATTTATGAGCAGGTAGCCATTTACCACTTCTTTACCTTCGGCAAATGGAGCATCGGTAATATGTGCGCCTTTCTGGCTTAGTACCCTGCCCTCGCCCATAAGTGGCTGCCCTCCTATGAACTTGCCTTCCTGTGCTATGGAACCTATCCAGTTCTTCCAGCTTTCCATGTTTTTGGCCATCTGTTCCGGCGTGCGAACGGCATCATGGCTGGTTCCGCTCCTGAATACTAATAAATACTCTTTCATGTGTTTCTTTTTTTAAAGTTAATAATTAAATGAGCTTTAATGCCCTCCGGCATGCTTTTCAATATTATGACGCTGTTACTTTTGCGAACCGGACAAGTGCAGGAAATATTTTTTAAACGGCAGCCACAGTGGTACAATTTTAGTTTCGTATTGATGCTGAACTTCTTAACAGGGCTAATTGTTAATATATCATGATCGCATTTGACAATAAAGGTATTTACTGTGCACAGGCAGGGATATATATTGACCCCTGGCAGCCCGTTGACAAGGCCATTATTACGCATGCCCACTCCGACCATGCACGCATAGGCATGGGTTCATACCTTGCCCATCATCTTTCTGTACCTGTAATGAAATTCCGGCTTGGGGCAGATATAAATATTCAAGGCACAGGATATGGCGAGATAATTGAGATCAATGGCGTAAAGATCAGCCTGCATCCCGCCGGGCACATTTGGGGCTCGGCACAGGTCCGGCTGGAATACAAGGGTGAGGTTTGGCTAGTGAGCGGCGACTACAAATTGCAGGACGACGGCATCTCAACGCCTTTCGAACCCGTAAAATGCAACAGCTTCATCACAGAAAGCACCTTCGGCCTCCCCATATATAATTTCCCCGCTCCGCAACTGGTTCATGATGATATAAACAACTGGTGGCGGCAAAACAAGGAGGAAGGAAAGAACTCGGTGCTGTTAGCCTACGCACTCGGCAAAGCCCAGAGAGTGATCAACAAATTAGACCCTGCTATCGGCAATATATTTACCCATGGTGCTGTCGATAATGTAAATGCGCTATACACAGCTACTGGGGCAACGCTACCTAACACCAGGCGCATTACTCACGAAACAGACCGCAAGGAAATACAAGGTGCCATGATCATCGCTCCACCATCAGCCTCTAATACTTCATGGCTCCGTAAGCTGGAACCCTACCGGCTGGGTGTATGCAGTGGCTGGATGCAACTACGCGGCACGCGCCGCAGGCAGGGCGCCGACCGTGGCTTCGTCTTATCAGACCACGCCGATTGGGAACAACTAAATACCGCCATAAAAGATACCGCTGCAGAAAATGTGTACGTAACGCATGGCTACAAAGCCCTCTATGCCAAATGGCTAAAGGAAGAATATCACCTTAATGCCACCGAGGTAGAGACTTTATATGTAGGCGAACAGGCAGATGACACCGTAGACCTTGAACCATCAAACACGGACAACAATGAGGGCATTCAGTAACTTATTCACAGCCATAGATCAGACCACATCTACCAACGAGAAGATAGATGCGATAGTCCGCTATTTTGAAATAGCCGATGCCAAAGATGCCATATGGTCTGTAGCGCTGCTCACAGGTAAACGTCCAAAACGCACCGTAAAGACCGGGGAGCTTTGGGAATGGTGTGCAGAATTGTTGAATATCCCTACCTGGCTTATGGCCGAATCATACCATATAGTTGGCGACCTCGCGGAGACGATTACTTTACTGCTTCCTGCAAACGCCGACTTAAAAGAATATGCCTTACATGAAGTACTCTATGCCTTGATCGACCTCAATGGCAAAGACATAAAAGAACGGCAGGACTATATAACGCACATGTGGCAGCATCTGTCCCCTGCGGAGCTTTTTGTATTCAACAAACTGATCACGGGGGGCTTCCGTATGGGTGTCTCTGACAAAATTATTATCAAAGCCCTCGCAAAACATTTTAGCATAGACGAAAACATAGTAGCACATCGCCTTACCGGCAGCTGGGATGCAAAAACTACTTCCCTTACCGAATCAGTAGCTGCGGAAGATGGCAATAGCGATATCTCAAAACCCTACCCCTTTTACCTCGCTTACCCGCTTGAAACGCCTCCGCAGGAACTCGGAGATATCAGCGAATGGCAAATAGAGCGTAAATACGATGGCATTCGTGGGCAAATAATTGTGCGCGACAGCCAGTTGTTCATCTGGAGCCGCGGCGAGGACCTGCTGACGGAAAAATTTATTGAGTTTCACTCGCTGCCAGGTATACTACCCAACGGCACTGTAATAGATGGCGAGATATTACCTGTTAAGGATGGAAAAATATTGCCCTTCAATGTAATGCAGACAAGAATTGGCCGCAAGAATGTTACGAAAAAAGCCCTGCAGGAAGCGCCCCTGGTGATGATGTGTTATGACATAATAGAACATGAAGGAGTCGATCTGAGGCATCTATCCATGCAGGAACGAAGGCTGCTGCTGGAAGAACTGATCGCAAACGCAAAGCAGGCATCGGCCGAAATACCCTTACTGTTATCACCCCTCGTTCATGCTACCGGTTGGGAAGAGGTAGCAAACGAACGCAGCCTTTCCCGCGAGTACAATTGCGAGGGACTGATGCTGAAACGAAAAGACAGCGTTTACAAAACAGGCCGCCGCCGCGGCGACTGGTGGAAATGGAAAGTAGATCCATTGTCAATAGACGGAGTGCTTATCTACGCCCAACGCGGTCACGGCAGGCGGGCCAATTTATATACAGATTTTACCTTTGCCGTCTGGGACGGGGAGGAGCTGGTCCCCTTTGCCAAAGCCTACTCTGGCCTTACCGACAAGGAGCTCCTTGAGGCCGACAACTGGATCAAAAAAAATACCACCGACAAATTCGGCCCCGTACGCAGTGTAATACCGGACCAGGTATTCGAAATAGGTTTTGAAGGCATCAATCCTTCGCCACGTCATAAATCAGGCATAGCTTTGCGTTTCCCTCGTATATTGCGATGGCGAAAGGACAAATCAGCTAAAGAGGCCAATACAAAAGCCGACCTCCTGGAATTACTAAAAGCACAGCTCTGAAAAAACAGCACGACATAGCGGAAGAATGGTTTAGCAGGAAGAACTGGCAGGCACATAAATTCCAGCGGGATACATGGGATGCAATCACCGCAGGTTATTCAGGTTTATTGAATGCCCCTACAGGCTTTGGTAAAACATATGCTATATGGTTCGGGGTGCTGCAAAACTATTTCGCCCGCAAAAAACGCAAGGCCGGCTTGCATTGCCTTTGGCTCACTCCATTGCGTGCGCTGTCAAAAGAGATATACTACTCCACTCAGCAAGTAAGTGATGAGCTGGGTCTTGATTACGAAATAGCCATGCGCACAGGTGACACCACTCAAAAGGAAAGACAACGCCAAAAAAAGAAAATGCCGCAGGGCCTCATCACCACCCCCGAAAGCGTGCATCTCCTTTTAGCACAAAAAGGCTACAACGAAACTTTTAAAAATCTTGAAGTTGTGGTGGTCGACGAATGGCACGAATTATTGGGCACCAAACGGGGTGTACTTATTGAGCTTGCCCTTTCACGCCTGAAAGCCATAAACCCCAAACTGAAAGTATGGGGCATATCCGCTACCATCGGCAACCTCGAAGAAGCCAAAGAAATATTACTAGGTACCGGCCAGGGCAAAAGCAAGCTCATACGTTCTACGCTCGAAAAACAGATAGAGATAGAGACCCTCCTGCCCGATCAAATAGAAAAATACCCATGGGCAGGCCACCTCGGCATCACCCTGCTCGATAAGATACTTCCTGTAATACATAATAGCAACACCACGCTGATCTTCACCAATGTCCGCTCACAATGCGAGATATGGTACCAGCGCCTCCTGGAGGCCGAACCCGAGCTTGCCGGCCAACTGGCCATACATCATGGTTCGCTAAGTGAAGATGTCCGCCTTTGGGTGGAGAATGCCCTGCACGATGGCCTGCTTAAAGCCGTCGTCTGCACCAGTAGCCTCGATCTCGGTGTCGATTTCCGGCCCGTTGACTCAGTTATCCAGATAGGCTCACCAAAAGGCGTGGCCCGCTTCATGCAGCGTGCCGGCCGCAGCGGCCACCAGCCAGGCGCCGTCAGCAAAATATTTTTTCTGCCCACCCATTCGCTCGAGATCATTGAAGGCTCCGCCATGCGCCATGCCATAGCTCATAAGCAAATAGAGCAACGCGTTCCCTATATCCGCTCCTTCGATGTCTTGATACAGTTCATGGTCACGCTCGCCATCTCTGATGGCTTCAGGGCCGACGAGCTGTACAATGAAATAATAAAAACACACTGCTTCGAATCCGTCTCCCGCGAAGAGTTCAACTGGTGCCTCGCCTTCATTACCAAAGGCGGCAAGTCGCTCGATAACTATGACGAGTTCCATAAAGTAGTGGTAGTAGATGATGTTTATCGGGTGGTAAGTCGCAAGGTAGCCATGCGCCACAGGCTCAACATTGGGGTGATAGTCAGTGACAGCATGCTGCACATAAAATTTCTCGGTGGTAAAAGGCTCGGCATGGTGGAAGAATGGTTCGTGTCCCGCCTCAACCCCGGCGATGTATTCTGGTTCGCCGGCCACAATCTCGAGTTGATCCGTATTAAGGACATGACCGCATTCGTCCGCAAAAGCACAAAGGGGAAAGGCGTATTCCCATCATGGCAGGGTGGCCGCATGCCATTGTCCTCGCAGCTCACCGATGCCATACGCATCAAGCTGGATGAATACTACAACCGGAAAGCAAAAGACATAGAGCAGATCAAGCTCATCCCCTTATTCGATCGGCAGGAAAAAGTTTCTCACCTGCCACACGTCAGCGAACTACTGATAGAAAAAGCACATACCAAAGAGGGTTATCATGTTTTCGTCTTTTCTTTCGAAGGCCGCAACGTGCACGAAGGGCTTTCTTCGCTTTTTGCCTTCCGTATTGCGAAGATCAAACCCATGACCTTCTCCCTCGGTTTCAACGATTACGGTTTCGAGCTCCTCAGCGACCAGGAGATACCAATTGAGCAGGCACTGGAAAACGGCCTGTTCAATACAGAACATTTGTCCGCCGATATATATGCCAGTGTCAACATCAACGAGATGGCCAAACGCAAGTTTCGCGATATAGCCACCATATCGGGCTTGGTATTGGGCAACTACCCGGGCAAGCAAACCAAAACAAGGCACGTACAGGCAAACTCCGAATTGTTTTTTCAAGTGTTCACCGATTACGAAAAAGACAATCTTTTGCTCCAGGAAGCTTTCGATGAGGTAATGACCTTCCAGATGGAACAGGTACGCCTGGTGAAGGCTTTGGAACGTATGCAGGGCCAAAAGGTGATAATTAAACAATTGGAGCAACTAAGTCCCTTCTGTTTTCCGATATTTGCAGAGCGTTTCCGCGACCAGCTCAGTAACGAGCCTTTTGATGTCCGGGTACGCCGACTTATTGAACAGCAAGGGGAGTAAAAAATGCAGATCAGCTTACAGGGCAAGCCATTCACACTACTACACGAAAAAGCACTATACAACAATGATGAATCATTGCTCATCATAGCCGATGTACACCTTGGCAAAGTCAATCATTTTCGTAAGGAAGGCATCTCTATGCCACTCAATGCACAGCAAGGCGATTATTTAAACCTTAAGCAACTGCTCGACAAGGTGACGCCCAAAAAAGTATATTTCCTTGGCGACCTCTTCCACAGCGACTACAATTACGATTGGCATCATTTCGAGGCCCTTATCAGTTGCTATACCGATACAGACTTTACCTTGATAAAAGGCAACCACGACTTTGTTGATGTTGAAAAATTTGAGCGCCTCGGTCTGCATATCGTTAAAGACCTCATTGAGGACAAACACTTTATTTACTCCCATGCGCCGGTAAGCTATGAACACAATAAACTTAACATCTCCGGCCATATACACCCCGGTATTTCCATAAGCGGAAGGGCCAATCAATCCGTACGGATCCCCTGCTTTTATTTGAAGGACAATCTGCTGCTGCTACCTGCATTTGGCACCCTTACCGGCCTCTACAAAATGGACCGTACCGCTTCAGCCCATATATATGTGGTACTCCCCGGCGAGGTCAAAAAGCTTTAATGTCTATCTTAGCCTTGTTATGTACGTCCACATCCATACCCTAATAGGCCTCGATTACCTGTACACCCGCCTGGAAAAACTACAGCCGGACACTCAGCCGCTATTCGGGCAAATGACATGCCACCAGATGATATGCCACATCGGCGATCTTTTCCGCATGGCACGCGGCGAAATGAAAGCATTGGAATATGGCTCTATCCCCGCTGCCGAAATACAGGCCATGGCAAAAGCAGGCAAAACGATACCCGCGCCCAGGGGTTTCGATCAATCAAAAGGTGAAGGCACTCAACCCACCGAATTCTATAAAGACTTGGAAGCTCTTAAACAACTCATAAACGAGTTCAACACTTTCTCTCCGGATAAAACATTCCCTCCGCACCCATACTTTAATACCATGAGCCATGCCGAATGGCTTGCGCTCGCTAATTATCACATCAACTATCACCTGGAACAGTTCGGAGTTTGACAATGTCTGTCCCTGGCGAAGGAAGGATCCGCACTGATTTAAGTTTAGCGACAGCCTAACTTAAATCATACAAATAAAACGAAGGATTTCATCCGGCAGCACATGTCCCAACGCCAACTGAAGCGACCTCCATCATACGTCAACTCCCCTTCAGGGGAGCCGGAGGGGTGTTACCGCACCACCGTCACGTCTCCCTTATAGTAATAAACCTTATTTTCCCCATCTTTGAATTCCAGGTAGTAATAATACACATCCCCGTCCACTGCTATTCCTTTCACTGTCCCGTCCCATTTATCATCCACACTTTCACTGTAAAATACCCGGCTCCCCCAGCGGCTGTACACCATCATTTTATAACTGTTAAGTCTGCAACTTACCGTAGCGCCAAATTGATCATTCTTACCATCACCGTTCGGGCTAAAACCGGTAGGTATCACCACCGTGCAGGGACAAGCCTCAAATTGCACGCTCACCTTTGCTGTGGTACTGCACAAACCCTGCGTTACCTTCACCGAATACTCACCGTCACTGGTAGCTTTAAACGTCCTGTTCTTACTGCCATCCTGCCACAGGTAGCTGCTGCTATCCACACCTGCATCCAGCACTAGCTCCTCGTTTCCGCAGGGCACATTTCCGTTCCCGAGCTTCGCATCTATTACTTTCTGGTGTATCCGCACGGTATCGCTCACACTGCATGGTCCCACACTTACTTTCACTGTATAGTCACCACCTTCGCTTGCATTGTATACAGCTGCAGTGCTGTTGTCCTGCCACAGGTAGGCAACATCGGGATATGTTGTCACTGCATGCAACTGTATCGTCTCGCCCTTACACAATGCGGTATCATTCCCAAGGCTCACACTCAGCCCATTCACAAAGCTCAGGTGAAAAGTATCTATAGCCTGCTCGCATGCCCTGTGCATCGTCACATATTTTATAGTAGTAGCATTAAAAGTATCTTGCTGACTTACATTACCATCACTCCACAAGTACGTCAGATAGCCCGCCTCAGCGTCCACTGTCGCCTGCGTGGCAAAACAAATGAACGTGTCAATTCTTTTAGTAGTGGTATCTGTCCCCTGCGCCACCACTGCGAAAGTATCTATCAGCAATGCGCATAGCTTTTGTGCATATACCCACTTTGTACCCGCACCGTTAAATGCATCCGTCTGCAACGGCGTCCCATCGTTCCACAAGTAGTACGTATATCCTCCGGGTGCGGTCACATTCACCGAGCTAACATTTTCAAAACATATAGTTGTATCAGTGCCGTGTATAGTAATTGAATCTTGCGGAATAGTAGTAGCTGTAAAGTGCACCGTATCTATAAGTAAGCTGCAGCCATTCAGCGCGCGCACCCATTTTGTTGTTGTTGCGAAGAAGGTATCAACCTGTGTCGTCTTACCATCACTCCAGGTGTAGTTGGTATAGCCTCCCGGCGCATATATGGTAATGGGCGAATAGGCTACACAATGGCTGGT
>APMI01010371.1_pt1 | contig 23747 bp, 22 predicted proteins | sample 667938 | NCBI WGS metagenome assembly APMI01 (sample SAMN01084076, study PRJNA167559) | wastewater metagenome | biome: Wastewater | place: Denmark: Ejby Moelle, Odense | collected 2011-11-28
CTTTGGTCAACAGAGTGGAGGTTCTCAAAAAATTGAGAGTCTGATTTAATTAATTTATGCATATTTATTAATAACTTACTTTTATATAAATAGGACATGCTACCCTTATGAGTGCTATAATTTTAAAAAATATTTAATATCAAGTGATCATGTCTCAAACACTAAATCAGCTTATCGACATGGGTTGCAATCCCATCATTTCAGAAGCAGCAATCAAAAACTTAAAAACTGAGGACCTGTCTGCCCTGCTTGACTGGATTAGCGAACACAGTGAAGAGTAAGAGAAATGGTCTAAATGGTTACAAGAAAATGCTAACAATCAGACAGAAGCTAAGGTATAGGGTCAATCTATCAGCCATCTCGTCAAGAAGTAATTAGTAGATGAACTCATCAAGAAAGGTAACTCTAAAAATGTTGCCTAAAAGGCAGTATTAATGTCAGGAAACACTACTCTCGAAAGCGCAGAGAAGTGGGTTGATGATCATCGATATGATCACGATTTCGAGGAGCCACTTTTGCTTCAAGGCACGGCTTTTCAATAATCAACTCTTACTGATTAATAAGCTCGTCAGAAATTAAAATAATTGACTGATAAGGCTAGATAAGTGAGAAAGAAAAGATAAGAGTAATAAGCAAGAGAGAAATAAAAAAATAGAGTTCGATATGGTAAAGAAATGGTCGAGGCTAAAAGAATAGCCGAAGAGCAAGCAATTAAAAGACAGTACGAACTTGATCAAATTCAAAAAAGAAGAGATGAGTAATATAAACAGAAGTTGGTGTAACAAATGAGGAGATAAAGATAATAAAAATTAGGCAAGAAACTGCCTCCAGGCTCTACAACGACTACCACTTCAGCCACAACAGAGGTAAAAGTGTAACAAAAATTAAACAAAATATAGCAAATATAGCTTCAAGCTCAGCAAGTGTCAGTCGGTATGCACGCCTATCCTGACAGAGCAAAGGTATTCTTCGACACTGCTGGCATCTATGTTGGCAATATTATCAAGAATAATGGTGAGGAGAAGACCAGGAAGATAAATATGGCAAACAAAGGATTTCAGGAAAGAATTGCTGCATGCTTTGGAGGAGTAGAAACACTGAAAGCGATTGGATTTCAATAATAGGATGGCTTCCTTGTGATGAAGAACTATGATCTTGGAGAGTTGAACAAAGTCGCTCAAATTCTACAACGATACTCTGCGCAATATTGACTGATACATATAACCAAATATTCTATTTAAATAAATTTATCACTACTTTTTCTCACTTTCTTTATTATCTTTATTAGAAGCTGCTGAATGACAACTTGCTGAAGCTTCTGCTTTCTGTGGTACAAACTCTGAAAGATTAAATTCACTATTTTTACGATCTTATACTGCTTTGTCGATAATACTTTTATCAAATGTCTTAATGTTGTTAGTCACTTCAATGAAATCTTCGAATAGTTTTTTTGTAAAAATGGTGTTTTTGAAATAGAACGGAGTTCCGTCTTGCTTGTAAAATATAAAAACAGGAGTAGAATTGTAATTTCTAAGTCCCTTGCTGCGGTTGAAATCATTGTCGATTCGGTAAAAATCATATTTATCACTCTTTTCGCCTGCAATTTATTAAAACAAGTGCTTGAAGTTCTTACAAGAAAAGCAGTGTTCACTGTAGTGGAATACAATTTTTGGTTTTTATTTGTCAGTGTGCAGTGCTTTAACATATTCCTCGCCAGTCAGCCTTGTTGAATTATAAGCTTTAACCTTAGTTTCTTCAGGTTTTTCTGAATCATAGGTAGGCTCCACTTTATGTTCTAATACATCAGTTACCCATTTTTATAGTCCATCAGCAGTTATTTGATCTTGGTCATAGCTCCACTTATTGCTCGAGTATAGTGCTTATTTTTTGTCTTTGTTGGAATACCTGCACTCAGGTGAATATATACTAACAATATGATCAAAATTATTTTTCTAAATACTAATTTGGACAGGACTCGAATTTTTATCGGTAATTGAGTTAAACATCAACAATTTTGGTAATGAGGCGAGATTAGGGTGCTACGATGATTTTCCTTAAGCAAGCACTTCGTATATAGATGCCAGTTGAGCGCCAATATTCTGATTTAAGTCTGCTGTTACCTTCAATAGTAAACTCTATGATGGCGATTTTTACAGATAAGGTGGAAACACTACTGATGATGCTAAATTATGAGGGTTGAAAATATGATACTTTTTATTCTTAATTTCCACAACGTGTCCAGGATTTATTATGTTATCCGAATCAGGCACTAATATGTAAATATTTTATGAGCCATGCACATAGGCAGGTAGACCTAGCTCTTTAGCTGCATTTTCATCGGTAACTATACCTTTAATTGAATGCGCAGTAAACATTGATTTATTCTAAACAAAAGAGCCGAAACTATGATGCGCCTTTTTCTGTTTGACTTGATCTTTAGGAGCATTTATTACAATTAATGATTCATAACTACGATCACCAAAATCATTGATGAATTATTTAATATTCTTTTAGTTTATTTCAGTATACTGACTAAGCTATGAAGCAAGACGGTTGAACAAATTTGTATACTTGAGGTCTTTTGTCAATTGATAGCTTAAATGTCGAGATAAAGGGATGGGTTTGAGATCTTATGGTTTTATGATGACTAGCTATACTTACTTCTTGTAATAATCTGATTTTTAAGATAGTGGCCTTGAACGTTGAGTAGTATCAATTACAACTTTGAATGGACAACTAATACTATGATACCTTTATTTGACGAACTTCTCAAGCATAGAAACAACTTCAGCATCGATGACTTAGTTGCCTGACATTTAATACCAAATGAGCACATGGCCTGGTAGGTTCATACTCTTAGCATCGTTGTAATCATGAATGTAATTTATAATGTTGTCCTGTATTTATTACTTTCCTTAAATTTTGGTTTACTATTTTTGTTGTTCAGTTTGTTGCGTTGTACTATTATCAATAAGTGTTGATTATTTCTTAATATGTTATGCACTTTATTCTTTCATGCTAATATATTTTGGGGTTAGCACCATTGTTAAAGCAGCTAAAGATGTTAAAGCTATTTTTTTAGTATTTGGGAACCTTTTGTTGAAGGTGAATGAGTGACGACTGAGGGAAAAGTTTTTAGCCAAGAAAGCAAGTCGAGATCTCAGCATATATCAGTTTAGTTATGGTGTAATACTATATATGATAAAAGTAAATATTAAATAAAAAGTTGAATCATATCACAAGTTTGCTCAGACCGATCAGAGGAGCTAATGGCGGAAATAATACCATAAGAAAATTCAGCACCCATCCTAGTATAAATTTGAAGGGGAAAAACTTAGACACTACTCCATTTATAGAGCCTAATCCCACCATTTTGAGAAAGACCGTTAAAAATTTAGAGAGAATGGTAAGCAAATATTTAGGGATATTTTTTAAGAATTGCTTTGTTTTTACTTTCATTCTGTCCAATAAGCTTTTTCGATCATAAATAATTTCGAGAACATCAGAAGGAGTATACAAGCTCACGTCTCGCTCATTATACAGTTCCAGAAGATCCTCTGGGTTTACTAATTTATTATTTTTGTAATGCAATTTTATTTTACCAACGTTGGTCTCGAAGAAATTCCGAAATGCTTCATCAGAGCTTGCCTCAACAAGTGCCATTAATTAAGCGAGCAATATCTTATTTTTGATGGAGTTGGAGAAAAGCGTGTAACGATATGAACATCGAAAAGAAGTGGCGTACGGGACAATTGTATCAAAGTTATTCTAATACTCGGCATCCAGTTTGGTGATAACTTTGTCTTTCTGTATCTTCTCGTCTTCGGTTAGAAACTCTATAACCATGTAGCTGTTGTTGAGGTTGAACTCTTTTTCCGGTTTTTTACGAAGAAAGCCAAACATAATTTATTATAAAAGTTTATTATACTACACTGGACAAAAGAAGTCATAAACTGCGATTTTAACTAGTATATATCGCTTTTACTAAATAGAATCAGTACTATCTCTCATATAATTTATGAATTATTTGTATCAATATGATTAATACTTTTTACCAAGAATGTCTTTAATGATTTATTCTGAAGAATCGATTTTTTATTTATTTTTGTATTAGCACAAATTTATTTTATTTAATAAAGCAAACTCAAATACAAAATTGATATACAAATTATAATAAACCGTTTAGATTCAAATATACATGGATTCGGAAAGCGAACGTGCCATCAGGCTCATCGAAGTCAACGCATCGGGAAGTACTCTTCTACCATAACCCAGAATACGTACTAAGCGAAGAAGGCAAAGCTTTCATTAGTAAAATACAAGGACCCATCGCTGTCATCTCGGTCGCTGGTATGTACAGGACTGGTAAGTCTTACCTGCTTAATCGAATGTTGCTCAATAGAAGCAATGGATTTGGAGTCGGTCCCACTGTCAATCCATGCACGAAGGGGTTGTGGTGTTGGGGAAAAACTATAGTCGGGAAAACTGCAGAGGGCCAGTCTATTAATGTTATCGTAATCGACACTGAAGGAATTGGCGCCCTAGACTAAGATCAGACTCACGATACTCGTATTTTTACATTGGCAATTCTTTCAGCTAGTGCATTCATTTATAACTCAACTGGCTCCATTGATGAGAATGCTCTACAAAATTTAAGCCTAGTTGTTAATTTAACCAAGAGCATTCAATTGAACACATCAAAGTCAGAGTAGGAATAGGACGACCCTGAGGAACTTGCTGAATATTTCCCTGCATTTTATTGGGTTGTTAGAGATTTTTCGTTACAGCTTATTAGCACAGACGGAAATCAAATTTCACCTAAGTAATACTTAGAGAGAGCATTGGCACCACAGAAGGGTTTCTCAGATGATGTGGAAGAGAAAAATAGAATCAGAAGACTTTTATCTTCGTTTTTCAAATAAAGAGAGTGCTTTACTCTTGTAAGACCATTAGTTGATGAAAAAAAGCTTCAAAATCTTGATCAACTCGAAATGGATCAGCTGAGACCTGAGTTTGTTGATCAAGTCATGAATTTCAGAAGAAGAATTCTAGGTAGAGTTAAACCAAAAGTCTTTAAAGGAAAGTAACTCGATGGGCCAATGTATTTGTGCTTGCTTAACTCCTATGTAACAGCCATCAATAATGGTGCAGTTCCTAATATAGAGAATGCTTGGAACTACATGTGTCAATAGAAGTGCGCTCATGCTTTCGAATAGTCTGTATGCTACTTCAATGAATAGTTTGATAAAATATTCAAAAATATGGATTTGACTGGAATTGACGAGCAGCTCCTTGTAGAACAAATCAAAATTATTAAAGAAAAGGCTTGTGATCTATTTTAAGTCAATGCAGTTGGTGATAGAACTAAATTTCATTTGAAAGAGCTCAGAGAAAAGCTATAACATAAAAGTGAACTCATTAGACTAGAAAATGAAAAGATTTCAGAAAATGCGTTAAAAAGTTACTTTAAAAAAGCGATTCAACCAATTGAAAATAAGTTAAGACTCAAGGAATATACATCTTTTGAAGATTTCATGAAGGAGCTGAATGAATTTTACATTAATTTACTTGAAAATGGCCCACTATTGCCAAAGAAATAAGCAGTATATTTGGTGCTTCTTAAGAAAGTTATTCCTACCGCTGCTGAACTATTCTTAAAAGGCAAAACTGAATAATATAAAAATTTGAAAACACTTTCATAACAAAAATAGACCAGTTTTACTTCTGTAATTGAATCTCTAAAGAAATAAATAAAAGAATCAGAAGAAAGAAGTAAAGATAAGGTGACCAAACTTTAACGATAGAAAATCGATTTACAGTTTTAATTAGATGATCTAAGAAAAACAGTCGAGGAAACGAGACAGAAAAATACTACCCAAGTTGAAAAATTACAAACAGATTACAAAACAGCCATTGACGGATTCAAAAAGAAATAATAAGCTTTGAACTAAAAAATAACATCTTTAAATGCGCAAATAAGTTAAATTCAAAACGAATTAGTGACTTTAAAATGCTCTCATGAGAAATAATCTGCCCTGGTGACTCTCAAAAACAAGCAACTGCAAACCGAAATCGACGAGCTGAAGAAGAAATAAAATCAAACAGTTTTAAGCTTAAGAAGCCTCTAAGCTTCTAGCAGTGAAAGTATTAGAAACATTACCGATCAATACTAGACTAAAATCAAGGACAAGGATTTAGAGATTAGACAGTTGAAAGTTAGCACAGCTGATCTTGATGACCAAATTAAAACACTATAACATGAAATCACAAGAATTAAAACTGACAGTCAAGATGAAATTTCAAAGACTAAATCATAACTAAACAAGAAATAATTGGAATTAATAAGAATTAGTAAAGAAAAGGAAGGCTTTGAAAAGTAAATAAAAGAGTCGACATAAACAGAAGTAAGCAAGCTTAAGACCGAAGTCGCCAAAGCTGTTTAAAAATTAACTGAAACCGAAAAACAACTAAAAACAATAAATTAAAGCTCTTCATCAAAGGAGAGAAGCTACACAACTGAATTAAGCTTATTGACTCAAAAGCTTTAATTTGCTGAATTGGAAGCTAGCGAATATAAAATAAAGCTCACTCAAGCAGTAAAAGATCACGAGATCAAAATAGCTAGTCTGCTCGAATAGAATCATGAGAAGCAAAACCAATCAGGAAAACTAGAGGAGCAGGCACAACTTCACGAATAAAGAGTTGCACAATTAAAGTTAGATCACGAGCAATCATTGAAAAAGTTAACAACTCAGACTGAAGATTTGCTTAAACAAGTTACAGAGTTACAATTGGAACTAAAAACAACCAAATCTAGATATCAAATCCAAATTGAGGAACAGACTACAACTATTAAAGAGCTTCGAGAGCAGTTAGAGGGTCAATCAGGCGACACTTCCGATAAAATATTCAAAATGGGGCAATAATTTAAAGTACGGGAAAAGAACTATCTTGATAAAATTGAAAAGTTGGAAGCATAAATCGAATAAGTCAAAGAATAAATGGAAAGGGAACAACGTGAATAACGCGAAAAATCAGAATAATTTTCATTACAGTTAAAGAATTATTATGAAATCGAAAAAGATAAACTGGAAAGTAAAATTATCAGCGAGAAGGATAAATACGAACGACGAATCAGCTAACTTAAAGCTGATCTAGAGTAAAGAAATAGAGAAGAGACTATGGAACTAGAAGCTTAATATGAGTGTTTGAAATAAAGATTCGGTGAAGTAGAAGAGTAACTTCAAAAATAAAGGACAAGCAGAAAAAATGAAATTGATATTAAGAACAAGCACATCGAAAACTTATAAAAAATGAATGAATAATTCAAAAGTAAAGTCGACAACAAATAAGTTGAACTTCTTAACAAAATCGAGCGCATTCAGAAATAGCATAGTGTTGAAAAATAGTCGCTTTACGCCAAAATGGAAGAGTTGTTTACTAAGCAAAACAAAATTGAGAAAGAAAAGACTAGTCTGGCTCATACAAAGGAACAACTTGAAAAAATGCTCGCCATTAGATAAAATGATGTTGAATAATTAAAAGCAGAAATTACTAGTTTAAAGAACAAAATTTAAGCAGACAAATAGCTGTAGAAGAATGTAAAAAATGATATCAGCACTAAACTTATGTATGAAAGAGTTGAATTTGAAAAGAAGATCGCCTTACTTTCTCAATAAAATACTCATTTGATGGAGAAGATAGAAGAGAATTAAAAATACATTTTGAATCATCAAGCAACTCAAGAGGATAAATTCAGAAAACTAAAGTAAGATTATGGACATGAGCTCAGGGCATCTAGATAAAAATCTCAACTAGAGTTAGAAACAATCGAAGCTAAATATGAGAAAATAAAGAAGGCTGGCAAGGAAAAAGAAGCAACACTACAAAAATCCTTGAGTCAACTCGAAAAGTAATTAGCAATCGTGACATAAAAGAACATTAGTCTGAGTGATAAATTGAAAACTTATGAAGAAAAGCAGTTTATGGAAAATGAACAGTATAGCTCTAATCTTACTAGTATGAAATCCTCTCTCACAAAATAGAAATAGCAATTAAAATAACAATTAGAGAATTAACAACGTGAGAGAGAAAGAATTTAAACTGAGAAAAATTCACTCTATGCCAGTTATCAACAATAAAAGCTGTTGATGGAGAACAGGATCAAGTTTATTGAGTAAACTAAATAAAGAAACAAAAAATAATACTAAGAGACAAAAAACAAACTTGAGCTTGCCCTTGAAGCAAATAAGAAAAGACTCAGTCAAGAGAAAGCTAATCTTGAACTTACTCATAGCGAATACATTGCGAAAATGTAAAAAAAACACTGGCAAGAAAAACAATAAGTTTCAGAGAGCATCAAGAAACAAGAAATTGAATATGAAAATAAAATAAGGACTCTTGAAACTGAGAACCGACTTTTGAACGAGAAACTAGCCTCTGAATAGCAAAATAAATTAGGGTCTCAAAATGCTTCAGACCGCCGACTAAAGGAAGTGACCTAAAATTAAAAAAAGCTGCAGATGGAACTTGATCGACTTAAAACGATGCGAGAGTGTGAGCAATCCGAGCAGCAAAGTCAATAGCGATAAAAGTAGAACCTAAAATTAAAGATAAAAGAACGTGACGAGAAGAATCGATAGTTGTAAAAGGCAAAACAACATCTTAAATACGAAATAGAAATCTAAAAATCCAAATGGTAATTATTTTTTAATTTTAGGAAAGTTTAAAAAGACAATCTAATCACTAAAGCAGAATAGTTAAAATAACTAGCACTTAAGCACTAAAAATAAATTGAAAAGTTAGTACGATAAAACGACAAATTTAAAGCATAGAAGAAGTATCAGAAGAGTAACATGCAATCAATGACTCGTTTCAGCAGCAATTTCAGCATAGACAGAACCAGCCGATCGAGTTTAGAGGAGAGTGTGCTGAAATAGAACAGTAATAACACTTCTCAAATAAGCGACTCCTCTATTTTCTTCAAGGAATGACTTATGACTTGATTTTAATTAACTGCCTGTTTCAATATCTTATTACTTTTATTTATCAAATATGATATAAATTATTCGTATTAGTACAGTTGTCATATATTTAGTAATTGAGCGTCTTCTAGCAATTAATTTGATTTTTAATAATTATAAAACAGTTGCTGTTTATATATATTGAGAATGTATATATCGATCATGAGGGCTATTTTAGCTATACTGGGATCATGCTTTATTTTCTAGGATTTCTCTATACTCCAAAATAATGACGGATAATCGAAATGTACTCGCGAGCTAACCGAGCCAACTTTGATTTCTACTTGTCTTTATATTCAGGATAGTTGCTGTATGGAACAACGTTAGTGGCTAATATTTTGTACATTTTCTCAATTGACATTTTAGACTTCATAAAGTTTTTGAAAGGCAGTGCTTCAAATGCTAGCATCTTCAGCAATTTAGTCAAATTTATTTCAACTTCATTTGATTAAGGTTGATTTGGTCTATATGGTTGCAGCATTGACTATCGATGCAAATTTTTCTATTCGTGATCGAATAGCTTTTTGATGCTGTTAACCTCAGGTGCAACTGGAATCTCATACTCTACTGTAGTTTATTATTCAGCTTTCTTGAGTTTAGAAATAAAGAGGTAAAGCCTATACTTCTCTGCAAACCAGTGCTCCATTTCTTCTAGATGTTCCAAAATGTTACTAATCTACTTCTTTTTGAAGTTGTAAGTGTAACACAAAAATTAAGAATCTGAGACTTCATAATGCATCAACAAACTTCTCCGAAATAAGAACTCATGAAGACAGAATGATTTACCTTATGTAAATTTTTTCATCCAATCAAATTCTATTTAAAATTTTTCAGTTCGATTAAAGCTTTACCATATTCTATATAGAGCGGATGTATCGGAACATTCTTCTCTGTCTTTAAGGAAAAAAGATTTCCTCAATGAATCGATGTCTTGAAGTGAATCACAGAAAAATATCCCCATTTTAGAAAATTAATACTAATTTATCTAGATATCGCTTGCTATTCTTTCAAAAAGATCTGCGTATTTACATTTCTATTATTTTCTCTGTTTTTACTTTCTTTCAAACTCGGATCCCCAAAATTATATTTAACATGATTTCCGATGTACGCCATAAATTATTAGCCTTAATGCATATTTCTCTCCATTTTGAGCAAATCGACTGAAATTATCAGCAACTAGTTTAATAAAGCTTATCAAAGGTGGAATCTTCTACTAGATTAGTATCTTATTCTCAGATTTATAATTAAACACGCAGGAATTCTTTTTAATAGGTATTTTCTACTCCAAATCGTATAATAAAAATAACAACGATTGGTATATGCTATTGACAAACTCATCACTGTACAATAACATAAATGATTTTAAAGGATTGCAAGTATTATTAACAATTTGTTTATCTGGAGAAGATTATGCTTTAATTAAGCTCAAATATGGCTTTGTTTTACTATCTGTATGATCAGACTCTTTTAACTCCTTTTTAATTCTGTCAATTCTGTTATAGTCATTTTACATGCTGTTTTGACGATCGCAACTTAAAAGTCTCTATCTTTTAACTGATGAAGTGGAACACAAATTAAAGTTAGCAAAAAGTTATCTAAACAGTCTATTTTCTAAATAGTAATCATAGAGAGCAAAGTATATAACTTCTTCATACATTTATTGAATAAATTTAAATTTTGGAAATCCTAAAGATGCAATAATTTTGAAACGAATCGTTGTAAAACTTTCATTTGATTATCTGAAGCCACTATCTAATTATTTGTGAATATCCACTTCTTTAGTATTTTTTACTTGATTATCAGATCCCAGGATAGAACTACTAATAGCTTTCGGAATGTTTACAGAGCAAAGACTGGATTTACGCATTCTTCTCTCTTTAGTTTACTTAACATTTGAGTAAGATTGCAAGTACTCCAGTAGCAATCTCTAATTGTACTCTTATGATGAACCACAATTAGACATAAAGGGGTAAATGTAAACTTTGCTCAGGCTTCTCTTTGCAGACTCAGGCTTAACGTATCGACTCCAGAACATCGCATTTTCAACTGTGTCGTTATCTTCATTGATACTAAGACGAGCAAGAAATATGCATTTTCCAAAAGTCTGCTCTAAGCTTCTATCTTTTATTGTATTGAAAATGTATGTATCAGGTACGCAGCCAATGTGATCATTCTTAGATTATTTAGGGACTTATTTTTTAGAGTTCTTTTTGGTTGATATTTTGTTCATATCTTTAAAACTCTTCGCTTGAATTTACTCTTCGATAACAATTTCATTGTTTTTATCTATTTATCGCTTCTTTATGTCACTTTTCAACTCTGTCTTCTTGTGGTGAAACATTTTTTAAAGATGCTGCTTCATGTATGAGTTGAAGTTTGATTTCTTCATGATAGAGGGTAGCTTGAATACAATTTATTCGGTTGACCCACGAGCGAAGTACTCTTCTTCGGGTTCATCAATAAGATTGTGATTATGGTAAAGGCTCATTGCAATTTTACCGAAAGTCACTTCCTCCAGTGCTTTCTTAATAAGACTGCCATGAAGTTTCTCAATGGCCTACTTTTACACAGTCTTATCAACGCAATACACAGAGTAAGTCAGCATATTGCTCTTTCTTTTAAAGTCCATCAAATCGTATCTTGGTGCTTGATCAAAAGAAAACGAGCTTGAACTTGGAATTATTGGGGACTGTTCCAAATAAAAGATGAAATATTCTTTCAGTTCAGGGTTGAAAAATATGTATGTGTTATCCAAATTACGAATCGCATAAGGATTCAGCTTCTCGCAACAGGCAAGTAGTGAGAAAAACTACTCTTGTTCAAATTTGGGGAAATATGCGATCGAGTTCTGGTAAATAAGTGGTAATCGAAAATGCTGTTTAAGATTGGGAATTTCCTCAGATCCCACACTAATTCTCGGGTACAAAGGCATACTACTGTCTAATGTCGTTGTTATGAAACTTTGATCTGTACCAATTGTGCTTATGGATTTCATGTCTAAGTTGGGGTAGTTAGTGGGACGATTTTTGAACTTTTTTGGCATCTTTATTTTCATTGATTTCTTCTTTTCTTATTCGAGCTTTGTGTAAATGTTCATATTAATAAACAGAGGTATCGGAGGGTCTAACGGAAACAACAATTTGTGTTACACAGCTTTGAATATGTTTCGCATTTTTAGAAATTTAATAAGCTCTGTGATATAGTTTTCAATCATCTTACTCATCTGAACCTGATAGTCGTCCTTGGATTTACTAAGTATGATTTCGGTTGCCAAACTGATGTGCTTGAAAGGTATCAATTTAGTTTTTATGACTCTTGCGGGTGTTATTTCTAAAGTCAGCCAGTACTTTAAGTAGAATATATGGTTTGGTTTATTAAGAGGTGTATACGAGGCTGGAACATTCTATATTTAGCGAGCAATAAATTTGGCAGGGAACTGTCGATTAGAATATTGGTAAAAAGGAATAATACTTCTCATATGTCCCGATTATATTTGCCTCACAATTTCAGATTAGTTCCAAATGTCGTCACTTATTTTTTACGATGGACCTTTTACAATGTAATCTGTAAACTTGTTCTATACTTCTTTGATTTAATTTGATTATGTTATTGTAACAATGTTCAGGTAAGTAACGCATTCAGTGACTAGCTAACTGATTATTTCGTTGAGCCATTGAATTTTTGCAGACTATTTAGTTGCTCTAAAACCGAAGAAATTTAGATTTATTTCGCTCTTAATATGTTTTGTGCTTTAAATGCTTTATTTAAGTTTATCATAGTAACCCGAACTATTTTTCCTATTCTTGTTGATGAACAAGGAAATAAAATTCTCTTAATTCACTGGCGCTTGATTATTTGTACATATTTTGAGCACTATGTTATTGAACTCATTTAATTACTAAGTTGTTGCTATACTAAACTTAACAGTTTGTTTTTAGTCTGAAAATGGATTCTTTTTTTAAAAGAAATAATGATTCATTTTGGAAGCTACAATTTACACTTATTCCTATTCTGATGTGATATCGTCTTTTTAACTATTATTATTATTTTTCTCATCTGATCGAGTGCCTTAGTATTTAATTTATTTGTCACTAGCGACTCGAAGAACTTCTCGGAGTATCGCAGTTGAAGAGACTAGCTCACTCTTATAAATTGGTAGGGAAGACTATTCAAAAAATAGAGAGATAGCTTCGTAAAACTTTTGCTGAAACTGCGCAAGTACTTTAATCATTCTGGGCTATAAAATCCTATTTTCTTATTTGTGAATAATTTGAAATATTTCTTTGCAAGGTACACTCACTCCGACAAATGAGTTGATCACCGACTATTTTTTGTAAAGCATTTTTATCCAAGTGTCTGGACCTTATATTTTTAACATCGATGAAGGATTATTGTTGAACTAATCTCCCTCTTTGGCCACAACATTGTAGAATGACAAATATTGTTCCTCCTTTAGCTGTCTGTTGATTTTGCCAATGAGTTCTTTCTCAAAGAAAACTTTTAGTTTGGCTTCCTATTTTTCAATAGATGTTGGAGAGTAGATATTACTCAGGCATCGATAATATATTTTTTGCGAGGCGGGTTTCTTGCATACATAGGCGACTCGATTAGGTGTAACAAGAAAGAAGACATACTTTTTATCGAAATTCGATTTACTTATAAGAGTTAAGTCGCCTTTAATAGTAGATATTGGAGACTCCATTAAGTAGTCATTAGGCTCAGGTATCTCATCAATATTGATCTGATTTATTATATTAGGGGCTGGGTTCTGATTTGCAGCTTGTTTTGCTGTTCTGCGATTTGAATTTGTTGAGCTTGATTTTGAAATTTCAGGATATTATTCGTTGTAGTGTTATTTTTTAGTTTGGACCAATACAAATAGGAAATCAGTTTCGAAATTATCGCCTGAGAAGTGGTACAACTCCTTGATTTTCTATATTAATTGTTCGTCTTCAACTCCACTTTTCTTCTGTTCAAGTCTTTTCTTGATAAGCTGATCGTATATTTCAGTGTAGCATTTTAAAAGATTCACAAGCCGTTTTTGACTTTATTTAAGTTCTTAAACAAGAAAATCAAATAGTTCTAAAAACGAATTTTTATATTTGGCTTGATTTTGATGAAAAGTCTTACTAATAGATTCTTTCATGGAATTATTAGCTATTAGTGGAAGTGAAGAAGAGCCAATACTAAATTCTCGTCCTGAGGACGAAATGCTTCTTTGAGTCATTTGATAAATATTTTTATCGCTAAGAGACATCTACGAGAACAATTATTGTTTGGAAATGTCAATATGGCTGAATGATGAAAATGTCTCAAGTTTGAACTCAATAGAATTATTTTCCAGTTATTTAACCTGTAAAAAAATTCCTTTATTTTTACTATTTTCTCTTTCAGTCAAATTTATGATGTTGAAATAATAACTGTTGCCTTGCTTGGATCGAAGTAAATTATACTGCAGTTTCTTGAGAATTTTGGAATTCATATACAAGAAAACTTTACGCACAATGCTGTTCTTAAAGGTTATTCGCCAGCTCTTCTCAAATACGCTCGAAAGTCCTCTTCTCATAAGTTTGTTGAATTCGTCGAACTTTTGCAGACAATAACTGTATATATCTTCAGGCACTATCTTAATCGACCCGTTCGCTAACTTCTTAGAGACAAGCTTATTTTCAATATTATCAAGTGTTTGACGAATTTCATTGTCTGTATACTTTAAGAATCCAAACTTAAACTCCAAGAAATGTAGGATACCACTAACTTTCACAAATATTATATTCCATCTAGAAACTTCTTTTTCTTTAAGATGGTCAATCACTTTTTCCTTCTTCTCTTTCCTTTGCATAAAACAAAGATTTGATATGCGCTCTCCAAGAAAGAAGCCGACCTCATTAAGAAGTTAATTAAAATCATTGATATAATTCGTGTTTGGTGTAAAGTGAACATAGATGGTTCTTACTTTGAAATAGCAGTTCCATTCTTCATGATCTTTTAAAATTTCATTAACCATTTCAATATTCTCATGCCCATTGTTTTCCAAATTAACATAAAATTTCTATTGCTTACTCTTTAATTTACTACTGCTACCTTCCTGGTTATTTTTCTTCTTAAAGGCTGTCACAATCATATCGAAGTTAGATGTATTGATCATATCTATCTTTTTTATTCTATCGATTAACTCCCTCCTCTGCAGTTTTACTTTTTAGTCTACTTTGGATTCTGAATCAGCAAAAATAGATGAGACTTTGACGTTGAATGACTCTGATATGCGGGTCGCGTTGTAGTAAATACCTGTCTTGTTTGCATACTCAAGCCGAAATATATCTAAACTCAGCAAAAATATTACATTTAGTGTTGGGAGGGTAGTTATCAGTTGGAATCTGTTACCATCCCTGCAGATATTTGGCTCGCATTATCTAAGAGATGTTCTACACTGGGATGTCGAACTCGTATTGATTTATTTGTTTCTGCTGTTTTGAACCGGTCATATTTTCATTTGATCTGATGCTGGTGTCGTCTCTTTTACGTTTCTCATTAAGTTTCAAATTAAACTTGAGAATATCTTAAAAAATAGTTTCCTTTTTCTCGCCTTTGCTGGAAATATATAGAATAGCTCTGCCCTTGCGAACTGTGGAGTCTAAGTACTTAAATTCGAAGCCTTCCCACTCGATTAGGTGTACTTTTTCCCAGTTTTATAAAAATTTACACTTATAAACGAATCTGGTCTCCAAGTATGCTCCTTTTGAAAATTTATTAACTATTTCGCTGCTCTAATCTTAAAGTGAAGGTGTACGTCAATAATGAAAGATCCAAAGTTGAGCTCTCCCGCACATATGAAGCAAAATGTGTACCAGTTGGAGCTAAAGAAAATATATGGACATGAGTCTAATTCTTTGAAAGCCGAAATTGTCACTAGTATTTTGATACCCGAGTGCGCTCCTTGTAGATTGAGAACCTGCTGTATCATTTTACTAATCGGTATCGGCACTTTGTTCTTTATCGGTTCGTGAAGCAGACTGCTACGATTTAAGTATGCGCATATGTAATCTGAAATAAGCGTGCTATTGCGGAATTTGTTTTCGTGGGCATCGCCGAAGAAGATTTACTATTATTTGAGCACTTATTCAATGTTTTAATTGTACACTGAAAATATGTAGCAGCTGATAAAGTATGAAGGACCTGAGCTTCCATTTTTGCGTTAATCATAATGTCTCTCCAGCTACACAAACAGATCAGTTACGATTTCTTAAGTGTTCTGAAGTAGAAAGGAACTAGTGCCATAGTCGTACAGCAGCATATATGGACTGGCGTCAATAAGCAAAATTATTGAATTATTTTATGCTTCAAAGCTGAAAACATATTTTTTACTTTCAGAAAGAGGTATTACATCAACTGAGGACTTGCGCACATTTTCATAGCTTCTCGCTTTCTTAAATGCGGATCTCTCCTCTTGATATATTGCATTTGTGGTAGCTCTTTTGATCTGATTGCGCAGGTTGCGGAGAGTCTCGTAGAACTAGGAATAAGTGGTTGTTTTGATGTCGCCATAGTAATCATAGAAGTTAAAGTTTGTGTTGTTGATTATGAACTTAGAGAATGTGTCCACGAATGCTGGCTCTAGTTCATCATTCTTGCTAATCTTGATAGAAATAGTGATGGGTTGACCCTCCTGTATCATGCTTGATTCATGTCGCTTGAGCTTCTTACTAGACTTCTTTCGAGGTACGAACTGATCCGACTGAGATAATTTCATCGAATATTTCCCACCTTATATTATGATTTGAGCTAATACTTTAACCAATACTCAGCACGCATAAAAAATTAATACTTTTAAAGATAGTGCAAAAAATAAGAGCAAGGCTATAGCTCGATGTGCTATATTGATAATATAATAGTCTAAATCTGTATATAATAGATTGAATAATAATGTCAGGGAAGCAAAAACAGGCTTCAAGTGAACCAAGCTAAGACCAAAAGCTAGCCCATCGCAAACAACAATTGCATAACTTATTAGCCTTAGTCGAGTCAGTCCAGTTGGAGCTGACATCGGCCATTAATCATAACAAGATTCTGAACAAGCGCAAGGTCGATCTCGAATAATAGTACACAACCTATGATATTCGAATGAAGGCTATTCTCAAAGAAAAAGAGTTTCTGTTCTCCAGACTTATGTCTGTTGAAAGAGACATTGAGAAATTAGAGCACTGATGCTCGTATTATAAGTGTATAAATGATGGAAAATAGTAACTAATATAATCATGCTTTCTTTCTTTATAATTTAATCCTTGTCACCTCGCTATACTCCTTGAGTGAATACTTTTTATGCAAAGCTCTATTATTTGGATGTGTGTCGGCCTGTTAAAACAAGTGACATAGATCTTTGGCGCACTGTCTAAGCTAATATTCGCTGTAGCCAACAGTCTCTTACAGCTAACTTGACCGAACTTGAGGCATCTGATTAATTTTGCTAATTAAGTATACTGATGATGCTGCAATATGACTTGGCTTGTACTATAGAAAGCGAGGCTATAGTAAAGATAGTTATATTATATATTCACCCAAGTGACTGTTGCGTTGATCTAATTTAAATACCTTTGAAAGGTAGCTGAAAAAATTGTGAGCTGTGCCTGTGACTAAGTTGTAATCAAGTGTTTCTAGGATTTCTGTCTCCATTTATATTAATTGATTTTTAGTAAAAGCTTTATCTGAGTAATATACTAGTTCGTCTATTCTTGGAACTTGTGAAACTTACTAAAATTTAGCAACTAAATAAAAGGCAGCACTTCCAATCAGCTGTAAATTGTCCTTTCTAGCTCCTTTCTGGCTGATATACTTGTCGATGACCATAGTTGTCGCAAATAGAGTTTGCGTGCACATTTTGTATTTGAAGTGAAGCTCGATGATCCAATCTAACAGAATTCCTCTCATTTTCGCAGTTATTTGAGTTTGTTTGAGAATATAATTTCGAAGGTTGTAATTTTTCGATTATTGTAATAGCATATATTTGAAACATGAAGCCTAATATTCCTTAATGTTTTCAATATCATTAGTTTTCTTTCTTTATTGATAAGTTTGCAAGCTAGTCTTATCTTAGTAGCTAGTAGAAATGTTTTCTCTGCTTGCAGATTTGATAACCACGACTTCTGACTCTCTGTGTTTATTGCAATTATATTTAGGCATTGCCGATCCCGTATGATTAGCATAAGAATGAATTCGACTAAACATGTTGGGCTTTAGGGTGTCTACTTGACTGGAAAGGTTGGTTATTTATTTTCCAAAGGCTCGGTCCATGCTCGCAGTTTATATTATTAGTGATTAACAGACACAAACACAAATACTAATTTGCACATTTACAAAACATTAATCAATATCAGTTCGCTACATAAATTTTCATAAATTTGTGATGAAATTAGCATCGATATGAGACCAATAAATAAATTAAAATAAATTTTAAGCTAAGCTTGCACAGAAAATTCAAACTTGAGTTTAAATTGATCATGAATAATTTGTTTGTAAAGGATCTTCAAACGATCTAATATGATAGTCAACATATATTTTAAATGAATCAGTTTAAAATTTAGAAAATAATCATAAAAATAAAGAAACAAATAGACTTGCTTAAATAACAGTAAAATTTATGAATTTGTTAATACATTTTCAAGACTTGTCTCTGTCTTTGAAATTAGTTTCCAACTAGCTTAAAATGAGGCAATAGTTGTCTAATAAAGGTACAAAAGATAACGGTTTCTGAAGGTTCTATTTAAATAAGAATATTTTCTTAGAGCTGAAATATTTCAGTATTAATAAATCTAAGTCAAGATAATTAGTGCTTTAAAATATGGCAAGTCTAGTCTTGGAGCATACAGTCGAACCTCGCACTCACAGCACTCCCGATAAGTCCCATAATTCAGATTCCACAGTCATTAGCTCGAAACTTGAATGCATTCATGATAAGCAAATAATTTTAAATTAAAATGGAGATGAGGATGTCTTCGATGAGGAGATGAGCAAGAAGAAAAACGAAAGTAAACAGAGGTATAGAAGATTAAAGCAGAAGCTAGCCAGTCTATGCAGCTAGCATCAAGAGAAGTGCTTGTTTAAAAATAACAAATAAGTTTCAAGTTCTAACAAATCCAGGCTTCTCACTCTTGCTATTGAATTTGAAAAAATGACGCTGAATCAAACAAAGGACTATAGCGCCATCGAGTCCAAGCTAAAATAGATTTATAAAATTCTTGACTTGAAACTGGAATGCGATTTGTTCACTCTTAAACAGTCTCGTTTTGTACCTGCATTCTCAGTGCTTCTTAAGAAAGTTCCTACCTTCCACAAAAACTAGTTCTTCCAAGCTGTGAAGACTATATAGTTAGGTATATTTACCTTAATAAAGGTTTAAGAGTCCTTCGTATATTCTGTACTACTTCGGTCAATCGTGACTACATGATTTCGACCAATCAGCTTTCGACTTTGAACTCTTGCCTAAGTAGCTTTATCGGAAAAGAGTAGAAAAAGTTAGCCATATAATGCCTGAATGTTTTATTCGAGCTCCTATGCTCAAAAATAAAATGTAACTGTCACTCTAATTCAGCTGACTCTTAACAAATCATCAACATCACTCTGCAGATCGTTTTCTTTGGGCAGCTCGCCAAAAAACTACGACAGTCCATTGATCAATGCATAACATAATAGGGTACCATATAGGAATAATACGTCGTAAAATGCTTAAAATACCTTTACATTCTGTATAGAAAAGTGTTCTAAAAATACCTATAGCGACCTGTATATCAGCAGCCGGAAGTTCAAACTATTTTCCAAAATCACATCGACAGTTTACTATCTCAATTGTATCACTTACTGCCTGTGTTGTTATTAGACACTGAATCATAGTAGCCTTGTCTCAAATAGTAATAAATGCCTATCTGTTACATCAACATCGTGTTATATGTATTCAAATTGATCAACCTGTGTACGCATGTTAGCTACCGGACAGCTCAGAAAATAATGGACATCCATGATAAAAACGCACCCTTCGTCAAGACAATCGGGCTGGTGTATCTTTATGCGATGGCCAATATGGAAATATGTAGTTAAATGCAAAATGTCTACTGCTAAATTGTTGACTTTTTTGCTAAAATCTGTTGTCAAAGCTAAGAAAATAGAAAATGGTTGGCAACTAATGGCTTACTTAATATGTTATATGACCATCCTATTGTCTGTATCATGGACCACAGGCTTAAGTCAGTTTTGATACCTGCCTTATGCTCGATCATGGATCAGTCTGAAGTGAATATGAAAAAATATTTGAGTGAAAATTCAGCCTAGAATATCATAAACTATATTACAGCACAGAAGAAGCGATATTAATAAACGCAAATGAAATATATAGAGGAAGACTCCATAAAGTAAATATCAAACATGGAGGGTCTGTAACTTTAACTTGAAGAAGACATGAACAACATAAGAAATCTTAGCAGGAAATAATCAGTAAGCAGTCTAAACTCGTATACAACTCAGTGCACACAAAATAGTTGTATGCCGATCCCCGAAGACTAGAGAAGCACTTCAAATTTGTGTTTGGTGGTGCCCTACAGCAGATGGGAGGCATTAATGGAAGACCTTAAATGCCTGGACTGCTGAATCGTTTCAAATTATTATATTTTGTTATATTTCAAAACACACATCATCAATTGATCAAAATATAGAGTATAGTATCAGCAGCATGAATACTATGTTGATCAAGAAGGAGGAGTTGCTTAATTTGGAATATGTTATTTTAGTTCAGTCCGTAGTTCTATATCGTTTTCTGGCGAAAATTGACGACTTTCCTCATCTGAAATTTCAATAATTTAAGTTCCTAAAGACATTACGTAATTTTGACAGCTTTTTCTTGCTGCTTTTAAATTCTTCTTAGCTTCAACGTCTTTCTTTTTGTCTCGAAACTCTCTTTTAAATAAACCGTCTAAATATTTTTTGAATCTCTCATTTGAACTTGTTGCTGTCTTGGCTTGAAGAGCTTTATTCTATGCTCTCTTCGATTTTTTAGACGATTTGCTTGCAGTCTGATTGATAACAGTACAGACTGGTTCGTGATCAAATTTTGCATCCTCTTTGTATTCAGTGACTCTAATTTGAATTTAATCGAAGGCTTTATAAAAATTTCGTTGAAACTCTAAATCTTTGTCTACTATTTTATCATGATCGACGTTCTCTTAATTTATTTCAGGTTGTTGAAATGCTTGAGATTATACTAAAGGTTCAACTATTGGTTGGTGTTCAAGAGTTAAAATAGACAATTCTTAATTTATTTATTTCTGATGTTCATCTTATTTTTTCTAAATATTCTCATTTTGAGGTAAATTTTATCTTAAATTGTTAATTTCATTCTATTTCTCCTTTTCACTTGTTTATTAAGCAAGTATATCCTTGTTATCATATATCTTTTGTGTCTCAATCTTAAACTATTATGAATGTTATGGTTCAAAATTATTCACTATTTAGGGCTAATCATCCACAAGTTAAGACCAAATAATTTTAACCTTAGGGCTATGTTAAGATCCCGACATATTGGACAGTGACTAATTTTGAGAGACATCAGTGCGATTGTTTTTTGTGAATGTCTTCAGTCTAATATTGTGGTCTGGCAGCTTCCACACTTCATTTTCGGAACTCATTGAACTCGATTAACTTTACTCGTTGATCACAATTATGTTTGGCAGTATCTTTTTCATCATGAGAAGTTCTTAGGGATATAATAAATACTATTGTTAATAAATTGGAGGTAAATTCTTATGGAAAATAAGTGCAATTTTTGAGGGACATATTATCCAGACATAAATGAAAACTTATCATATTAAATTAGTATTTTTACAGGCAATCAGTTTGATAAAAATGTAACATTTGAAATATAACTTTGAAAATGGATGTCAACCCAATTGTGTTCTTGAACGATGGCAATGCAATGCCACTCATCGGACTGGGTACTTTTAATTTCAAGCCCAACGATAAGAACTTCAATTTAAACGACTTTATCTTAAATGCAGCAAAGGTTGGCTATACTCACTTTGATATTAATCCTGGAAATAACTAAGTAGCGCTTGGTGATGCTCTTCGCCTCGTGTTCGAAGCTAAAAAACCTGTGTAAGATTAAGAGGGTAATAAAATTCCAGATCAGTTTGAACAAGCTTTCCCTCGGTAGAAAATATTCGTCTCTTACAAAGTTTATAACAATGACAGTATTGAGAAAAGTATAAAAACAGCTCTCGAACGTAAATATTAAATGATACACAGAAATGAAGCTTGAGTATTTTGATTTGGTTATGATGAATTGTCCAACGACACCTCCTCCTTCTCCTTCAGCAGAGGGAGCTGCAGATGGTTAGCCTAAAGATTAACCAGCTGATGGTGAGTAAAAAGTTAACAAAAGACAATCAATGATGGTCGGATGGAAAATTCTTGAGAAGTGCAAATAAAAAGGGATGTGTAAATCATTAGGTGTTGCAAATTTTACTATTCAAGCTTTACTAAACTTATTCCCTTTCGTAAGTGTAAAGCCTACAGTGAATCAGATTTAATCTCATCCATATCTGATCCAAAAAAACATGATTCAATTGTGCAAGAAAATTAAAGTGGTGCCCATTGCATACTGCCCTTTACTGAGAGGAGGTAAAGATCAAAAACAGCCTTTGGGAGACAAAATTGATTATCTATCATAGCCAGTACTAAAGGAGCTCTCAACCAAGTACGCGAAATCAATTCCACAAATTATTCTCAACTATCAAATAATCAGAGGTGTCGCAGTCATTCCTAAAACATAAAAGATTGATCATCTTAAGGAGAATTTCAATATCACTGATTTCCAGTTGTTATAAGATGATATTGTAACATTTGAAGGGCTTGATAGGTAGGGAAAAGTAAAAGTATACCAACTTAAAAATCTACCACTATGGCGAGGCGAAGATCCACTGTGCTGATGACATAGCTGTTATAATTTAATTAATTTTATAAAGTAACTAAACTTTAGCAAATTACACATTTAAATCACCATCCAGAACCCCATCCTGAACTATTGCCTCCGCCTTGGTTATTACTTCCTCCCCAACCGCTTTGATTATTGCTGTTTGTTTCTCCCCATCCATTATTGTTACTTTTCCCCCACCCGCCCTGTTGTTGTTGAGGTTGCTGAACTCCCTGACTACCCCAACCATTATCACTGCTTCCACCACTGTTGCTCCATCCGTTACCGCCACTGCCGCCTTGATTACCCCATCCGTTATCTCCTCCTTGACTTCCCCCTTGGTTGCCCCACCCATTATCTCCTCCGCCTCCCCAACCGGTACCTTGATTGCCTCCGTTGTTAGACTGTCCCCATCCTCCGTCATTACTTGCCCACCCTCCTTGACCTCCTTGATTGTTAGTTTACCATCCACCTTGTCCTCCCTGATTTCCACCCCATCCACCTTGTCCCCCTTGATTGGGATCTCCCCATCCTTGTCCTCCTTGTCCTCCTTGTCCCCAGTTCCCACTCCAGCCTTGACTGCTGCCTCCTTCATACTAAAGATTGCCTAGATGGTTCCATCGTTGATTTTTGGGCTGATCTGCGGGGTTCCATCTCACACTCTGGTTACCAGTGAATGCTATGGCCAATTCACGAGGAGCATAGTCAATTTTACAAGCATATTCTGCGTATACTGCCAAATTGACGTCAAACTATTTTTAGAATTTTGAGTC
>APMI01004240.1_pt1 | contig 23745 bp, 22 predicted proteins | sample 667938 | NCBI WGS metagenome assembly APMI01 (sample SAMN01084076, study PRJNA167559) | wastewater metagenome | biome: Wastewater | place: Denmark: Ejby Moelle, Odense | collected 2011-11-28
AGCCATCCGGCCAGGGGGTGAGAATCTCGAAACCGCTCTCGGTGACAGCCACCATGTGTTCCCATTGCGCGGAGAGCGAGCGGTCCTTGGTGACGACCGTCCAGTTATCCGGCAAGTGCTTTACGGCGGCCTTGCCCGCGTTGATCATGGGCTCGATGGTAAACACCATGCCCGGCTTGAGTATCAGGCCTTCACCGGGCCGGCCAACGTGCATGACCTGCGGTTCGTCGTGGTAGATCTGGCCGATTCCGTGGCCGCAGTATTCACGCACCACGCTGAAGCCCTCGCGATGGGCAACGGTCTGGATGGCATGACCGACATCCCCGAGCGTGGCGCCCGGCCGGACCTGCTGTATCCCTGCCCGCATCGCTTCGTAGGTTGTCCGCACCAGCCGTTTGGCCAGAATGCCGGGCTCTCCGACGAAAAACATGCGGCTGGTGTCGCCAAACCAGCCGTCCTTGATGATGGCAACGTCGATATTGAGGATGTCACCGTTCTTCAGCGCCTTGTCGGAAGGAATGCCATGGCAGATGACGTGATTCACCGAGGCACAAATGGTCTTCGGATAGCCGTGATAGCCGATGTTGGCCGGAATCGCCTGTTGCACATTGACGATGTAGTCATGGCACAGGCGGTCCAGTTCATCGGTGGTGACGCCCGGCCTGACATGCCCGGCGATCATCTGCAGGACATCGGCGGCCAGCATGCCGGCACGTCGCGCCATGGCGATCTCGGGCGCGGACCTGATCGCTACACGCCTGGGGTCGCTCATGCGGCCTCCATCGATGCAGCGGCGGGCAAGCCCGTGTCGCCAAGGGCTTGCTGTTCGGCCCGAATGAGCAACTGGCAGATGTCACCGTAGCGGAGGTTCGGATTCAGCTCCGAAAGCATGCCGACGCGCAGCCAGTGTTCGGCTTGTGCATTGATGGAGCGGCCGAGGGCGCCACTGGTAAGGCGCAGGTTGCCGTGCATCTGCTCTGAAATTTTGACGATTCCCAACGCGAACACCTTGTATATGGTTTGTAGTCACTACATATACCATCAAGGCTGACAGGAATCAAACCTCAGCCGGGCCGCCGGAACTCCGCCTCAACCCACGCTGCGGCACTGGCCCGGGTCAGCTTGAAACCCGGCTCGACGCGCACTTCGGCCAGCTGCTCGCCAAGGGCATCCTGCGCACCGAGGATGGCATAGGGTTCATAGTCGTCGGGCACGATGTCGAGGGTGACGCTGACGGCCCCGTCAGCGGTGCTCACGGTGATGCTCTTGTGGAGCATGGCGTGCAGGTGTTGTTCGTGGCGGCGCAGCACTTCGGAGGCGGTCTTGACCAGGGTGTGGAAGGCCGAAACGTCGAGTGGCTTGGGGTTTTTCTTGTCGCGACCCATGGTCCATGGGCCCACCAGGGCGGGTTCGGATTCGCCGTCCTTGATCATTTCCACGGCCCAGCCGTCGTCGTCCTGGTTCTTGATGACCCGCGCAGTCCAGCCGTTGTCGCTCCATAGGCGGCCTTCCTTGATCGATTCCGGCGTATCGGCCTCGGGGGCCTCGTTCGTTGCATTGATTGTCATGGAAGGATTTTACTGTGTGTCAGGTGCGCCGGCTTTCGGATTCCAGACTTCCACCCTGTTTCGACCGCTATGCTTGGCGCGATAAAGGGCCTTGTCAGCGTGACGGATCAACTCTTCGGCCGACATGCCATGTCCGGGGTAGGCCGAGACGCCAATCGACAGGGTCGCCTTCAGGCGGAACTCGCCAAAGGGCACAACCATGTCGCCGAAATTGGTGCGCAGCTCATCGGCACGCACCACGGCGGCGTCAAGTGGCATGGTTGGCATCAGCAGCAGGAACTCTTCACCGCCATAGCGGCAGGCCACATCGCCGGCGCGGGCCATGCTGGCGAGCAGCGCGCCGAGCTTCAGCAGAATCTGGTCTCCAGCTTGATGACCGTAGGTATCGTTGACCTGCTTGAAGTGATCAATGTCGATCATGATCAGTGCCAGGGGCTGCCCGTCGCGCTTGCAACGCGCCAGTTCGCGGTCGAGGGTGCTGTCGAGGTAGCGCCGGTTGAACAGGCCGGTCAGGGCGTCGCGGTTGGCTTGCTCGCGGAGCTGATCGTGCAGAACGTCGATTTCCTGGAAGTTGCTTTGCAGCGTCTGGTTGACGGCCATCAGTTCAACTTCGCGGAGCATCAAGGCCTCGCGGGTCAGGCGCAGCCGGCTGATGCGCGAATAGCTGATGTTGCCCATCGCCACCAGATAGCCGGTCAGACCGACGATGCAGAAGAGGGTGGCGGGCCAGCCGGTATCTGGCGACAGGTTGAAGCCGAACACCGAACACCCGGCCAACGCGCCGGCCGGAAAGGCCAGCAGGGTTTTTCCGGCTCCGCGCCAGTTCATGTTGGCGGTGTTATTGGAAATCGTGCCGAGGAAGGCCGAGAAGGTGATCCACAGAGGGAAGCCGAGCGCTGCGACGGCCAGCCCGAGCAAGGCGGAGTCGATGAGGAGGCTGTGCATTTCCGCGTTCAACGGGTCGCGAGCCCGGCATGCACGGTGATACTGGAGGTGGGGATAGATCAGAAACAACAGGACCAGCAACAACCAGAGCCCCGGACTGTAGCTCTTGCCTGTACTGTGCAAAGCACTTGCCACGAACATCATCGCGAAAGCGACGGTACGCATGCGGTAGTGCATGCCTACCAGCCAGGGTTTCTTTTTGGGCGTGTCAGCCATAGGCTTGTCTGGTCAGGCAGGCTCCATGAGGGCCCGCAATGTGCAGGGCACCAAGTCAGGTTTGATTCTTGCTGAATGATTCAGCTTACAGACGAAGCCCATCCCCGTCACGCGCATGACAGAATTCATGCAAGCTCCCCAATCGTTTGTCCACTGCAACGCAAAACAAGACCATGTTCCCCCGCAAACTCAAGATCCATCAACATCCCGCGGCCCAGCCGACGGGCCGCCATCCGCTGCTCTTCATCCACGGTGGCTACACCAACTCCTACTGCTGGCAGCACCACTGGATTCCCTTCCTCAACCAGCTCGGGTACGACTGCTACGCACTCGATCTGTCCGGCCACGGCGATAGCGGGGGCCGCGAACAGCTCAGCCAATTCGGGCTGTCGGATTACGCCGAGGACCTGGCCCAGGCCGTTGCCACGCTGCCCTCCGCGCCGGTGCTGATCGGCCATTCGATGGGCACACTGGTGGCCCAGCGCTACCTGGCGGGCTCCGGCGTACCGCTTCCCGCCGGTGTAGCCTTCCTGTCGCCCGTGCCGCCCACCGGCACCAGCGGTTCAGCCAGCCGGCTGGCCATGCTGCACCCGGAGTTTTTCACCGAGATGCCCAATGTGCTGTCCGGCGACACGACCGAACACAGCGTCCGGGTGATGGCCGAGGTGTACTTTGCGCCGGGCATGGCCCACGACGAAGTCGAGCAGTTTCTGCACATGGTGCAGGACGAATCCGACCACGCCGTCACCGAAATGGCCGCCCTGCCCTTCATGCCGATGGGCCACAGGCCGGACATTCCGGCACTGGTGATGGGCGGCTCGGCAGATGAAGTCTTTCCTGCTTCGATGCTGTTCTTTACAGCCATGGCGTGGAAGGCAAAAACCATCACCGTCGAGGGCTCCGGCCACATGTTGATGCTCGACCCGCAGTGGGCTGAAACAGCCAGAGTGCTGGCCGACTGGATCGACACGATCCCGTAAAGCCTGTGCGCGCCGCCACACACATGACGCCCGGGCGGTAGGCGTAAACTGGCGGTCATGCCTAGGCCCGCCCTGTGAAACACGCTCCGCTCCGTGCCCATTTCGTCGCCCACCTGCATCGGCGGCGCATGGCGAGGCATTTTTTGCGCCTCGCCAGTTTCGAGCTGTTCCGCCATGCACCGGTCAGCAAGGTGGTGCCGCCGGATCTGTCGGCGACCCTCAACGCCGCCGCCCGCGAAGAGCCGGCGGCCCTCCTCGCCCGCCTGCACAGCCATGCGGACGGCCTTGACGCGGGCGAAGTCACACGCAGCCGCCAGCAGGCCGGCGAAAACGTCGTCGGCCACGAAAAACCGATGCCCGCCTGGCAGCACCTGTGGCATTGCTACATCGACCCCTTCAATCTGCTGCTCAGCGTGCTGGCGGCAATTTCGATGTACACCGGCGACCTTAAGGCCACGACGGTGATCGGCTGCATGGTGGTGCTGTCCACGCTGATCCGCTTCCTGCAGGAAAGCCGCTCGAGCAAGGCGGCCGACGCCCTCAAGGCGATGGTCGGCAACCAGGCCACGGTGCTGCGCCGCGCGCCGACGCCCCGGCAGATGGAAATCCCCCTGCGCGAGCTGGTGCCCGGCGATGTGGTGGTGCTGTCGGCAGGCGACATGATCCCGGCCGACCTGCGCCTGCTCAGCGCCAAGGATCTTTTTATCGGGCAGGCGGCGATGACTGGCGAATCGCTGCCGGTCGAGAAGTTCGCGGCCCTGCGCGACCCGGCCACCCGCAGCCCGCTGGAACTCGACAATATTGCCTTCATGGGCACCAACGTGCTCAGCGGCTCGGCAACCGGCGTCGCCGTCGGCACCGGCGCCAACACGTATTTCGGTACCCTGGCCCAGCGTGTCGCCACCGTCGAGCGCGAACCCACGGCGTTTCAGGCGGGCGTAAACAAGGTCAGCTGGCTGCTGATCCGCTTCATGGCGGTAATGACGCCGATCGTCTTCCTGCTCAACGGTTTTACCAAGGGCGACTGGCTGGAGGCATTCCTGTTCGCCATGTCGGTAGCCATCGGCCTGACCCCCGAAATGCTGCCGATGATCGTCACCTCGACCCTTGCCAAGGGCGCAGTGCTGTTGTCCCGCAAGAAGGTCATCGTCAAGCGCCTCGACGCGATCCAGAATTTCGGCGCCATGGATGTGCTGTGTACCGACAAGACCGGCACCCTGACCCAGGACAGGATCGTCCTGCAGCGCCACATCGATATCGACGGACAGGACAGCCTGCCAGTGCTGGAATACGCCTGGCTCAACAGCCACTATCAAACCGGCCTGAAAAATCTGCTCGACGTGGCCGTGCTGGCCCGCTCGGACGAGCTCGTCAGCCTCGACCCGGCCAACAACTACCGCAAGGTGGACGAGATCCCCTTCGACTTCCAGCGCCGCCGCATGTCAGTGGTGGTCGCCGAGCGCGACCAGCGTCACCTGCTGATCTGCAAGGGCGCCATCGAGGAGATCCTGGCCGCCTGCACCGAGGTGCGCCGCGGCGAGGCCGTCGAGCCCCTGACACCGGAAATCCTCGCCCACATCCAGTCGGTTACCGGTGCCATGAACGGTGACGGCCTGCGCGTGGTCGGCGTGGCGATCAAGGAAACCCCGCCCGACCAGAGCGTCTACGGTGTGGCCGACGAAACGGGCCTGACCCTCGCCGGCTACGTGGCCTTTCTCGACCCACCCAAGGAAACCGCCGCCCCGGCCCTCACCGCACTGGCGCAGAATGGCGTGACGGTGAAAGTGCTGACCGGCGACAACGCACTGGTGACGGCGCGGGTGTGCCAGGAAGTCGGACTGGCAGTCAGCGGCATGCTGCTGGGCAGCGACGTGGAGAAAATGGACGACACGGCCCTCGGCCTGGCGGTCGAAAGGACCACCGTCTTCGCCAAGCTGTCGCCGACCCACAAGGAACGTGTGGTGCGGGCCCTGCGCGCCGGCGGCCACGTAGTCGGCTTCATGGGCGACGGCATCAACGACGCGCCGGCCCTGCACGCCGCCGACATCGGTATTTCGGTGGATACGGCCGTGGACATCGCCAAGGACGCGGCCGACATCATCCTGCTCGAAAAGAGCCTGCTGGTGCTGGGTGACGGCGTGATGGAAGGCCGCAAGACCTTCGCCAACATGCTCAAGTACATCCGCATGACGTCGAGCTCCAACTTCGGCAATGTGTTCTCGGTGCTGGTGGCCAGCGTCTTCCTGCCCTTCCTGCCGATGCTGCCGATGCACCTGCTGCTGCAGAACCTGCTCTACGACGTGTCGCAGACCGGCATTCCTTTCGACAATGTCGACGAGGAGTTCCTGCGCACGCCCCAGCACTGGAACACCGACGGCCTCGGGCGCTTCATGGTGTGCTTCGGGCCGCTCAGTTCGATCTTCGACGTGGCCACCTTCGGGCTGATGTGGTTCGTCTTCCACGCCACCACGGCGGCCTCGCAAACACTGTTTCAGTCGGGCTGGTTCATCGAGGGATTGTTGTCGCAGACCCTGATCGTGCACATGATCCGCACGTGCAAGCTGCCTTTCGTGCACAGCCACGCATCATGGCCGCTGATCGCCATGACGAGCGCAACGATGCTTACCGGCATCACCATCGTGATGGGTCCGCTGGCCGATTATTTCAAGCTGCAGGCGCTGCCGGCGGAATACTTCCTTTGGCTGGCGGCCATTCTGATGGGCTATATGGGGCTGACGCAGTTGATGAAGGGGCTGTACACCCGGCGCTACGGGTGGCAGTGAAGCACGGTCTTCGACAACATCCGGAGCCGGGGAGAAGTCAGAACAGTTCGACGTCGTCGCCCTTGTCCTTCATCTCCGCCTTGTAGTTGTTCAGGGCTTCCTTGACCGGCATGCCCTTCATCACTGCGTTGAACATGTCGATTTCTTCGCGGGTCGAGTACTTGGCGCGGATTTTTTCCTGCAGGGCGACCCATTCGAAGGGGTTGTAGAGCTTGCGCTGGTCGGTAACGAGACCAGTGAGCGCTTCGAGACTGTGCGAAACGTGGGCCAGACGCTGGCTGAGCTTGTCGTAGAACTGGAAGGCGATGATCGACTTCTGGACGCGGCCGGCAACCTCACCGGCATGACCGATGAGGGATTCCTTGAGCTGGGCGGTGGCCGGGGAGTCGGGCAGTTGTTCGAGAGCAGAACCCATCATGCGCATGTAGCCGGCCATGGATGTGAAGGAGTCGGTGAGGACTTCCACCGAGCTGCCGCCTTCCTTCATCGCGGCATCGATCTGGCCGACCGCGAGTTCGAGCATCAGCACGGTTTCACGCACCTGGCTCCAGTCGAGATCGGGCATGTGCGCACTGGAACCGCGCCGTTCGTCTGCTGCTGTCATGGGTATCTCCGGGTTTCGGTCAGGATCCCCGTTCTTTCGGCACGGCTCCGAAAACCTTTAGGGCAGTATGGAAACCCCCTCAGAGCGCGCCGACAAAAACCGGCTCAGGCTCCAGATCGACGCCAAAGCGCGCACGCACATCCGACCGCACCGCGGCGCTCACCGCCAGCACGTCAGCCCCGCTCGCACCGCCGTGATTGACCAGCACCAGGGCCTGCTTCTCGTAGCAGCCCACCGCGCCGAGGCGACGCCCCTTCCAGCCGGCCTGCTCGATGAGCCAGCCGGCCGCCAGCTTCACGCGACCATCGGCCTGCGGGTAGCTGGGCAGACCGGGGTGGGCCGCTGCCAGGCGGGCGTGCTCGTCGGCACTGACCACCGGATTCTTGAAAAAGCTGCCGGCATTGCCGATTTCGGCCGGGTCGGGCAGCTTCCTGCGGCGCACGGCGATGACGGCATCGGAGAGTTGCAGCGGCGTCGGGGCGGCAATGCCTTGCGCTTCCAGCTCACGGCTCACATCGGCATAGCCGGTGACGGGCTTCCATTTCTTGGGCAGTCGGAAGGTGACCGCGGCGATCAGGTAGCGGCCTTTGCCTGCCTGCTTGAAAAAGCTGTCCCGGTAGCCGAAAGCGCAATCGCGTTTGTCGAAACCCACCGTCTTGCCGGTGTCGAGGTCGTAGGCGCGCAGGCTGTAGAAATGCTCGGCCATTTCGAGGCCGTAGGCGCCGATGTTCTGCACCGGCGCGGCGCCGACCGTGCCGGGAATCAGCGACAGGTTTTCGAGGCCCGGCCAGCCCATCTCCAGCGTCCAGCGCACGAAGTCGTGCCAGTTCTCGCCACCGCCGGCGCGGATGTAGAAAGCCTCGGCATCCTCCTGGACACGGCTGCGGCCATGGAAGGCGACGTGCAGCACCAGACCCGCAAAGTCGCCGGTCAGCACCAGATTGGAGCCACCGCCGATGACCAGCCGCGGCAGACCGTGGACGCGCGGGTCATCCAGCACGGCACGCAGGCCGTCGGCGCTGTCCACTGCGGCGAACCACGCGGCACGGGCCGGCAGGCGCAGGGTGTTGAAGCTGTCGAGGGCGACGTCCCGGCGAAGCAGATCGGCGCTGTGGATTACGTGGCTCATTGGCGTACTTCGGCGAGGGGCGCCGGTGCGGGCAGGCCCGGCGTACGGCGATAGGGATTGATGTCGAGCCCGCCGCGGCGGGTGTAGCGCGCCCACACCGACAGCGCGGTGGGCTGGCACTGGCGCAGGACATCCATGAAGACCCGCTCGACGCACTGTTCGTGAAATTCGTTGTGCTGGCGGAAGGACACGATGTAGCGCAGCAGACCTTCCCGGTCGATGGGCGCGCCGTAGTAGCGCACCACCAGCATGCCCCAGTCCGGCTGGCCGGTAACCAGACAGTTGGATTTGAGCAGGTGCGAGTACAGGGTCTCGCCGACTTCCGGCTGGCTGTGATCGGCCGTCAACACGCCCGGATCGGGTGTGTAACGGTCGATGTCGATATCGAGGGTGTCGAGGAGCACGCCCTCCGGGTAGCCGATGGACCGCTCCGGACGGGTGCCCAGGGGCTCGACCTGCACTGCGACCTGCGCGCCGGCAGCATTCGAAAGATCGCGGGCGAGGGTCTTGCCCAGATCGGCGACGCTGGCCACCTTGGTCTGGTTGAAGGCGTTCAGGTAGAGCTTGAGCGACTTGGACTCGATCAGGTTCGGCGAATCGGCCGGCACCCGGAAACTGGCCAGGGCCACCACCGGCTTGCCGCGCGGGTTGAGCCAGGAGAGCTCGTAGGCGTTCCACAGGTCTTCGCCAATGAAGGGCAGCGCGGCTGGCGCAATGCCGATCTCGTCGCGCTTGCCCTGGCGGGAGATCGGAAAAAGCAGCTCGGGCGCGTAGTGCTCGGCATATGCAACGGGCTTGCCAAGGGGAGAGGCGGCAGGATCGGACGGAATGTGGCTCATGACTTGCGCAGGGCGGTGAGGAGTTTCTGGCCGGCACGTCCGTCGACCGTGTGGCCGAGGCGCTGCTGTTCGACACGGATGGCCGCCCGGCTGGCGTCGCCGAGCATCCCGTCCACGGTGCCGATGATGTGGCCGCGGGCAATCAGCAGGGTTTGCAGCTCGCGACGCTCGACGCGCGACAGGCCGGGATCGTCGGTCGGCCACGCGGTGGTGAAAGGCTGGCCACCCTTCAGGCGATCCGACAGATGGGCGATGGCCAGCGCATAGCTTTCGGCGGCGTTGTAGCCGTAGATCGCATCGAAATTGCGGAACACCAGGAAGGCCGGGCCGCTGGGGCCGGCCGGAAGCAAGACTCCGGCCGGGGCCTCGCTGGCCGGCAGCGGGCTGCCGTCGACGCGCTTCACGCCGCGGGCACTCCAGCTCGCCACTGCCTGCTTGTTGCGACGGCCCGCCAGGCTGGCATCGAAAGCGGCAGGCAGCCGAACTTCGTAGCCCCAGGTTTCGCCCTCGCGCCAACCGGCCTTGTGCAGGAAATTGGCGGTGGAAGCCAGCGCGTCGGGAATGCTGCCGACCAGATCGCGACGGCCGTCGCCGTCAAAGTCGACCGCCAGACGCAGGAAGGTGGACGGCATGAACTGGGTGTGGCCGAAAGCGCCGGCCCACGAGCCGACCAGTTGCTCGGCCTTCACGTCACCGGAATCGACGATCTTCAGCGCATCGTAGAACTCGCCACGAAAGTAGGCCTGACGACGCCCGTAGCACGACAGCGTCGACAATGACGTGAGCAGCGGACGGCTGCCGAAGTTGCGTCCGAAGTTGCTCTCCACGCCCCACACCGCCACCACCGTGGCCGGATCGACCTTGTAGCGGGCCGACGCGGTGGCGAGCACCTCGGCCCACTGCGCCTGCATGGCCTTGCCGTCGGCAACGCGCTCTTCATCGACCAGGCCCGACAGGTAATCCCAGATCGGGGTGCGGAATTCGGGCTGGTAGTCGAGGAAGTCGAGCACCTTCATGTCCGGCGCGAGGCTGGCGGTGAGGCGATCATAGGACGGCCCCGCCACGCCACGCGCCGCTGCGCCGGCTTTCAGCTCGGACAGGCAGGCGGCGAAGCGGGCCGGATCGGCGGGCTCGGCGGCGTGGGTGGCGGCCGCAAACAGGGTGGAGGCCAGAACGGCAAACAGTGATTTCATCAGCGGATAAAGGATTGCATGAGGGCGAAGAAGCGCCCGTAGAACTCGGCGTCGGTGACGGTTTCCTCGCCAACCTTGACCAGGGATTCGTTGTTGCCACCGAAGGGCAGCGACAAGGAGCCGATGCCGGTAACGCTGAGGCCGGTGCTGGCCGAACCGGCCTTGAGCTCCTCGCGCAACTGGCGCACGTTGGCGTAAACAACCGAACCGTCACCCTCGGCGAGGCAGAACAGGCTGAAAGTGAGCTGGACCTGGGTGCTGCGGTCGGGCTGGAAATACTTGCGCGCCCGCACCGAATCGACCTTGCTCTCGTCGATGAGGTAACCCTGGCTGAGCAGCGCCCGCCGGCCAGCTTCGCAGACGGCGGTCGGTGAAATCTCAAAGGACTGCTCGAAGGGCGAATCGGGGGTGAAATTCTCGAGCCGGTAGCTGTCGTCCTTCGGCTTTGACGTGCTGCTGCACGCCGCGAGAAGCAGACTGCAGAGCAACAGGGTGACGCGGTGGAGCATGGGCGGGAGTTTCCTGGTTCCGTACGGGCAAGGGGGACGCCGCCTCAATGGGCCTCGTCCCAGTTCTTGCCTACGCCGACTTCGGCAACCAGCGGCACCGAAAGTTGCGCCACACCGGCCATCAGTTTGGGCAACTGCTCGCGAATCAGCGCCACTTCGTCGTCCGGCACTTCAAGCACCAGCTCGTCGTGCACCTGCAGGAGCAACCGCGACTTGACGCCGGCCTCCTTCAGCCACCGCGAAGTGGCGATCATGGCCTTCTTGATCAGATCGGCGGCGGTTCCCTGCATCGGCGCATTGATGGCGGCCCGTTCGGCGCCCTGGCGGCGGCCGACCTGCTGGGCGCGGATGTCCGGCAGGTGCAGGCGGCGGCCGAAGACGGTTTCGACGTAGCCTTTGGTCTTGGCCTCGAGGCGGGTGCGCTCCATGTAGGCGGCGACGCCCGGATAACGCACGAAATAGCGCTCGATGTAGTTGGCGGCGGCGACCCGGTCGATGCTCAGGTTCTTGGCCAGGCCGTGGGCGCTCATGCCGTAGATCAGGCCGAAGTTGATCACCTTGGCGTAACGGCGCTGCTCGGTGGTGACTTCCAGCGGGGTGACACCGAAGATCTCGCCGGCGGTGGCGCGGTGCACATCCTCTCCCTTGGCGAAGGCGTCCAGCAGGCCCTTGTCGCCGGACAGGTGGGCCATGATGCGCAGTTCGATCTGCGAATAGTCGGCCGAAATGATGACGTGGCCCGGCGGTGCGATGAAGGCGGCGCGGATGCGGCGTCCTTCCGGCGTGCGGATGGGGATGTTCTGCAGGTTGGGCTCGGTGCTGGCAAGACGGCCGGTGACCGCCACGGCCTGGCTGTAGCTGGTGTGCACGCGGCCGGTCTTCGGGTTGACCATCTGCGGCAGCTTGTCGGTGTAGGTGTTCTTCAGCTTGGCGAGGCTGCGATGCTCGAGCAGCAGCTTGGGCAGCGGGTAGTCGTCGGCCAGTTGCGACAGCACGTCCTCATCCGTCGACGGCTGGCCGGTGGCGGTTTTCTTGACCACCGGCAGGCCCAGCTTGGTGAACAGGATCTCGCCGAGCTGCTTGGGCGAGCCCAGGTTGAAGGGCTGGCCGGCCAGCACGTGCGCTTCGTTTTCCAGCTCGTAGAGGCGGCGGCCGAGCTCTTCGGAATGCTGGGCGAGCAAAAAGGCGTCGATCAGCACGCCGGTGCGCTCCATCTCGAAGAGCACCTGTGCAGTGGGCAGCTCGATGTCGCGGTACAGCGCGGCGAGGGCCGGCTCGGCGGCCAGCCGGGCGGACAGGTTGTGGTGCAGGCGCAGGGTGATGTCGGCGTCTTCGGCGGCGTATTCGGTGGCGCGGGCCAGGTCGACCTCGCCGAAACCGATCTGCTTGGCGCCCTTGCCGCACACCTCGGTGTAGGTCAGGGTCTTGAGGCCCAGGTGACGGCTGGCCAGCGAATCCATGTCGTGCGACTTGTCGCTTTCCAGCACGTAGGATTCGAGCAACGTGTCATCGAAAATGCCGGCCAGCGCAATGCCGTGGTTGGCGAGAATGTGGCAGTCGTACTTGAGGTTCTGGCCAAGCTTGCGGTGGGCGTCGGACTCCAGCCAGGGCTTGAGCTTTGCGAGCACCTCGGCCAGCGGAAGCTGGGCCGGCGCATCGGCGTAATGGTGGCTGAGCGGCAGGTAGGCGGCTTCACCTTCGACGATGGCGAAGGACATGCCGACCAGCGTCGATGCCATCGGGTCAAGACCGGTGGTTTCGGTGTCGAAGGCGGTAAGGCTGGCGGCCGAAATCTTCGCCAGCCAGGTGTCGAAGGCCTCCCAGTCGAGCAGGACTTCATAGCCGCTGCGATGGGCACCCGGCTCGCCCCGGGGTTCGGCGGCGACGGCTTCATCGGCCATCGCCGGCGCGGGGCGATGGACACCCTGCTCCAGCTCCTTCAGCCAGCCCTTGAAATCCATGCGCCGGTAGATGACGGCCAGCGCCTCCTTGTCGTCCTCGCGGGCAGCCAGTTCAGGCAGCGTCACCGGCAGCGTCAGGTCGGTCACCACGGTCACCAGACGGCGCCCGAGGGGCAGGAAATCGAGGTGCTTCCTCAGATTCTCGCCGACCTTGCCGCCAACCTTGTCGGCATTGGCGATCAGATTGTCGAGGGTGCCGTATTCGGTGAGCCACTTCACCGCCGTCTTGGGGCCGCACTTCTCGACGCCGGGCACGTTGTCCACGGTGTCGCCAATGAGGGTCAGGTAATCGACGATGAGATTCGGCGGCACGCCGAACTTGGCGGTCACGCCGGCCTCGTCGAGGACTTCCTCGCTCATGGTGTTAACCCAGCGCACGCCGGGCTGGACGAGCTGGGTCAGATCCTTGTCGCCCGTCGAAATCACCACCTCCCAGCCGGCCGCGACGGCCTGGCGGGTCAGGGTGCCGATCACATCGTCGGCCTCGACGCCGTCTTCCATCAGCAGCGGCCAGCCTTCGGCGCGCACCGCTTCGTGCAGCGGCTCGATCTGGGCGCGCAGGTCGTCGGGCATGGACGGGCGCTGGGCCTTGTAGTCGGGAAACCAGTCGTCGCGGAAGGTCTTGCCCTTGGCATCGAATACGCAGGCGCGGTATTCCGCCTTGTAGTCGGATTCGAGGCGACGTAGCATGGACAACACCCCGCGCACGGCGCCGGTGGGCTCACCCGCCGAGTTACGCAGGTCGGGCAGGGCGTGAAAGGCGCGGTACAGGTAACTGGAACCGTCGACGAGCAGCAGGGTCGGCATGGGTAAACGGGAAGGAACGGACCAGCCGTTCCCTCCTCACTCCTCAATCAGAAAAACAATGACGGCAAAAAACAAACTTCCCGGAATGGTGCCAAGTGCGGCAGCGCAGAATTTCACGGCCAGGGAGTCGTGGCGAATCTTCGGGATTATGGCAGAGTTCGTGGAAGCCACTGAACGCCTCAAGCCGATCCGCCCGGCAGTCTCGATCTTCGGCAGCGCCCGCACCAAGCCCGACCATCCCTACTACGCGCAAACCGAAAAAATCGCCCGCTTGCTCTCCGATGCCGGCTTCTCGGTGATCTCCGGCGGAGGCCCCGGTATCATGGAGGCCGCCAACAAGGGCGCCTATTTCGGCAAATCGCCCAGCGTGGGGCTGAACATCCAGCTCCCGATGGAGCAGAAGGCCAACCCCTACCAGGACATTTCCCAGACCTTCCAGCACTTCTTCGCGCGCAAGTTCATGTTCGTTAAGTTTGCGATAGCCTATGTGGTGATGCCCGGCGGCTTCGGCACCCTCGACGAGATGCTTGAAGCGATGACGCTGATCCAGACCGGCAAGAGTCGCAACATCCCGGTGATCCTGGTCCACGAACCCTTCTGGCGCGGCCTGCTGGACTGGTTCAAAGACCGCCTGGTCAGCGAGGGCATGATCAACCCCGATGACCTGAACCTGGTCCAGGTGATCGACGAACCCGAAAAAGTGGTGGATGCGATCTTCAACCATTACCAGAGCCGTGGCTTCCTGCCGCTGCCCGAAGAACACGAGCTGATGCTCAACCTCTGAGCGGCCGAACACACAGCTTACAATTCCGGCATAGCCAGGAGAAAATCATGCCCCGCGTACCCCATTTCGCAGCCCTGCTGCTCGCCCTGACCGCCTCGGCGTGGGCCGAGCAGCCACCGAATCTCGAGCCCCTGCCCGAACCGCCTCCGCCGCCCCCCGGCATGGAGGTCGACCAGGCCCAGGAGCCGCAAGTCACGATCATCAAGAAGGGCGAGGACACGGTCGAGGAATACCGCGTCAACGGCCAGCTCTACATGGTCAAGGTCACCCCGCCGGGTGGCATTCCGTACTATCTTTTCGACGACGTCGGCAATGGCGACTTCACCCGCCGCGACGCCCAGGACACCGGGCTACGGGTGCCCAAGTGGATCATCAAGAAGTGGTGATCTGCAGCCAGTGGATGCAAAAAAGGCGAGGCGAACCCGCAATGCTGTTCGTTTAAGGAATAGTTGCTCGGCTTAGCTGCGTGCCAGAGAATCCGGAACCCCAACAGGTTCCGGATTTTTTATGCCTCTCATCGAGGATGTGAGTGCGGTCCTGACGATCGCCGAGCAGCCCCTGCGCCGGCTGGACGTATTGACCGAGCACATTCCTGTCGATTGGATACAAAGCGCCGCGGCCTTATCGACGCAGGCAAGCAGTTCGCTATCCCAAGCCCCACAGCGGCTGGGCCAGCCGCCCGTGAAGTGGCATGGCTTGCAGATTTGCCGCCGATGGTGCGTCTGGTCGCCCTGATGAACACGCGCTCGCACATTCTGGCCAACGCCATGACGCTACGGCGTAAATCTATGGAGTTGGTCTATCAGGAATTGTGGGGGCCGTTGCTGGGCTACAACCTGATTCGACGTGAGGCCAGCCAGGCTGCGGTGGCACATCAGCGCGCACCGCGTGAGGTCAGCTTCAAGTTTGCCTGCCAGTTCATTGCCAGTCAGCTGGTAGTGATGGCGGGAGCGATGTCTCCCGCTCACACACCGAGACGACTGGCCGAGCTGCGGGGCAGCATTGGCTGTTTGTTCACAGAAAAACGTCCCAGGCCATCAAGACCCAGGACGGTGACATGCCTCATCCCCTCAGGGCGCCACACACTCGCAGTGCACGTAAATGTGGCCGGGGTCGTTCCATAGGGCCAGCGCCGCCAGTTCGGAACGGATCGTCGCCAGCGTCTGCTCGACCACCGACGCCTTGGGCAGCGCAACGCCGCTCTCGTCGCCGTTATCGAGCAGCTTCGACAGCAGCTGGTCGCGGGGCGACAGGGGCTTTTCAATGTAACTCACATCGTATTCCTTCAGCCCCGCCTTGGCCGCAGCGGCCTTGAGCGCGTCATCGAGCCCGCCGAGCTTGTCCACCAGGCCTCTCTCCTTCGCCTGGCTACCCAGCCACACCCGCCCCTGGGCCACTTCATTGACAGCCTCGACGCTCATCTTGCGGTTCTTGGCGACCACCCCCAGAAAGCGCTTGTAGCCGTACTCGATGCTCTGCTGCAGCACGTTGGCGACCTGTGGGTCGAGTGGCCGGCGCGGATCAAAGCCGCTGGACAGCGGCGTCGTACCGACTCCGTCCACCGCCAGCCCGAGTCGGGTCATCGGCCCCGACAGGTCGGGCATCATCGCGAAGATGCCGATGGAACCAGTGATGGTCGTAGGGCTTGCCCACACCTCATCGGCCGCCATGCTGATCCAGTAACCGCCGGAAGCGGCCACCGAGCCCATCGAGACGATCACCGGCTTGCCGGCCTGCCGGGTCAGGTCGAGCTCACGGCGGATCACTTCGGAGGCGGTTGCGCTGCCCCCGGGGCTGTCTACCCGCAGCACCACGGCTTTCACAGCCTTGTCTTCGCGGGCCTGGCGAATCAGTCCGGCCACCGTGTCGCCCCCCACCACGCCGGGTGGCTGCTCGCCATCGACAATGGCGCCCTGGGCGACGATCACGCCGATCTTGTCGGCCGGATGAGCCTCCTCCTCGCGCAGGCGGGCCACGTAGGTGGCCAGATCCACATGCTTGAAGCCCTTGCCGTCGTCGGTCGCCCCGACCTTCCCCTTGATGTAATCGCGCCACTCGTCGGCCGTCTTGAGCCCATCCACGAAGCCGGCATTACTGGCCATCCTGGCCGCATCGCCACCGGCTGCGGCCAGCAGGCCGGGCGCATCGTTCACGTAACTGGCCAGATTCTGGCCGGCTTTCGGCCGGGCCGCCGCGATATCGGCCTGATAAGCCTGCCAGGCAGCGTCGAGGTACACCTTGGTGGATTCCCGGTCTTCCGCCGACATGTCGCTGCGCGTGTAGGGCTCGACGAAGGATTTGTATGTGCCGACCCGGAAGACCTGCATCTTCACGCCGACCTGATCGAACAGGCCCTTGTAATAGGTCGGGAAACGCCCGAAGCCGGACAGAAGCACATGGCCGTCGGGGTTCACAAAGACCTCGTCGGCATTCGCGGCGACGTGATACTGAACCTGGTTGTACTGTTTGCCGTAGGCGTAAACCTTCTTGCCGGTCTTGCGGAACGCCTTCACCGCGGCACCGATTTCCTGCAGTTTCGACAAACCGGCACCGGCCAGCCCGTCCGTCTCGAGCACCAGCGACTTGATGCGCGAATCGGTCGCGGCGGCATGAATAGCATCCGTCACATCGCGCAGCAGCACCTGATGAATGGCGTCGCCGCCCTGCAGCACGCTCATCGGGCTGCGCACGGTGCGCTGCTCGACGAGTTGCCCGACGGGCGCAATGACCAGCGCGGCATCCTCGGGCAGCGGCGTCGGCCGGCTCGCCCACCAGCCTGCCGCCAGAAAGGCCAGCACGGCAATGAACAACAGGTTGAGGCTCGCCCGGCGCAGGCTGTCGACTACCCCCCAGACGCCCGACACCACTCTTCTCACGACACCCGGTCGTGCTTTCCGCTCCATCACGCTCTCCAATGTTTGCCCGTCAGGCTCGGACCTGCCGCTGCCCGCAAGGTTTCCGGGGCCCGCCAATCCGGTAGAATCCCGCCATGTTTACCAATCCCACCCCCGACCAGATCCGCAGCCTGCTGCAGGAGGTCAAGAGCATCGCCGTCGTCGGCCTGTCGCCGCGCCCGGAACGCCCGAGCTATCGGGTTTCCCGCGCGATGCAGGGCTTCGGCTATCGCATCGTACCGGTTCGGCCGGCGGTTTCCGAAGTGCTGGGCGAAAAAGCCTACGCAAAACTGTCGGATATCCCCGAAAAGGTCGATATGGTGGATGTATTCCGGGCTGGCGACCAGATCGACCCGATCGTCGACGAATGCATCGCCCTCGGCATCACGCGCCTCTGGCTGCAGGATGGCGTCATCAACGAAGCCGCCGCCGGGCGGGCCCGCGCTGCCGGCATCACGGTGGTGATGGACCGCTGCGTGTGGCGCGACTACATGGATCTTCTGCCATGAGCAGCACGCTTGCCTTTACCAAGATGCACGGCCTCGGCAACGATTTCGTGGTCATCGACGCCGTACGCCAGAACATCGAACTCACCGAAGCACAGGTGCGCTACCTGGCCGACCGCCACTTCGGCGTCGGCTGCGACCAGTTGCTGGTGGTCGAAGCGGCACAGGCGCCGGATGTCGATTTCCGCTATCGCATCTTCAACGCCGACGGCGGCGAAGTCGAACAGTGCGGCAACGGGGCGCGCTGCTTCGCCCGCTTCGTGTTCGACCAGGGCCTCACCGACAAGCGCGAGATCCGTGTCGAGACCAAGAAGGGCATCATCGCGCCGCGCCTCGAGGCCGACGGCAACGTGACCGTCGACATGGGCGTGCCGGTGTTGAATCCGGCCGAGGTGCCCTTCCTCAGCGAATCCGATGCCTGGGTGCAGCCGCTCGAGGTGGCCGGCACCACCGTCGCCATCACCGCCGTCAGCATGGGCAACCCCCACGCGGTGCAGGTAGTGGCCGACGTCGACACGGCCCCGGTGGCCGAACAAGGCCCGCTCATCGAGCACCATGCGCGCTTTCCGGCCCGGGTGAATGCCGGCTTCCTGCAGGTGGTGGACGATCACCACGTGCGCCTGCGCGTTTTCGAGCGCGGCGCCGGCGAAACCCTGGCCTGTGGTACCGGCGCCTGCGCGGCCGTGGTGGCGGGCATCCTGCGCGAACTCGTGGTGTCGCCAGTCCGCGTGGAAACCCGCGGCGGTGCGCTCACCATCGCCTGGAACGGTGTCGGCACGCCAGTGATGATGACCGGCCCCGCGGTCACTGTCTTCAGCGCTGAAATCACGCTTCCCTGAATTCTCCCCAGCCCACTTCCAACCCGGCCCAACGCCATGAAAGCTTCCGACGTCATCGAGTTCCTGCAGGCAAACCCCGAATTCTTCGACAAGAACTCGACCCTGCTGACCGACCTGACGGTGACCCACCCCAACAACGGACAGGCCATCTCCCTCACCGAGCGCCAGCTGATCGCCCTGCGCGACCGCATTGCCCAGCTCGAGGACAAGTTCGCCGAGCTGCTGGCCTTTGGCGAGGAGAACGACGGCATCAGTGAAAAGGTGCATCGCCTGAGCCTGTCCCTGCTGGAAGCGGAAGATTTCGAATCGATCCGCCAGGCCATTTACGTGCATCTGCAGGAAGACTTCGCGGTGCCCCACGTGACCTTCCGGGTGTGGAACAGCGTGCTGTCGCGCAGTGGTCCGGAGTTTCTGGCGGTTGGCGAGGAAGTGCGCTTTTTCACCGGCGACCTCAATCAGCCCTATTGCGGCGTTCCCAACCTGCGCGAAATCAGCAACTGGTTTGGCCCCGCCGGCAAGCAGATCCGCTCGGTGTCGCTGGTGCCCCTGCGTCGCGACGAGCAGACCTTCGGGCTGCTGGCCCTGGGCAGCGAAGACCCGGAAAGGTTCTATGCCGAAATGGGCACGCTGTACGTGACGCGCATCGGCGAGATGGTGTCCTGTGCCCTCCGCCGCCAGCTTGGCTGAGGGGCACATAGGGCTACTGCGCGGGCCGATCTCGAAACTGCGATGCTCGCCGTACGCTTGTACGGCTGCGCTTCTCGTTTCGACCTCGGGCGGCTCGCTACGCGCTATTCACCCCTCCGGAACTTGATCTCTTTTTTGTTTCACTTCTTACTCCTGTTTTTTCCTCGCCATGGCTGAACTCATTCTCAAATCCGGCAATGACCGGTCCGTGCTTCGTCGTCACCCCTGGATCTTCGCGGGCTCGGTCGACCGGCTTGAAGGGCGGGCACGGCCGGGCGACACGGTGCTGGTGCAGGACTCGCGCGGCAAGCCGCTGGCGCGCGCGGCGTGGTCACCGGAATCGCAGATCCGGGCGCGGGTATGGAGTTTCGATCCGGAGCAGTCCATCGATCACGCCTTCATCAAGCGGGCCGTAGCTAATTCGGTGGCACGCCGGGCTGCCCATCCCTGGCTGGCCGAGCAGGAAGGCGTGCGCCTGATCCACGGAGAGTCGGACGGACTGCCGGGGGTCATCGCCGACCGCTACGGCCCTGTGGTGGTGGTCCAGCTGACCAGCGCGGGCGCCGACAAGTGGCGCGACGCCATCGTTGCCGGGCTGGTCCAGGCGACCGGCTGCAGCGCCGTGTATGAGCGTTCGGACTCCGACGTGCGCAAGCTCGAGGGCCTCGGCCCGGTCACCGGACTGGCTTACGGCGAACTGCCGGAAGGCAGCCTGACCATCGTCGAGAACGGCGTACGCATGGAAGTCGACGTGGTTGGCGGCCACAAGACCGGCTTCTACCTTGATCAGCGCGAGAACCGTCACCTCACCGGTCAGCTGGCCACCGGACGCGATGTGCTCAACTGCTTCTGCTACACCGGCGGCTTTTCGCTGCAGGCGCTGGCCGGCGGCGCCAAGAGCGTCATTTCCATCGACTCGTCCGGCCCGGCTCTGGCCGCGGCGACCCGCAACGTCGCCATCAATCCGCATCTCGACGCCAGCCGCGCCGAATGGCGCGAAGACGACGTCTTCCAGGCCCTGCGTGGCTTCAAGGCCGAAGGCCGCAAGTTCGACATGGTCATCCTCGATCCGCCCAAGTTTGCCCCCTCGGCAGCCCACGCCGAGCGGGCCGCGCGCGCCTACAAGGACATCAACCTGCTCGGCCTGCGCCTGCTCAACCCGGGCGGCATCCTGATGACCTACTCCTGCTCCGGCGGCATCGGGCTCGAAATGTTCCAGAAGATTGTTGCCAGCGCCGCTGCCGATGTCGGTGTCGAGGCGCGCATCATTCACCGGCTGTCTGCCGCACCCGACCATCCCGTCGGGCTGGCCGTGCCGGAAGGCGAATACCTCAAGGGCATCGCCTGCCAGGTGTAAGCGCCTACCCGAACAGAGTGGCTTTAGCGCGTGTAACAAAGCGGGACGCAAATCCTCCGGCTGGTATAATCGTTAAAAAGCGTAAACCAGCCATTGCGGATATTCCCAGCGGAGAAACAGATGCACAGCCCCCTGCCACCTGACTCGGGCGAGTCAGCCCCTGCCGGCCAAGCCGCCGGGGACAACGGGGACGAAGCGCGACGCGACCAGCGCGTCGCCACCCTGCTCCTTGCCCGGTACAACTTGCGTTACCTCGTCCGCCTCTACGCTGCATTCGATGGCGACCTGCTCATGCCCATCGTGCTCGGCGAAGTCGGGCTCTACAACGTTGGCGGCCTCGGCCTCGACGATCAGGCGCTGGCCGCCATCCGGTGCAGCAACGAGGGCGACTTCGACAAACTGTTGCTGCGCCCCTGCAACGCCTTCTCGATCAGTTCGTCCACCGGCATTCCGCGGGAAACCGTGCGCCGCAAGGTCAGCCACCTGATCCAGCTCGGCTGGATCGCCCGCGATGCGAAGGGTGGCCTGACCATCACCGCCAAAGCTGCAAACCTGTGCCTGCAGCCCTTCGACCAGGACAACCTGGCCGATTTCATGGCAACGGCCGACCGCATACAGACCGCCACCGGCACAAACGCCGGCTAATCGCCGGGCAGCGTGCCCGGCGGCTTGAGCCCGAAGTGATGCCAGATCGACGCGGTGGCCATGCGCCCCCGCGGTGTGCGCTGCAGGTAGCCCTGCTGGATCAGGTAGGGCTCCAGCACATCTTCAATGGTGTCCGACGACTCCCCGATCGCCGCCGCCAGGTTGTCGAGCCCCACCGGGCCGCCACCGAACTTCTCGAGCATCGCCCCCAGCAACTTGCGGTCCATCAGGTCCAGACCCAGGTGATCCACGTCCAGCATGGTCAGCGCCGCATCCGCCACGGCTGCTGAAATGCGGCCATCGGCACGCACCTCGGCGTAGTCACGCACCCGGCGCAGCAGCCGGTTGGCGATGCGTGGCGTGCCGCGGGCGCGACGGGCGATCTCGAAGGCCCCGGTGTCGTCGATCTCCACGTTGAGAAGACGCGCCGAGCGACCGACGATGTAGGCCAGCTCGTCCGACGTGTAGAACTCCAGCCGCGCGACGATGCCGAAGCGGTCGCGCAGCGGGTTGGTCAGCATGCCGGCGCGGGTCGTGGCGCCCACCAGCGTAAAGGGCGGCAGGTCGAGCTTCACCGAGCGCGCCGCCGGGCCTTCGCCAATCATGATGTCGATCTGGAAGTCTTCCAGCGCCGGATAGAGAATTTCCTCGACCACCGGGCTGAGACGGTGGATTTCGTCGATGAAGAGGACGTCGTGCGGTTCGAGGTTGGTCAGCAGCGCGGCCAGATCGCCTGCCCGCTCCAGCACCGGACCGGAGGTCTGGCGCAGGTTGACGCCCATCTCGGCGGCCACGATGTGGGCCAGGGTGGTCTTGCCGAGGCCCGGCGGGCCGAACAGCAGCACGTGATCGAGCGCCTCGCCGCGCTTTCTCGCGGCCTCGATGAAAATCTCCAGCTGTTCGCGGATCTTCTGCTGACCAACGTAATCGGCCAGCCGCTTGGGACGCAGCGCCCGCTCGAGGGCTTCTTCCTGGTTGCTGGCGCGCTGGGCGGTAATCAGACGGGCACTCGGGTCGGGCATGCCGCCCTTGAGGTCATCGGTTTCGATCATGCCTGCATATCTTCACTGGGGACGTCGGCAACGACGGGCATCTTGCTGTCCGTCCATGCCAGAAACAGGGCCTGACCAAGGGCCAGGAAAGTGGGGCCGAGGAACAACCCGATAAAACCGAAGGCCAGCACCCCGCCAAACGCTCCGAGGGCGATGAGCAGGATTGGCAGGCTGGCAGTGCGGCTGATCAGCAAGGGCTTGACGAAGTTGTCCACCGAACTGATTGCCAGCAGGCCCCACAGCACCATGAAAATCGCCCAGCCCTGCTGATCCTGCTGATACAGCCAGAACGCCGCGCCGCCCCATATCAGCGGCGGGCCGACAGGCACCATCGACAGAAAGAAGATCCCCGCCGACATCAACAGGGCGCCCGGCACTCCGGCGATCAGGAAACCCACCAGCGCGACCAGCGCCTGGGCGGCCGCAGTGCCGACGATGCCGATCATCACCGCCTTGACGGTGTTGCTGGCCAGCTCCAGCAGGCTTTCGCCGAGCTCGCCGCCAAGACGCTCGGCAGCTGTCTCGAGCAACTTCGAAATGCGCGCCCCGTCCCGGTACAGAAAGAAAACGATGAACAGCACCAGGGAGATCTGCAGCAAGCCCTGGCCGATCACCGCCCCGAGACCAAGGGCAAGCTTGCGCGCCGGCTCGACGGCCTGCAAGGCCAGCTTTTGCACCTCCTGCTGGCTGCGCGCGAGCTTGCGCAAATAGGCATCGGCCTCGGCACCGACAAAGGGAATTTCCTTCAGCCAGGCAGGCGGACGACCGCCGGACGCCTCAATAAGGGCCCGCACCTGATCAGCCAGCCCCGTCACCGCATCGGTGAGCGATGCGGCAAGGCCGATCATCGGCACCAGCAGCAGCGCGGTCAGGAGCAGCGTCATGGTGATCGCCGCCAGCCCGTCACGCCCGCGCAGGCGCCGGTGCAGCCAGACATACAGCGGCCAGCTGGTGATGCACACCGTGCCGGCAAAGAGGATCGCGGCAAAGAAGGGGCTGAGCACGAAAGCGCAGCCAAGAAGCAGGAGGGCCGTGATGGCCACCTGGGCAGTGCGTCGGGGAGCCATGGGGGAAAAATGCCATGTAAAGGGGTGAGCGGATTATCCCTGATCTTGCAGACGGCGCCACCCTGCCAGCCCTTTGCCGCGGCAGTATCCGGTTTAGTCCAACGGAATTAGCCGATCCTGCTGTCGCCAACCTTCGTCATGGTCCCTCCGCTGCGCATCCTGCACATCTCCGTCCTCCACGCCGGCAAGGAAGATCGGGGCGGTAACCGCTGGCGCATGCGCCGGGTATTCGGAGATGCCTGGAAGCGCAATCTCGAAGCCATCGCCAAAGATGGGCGGCCAGACATCGTATGCTTCACTGGCGATCTCTCGCAGTCAGGCACCGCCGCCGAATACAGTCAGGTCGGCGAATTCCTCGACGACTTGCTTGGCACCCTTGG
>APMI01013989.1_pt1 | contig 23736 bp, 26 predicted proteins | sample 667938 | NCBI WGS metagenome assembly APMI01 (sample SAMN01084076, study PRJNA167559) | wastewater metagenome | biome: Wastewater | place: Denmark: Ejby Moelle, Odense | collected 2011-11-28
CCGCCAGTTGGAGCGGCACCAGTTCTCGCACCCTACGGCGACTGGCCCGAAGCGACCACCGAGCCGGGGGCCGACGAGACGAAGCAGTTCCAGCGGCACCAATATCTGTGGGATTTCCGAGGTGATGGAAAACGAGCGTGCGCGGTGGTTCACCGGAACAAGCGGTTGATCACCGACTCTGGCGCACCCTGGAGCGTGCTTTCTGAATACGGCCCGCAGTACCACATCAAGGACGGTGCCATCGGAACAGGCTGGGTTGCAGCCGCGGGTGGAACGGAACAGCTCGCCGTCACGGAGCGTGGCGTGCTCGAAGTTGAGTTCTCAATCACCCTCACAGGTGAGCGCGGTGTGGATGACTTCATCTTCAGCGTCGGCGTGTCGCGCGAGATCGCAGGTGGCTGGTTCTTCGACGCCCAGTACGCATTCTGCGACAGCCGTCTTGAGAAACTTGGCGTGCACAGCATGGACTTGCTGACCGACGAACTGCGCCTCTACGCGTCGGACGCCGGCAGCACAACTGCGACGCCGACTGTGGTCGACTCATTCATCGTGACTCGGAACCAGAACACGTCAGCCGACGTGGCCTCGCACAGCCTCGCAATGAACCGCGGGTTCTACATGACCGAAGGCTTCAGGAGCGTGTGGGCGAGCCTTGGCACATACCCAGGAATCCCACCGGCCATTTATCGGTTCAACATCAACGACACCACCCCCACAGGCGACTACGCACTGGGTCGGATGATCGCATCAGACCTGCGCTCCATGTCCAAGGTGCTGCATCGGAGCTTGAACGGGTCTGCCATTGGCCTCCACGCGACCGTGTTTGGTGTGACGCGAAAGGACAAGGGACTTCAGGGCTACACGGAGGCGAATTCAATCGCCAAGGGCTTGACTCGCATACAGCCAGCCTTCTTGGGTGTCGGAACAGAGCAGTCCGCAGCGGTGAGTCTCGGCCTTCACAGGTTGGTGTGGGAGCAGCACATCAAGAGTTACGGCTTCGACGGGTCGGTGTCCACCGGCATCGCGTCGCACCCTGACGGTCACTTCGCGGTGTTTGCGCACTACTACGGCGTGGATGATGTGTTCGATCTAATCGAGAGCCGACGTGTTGAAGTGATCGACGACAAGCCGGTGGAGAAGTTCTACCAGACGACGCACCTGACGGCGTTCAAGCAGGCCTTCGGGTTTGACATCGACATGATCGATTACGCATCAGCGGTGATGTCGAGCACACCGACTGTGGTTCAACGCTTCTCAAGCTGGAGAAACATCAAGCTCCAGAGAACTGAGGCGAAAGGCTACTTTGCAATGAACGAACGGCTGAAAGACCCGAAATGACAACTCTAAAGCGCACAGCCAGAAAGACCTACGTCCCTGGCACGCCGGCCATCCCTGCCGTACCTGCTTGGTTTGAATACAAGGCCGACCCGAGTCTTGAGTCGAGCGTGAGCCAGGACCAGACAACCACGATCAAACGCGCACTTCCGTTTGCCACATCGGGTGGCGGGCAGAGCACTCCGGCGTCGGGTGTTGTGCCGGCGCAGACATCCCAACAGACAGGCGGGTCGATGACATCGTCAGCCGGCTATTACACCGCAACCTCATACAACGGGGTTCCGGGAGCCTACGTGATGATTGCAAACTCAGACGGAACTTATAAGGTGGTCCGCGTATGACGCTAATTTACCATCCGGCGATTGACGGTGTGGATGCCGTCCCTGACACATGGGTCGAGTCTGGTGCCCTTGGTTGGACCTCGGGGTCGATCAGCATCCCGGTGATCAGCGCCAACGGCGGCTACGAGTTCAAAATCCCGTCCACCGTCGTTGGTGTGATCATCGGCATCGCTGATAACTACACCGGCATTGGCTACAAAAGCATCCAACATGCCCTGTACTTCAGCCGCGGTCAGGTGGTGCTTTATGAGAATGGGATTCAGATCGAGTCGCTTGGCAGCTATGCCACGGCTGACACGTTTGTCTTTTGGCGCGGGAATGGGAGGGTCTACGTACTCCAGAATGGCGTAAAGATTTCCTCACGTCCACAGCAGATAACCGGGCCGTTTCGCCTCGCCTCAACGCTCTACGCCCAAGGCGACTCCATTGTCGACGCCAAGGTGACAACACTCGCCGTGACGAGCGGTGACGTTCGCGCCGTGCTTCCGGCCATCACCGGCATGGTCATGCAAGGTTACACCAACTGGATCGGCGCGGAACTCCTTCCCATTTCAGGTTTGAGCAGTGCTCGGGGTAATGGTCGAATCTCAGCAGGCCTCGGGGCTATCACCGGCTCTTACGGAAAGGGATCGTTCGCAAATATCACTGCCACGCTTCCAGCCATCGTCCAATACATGGAGGCTGGTTCGCTGGCCCCGGCGTGGGGGTCCATCTCCGCAAAGATGATGGGTGTGTCGGGCGTCGCTCGCGGTCTGACTGGGGAACTCGGAAGAGCGACGGCCACCCTCAAGCCCATCAAGGCCCGGTCGTCGAACAGAATTTACGGTGAAGTTGACGCGTCGCTCGGTGCATTCGAAGGGTTCTCTGCACAGGCGGTGAAAATCTCATTCGGTCTGCTGGTGACGAAGGGCGCGTATACAGTTGTCGGCTCCGGCTTCGACGGACTTCGTGACGATCCGATGGTGCTCCCCGCAGCAACCCTATCAGCCCGCTTCGGTACGCAGGGTTCGCTGACCGGCCCCTCCGCCACGCTCGCTGTCGGCATGACCATCCCGGTAGTGGGCAGGGGAAGCATGACGCTCCCGGCAACGCGACTGTGGGCGAACGGAACTGCTGGCGGAACCGCTTCGGCATTCCTCACCACGACGGGTGGGTTCTTCGTATCGGGCCAGACTGGCGCACAAGGCCAGATGACGCTCCCGACTGCGTACCCAATATCGGCAAGCGGCATGGGTGGCGGACTCGCCACCGGGAAGATGGCGCTCCCTAGACGATACAGCCTGCTTGCCTCGGGCACTGTGCGCGCGAAGGTTGAGTGGGCGCTCTCAGCCCCGTCACTGCAACTTGCGCCCACCGGCCATGCGTGGCTGGTGGCGCCAAGTCTTCAACTGTTCGCCGAAGGCGGTCAGGTTGTCGCAGCCGAGCACGAGGCTTACGCGATCAACCTGACCACGGGCGCGGTAACGCGCTATACGAACTACCCGTTCGACAACGTGCTGCGTTTTGGGAATCGGTTCTTCGGCATCAAGGCTGACGGTGTCTTCGAGCTGGCCGGTGATACTGATCTTGGTGAGCCGATCAGCGCCAAGATCAAGACGTTCCAGACTGACTTCGGAAGCACGAACTACAAGCACGTTGCATGGGTGTATCTGACCGGGCGGATGCCCGACGGGGCAATCGTCTCCGTTCAAGCCGACGAAGCGGACGTCTACCCCTACACCGCGCCGGAAACGAGACTCAGCGGAACGCAGACGACTCGCGCGAAAGTGGGGCGTGGGATCAAGGGCACGTACTACTCATTCACCATCGAGAACGTAAATGGTGGTGCATTTGAAATGGATCACGCTGACGTGATCATCGACAACACGACGAGGGCTATCTAATGGCAACCGATGTATCTGGAATTATCGAGCGAGCACAAGAAACCGCTACGACGATGGCGAGCGACGCCAGCGCGATGCTTGCCGCGGCAACCGGCGCATTCGACACGCGCTATGAAATTATTCCGGGCAACATCCCGGTATCGTTCAAAGACGTCAGCTTCAACCCCGGTCTAGTTCCGACCTACAGTGGCGCTCACTTCACCCGCCCGAGTGCGCCGGGGGCAGCACCCTCAACGCTTCCGCTGCCGACGACTCTGACGGACGCCATGCCGTCGAACTCCGCGGCGAAGCCCACCTATGTCGACCCGACGACGCCGTCTGCGCTGGACACCTTCAGTGTGGCAACACCAACGCTTTCTGATTTGACGGTGCCACCCGCGCCGTCCGCCCTGTCGAGTCTGAACATCACGCCGCCGACCTTGTCAACCATCGTTGTGCCGGCGGCACCTGTCGTACCGGTCCCGTCGTTCGACGCTGTTCGACCAACCACCACCCTGAGTGATCCGGGTGACATGACCGCGCAGTTCAGACAGGACTTCAGCGATCAGGGCGCCACGTTGCGCTCCGCGCTGTCGGGCGAGATCGATGCCTATATGAGCAAGCTGAACCCTCAGTTTGCAAGCCAGATGGCCGCGATTGAGGACAGGCTGTCCAAGTTCTTGGCCGGCGGCAGCGGCCTCACCCCTGCTGTGGAGAATGCAATCTACGCGCGGGCACAGGACAAGACGAACGATGAGTACATGCGTACGCGAGACACCATCTACCAAGAGGCTGCGTCACGCGGCTTCACCATGCCGTCCGGTTCAACCATGTCTGCGCTCTTCCAAGCTCGGCAGGCGGCGGCAGACAACAACGCCCGCGCCGCGATGGATATCGCCATCAAGCAGGCCGAGCTTGAGCAGGACAACTTGAAGTTCGCCGTCACACAGTCGACTCAGCTGCGGCAGATAGTCATCAATGCGGCGCAGCAATGGGCCGGCAACCTTGTCCAGATCAACGCCCAGGCACTTCAATTTGCCCAAGGCGTGCTACAGGCCGCGGTCGATCTGTATGAAATTCGAGTCAAGATCGTCGCCTCGCAGGTTGAGGTCTACAAGGCCGAGGCGCAAGTCTACGAGTATCGGCTGAAAGCCGCGCTGGCAGTCTACGACGTGTATCAAGCGCAAATCCAAGGGTTGAAGGCTCAGGTTGACGTCGACACGGCCAAGGTTCAAGCCTTCACCGCACAGGCGAATGCCTACGGCGCGCTGGCGAACGCCTACAAGGCCGCGGTGGATGGTGTCGCGACGAAAGCCCAGATCGAGAAGCTGAAGGTGGATGTGTTCGGTGCACAGGTGCAGGCGTATTCGGCTCGTGTGGCGGGAAAGACTGCTGAGTGGCAGGGCTTCCGCGCCCAGGTTGAGGGGCAAGCAGCCAAGGTCGACGCCTACAAGACTGAAGTTCAGGCCTATGGGCAGGAAGTGGAAGCCTACAAGGCCAAGGTCCAGGCCCGGTCTGTTGAGATTCAGGCCGTTGGTCAAGCTAACGAAAGCGCCGCACGCACGTACACCGCCGCCGTTCAGGCCTACACCGCACTGGTTCAGGGTGAGAGCGCGGCGGTGACTGCTGAGATCAACAGCTTCGAGAGCACCCTGAAGGCCTACACCGCAGGGGTTCAGACTCAAGAGGCGGTGGCGCGTCTTGCGATGACGAACTCGGCATCCAAGGCGCAGGTTGCGGTGTCGGCTTATGCACAGCAAGCCCAGGTTGTCATCTCCAACGCCCAGATGAACTACAAGCGCATGAACGACATGGCATCTGTCGCCACACAAGGGGCGAACGTCTATGCGCACATGGCCTCAAGCGCACTGGCTGGTGTGACGGCCATTGCTGAGAAATCAGAGCAGTACAACTTCTGACCCCCTATAATCTCCAAATCTTACGTAATCTGAAAGAGTACAGCGATGGCGGGCAGCGCCTTGGCTGGTATGAACTCCCTGGCGGCGGCCACCGAGTCGAAGAGCCTCTGATGCCCTATAATCTGGCAATCTGACACACTCTGACGGAGTCAAAATGAGCAACATTGACAGTGATTTTCGCGCCAAGGCCGCCGCGTCAACTGGCATTTATAATCCTGATGGGTCTCGGTTCGGCCGTTGGGGTATGGAATCTCGGGCCTCCATCAATGCCCCGCATGACCCGTGGGGCGGGATGACGAGAAAGCTGTCGCCGAGCGAGGCCGCCGCGTTCAACGCCACCGACGACGGCAAGGAGGTGGCGAGACAGGTAAGGGAGATGCGGTTTAAGAACGTCACTGTCGGCGGGACACAGACCCCTCCGCCCGAAGGCATGTTCCAGCGCGTCGGCCCCAACCCGAACGCAGGCATTGGGGCACAACCCAGTATGGCGCAACGAGCTGGGCGCATGGTGGGAGAGACCCTCGGCAAAAATGGAGGCGGTGGGCTGAGTGGCGCACTCGGCGCAGCGACCGTCGGCGTACAAGGCCTGATCATGGATCATGACGGCATGCGCAGCCAGTTCTACGATGACCCTAAAGTGAGCGGTTTTGACAAGCTCCGTCAGGGGGCACGGGATGTGAAGACCCTGGCGCTCCCCGCGGCAGCCGGCATCGTCGGGGGTTCAGCCGGTGCGTTGGCAGGCCCTGTCGGCGCAGCAGCCGGCGGCGTGGGTGGTGCTGTTCTGGGGGGAGCGACTGATAACTATATCGATAGCGTCCTCGGTACGTCGGCACTCGACGCGTACAAGGAGCGCTATGCCCGAGCAGGCAAGGTTGGTCTTTACAAACCCAAAGACCTTGACATCATCGGTCCGGGTGACCCGCGCTACCAGCAGCTGATGGACACGCCGAACGGCGGCATCGTCGGCCAGGATGAGCTGCCGAGCGCCAAGGTCACTCGCACCACGTTCCAGTCGAACCCGTTCGCTCGGCAGGCGGCCCCGGAGGTGGAGCTCGCCCGGCAGGCGGGCAACTTCAACCAGTTCGAGGCCCCGATCAATGCAGCCCTCGCCGATCGCGTGAAGGCTTCCGGTGGTGTGTCGAGTTTCCGTGACGCCGCCGCCCAGGCGCTTTTCAATGCCAAGCAGGGCCTGAACGGATCGGGTATCTCCGTCTCCGATGTCAACGGCACCCCGACGTTTACGGGCGACAACCGGGCCGGTGGCGGTCAGCTCTACCGCGCCGCCGACGGCAGTGTGACCAACGACTGGTCGAAGACGCAGCAGTACGCCGATGCCATCCAGCGTAACGCCAAGGATCAAGACCGTCTTGCCGAGCTCACTCGCGGCGCGGCGCTCTCCGGTGACAAGGAGGCCGTTGCACGTCTTACACATGGAGACCAACGCCTTGCAGGCATCGCCGCCGAAGCCGCCACCGAGAAGAGTCTGCGCGATGCCGTCAAGGGTGGCAGCCGCAACGCAGCCATGGTCCTCGCCGACATGGAGAAGAGCAAGGCCACCCAGGGCATGGCGCAGGCCGAGCTCGGTCTCAAGCGCGCCGCGCTCGTCGGCGCCCAGGAAGACCGTGATCTCAACCGTCAGCTTCGCCAGGACTCGCTAAGCGCCAAGGTTGCCGAGAACCAACGGGCTGCGGCGAAGGACACCCGCGAGACTGCACAGGCGCGGATGACAACGCTCGACAAGCAGCTGGAGCAGTACGCCACGGTCGACGGCAAGCTCGACGGTCAGAAGGTGGCTCGCCTCCGCGGCCTCGCGGCGAACCTTCAGCCCAGTCCCGGCCAGTCGCCCGAGGAGTTCAACAAGGATGTCACCACGCATGTCGGCCTCGCATCGAAGCTCGACGGCATGCAGGCGTTCTACGATCGTTGGTTCTCTCAGGCGGGCCAAGGCGGCACCGACCTTCGCCAGTGGAAACCGAACGACTCCATCCGCGGCGGCTTTGTGACCGACCAAGGCGACCATATCAGCACAGGTCAATACAACAGCCTGACTGATGACGAGAAGGCTGTGTTCAAGAAGCTCTACCTGAAAGGCGGTAAGTGATGGCCGAACTTCGAACACGGGCGATGGCGACGCTCACCCCGACCGCGCAGGCGAAGATGGACAACGCCGGTGCAAACTTCGCCAACGATCAAGCTCTGCAGGCATCCGCGTCCGGCGAGTTCTCCCGCGGGTGGAACGCCGCCGGCCTGGGCGAGCAGGCAAACAAGCTCCTGTGGAACGCAGCCAGTGCATACCAAGCGGGCGACGCCGTCGCCGGCCAGCAGCTGGAGGCCGAGGGCCGGCGCACCGCCGAGATGGCCCGCACCTGGGCACCGACGGTCCAGAACTTCACCGACATCGACGGCCTGGGCAGCGGGGCCAAGTGGGCCATGGGTGCCCTGGGCAACGTGCGCAGCTCCATCAAGCCGGCGCTGGGTTCCATGGCCGGCGGGCTGGCCGGCGGTCTCGCCACCCGCAGCTTGCTGGGTGCCCAACTTGGGGCGATGGCTGGCTCGACCATGGCCGGCTACGACCAGATGGCCGACGAGACGGCCGGCACGGCCATGATGGACCCCACCATCCGGGCCACCAAGGGCTACGACGATATCCTCAACACCTCGAGGGTGTCTGGGGCCATCCAGGCGCCCCTGGAGGGCCTCGTTCCGGGTGCCATGGGGGCCATGGCCCTCGGCGCCGGCAAGTCGCTGGCCAAGGCCGGCGTCAAAAGCGCCATGGCCAAGGCGGTCGGTGGCGAGGCGGCCGGTGAATTTGGCACGGAATTTGCTCAGACCTTGGTCGGCCAGGGCGCCCAGAACAGCCTGAAGGGCAAGGGCCTTGCCGACGACCTGGACTACCAGCAGGCCCTGAACGCTGGCGCGGCCGGTGCCGTAGCTGGCGGCGCCATGGGTGGTGTCGGCGGGCTTTCCAGCATCGGCCACAACGCAACCGACGCCGCGGTCGACGTGGCTACCGACCCACGCCAGCTCATCGACATTGGTGCCGCTGCGGCAGGCAAGCTGGCAGGTCAGGCCAAGAACAAGATCGACGAGCAGTTCGTCAAGCTGGACGACTACGTCGCCGGTCTCAACGTTGACCCTGACCGCCGTCGTGTGACGGGTATGCCGGGCGAGTTCCACGACGAGCTCGACCTCGAAGGCGCGGATATCCACGCCATGCGCAAGCCCTACGCCGACCGGCTGGCTGCCAAGATTCTCGACCCGCAGAGCGCGGCGAGTGACGAAGAGAAGGCTGCGGCGACGAACTACGCGGCCCACCGTGACCCCTTCACGTTTGGTGACGAGCTCACCATCGCCGACGGCGAGACGAAGCAGAAGGCCCAGGCCCAGAGCATTGTCGACGAGCTGAACGGCACGACGAAGAAGTCGAAGATGAGGTCGAAGTCCTTCGGTGAGATCGACTTCGAGGTGCCAGCCTCATCCATCAAAGAGAGCGGCTCGCCCCCTGTCACAGGCAAACTGCGTGATGATGTGAACCCAGAGTTCACAGACAGGGCACCGTCCGACCCCGATGTCTTCGCTGCGAAGCGAGAAAGCGCCCGGCGCCAGGGCCAGGAGTTCGTAAAGGACATTCCCATCCTCGCCGACATCTGGCTCAAGCAGGGCGTTGACGAGCGCATCGTAAAGGAGGTGAGCCAGAACGTAGCGCCGGCCCAGCGCGAAGCCGCGGTGGCAATCATGAGTTGGGTGGCTAGGGGGTTCAAGGGTGCCGACGGCGATGTGCTCATCCCTGAGAGCCTCATCAAGAGCTATGGCAAGGACGCCCAGAAGCTCATCTCCAACGCATACAAGCTCGCAGTCGACCAGGGTATGCTTGACACGAACGAGCTCGGCATCGAGCGCGTAGCTCGTGACGTCATGAATCGGGTCGGTGAGATGGCCAAGCAGTACGAAAGCGACGCGGCCATGGTCTGGAGCAAGATGACGCCCGTCGCAGTGACCAAGATCAAGGACACGCTGGGGTCGAGCACGCGCGAAGAGAAGCTGTCCAAGATGGCGCCGATCATCAAGGCGATTCGCACCATCGCCAACGGCGGTGAAATCAGCAAGGCTCAAGACGACACTCTCGATAGCTGGTTCGGCCCGCGCAAGAACGAGGTGCTCGACCACTTTTACGAAGAGAAGACCCAGCCGAAGAACAGTGTCGACGACGGCCAGGACGACGGCGAGTCAATCTCCGGCCTTTCCGAGGACAACGCCTTCGCCCAGCGTGAAGAGCAGGGCCTGTCCGAGTCGACTGAGCACGGCTTCACCAAGGTCAAAGAGGAGAGCTACTACCAGCACCGCGACAAGGCTGCTGGGGCCGCAGGTGAATACTTCGACCTGACCAACGACGATCACCGTGTTACCCTTGACGAGCTGAAGGCAGGTCGAGTGCGTGACGCCAAGGAAGAGGGCGATGACGCATCGCTCCGCACTATGTCGACTGTCGGCTACGTCGATCGTGAGGTCGAAAAGCGTCAGCACCAGAAGGCCGTCGACGCGGCAGGAAAGCGCAAGGCCGTGCGCGAGTATGCCCGCAGCCTGGGCAAGGCAGAGACCGATTTCACCCCGGAAGAGGTCGCGGCGGCCAAGGCTCTGCCGGCGGCAGAGCTCGCCCCGTCTGAGCGCCGGGCCGTCGAGGCTGAATCCAAAGCCCTGCACCCCAACGAGATCAGAAAAATCCGCCGTGAGCTGGCGGAACGTGAGCTCGGGATGAAGCCGCCAAAGACCCCTGGAAAGGATGCCGGGCCTGCGCAGATTCGCGCCCACGAGGCTGCGCTGCGTGAGCACGATCGAAACGTCGACGCAGGGCTCGCGCGCCTAAACAAGGACCGCGTTGCGGTACGCGTCACCAAAAGCGAACTACCCAACGACCTTGGTTTCACCAAGCAGGACGTGACTGATCTTCGGTTGAAGGAGTTGAACCTGCGCGCGGCCAGGGCGCTTGTGACCAACGGCGTGCTGGTGTTCGACAACGGCTCGAAGTCGGGCAACTACTACGCCACCACAGCTCGCAAGATCATCGCCAAGGTGATGAGCAAGAAGGGCGACGCCGGCTTCACCGGCACCTTCGACGAGGCCGGCGGCAACGTGCGCCTGTACCGCATTCTGCAGGACGGCGTGACGTCGCTGATGCAAGAGGGCGGGTTCACACGGGTGGGTTACATCGACCGGGTGACGCCTCGCGACCAGACGGTCAAGCCTGTGTGGATGAAGGCCGGCAAGGGCGACCAGAACTTCCCTGGCGTGCTCCCCATCGCCGCCAACGTGCTGGTGAACGACGCTCGTGAGCAGCAGAAAGCCCACGACGCCGAGCAGGAGCGTCAGTCTGTCGTCGAGCGGGCTATCCTGCAGAGCAGCGGCAAGGCCATGCAGTTCCTGATGGTCAAGCGCCTGCGCAGCTTCATGCTGAGTGACAAAGACCACGCCCGCATGGGTAAGGGCGACAGCAAGGCGAAGGCGAACCACGACGTGGCCAGCAAGGCGCTTGCCGACTTCAACATCAGTGCTGACGAGGGCGTGCTGAAGCAGGCCCTCAAGGGGATCACCGGCAGCGGTGAGCTTCACTACACCCCGCGCGAGGCCGGCATGATGCTGCAGCTGGTACGTCACATGCTGACTCCGAAGCAGGTGAGCTACCTGCGCGGCCTGAAGAACAACCTGGGACGCAAGCCGTCTGACAAGCGGTTCATCGACGCGCGTGACGCAACGCTCAAGTTCTTTGAGAAGGACAGCCGCTTTGCTGAGCTGAAGAAAGGCACCGACGACCATATCGACTGGCGCGACCGCGCGCTGTCTGCCATCAACTGGAAGCTGCACACTGCCCGCCTTGCTGATGCCGCGACCGGGGCATTCAACGAGACGGGCGAGCTCGAAGGTGTAACCAACACCCTTTACGACATCACCGGCGACGAGCAATACAACACCGGGACGACGCCCAGTGAGAACACCCGAGGCTCAGGCCCGGACGACGACATTCAAGAGTGGGGCACGCTGCGCGATGACCCGGCCAAGGCCGTCGGCACGAAGGGGTCGGCCATCCACCGCAACGATCGCGGCATGGCCAAGGGTGACGACGACTACGCGGCGGGGATGCTGGCCGGCGCGGGCGACTCGAAGCGGCTTGTCAAGGATGCGGTCACGGGCGTGAGAGAGGTAAAGTCCGGTGTGCAGGGTAAGGCGGAGCGGGGTGCAGCGACCGTCGAGCGCAAGGTGTCGTCCGGCGGCATGGTGTCTATGGACAACGTCGTGTCCTGGCTGCGGACCAGCGCAAGCACGTTCATGCGCAACGTGCAGGACCAAGTCGACAACGACCGCATAGATGCCGCGGAGGTCTCGCTTGGGCACCTCCAGGTTCTGGCGGAGATGACACCCGAGAATATCGCCACCGATCTTGCGACCGATCTTGATGCGGGCAAGGCATCCCGGCTCATCGAGCGAGCCAAGAATGTCCTGTCTCGTGTGCGTGCTATGGTTGACGCACAAGGGGGTGTGAGCGATGGACGGGTTACTGAGAACAGCGCATCGAAAGAAGTGGGGGTTAAGACTGGGAAGCCCGTAGCCAACGGCATGGCTCGGGTCAGTCGCCTCTACGAGACTCTCGTTGAGGCCCTTCCTGAGAACAAGCAGTCCAAGGTCAAAGCCGACGACGCCAAGACGGCCGCCGGCCGGCACAAGGCTGAAGAGGCCGCACGCGAACACCTCACCCGTGTGCTGGGCGACAAGATCAACGTCGAGTTCGTCAAGGCGTTCAACGACGGTACCTCCGGCGAGTGGACGAAGGGTTCGACGGTCAACACCATCCGCCTCGCTCTGAACTCTGACGTTCTCGGCACGGCCTATCATGAGAGCATGCACGAGTTCTTCGCCGTCCTTGGCAAGCACGGCGGCGAGACGGTGCAGGCTTTCATGAAGCGTGCTGCTTCCAACAAGCGCATCCTCAACAAGCTCTCGCAGCTGCTCGATGGCCAGCCCGAGGCCCAGGCCCAGCTGGCTGACCCGGAAGAGGCGCTGGCATACCTGTATCAGTTCTGGAAGGCTGGGTTGATCAGCCTCGGCCCTGAGACGAAGAGTTGGTTCCAGAAGACAGCCGACTTCCTGCGTGGCGTGCTGGGCATGGTCACCGATGAAATGCGGGCCGAGCAAGACCTGCTGCAGGCCGAGTTCGTCCTGGCTGCCTTCGACAGCGGGCGGTTTAGCCGCGACGATGCGGGCCGGCAGAAGCTGGTCGACAAGATCAATGCCCGCCTTGAAGAGCACGACAAGGCCATGGAGGCCGTCGGCTCGGCAATGAACACCGTCGTCGATGTTGCTGGCAAGTACGTGCTGTCGGCTGAGTCGGTCGTGGAGAACGTCAAGAACAAGTACATGACCGAAGAGCTGCGCCTGTGGAACCAGAAGACGGGCTCGGCCATGGGCGACAAGGCTTCATACTTCGAGGCGGTGTCGGCCAAGCGCAACCAGTACATGAACAGGCTCGACAACCTGCTGCGCGGCAAGGACGAAGGTGACATTGAGCTGGCGCGCAAGGCGTTGTCGACGGGCAAGGAGCCGACGCACCCGCCGGCCAAGGAGCTCTACGACGCCATCCGCGACATCATGGGTAACATCTTCGAGTACGCCGAGAAGAAGAAGGTCGCGAGGCTCGACCCTGAGACGCACGAGTGGGTTGGTATCCAGAAGCGCAAGGATTACTACCCCCAGGTATGGGACATCGATACGCTGATGAAAGAAGGCGACGGTTTCAAGGCGCTGCTCCTCAAGCACCACATGAAAGAGCTCACCTCCATCGCCGACAAGGCCACCAAGGAAGCAGCCCTGGGTGAGAGTGCCGGGCCGAACACTGCTTCGCAGCTGGCCAAGCCGGGTGAGGTAATCACTCCAGAGGCGGTCGCCGAGGCGATCCTGCGCCGGGTGCTCAACAGCGGTGGCCACGTCGAGCTCGACGAGACGACCAGTGACCTGGGCATGAGCCCGATCGCCGCGGCCGTGAACCGCCGTGAGCTGTCGTGGATCGACCCCGAGGCGTTCGACGCCTTCAAGCGCAAAGACCTCGTGGCCACCATGACCAGCTACATCAGCAGCATGGTCAAGCGGGCCGAGCACACCGACCGCTTCGGCCGCGGTGGCGAGAAGACCCGAGAGCGTGCCCAGAGCGCCTTCCTCCTTGAGATGGGCGGCGAGAAGCTGGTCGGCGAGGCAAAGGATGCACTGGACCCTGCCATCGACGCATGGCGGAAGGCGAAGGCCGCGGCCATGGCGAGAGGCCTGGACTTCGACGAGCCGTTCCCGACGCTGCGCGGCGAGGGCGAGCGCATCTTCGGTGCGCGTGAGGGCGCCGAGCTGCTGAAGGAAGCACGCATCAAGGCGGCCGAGAAGCTAGAGCATGCCTACAAAGCGGTGATGGCCATGGAAGGAACGCTGGGTGCCGACATCAGCGATAACATGCGGGCGCTCAACAGCTGGATGGTGACCTACCAGAACTTCCGCCTGCTCTCGACGACGCTGTTCAGCTCCTTCGCCGACGTGGTCGGTCTGGTGGTGAACGGCGGCGAGCTGGGCGACGCCTGGGACGCCTTCACGACCGGCATCAAGGAAGTGAAGCTGGGCTGGTCCGACAAGAAGAGCGAGGACAGGAAGGCCAAGCGGGCTGAGATGTGGGGCACGGTCGACGCCGGCAGCATGATGGACGCGCTGGGTCAGACCTACGGAAGTGTGTTCCTCACTGGCACGGCGCGGCGCATGAGCGACGCCCTGTTCAAGTGGAACGGCATGGAGGCCTGGAACCGGGCCATGCGCATCACCGCGACGAGCGTGGCCGAGCGGGTCATCAAGCAGTACCAGTCGGAGGGCTTCGACGCGGCTGACCCCGCGGCGGTGGCCCGCTTCGAGGAGCTGTTCGGTAAGGGGTTCGACCCGAAGGCGGTCAAGCTGGACGCCGACGGGGCGCTCGACATGAACGACCTCAAGAACCAAGCGGGCGTGTCGAAGTGGGTGAACGGGGCGATCCTGCGCCCCAACGCGGCCCAGCGGACGATCTGGGGCAGTGACCCGCACTACCAGATGCTCTGGCACATGAAGCAGTTCACCTACACCTTCCAGAGCGTCATCCTGGCCAAGGCTGTAGATCAGGCGAAGCTGGGCAACTACCGGCCTGCGCTGGCGGCCATGGCCGGCTACGTGCCTGTGATCGTCGCCGCCGACGCAGTCAAGGAGCTGCTCATTCCGGGTGACGAGCCTGCGTGGATGAAGAGCGGGCTGGCTGGCATGCTACAGCATGGCGTGGACAGGGCAGGGCTCCTGGGCATCGGGCAGATGGGCTACGACGCCTTCGCCACGGACTTCGGGGTGGGGCTGACCGGCCCGGCGGTGAGTCAGGTGCTGCACGCACCGTTCGACGACCCGTCGAGGGCTGCGCTGCGGGCTCTTCCGTTCGGTAATTTGGCCGGACGGCTGGCTGACTAAGGAGGTTTATGCACTCCGTCATATGTTCCAAAGTTCCGAAGTTTTGGACGTATGACGGGGCACAACACAGTTGTGGGCTATTCGCAGCCGGATGACATTGAAATGGCCGGCACTCACGTTTTGGAACTTTGGAACAGCCACAGTTCTAAGTGGCTGTTTTTACTATATATTTGTGTTCCAAAATTTAATATATAGTTTAGCTGTAGGCTTCAAAAATCGTCTCCCACATCTCTTTCTGCCCGTAACTGAAGTTTTTCAGGATTGGAACGGAACAAAAATTTTCAGAAGTGGGACACGTTGACCTTCATGGCACTAACCGCTGTTGTGTTCGACGTTTTGTGTCTCGGTAGCTCACATCCTTGGTACCGTGCTTGTACAGATTGCCGATGACACCGCACTTCTGACACGTCGTTTCCAACTCCATATAGGTGGCTTCGATGATGCGCTCAGCGCCCTGGTCGTAGGTCTTTGTGGTGCGCCAGCCGGGTATCTGGAGGATGTCGGTCATGCGCCCTCCAGCGCAGCTTCAACAGCATCGTGTCCGACCAAGAGCCGACGAAGCGCCACGGCATGCATGAGGTGCTTTCCGATGTACTCGGTGTACGCGGGGGGTATGGCTTCACTCAATTCGCCAAGAGTCATCCAGTCGATGCCTAGCGCCTCGGAAGCAGCCGCTTTATGACCGCCCTCCCAAACATCCTTTGTCCCACGTCCGCCATGCTTGGTACTCCGGTTTCGAGCATGCCCGCCATAGACTCCAATCACAGGGCTGTCACTGTGACGGCATTCAGGCTTCTCGACGTGAAAGCTCGTCTCAAACAGCCTGTGACGTTGCAAGTCATGGCCTTGCGCCGTAAGGCCGAACATCGTCCCGCAGAGCAGCATGGGGTCTCTCATCTCACAGGCCGCCGTCTCGACGTTCTCAATAACCCATGGCAAGCCGGTGGCCTTGAGCAGCTCCCTGGTTTGGTTGATAAGGCGCGGAGCACCCTTGGCCCCCGGAGCATGCCGCATCGTCGAGTACCCCTGGCATGGAGGAGAGGCATGCACCGCGTCGAAGTTCTCGGCTATCCACTTGGGGTCGAGCGACAGCGCATCCTTTTGAATGACTGGATGCGGATTCCGTTGATGCACAACAACATCAACGCCAACGACATCGAATCCGGCCCTAGCGTATCCCATGCCAGCACCGCCCGCACAGCAAAACAGGTCCAACAGTTTAGGTTTATGCACGATACGATTTCCACACATTAATACGATTTCTGCATTCACACCATGACCTACGCGTTTCCACGCAACTTTACGAATAGCCAATTTTTTTTCAGTGTGAATTTTCATTTTTCAATCTCCGGCTTCCGTTCGTTGTCTCCTGGCGATCAACCCATGAAGGTCGGCCGCAACTTCGAGCTCTGGCACGCCAGACTTCATGGCGATTTCACCGACGATCACAGCAAGGCATTCGAGGACAAACAGCGCGTCAGAGTCGGTCTCGATCGTGCCGCGGATCATGCCGGCCTTCTCGACAAGCGACACGCGCAGCTTGTTCACCCGAAATGCTCCAGCAGGGCTTCGGTGACACAGTCGTTGTACGCCAGGATGACTTCGTTACGCCCCCAGCCGGTCTTCTCTTGAAGGCGTATTTCGAACTTGACTTTGATTGCTTCCAGCAGTTGCTTCATGATGTTCTCCGTGGTTGTGGTGCCGCCCACATGACTCTTCCAGAAGCCCCTCTCCTTTCAGGATGTGGGTGAATGTGGGCGGCGGTGAGACTGAATGATACCCCGTTCGACTATGTGAGAGTCGTAGAAAGTATTTGGCAGGGGCCAAATAAACCTCACGGATTTCCAAAACTTTTCGTCAGGTTTTGCGCGATTTCTCAGGATAGTATTTGGCAGTATCCCGGCCCTCGCCGTTTGTGAGAATCTTTTGGACTGTGGCGTCGGAAACCTCAGCATCGACGGCGATTTGATGCTGGTTCCTGGTGGTACAAATCCATTGGACCCACACCCACTCGGCAAGCGTCAGGCGGTTTTAAACCGTCCTGTGGTGTGTTTACGGGGCATAGACAATCCATAGACCAACAATGGTCAACACGAAGCCCACACCTGCTCCAAACGCAAGGGCGCGCATGCTTAGTACGCCTTGCCGCCGGGCTTGGCGCGGTTCTCAGGCTTGTGATCTTCCCGCGTTGCGTTGTAGGCCATCTTGGCGGCCAGGGCGTCGCCGAGATGCAGGCCAAGGGCGCCGGCCAAGTCGAAGATGCGGATCAGGGCGTCAGCGAGCTCAACCGTGATGGCATCAAACTCGGGCAGCTTCCCGTCGACAAGATCCTTCCGGTGGCCTTCCATGGCTTCGCTGACCTCGCTATGGATCAGGCACAGTTTCTCGGCAACAAGAGCTTTACCGAAGCGAGACCCGCGGCGGGCTTCTTCACGAAGGTCAATGTCGATTTTCAGGTCATGCCACCAGCCGGCATTGCGCGAGGCGTCGTGACACGTTTCGACGAGAAAATCGACGCTTTCTCGACGTCCATTTTTGATTATATTGTGCATTGCTTCTTTCCTTTTCGATTTGAGTAATGCGCGTTTGGACATCACGCAACAAGAGTTGCTTGTCTTCATTGCTGAGGACCGGGATGGTGACGAAGTCGACACCAGCCTTGGCAAGGCCATGCGCCATTTCAAGGGCGGCTCGAAGGTCAACAGGGCTGGCGCGATTCATCCCACACCACCCATCAATGCGTTCCACGAAACCGGGAACAGCAACTCGACTTCGCGAGCAATCAAACTGGCGACATCTCGGGTCTCAGCTTGTGCGCCAGGGGCAAGGCGCTCTTTGCAAACACGCGCAAAGAACATCAAGCTGCCGGTCCAGTACCATTCGGTCATCATGTTCTGTGGCAGGATCATGCGTGCCTGCTCGGGGGCGACGCCGCCTTCGATGAGCTGGTTGTACGCCGCGAGGCCGTGCCGCGCAGCGGAGTCGGCGATGAACAATGGGGTTGTGACAAACCCAGTGTTCATCTCAATGTCGCCCACCGCCCCACTCGACCCCTGTTTGGCCCCATCGGTCGGCCTGCCGCGCCACACCTTGGGGAAGTAGAACTCAGGCTCGCTGTCAACGTAGCGCCGGCTGACTTCGTTCCACACCCCACCTACGAAGTGCTTGACCAGCTGGCGTGCCACGAAAATGGGCGCCTTGATGCGGAGCTGAATACTGGTGTGGGCAAACGGTGACCAGTGATTGTGCTTGGCGAGGTAATGGATGAGCTTAGTGTCGGCGTCAGAGAGGACGTTGTCTCCAAACTTGTGATCTTTGCTGAAGTCGAGCTTCCAGTCGCTCGCCTTGTCGAAGCTGACCCTGGCGGCGTTGACGACGGTAAGGTCGGTGCCCATGTAGTCGACGTAGTCGACCTTGATCGGTGCGATCTTCATGATCAGTACCCGTAAACCGTGAGAAACAGTCGGCCGTCGAATCCGGTCTGTTCTTTAAACAGACCGAGTTTTTCGGTTATTGCTTCGGGCAGCATTGCAAATTGAATTTCGCAGGCGCCATAATCTTCGGTGGTTATGACATTGAGCCCGACGATATTGGTGTCTTCACCAGCACCGTCGTAATAACTCGAAAACTCGGTCAAGCCGTTGTTTGCGAAGTAGTCATCTTCAAAGGCCGGATCACCTTCCACGTCATGGCCGGAATCTGAGACCAACTTGATGAGTTCTGCACGAGGCAGGCCGACGACAATCTTTGCTTTGTAATAGACACCCACGATCACACCTCCTTTTTGCCACGGATGTGCTCGAACACGGCCTGGGCTTGCTCGTCAGTGCCATAGGCGATGACGAGTAGCGCGCGAACAGAGCGCGGCACATTGCGCTCGTTTTCGTAGCGCGAACCGCCAGACTGGGTGACGAACACCTGTTGCCAGAACTGCGACTGGTTGATACCGAGAGCCGTGCGAGCGGCCTTGCTGTCGAACTTGACCATGCTGTTCTCGGCGTTGATCACTTCGACGGTGTTCTTGGTCTTGGGGGCTGCTTTCTTAGTTGCCATGATGGTGTCTTTCAGATGGTGTGAGATTCGCAGTCGCGAAGAATCAACTCCAAGCGGGCGAGCGCGTTCCATGCAACTTGTGCTGCATGACGAAGGTTGGAGTCTTCGTCAAACACCTCAAGACCTTCTTTGATGCGATGGCGGTCCATTGCATCGGTATAGCGAGCGACCCCGTTGTCCACTTCTTTCCAGCCGTTTTCGCTGTACTTGTTGGCACCGTAAGTTCCAACTTCGGACACGGCCAGGATGGCCAGCGGCATGGCGTTGAGGATCAAGCTCGGACGGACTTTGCCGGCGTCGACCTTGGCGCCGGGTTCGCCGCGCTTGAGCCCTAGCGGGTCAATTTCGGTTTTCTTCACGACACGACTCATTGCTGTGCACCTTCTTGGGTGTTGAGGAATTTAATGACGGGAGTTTCGTTACGCTGCTGGGCATATTTCAGTTGAAGGCTAACCGTTCCGATAATCTTGCCGGCAGCATTACTCATCTCTTTCGCACGCTTATGCTCAAGCGTGCCGTCTTTCAGTTTTTGAAAAACATCGATCAGTTCATTTCGGAGTTCCGTTACGTTTTTCATGAAGCGTCCTTTTTATTTGAAGATTGGCTGTTGCAAGCTCAACGAGTTCTTTGGGTGGCTCGAAACCGAGGCTTCGTCTTAAATTTCGAGATGCCACCGCTTCAGGATTTTCAATGCGCCATTGGCGTTTGGCCTCTCTAGCCTTTTCTTTATTTGCACTGTACCAAGCCCGTGTTTTAGCACAAGCAATTTCACGTTGAGATTCGTACAACTGCTTCCGTGCGGAGTGATTTTTTTCTTTATTGATTTCGTTACGCGCCTTGCGTTTGGCGTCAATAACCCCCTTGTTGTTTGCGGCCCAAGCCTTTTTGCGAGCATGAACTTTTTCTTTGTTTGCTTCTAGCCAACGTCTTTGGTACTCACGACGTTTCTCAGGGTTTTTGATTGGCATTCACATCACCTCGTCATGTCCTCCTTGGGGCGAATGTGAATAAAGACAGGGAGAAGCGGAACGTCTTTCGTGCCGGTCTCATGGAAGCGCACCTTGGCGTACTCACGATTCTTCACCAGCTCCTCCTTGATGAGCCAGAATGCCTTGCGCTGGTCATCGGTGAAGCCGGTGCCAACGCCGAATTGATGGCCAGCTTCGGTCTCACAGACAAACGCACCTAGGTCGCCGCGGCCTGTCTTCCCAGCCTTGGCAGTCGAGCGCTTAGTGCGGCCTGTTTCACTGGTCACCGCTTCGTTGCCGTTGTGCATGCGCTCTTCCCAACCGACGATTTTGAACTCGGCGTCTTTGAATTGCTTGAGCTTGCCCATCCATGCTTGTATGGCCGTGGATTTGCCGCACTTATACGGAGCCATTGGATCACGGGTGATAACACCTTCCCATCCTGCAGCAACGTATTTACGTTCGATGCGAACGACGTCTTCCCAGCAATGGGCGATTTCGTAGGGGGCACGCATCACCTTGTAAAGCATGAAGTTGCCGAGCATCCAGGGCAGACTTTCCAGGCGACGCAGGCGATCGCCGTAAGGCATTTCGAGATTGCCGAGCCAATCGAAGACGTAGAACCGCAGATCGTCGACAGGCTTCTGCGAAGTGACGACGGAAGATGTCTTCTCCAGACTGTTATGGCCGTCAGCAGGGTCGCCGACGACAAACTCGCCATCGAGGTCGTTAATGTTGAACGCGGCTTGCAGCCACTCGTTTTTGAATGGCTTGTTCGAGGCCGTGAAAGCTACATTTCCAGAACCATATCCGCGAAAACCGTTGAACTTGGGGAAGACCCAGCACGGATAACGCAGGTGTTTCGGGTCGACGGGCTCGCCTTTCATGATTCGAAAAGGTTTGGTCATAAGCATTTCCACACAATGATCAACATCACACAAACTGTGCCGATGGAGAACGTGAGGTCGATAAGATCAACAGGGACGGTCGTCATTGCTTCATCGCCTGAAGACGGGAAATGAAGTCATCAAGCTCATCTTGATCGACAAGCACATGATGAATAGCTTCGTCTGGCCCAGCGCCATCAACTTGGATGATGGCGATGAACGAGCCTTGATGCCGCAACTCGATCGGCTGGGCCTCATCTTCGGATAGGTCTTCAATGTAAGGAAGGGTCATGATCAGCCAACCAAATGATTGAGGTGTGAAAGCAGACCGGCCTTGTCGGTCGGCACATCGACTTCTTCGACGGCGACGTCGGGGCGTTCCTTCGGCTTCAATTCCTTGAACGGGGCTTCGAAGGCGATGCGAACTTTGCGAGCATCGGCCTGGGTGCCGGCGTATTCAACGCGGCCAGGAGCGAGTTCGTCGTTGGGGAGGGTGTGTGCAAGACGAGTGATTTTGTAGAGTTTCATGCTGCTTCCTTTTGAATGGGCTCGAGAACCCCGTTGGTGATTCGGTAATTGGCCGGTTCGTCAGACTCAACGGCCTTGTGGTCGGTGGCCAGCATCCAGCGGTTGAAGATGTCCTTGGCCATGGCTTCGGCTTCTTCTTTCGTTTCGAAGGTTTGGCCATTCAGGTGAAAGTCTTCACCAGAAGTTTTAATTGCAGGTTTCCAGCTCATCATCTTCCTCCTCGTTGTCGTCGTCAATGTGATCAGGGTCTCGCGGGTCAGGGTGTCGCATGTGATTCGCAAAAATGCGACGTTGTTTTTGCTTCTGCGCGAGTGCTTCTGCGCGCTCCCATTCGTAATCACTCAGGTCGTTCATCACCTTTGTCCTCAATAGGAACGATCATTTCGTTGTGGTGAAAGTCTTCGATGTAGTCTTTTTCCGTCGAAGACACGGCGGTAGTTGCGCTGGTCTTGACGAACTCATGTTGAGAAAACGGATCGAAGAACATGCCGCCTTCAGGGATAAGGCCGAAAAAGGTGCAGTGCATGATTAGTAGGCACAGAGTTCCATTGCGTAGCCGTCGAGGTAAAGCGGCGCCCATCCACGAAGTTTCCATTCGTCGCCAAATTCAGCCGAGATTTGATTGGCGACTTTCTGCGCCTCAACATCATCCTCGGCATCGTAAACAAAAGACCGCGAGCTTTCTTTCTTGCTCTCGATGGTGAAACGATAAAAATTGGTCATTGCTACTCCTTGTATTGAATGATGACTTTGGGCCGAGCCAATTGGTATGAACCTGGATAAAGTTCAATGTTGCGCCAATGGTTAGGATTACCAGCTTCTACCAATTCCGGCCCTTCGTCGGAACGCCACCAGACTTTGGTTGTTTTGGTCACACGGCCGTCACGAACAGGAAGGCTTTTGACAAATGTCAGCCCGAACACAGTGGCTATCTCGGTGAGTTGCTCTTTGGTGAAATGAGACATCGTTAGCCCCCTTCATTCCATATCATTTGTTCGACCCAGGCCCAATAGCCACTGATCGTGGCTTCTTGGGCGACGGCTTGTCGCCAATCCCAGCGTGTATGAACTGGGTGCTCGCCATCGCCATCTGGGTTGTACTTGCCGTCAAGTTCATCAGCAGAGAGGTATTCGTCGGAAGGCATGACCGTATACTCCTTGTTTCTTCGGTCGGCCTCTTCAAGGGCGCGGTCGAAATAATTAATTCGACCGCCGACTTGACCAATGCGCTTTGCTTGGCCAGTGATCTTGTTCACCACGAACCAAGCATTTTGGGTATGGCCGACACCGAATAGACCGTTTGGTGTGGCTTCCGGGAAATGCAGGCCGACCGTTGAAAGTGTTGCCATAATTTAATCCTCGCCTTCCGAGGGTCGAATCGACAAGATCGACCAGCCTGCTGACAGCCCATGGACCGGCCCGGTAAGCATGTGCGAGACCCCAACAGTTAGTTCCCGACCTGTGTATTCAAGCGGGCGGCCTGCCGCAATCTCGGACCCCGTGCAGCGTGTTTCACGCAATAGCAGTTCATCGCCGACAGCAAACCCCCGGTCGTTTTTGCGAATCTCGTAGGTCTTTAGTCCTTCCAGTACGGCCTGGAAAACGTCAGGGTCGGTCTTCAGTTCATGGCGCTTCATTTCCCACCTCCGGCTTCCAGTGATTGAAGCGACGTCGAATATGCATCGACCAATTTCATCACGACCTCGAAGTCGTCTTCGATCTGGTACGTGTCAGACAGCGAGCGATCAGCGATGCAGTCGCAACCGTAGTTGCCGAGAATGATGCGAACGCTGCGACGCATGGCTGATTTCATGAAACGAATCAGCGACTCATCCACCGAGAAAACGGTATCGAGCACGGCGGCTTCTGTCCAATCGGCATACCGCACGTTGTATCCACCGTCGAAGATGTAATCGATGTGCCAGTCGTGCTGGGCCATGGTGTTGAAGAGGAACGCGACGATCTTGCGCTCGATTTCGGAGCGTTCTTTGACATTCATTTCGGTTCTCCAATGTGTGTTGTTTTGATAATTGCGCGCCGAACAGGCAGCGTGCCGAGTCGGTAGCTGTCACCCCAAAGCGTCGTTCCCATAAAACCCTTTTTGGTGTCGCCTGGACTGACGGTCTTGAGGTGGCCGTCAACCAGCACTGTGTCTCCTGGGCGAATGAGGTCGATGTGGGTTGGAGTGACAACGTAGGTCATGACATCACCTCAAGAATTTGTTAACAAGCCCTTTGGATCGCTCAACCGCAAAATGAACTTTGCGTGTGCCAACTTCGGCATCTGGGTGATCGCTAAGAACGCAGTAGATGTCGAGCAATGCCTGCGCCATTTCATTTG
>APMI01007303.1_pt1 | contig 23691 bp, 21 predicted proteins | sample 667938 | NCBI WGS metagenome assembly APMI01 (sample SAMN01084076, study PRJNA167559) | wastewater metagenome | biome: Wastewater | place: Denmark: Ejby Moelle, Odense | collected 2011-11-28
ATTATTGTTGCTGTAAATTTAAGAATTATATGTCGTTTCAGAAAATTGGTATAATTTTAGAAGTATCTGTTACAAAAATAAATATTATGAAAGTAAAAGTATTATTGGTATCTCTTTTTTCAATCCTTTTTTTAGGGATAAGTTGTTCATCTCAAAGTCAATTACCTCATTACAATAGAAAATGGATGTTGGTTGAATTTCAGGGGTTTACCAAAGAACAATTGGTGAAAAATAAAGCATACATAGACTTAACCAAAAAAGAAAACGGTGGCGCAAAAATGGGCTGCAACGGAATGTTTTTTTCTTATAAAATTAAAAATAATCACCAAATAGAGTTTTCGCAAATAGGTTCTACGATGATGTATTGTGACGGAAATATGAAACTAGAACAAGATTTTGGAAAACTTCTTCCTACAATGAAACATTATGAAGTAAAAGGACATTTCTTAACCTTAAAAAATGATAACGGACAAACGATGAAATTTGTAGCCGAAGATTGGGACTGATTTTTATGATTAATAAATGATAGATGATGATTGATTTTGTCTAAATTTGTTAAAATTTTATCGTTTATGAACTTCAATCCCGAAATTCTTGGTCTAATTGCAGGAACATTATCTTGTATTACATTCGTTCCTCAAATTTTTAAAACATGGAAATCAAAATCTGTAAAAGACATTTCTGTAATGTCCTTTATGATAGTCGTGGTAAGTACTTTAATTTGGTTGGTTTATGGGATTATCAAGCAATTACCATCAGTGATATTGACCAACGTTGTTGTTTTTTTATCTGCGGTGATTATGCTTTTGCTGAAGTGGAAATATTCTGAAAAATAATTAGTAAGAATAAGAGGGAAATAAATTTCACTAAATTTGCAAAAAAAAGTAGGAACTGTAATCAACAGATTGCTTCGCTACGCTCGCAATGACATGCTCGAAAAAAAAGAACACTTATACGAAAAAGCCGTTTTGGTAGGCTTAATTACACAACATCAAGACGAAGAAAAGCTCATAGAATATCTAGATGAGTTAGAATTTCTTGCGTTTACAGCAGGTGCAACCGTAGAAAAACGTTTCACCCAAAAATTATCTCAACCAGATTCCAGAACTTTTGTAGGAAGCGGAAAAGCTTTAGAAATCAAGGAATTTGTAAAAGAAAACGAAATAGGAACCGTTATCTTTGATGATGAACTTTCGCCTTCTCAATTGAAAAATTTAGAGAAAGAAATGGAAGTGAAAATCTTAGACAGAACCAATCTTATCCTCGATATTTTTGCACAAAGAGCACAAACGTCTTATGCAAGAACTCAGGTGGAATTGGCACAATATCAATATCTTCTGCCTAGATTAACCAGAATGTGGACTCACCTTGAACGCCAAAAAGGAGGAATCGGGATGCGTGGTCCTGGTGAAACCGAAATCGAAACCGATAGACGTATCATCAGAGATAGAATTACGCTTCTAAAAGACAAGTTGAAAACCATCGACAAACAAATGGCAACTCAAAGAAATAATCGTGGAAAAGTGGTGAGAGTGGCGCTGGTTGGTTATACCAATGTTGGAAAATCTACGTTGATGAATGCGCTTTCTAAATCTGAAGTTTTTGCAGAAAATAAATTGTTTGCAACACTTGACACTACTGTTAGAAAAGTTGTCATCGGAAATTTACCGTTTTTATTGACGGATACGGTTGGTTTTATCAGAAAATTGCCTACTCAATTGGTAGAAAGTTTTAAATCTACGCTTGATGAAGTTCGTGAAGCAGATTTATTGGTTCACGTGGTAGATATTTCGCACGAAAGTTTTGAAGATCATATTGATTCGGTGAATCAAATTTTGCAAGAAATTGACGCGCATCAAAAACCAATGGTGATGGTTTTCAATAAAATAGATGCTTTCGCTTATGAGAAAAAAGAGGAAGATGATTTAACGCCAGCTACCAAAAAGAACATTTCGCTGGAAGAATGGAAAAAAACTTGGATGGCAAAATCTAAATTCCCGACAGTTTTTATTTCGGCGATTACTAAAGAAAATTTCTCTGAAATGAAGAAAATGATTTATGATGAGGTACACAAAATTCACATTTCTAGATTTCCGTATAATGATTTCTTGTTTGAGTATTTTGAAGATGAAGTCTAAATTTTGTTTAGGGTTGTTTATAAATAAATGCTAAATTTTTTTAAAAAAATAAAAAATTAAAGGGAGGTGAAGTGTATTTTTATTAATTTTATTAAAAATATATGAATAATGAATGGAGATTTTATGAAAAGAGCGATAAAATGCTCTTGCGAAAATGTAAAAAAAGGAGGCGGACCATTTGGTGCAGTGATTGTAAAAGACAATAAAATTATAGCAGAAGGAACTAATTTGGTGACTATAAATAATGATCCTACGGCTCACGCAGAAATAGTGGCAATAAGAAATGCAGCGGCTTATCTTAATGATTTTAACCTTTCTGGTTGCGAAATTTATACTTCTTGTGAACCGTGTCCTATGTGTCTTAGTGCAATTTATTGGGCTAGAATAGACAAAATTTGGTATGCAAATACAAAAAATGATGCTAAGGAGATTGGCTTTGATGATTCATTTATTTACGATGAAGTTTCTAAACCTTTAGAAGAACGAAAAATCCCAATAAAACAGTTTTTGAGGCAAGAAGGTTTAACGGCGTTTCATCTTTGGACACAAAAAACGGATAAAGTAGAATATTAAATAACTTGAAAATATCACTCAGAAAATCTTTAACTTTGTTTAAAGATTTTTTATATTTAGTGAGCTCCGTAGGAGCGACAGAAAAATGAAAGGAAACGACAATTATATTATAAAATCGAAAACATTTATTTTCATTTATTTTTTTGGAATAATTGCTCATTTATTTATTTTTTTCTGGCTTCTAATTTTTATTATATCAGTTGTTTTTGGAGAAGGCTTTAAAATTTATAACCTTTTTAATATTCCTTTTTTAATAATTCCAGGTTTGATGTTATATGTATTTTCAAATTTTATAAAATCATTTTTAATAAAAGAGGAAAACGTTACGATTAAATATTTTTTCATCAACATAAAACCATACCAATTAAACTTTTTTGATTATTGTTTTACCACAATAGAAAGAGGAAAAGGTGGTGTTTCTGAAGCGTTATATTTAGTTAAAGACAAAAAACTTAAAATAAGAATATCAAGTGGAATTTATAAAAATTATTTTCAATTGAAGGATGTATTAATTAAAAAAATTGATTATAAAGGTATGTTAGATTTAGACTTTTCAGAGAGTCTTAATGGTTTTTTAGGCAACACAATAAATAAACTTCCTTAATTTATGACTCTCCACAACCAAATTCTTGAAGCTTTACAATTTCTTTCCTCTCCAGAGAAGAAAGAATTTCTGCCCTATTTTTTCAAAACTGGAAAAGGAGAATATGCCGAAGGCGATCAATTCATCGGCGTAGTAGTTCCAGATTCTAGAAAATTAGTGAAAGAATATTGGCAAAAAGCCGAACTTTCTGATGTACAAGAAATTTTGAAATCAGAATTTCACGAAATGAGATTGGTGGCACTTCTTATTTTAGTCAACAAATTTGAAAAATCTAAAGATGCAAAAGAGCAAAAAAAACTCGTAGATTTTTACCTTAAAAAAACAAAATATATCAACAATTGGGATTTGGTAGATTTGTCTTGTTATAAACTTTTAGGAAGGTATTGTTTTGAAAATCAGAAAGATGATATTTTAAGAAAACTATCTAATTCCGAGAATATGTGGGAAAAACGCATCGCTATTGTAGCAACCATGCACCATATTAAAAAAGGAAAAATTTTTGATTTAACTCAAGAATTGGTTCTCAATAACCTTAATCATCCTCACGATTTAATGCACAAAGCAAACGGTTGGCTCTTGAGAGAAATAGGAAATAAAGACGAGGAAGTTTTGCTAGATTTTCTAAAAACTCATTACCAAAATATGCCCAGAACCACACTTCGATACGCCATCGAAAAATTAGAAGAAGATTTGCGACAAGATTTTTTGAAAGGTAGAATTTAAAATTATATTTTTTGGAAATAGCTAAAATATCATTTCATTACTTTTTACACCTCGTTTTTCTGGTGTTTATTGCTCTGGTTTTTTTCAGACAAAACTGGAAAAAAGCATATTTCCTTATATTAGCTACTATGTTGGTAGATGTAGATCACTTTTTGGCATCACCAATGTTTGATAGCCACCGTTGTAGCATTGGTTTTCATCCTTTACATTCTTATTTTGCAATAGCTGTTTACGCGTTAGGAAGCATTGTTTTAAAAGGAAATTACAGAATAATTTCAGTGGGTCTTTTGTTTCATATGTTTACCGATTTTCAAGATTTTTATTGGTGGAAATAATTTTTTTTCGTATTTTACCAAAACTAATCTAAACACATGAATATAAAATCACTTCTTCATTGGACAATTATTTTACCAATTTTATCTGCGGTTTTCTATTTTTCTGGACTATTAGTTCACGAAGGATGGTTTAGTGTAATAGGAGCAGCGCTTCTTATTGGGAGTGTGCTATCTGCAGTGCATCATGCAGAGGTAGTGGCGCATAAAGTTGGCGAACCTTTCGGAACAATTATTTTGGCGATTTGTATTACCATTTTAGAGGTTTCTCTCATTATTTCTTTGATGATAGCAGGAGGAGAAAAAGCGATGACCTATGCCAGAGATACTGTTTTTGCGGCAATTATGCTTATCCTAAACGGAATTATAGGTGTTTGTATTTGGATAGGAGGTGTAAAATTTAAAGAACAATTTTTTGCAAGAACATCTGCCACCACATCTTTGGTTAGCTTGGTAGCTATTTTGGCAATGGCACTTATCCTCCCTAATTTTACCACGAGTAAATTAGGACCATATTATACTACATCACAGTTGATTTTTGTTTCGTTTGCTAGTTTAATGATTTATGGTACTTTTTTGATGGTGCAAACGGTGCGTCATAGAAACTACTTTATTGTGGTAAGTGAAAAAGAGGAATCTGATACAGAAATTGCAGAACCTCCTACTTTTTTTAAAACTTTTATGAGTTTAGGGTTATTGATTTTATGCTTAGCAGTAGTCGTTTTTATGGCAAAAGCTTTATCACCAACCATAGAAGGTTTGGTAGAAGATTTTGGAGCACCCAAAAGTTTAGTAGGGGTTATTATTGCAGCGGTAGTATTATTACCAGAAGGAATTGCGGCAATTCGAGCTGCTAAAAATAATAAAATACAATCATCTCTAAATTTGGCTTTAGGCTCAGCATTGGCAAGTATAGGGCTTACCATACCTGCTGTTTCGGCGGTTTGTATTATGTATGATATACCATTGATTTTAGGACTAGATAAAAAGTCTATTATGTTATTGGGATTATCTGTTTTTACCGTTATGCTATCTTTGAGTAGAGGTAAAACCAATATTCTATACGGAATGGTGCTTTTGGTAAACCTCGCAGCCTATATTTTTTACATACTAGAACCTTAGTTTGTTCTTTTTGCTATTTCCATTTTATACGCCATCAGATTGGCAATATTTTCGGCTTTTGTTTTAGCAGAATTTGCCATTTCGCCAGAGAAGTTTTCGTCTATGGTTTTTTTCCAAAGGCGTAGCCAAGTTTCGAAATGATGTTTTTCCATAGCAGCCATTTCATTAATAGGATAATGAGCTCCCATAGGATTTCCATCAAATTTTACAGTAGCAAATAATACAGATTCCCAGAAAATGTACATCTTTGGTAAGTGTTTTTCCCAATTGACCTGGGCTAAATCATTAAAGAAAAAACCTATTTCAGATGCTTTTACCTTGTCATAAAAAGCGTTGACCAGAATTTCTATATCGCGGGTTGTTTTAATATCTTCCATTTTGCTAAATTAAGATAAATTAATCTTGTTTCTGTAGTTTTAACTTTTTTCTACATTTGTAATATGGGAAAACGAAATTTAAAAATTAAAGAAGAGAAAGATAGTGGTTTTTCTACGGTGGTTTCGGGCAGGTTTACCAACAAAGACGGAAGGTACAATGTAAAGAAAAAAGGGATAAATATTCTCAATAGATACAGCTGGTATCATACTTTTTTGCTTTTGCCAAGATTTAAATTTATTGGAGTTTTGGTTATTGCATACATTATAGCCAATTTAATTTTTGCTTCTATTTATTATGCCATAGGAATAGAGCACCTTACAGGAATTGATAAAAGTTCTCCGGTTCAAGAATTTGTAGATGTGTTTTTCTTTAGTGCGCAGACCTTTACCACCGTAGGATATGGTAGAATAGCACCAGTAGGGGCATTGGCTAGTTTTGTAGCCACTTTCGAGGCGTTTTTGGGATTATTGGGATTTGCCATTGCTACAGGTTTATTTTACGGTAGGTTTTCTAGGCCAAGAGCTTATCTTAAATTTAGTGAAATAGCCGTTGTTGCACCTTATGAAGAAGGAACTGCAATTATGTTTAGGGTGGCTTCTTACAAAAACAATATGCTTTCTGAAGCCGAAGTTAATATAACAGCTGCTATTGAAGAAAATATAGACGGAAAGCTGGTAAGTAAATTCTACCAGATAGAGCCTACACTCAAAAAAATTAATAGTTTTAGTCTGAACTGGACACTTGTGCATAAAATTGATAGTAATTCTCCGTTTTACGGATATACGGAAGAAGACTTTAAGAATACCGATATTGAGTTAATTATTATGATAAGAGCTTTTGACGAAATTTTTGCCAATAATGTGGTACAAAGAACGTCTTATATTACTTCAGAAATTGTCTATGGAGCTAGATTTTTACCAATGTATCATTCTTCCGAAGACAATAAAACTACGATATTAGATTTGGATAAAATTGATGATTATCAGTTGGTTAAAATATAGCATGAGCTAATGTTAAGAAGAAATTCATCTTAGGATGAATCTTAATGAACTTAAAATTATATCAAATAACATCAAATAAGTTCTTTGTGAACATTGTTATTAAAAATGGATTTAGAATTTTACAAAAGTCAAGCTTTACAAAAACAAAAAGAGCATAAAAAGTTTTTGGAAGGTCTAAAAAAGAAACCTCCGAAAAACTTAGATTATACCGTTATGGAAACTCACGATGAGGTTTTTGAGGAGGTTGATTGCCTAAAATGTGCCAATTGTTGTAAAACTACAGGACCGCTCTACACCGAAAAAGATATCGAAAGAATAGCGAAACATCTTAGAATGAAATCTGCAGATTTTGAAAAGAAGTTTCTGAGAATTGATGAAGATCAAGACAAAGTTTTGCAACATTTGCCTTGCTTTTTTCTTAATGAAGATAATACGTGCAGCATTTACGAAGTAAGACCAAAAGCATGTAGAGAATATCCTCACACTGACCGAAAAAAAATTTATCAAATCAATCATTTGATGTTAAAAAACACGGTGATTTGTCCTGCTGCTTATGTTTTTGTAGAAAAAATGATGGAAAAAGTACGTTAATTTGCGTGAGCGATAGTAGCGGAAATCCTTTTTGTGGCAGGTTTGGCATGGGAAAAAAGATTGCAGCGGATAGCGCGGTCTTTTCATAAAAAAGAGAGGGATAAAGGCTTTGGATTTTATGAAAAGACACGCCCAAAAAATAAAAAGCCTCAGATTTCTCTGAGACTTCTTACTTTTCAAGTTTACTTTTTAATGAATAAGGGTTTATTATGAAATAATCAATAATCTATTTTTATACTACGCCTTGTGCTAGCATAGCTTCTGCTACTTTTACAAAACCAGCAATATTAGCCCCTTTTACGTAGTTTACATAACCAGTTTCGTCTTTTCCGTATTTCATACAAGCATTGTGAATACCAATCATAATTTCCTTAAGTCTTGCATCTACTTCTTCTGACGTCCAGTTTAATCTAATGGCGTTCTGAGTCATTTCTAAACCAGAAGTTGCTACACCACCAGCATTAGATGCCTTACCTGGCGAGAATAAAACGTGGTTGTCTAAGAAATAATTAATAGCGTCTAGCGTAGATGGCATATTGGCCGCTTCTACTACACACATACAACCATTTTCTACTAATTTTTTAGCATCATCTAGGTCTAATTCGTTTTGGGTAGCAGATGGTATGGCTACATCACATTTTACTTCCCAAGGTCTTTTACCTGCGTGGAATTCTGCACTTGGATATTGTTTTATGTAATCTTCGGCTCTGTTATTGCCAGAAGCTCTAAGCTCTAGCAAATAATCTATTTTTTCGCCAGTAATTCCGTCTTTATCATAAACATAACCGTCTGGTCCAGAAATGGTAACAGCTTTACCACCTAATTCTTCCACCTTTTTGATAACTCCCCAAGCTACGTTTCCAAAACCTGAAACAGTAACGGTTTTACCTTTGAAGTCTTGACCTTTGGTTTTTAGCATTTGCTCTCCAAAGTAAACAACACCGTAACCAGTAGCTTCTGGTCTAATAAGTGAACCTCCGTATGCTAGTCCTTTACCAGTAAGTACACCAGTAAATTCATTTCTAATTCTTTTGTATTGCCCAAAAAGATACCCAATTTCTCTAGCACCTACACCTATATCACCAGCAGGAACGTCTGTTTCTGGGCCAATGTGCTTACACATTTCCGTCATGAAAGATTGGCAAAAGCTCATTACCTCTCTGTTTGATTTACCAGTTGGGTCAAAATCTGAGCCGCCTTTTCCTCCGCCCATTGGTAGAGTAGTAAGAGAGTTTTTAAAAACCTGCTCGAAAGCGAGGAATTTTAAAACTGATAAATTTACAGTAGGGTGGAATCTAATACCGCCTTTGTAAGGACCAATGGCAGAGTTCATTTGGATTCTGAAACCTCTGTTTACTTGTATTTCGCCTTTGTCGTCCACCCAAGGAACACGGAAGATGATAACTCTTTCAGGTTCAGCCATTCTCTCCAAAAGTTTCATACCTCTGTATTCTTTTTTGGTTACAATAAAAGGAATAACAGTAACTGCTACTTCTTTTACTGCTTGCAGAAACTAGAAACTCAGGTTCATTTGGGTTTTTTGCTTCTATTCTCGCAATGAATTCTTGGATTTTTTGATCGACATTGTAATGTTCCATAGATGTTATGAATTAATGCAGACAAATTTAATTTTTTTTTCTATTCTTGCAAGTTCTTTTTTGAGGTTATTGATAATTTTATAAAATTTGTTAATTATTTTGTTAATTTCACAATTATAAAATTTAATTTGAGAATTTATTGAAGTTATGCAAGAAATAATGAATTTTTAGAAAACTCATAATTTTTAAGAAAGACAATATTGTTTCCCAGAAAGTGCTTTGATGTATGATTTTAGTTCTAAATCTAATAAAATTGGCAATAATTTGAATGGCGGAATTTCTAATTTTTCGCTTAAATCGTCTAGAGAAATTTGGATATTTTCTGCAATACAATCATAGATTGGTTGTGCTTCTTTATTTAGTTTTATTGTTTTTGTTTCAAAAAGACTAGGGATGCTAACGTTTTGTTTATCAATACCTAAGTCATCTAATATATCCTGAAACTTGCTGATGATTCTTGCCTTGTTCTGAGAAATGATCAGATTGCAACCTTGGCTGTATTTGTCCGAAATTTTTCCTGGGAGTGCATAGACTTCTCTATTATAACCATTAGCATAGCTTACTGTACTTATAGAACCACCGCCAAATGCTGTTTCTACCACGATGGTAATACCAGAAAATCCTGCCACAATTCTGTTTCTCTGTAAAAAATGTTCTCTATCTGGTTTATCGGTAGAATTAAACTCTGAGACAATAGCACCTCCGTTTTCAATCATTTCTTGAGCCAATTTTCTATGTTGAGAAGGATAGATAAGATGTAAACCGTGTGCTAAAACACCTACCGTAGGAATATTATTTTTAAGAGCTTCAGTGTGAGCTTGACCATCGGTTCCTAATGCTAATCCGCTTACAATCAGAATGTTTTTATTCTTTAGAGATGTTATAAACTCTTCTACGAATTCTCTGCCATAATTCGTCATATTTCTGGTGCCAACAATAGATATTGGGATTAAATTATCATCAAAATCACCTTTTTGATATAGAATAGCAGGAGCATCATCACATTGCGATAGTAATTTTGGTAACTGGTTTTGATGACGAAGTTTTATTTTGATATTGTTTTTTTCGCAAAAAATAAGTTCATTTTCTGCGAATTTTAAAAACTCATCATTGCCAATGTTTTTTATGATTTTAGACCCAAATCCTGGAATTTCTTTTAACAATTTTTTAGATAACAGCCAAGCTTCTTTAGCAGAACCAGCTGCGTCTATTAGTTTCATGAAGTTGATATCGCCTATATTAGGTGTGGCACGCAGTGCTATGGAATATAGAATTTCGTCTTGAAGCATTTCCAAAAATAATAAAATTATTTCTTTCTGATCTCATCTAGACGCTCCCAGATGTTATCTTTTTTAAGCTTGGGTTCTTCTGTGAAATGTTCGGGATGGTTTTCAAGATATTCTTGCCAAAGTTTATCATCTTTTTCACTATAATAATTAGGAAATTCCCAAATAAATTTTTTGTTCTTTTCTCTGTGCTTGTTTTTAAAAATGAGTGCTAATGCTAATCCTACAATGGCTCCAGAAAGATGGGCTTGCCAAGAAATTTTGCTGGGTTGGTCTAATTTATAAAATAACTCTTCTGGAAAAATCCCCCAGATTAAACTTCCGTAATATAATGCTACTACCAATGCTACCGTAAGAAGTGTCTTGTTTTTTCTGAAAATTCCGCTGAAAAATATAAAAAAAGCAAGCATATAAACAATTCCACTGGCTCCAATAATACATGTGTACACAGGTTCTTGACCAAAAAAATTCATGGGTGGAAGTAGCCAAACAATCAACCCTGTACAAATCCATCCCCAGAATAATACGTTGTTTGCCAATTTAGGATAAAATTGATATAACAAGAAAAACAGAACAGCAATAGGAATAGAATTCCCTGCAATATGCTCTAGATTGCCATGGAGTAAAGGAGAGAAAATAACTCCCTTTAGCCCTTCTGGAACAAGCGGAATGAGAGACCCATCGCAATTTTCTATTAATCCTAAATTTTGCAATAAGAAACCTATCCACATTGCAAATAGCATAAGTAGAGGAGCAATTATGGCTCGGATGCTGATAAATTTTTTAATCATTATTAAAATAAAAACTCAAATAGATTGCCAAAACAATTTTATGGAAAAAATGGCTAATATTTTAGACATTCAGTAGAATTTATAGCCAAAAAGTAACATTTATGTGTCAATCAATTGGTTCAAAACAATACATATTGTATTTTTGAAGCAAAATATGGGTTTGACAAAAAAATTGAAGGATGAAAAAATTTTGGATATTGTTTTTATTTTTTGCAGTTTTTAATGTTTATTTTGGACAAATTACTGATTCTAAAAAAGTTATTGATTCTATAAGTGCTCAAAAATGGAAGCAGAGCTTACCAGATATTGACAGCCTCACAGAAGTAGCATTGATAGGAATAAGAGTAAAACCAAAAGACACCATTATTCTTAAAAAAACAAAAGTACTACCTGAACAAGGTTACGAAGTGCCTATTACTCCTTTTCAGTTATTAAAATATAAAGAAGATAAAACTTGGTTTTTCTTTGGACAAAATAATTTGGTTTTTAACCAAGCTAGTTTTAGCAATTGGAACTCTGGAGGTAATAATAACATAGGCGTTATTGGTAAAGTTAATTATAATTTAAGTTTCAAAAAAGGAAAGCATTTCTTAGAAAATACATTTCAATTAGGTTATGGTTTTGTGTCTTCCAAAGGGCAATCTTCCAGAAAAACAGAAGATTATATCAATATAATGTCTAATTATGGATATGATCTAGGGAGTAATTATTATCTTTCTACTGGTTTTCAATTTATTTCTCAGTTTGCCCCTGGATATAATTACTCTGCTACACCTAACCCCACTTTAGATGATAGAATTTCTAAATTTTTAGCACCAGCTTATGTGAATTTGGGGATTGGTATTTCTTATAATCCTAATGAAAATTTTCAAGTGATTGTAAGACCAGTAAACGGTAAATTTACTATTGTAGAAGATAAACTCCTACAGAAAAAAGGATTATTCGGTTTAGAAAATGATGGTCAAAGTTTAAGAAAAGAGTTGGGGGCAATGGTTAATGTTCTCTATCGTCTCAAAATTTATAAAGACATTAATCTGATTAATAAACTCAATCTCTTTAGCAATTATCTGTACCATACCGAAAGAGTAGATGTGGCATATAACGGGACATTGAACTTTAGATTAAATAAATTAATTACCACAAGTATTACCGGAGATTTGCTCTATGATCATGATCAAATAAAGAAGCTTCAGGTAAAACAAACTCTAGGAATAGGGTTTTCTTATAATTTAGGAATTGAAGATAAAGAAAGACCGAAAAAAAATATAAAACCTTTCGCTAATTAAAAAACACATTCAATGAAAAAATTTTTATTATCCGCTTCTGCTTTTTTAGCAGTGCTGGTTTCTGCACAAGAAAAACCTGTAGATTCTACCAAACATTGGTCTGTAATAGGGCAAAATACTTTAATGATTAATCAAGCCGCTTTTTCTAATTGGGTAGGCGGCGGTGCCAATAGTTTTGGTTGGCTAGCTGGTGTTAACTATAATTTAGTTTATAAAAAGGATAAAAATCTGGTAGAAAACGCAGTTATTTTAGGTTATGGACAAAACAAAACGCAAGGTTTGGGTACCAGAAAAAGTCAAGACAATATTAATTTGAGTTCTAATTACGGTTATGAAATAGGTAAAAACTGGTACGCTTCTGCAGGAGTTGGCTTTATCTCTCAATTTACCAATGGCTATGAAGACGGAAACAATCCTGCTGCTAAGAAAATTTCTAATTTTATGGCGCCTGGTTATGTTTCTGTAGGAGCTGGTTTTACGTACAGACCTAGTGAAAATTTTACTTTAACACTTAGACCAGCCAATGCTAGATGGACTTTTGTACTAGATAAAGACCTACAAAAAGCAGGAAATTACGGCTTAAAAAATGACGGGGATTCTTCTCTTTTCCAACTGGGGTTCTTTGCTGGATCTACTTATAAAATAAAACTGATGGAGAATATTACACTTCTTAATAATGCTTCGGTTTTTTCTAATTATCTAGACCATCCAGAAAGATTGGTTCTAAGCTACGGAGGAGTTCTTAATATGAAAATCAATAAATTTATCTCTACTAATATCACTTTAGATTTATTATATGACCATAATCAAATTATGAAAACCCAGCTTAAACAGACTTTGGGCGTAGGTTTTGCTTATAATATTGATAACGGAATAAAATTTAAAGAAGACAAAAGAAATAAAGATTGGAAATAAAAATATCGAAACCACTGCTCACCAGTGGTTTTTTTATGCATTCCAAAATTCTCTGTCCAGACTTCTATACTGTATTGCTTCAGAAATATGATGTGACTCTATTTTTTCAGAAAGTTCTAGATCTGCAATGGTTCTGGAAACCTTCAAAATTCTATCATAAGCTCTAGCCGAAAGATTCAGTTTTTCCATGGCGTTTTTAATCAAATTTTTAGAATCATCATCCAGTTCACAGTATTTTTCAATTTCTTTTGGCCCAATCTGCGCATTGTAATTAATTTCTAAATCTTTGTAACGCTCGGTCTGCATTTCTCTGGCTTTCAGTACTCTTTCCCGAATCGAAATACTGCTTTCGCCTTTTCTTCGGTCAGACAATTGCTCGAATTCTACTTTTTGAACTTCTATATGAATATCAATTCTGTCTAAAAGTGGCCCAGAAAGTTTGTTCATATACCGTTGCATCTCAAACTGAGAAGAAGTGTTATTCGGATCATCTGGGAAATAACCACTTGGGCTCGGGTTCATACTGGCAACCAACATAAAACTTGCAGGATAATTTACTGTAAATCTAGCTCTGGAAATAGTGACCTCTCGGTCTTCTAAAGGTTGACGCATTACTTCTAAAACAGTCCTTTTAAATTCTGGCATTTCATCTAGAAACAAAACACCATTATGTGCCAGAGAAATTTCGCCAGGTTGAGGATAACTTCCTCCACCAACTAATGCCACGTCAGAAATCGTATGATGTGGACTTCTAAAAGGGCGAACCGTCATCAACGAAGAATTTTTCTCCATTTTTCCGGCGACAGAGTGAATTTTGGTGGTTTCTAAAGCTTCTTTTATGGTTAATGGAGGTAAAATACTTGGTACACGTTTTGCCAACATTGTTTTTCCACTTCCAGGTGGACCTATCAAAATAATATTGTGTCCGCCTGCAGCCGCTACTTCCATTGCTCTTTTTGCGGTTTCTTGACCTTTCACTTCCGAAAAATCATATGGGAAATTGTCTATCTTTTCTTGAAATTCTTTCCTAGTATCAAATTCGGTTCTTTCTAGAGGAATTCCTTCGTTAAAGAAATCAATAACTTGCTTTATATTTTCTATGCCATACACTTCCAGATTGTTTACAATGGCAGCTTCTCTCGTATTTTGTTTAGGAAGAATAATTCCTTTGAAGCCTTCTTCTCTAGCTTTTATCGCAATCGGCAAAACACCTTTTATTGGCTGTAAACCTCCGTCTAGTGAAAGCTCGCCCATAATGATGTATTTTTCTAAATTTTCGGCATTAATGAGATCAGAAGCCGCCAAAATCCCAATCGCAATACTTAAATCATAAGCAGAACCTTCTTTTCTGAGGTCTGCAGGTGCCATGTTAATGGTGATTTTCTTCCCTGGAATTTTGAAACCAACGTTTTTTAGGGCAGCATTTATTCTGTAACTACTTTCTTTGATGGCGTTATCTGGAAGACCAACCAAATGGTATCCAATTCCTGGAGAATCTACATTTACTTCTATAGTGATGGTTTGGGCAGAAACACCGTGAATGGCGCTTCCATAGATTTTTACAAGCATTGTGTTATTGGCTTTGATTGATGTAAAAATAAATAAAAATTTTTAATCAAAAAGGGAGTAACTGGTAAAATCTTGAATACCTATCTATAATTTTTATCCAAAAACCAGAAGAACTCTTCCATTCTATACACATTATTCGCCACTAAATAAACAAATAAAATTCCTACAAAAATCGTAAGAAATGAAAGCATTTTCGGAGAATTTTTATACCCGAAAAACAACCAACCGAGCATCATAGGAACTACAAAAATAAAATGTCCGCCATAAATATAAGAGGTATGCAAGCCAAATTTCAAAACACAATGAATGAGAATATCTACGGAAAAAGAAAGCATCAAAATCTGTACAAATTTGTTTTTGAAATTTTTAAAATAACTCCAAAAAACCAAAATCAATATTGAAGCCACAAAAATATAGGGAACTACAGACGAAAAAACATCCATAAATAGGGCGTTGTAATGAAATCCTTGTTTATTGTGATAATCACGGATGATAAAATTGGAAAAAATCATATTTCCCCCGAAAAACCAAGACGAAATCATATCCCAAATTGGCGTAACTTTTGGTTTTGAAAATTTTTCGTATTGTTCACCAGTTTTGGTGAAAATTCTCATATAATCCCAATCTAATCGGTATAAAAACAACAAAACGAAAACCGTAGCAGAAATTACAACTCTAACTGCAGCCTTGAAAACGGTTTTGAAACTTTTAAATAAATTTTTCTCAAAAAGTATTGGAATATAGATTTTTACAACGTTGGTAATCGTTAAACCGCCAACTAAAACCGAAGCGAAAGTTAAAGGAAATATCGAAATTTTCTTTTCTTTTTTAAGTTTTGCAGCTGCATAATAATTAAATGCTATCAAAAAAAGCAAGGTGTAAGTATAAGTTTCTGGCGTAAAAGATAGCAGAATTGGGGTGGTGAAAAACGCAAAGAAAAACGTAATTAATAAATTGATTTTCAGTGAAATTCTAACAATATTTCTTAAATATTTGAATAATTGAAGCAAAGCCAAACTTACTGCAAAATTGCTACACCAAGCCAAAACCAATCGGAAAGTTTCGTTCTTTTTACCATCTGAAATCCACAATGCAAATTTTCTAATCCAATCGAAAAAATAATTAGAAAGCGGGTGTCTCTCAAAACCACCACCTGTCATTATAATTGAGCGATTGTCAAAACTAAAATAGGCATCCCAAGGAATTCTGTCGTCAAATATAATTCTGTAATTCAGTGCGATATAAGTTCCTAAAATTCCGTAAGAAATAAGGAAAATCACAAACAAAATCCATTCTACCAGATTGCTCGGGAAAATTAGTTTTAAAGTGTCTTTGAGTTTTTTCAAGGATAAATTTTTTGCAAAAATAATTCATTTTAACCACAAAAGAGACAAAGATGAAAGACGTTTTAAGTTATTCAATAGCAAAAAAAGCTAAACATCCTTCTTTTTTGTACTTTTGAAATTCTTGTTTTCAAACTATTCTTTTGTGGTTAGATTCTTAAGAAGAACAAGAAAGTGAACTGCAACCAACTACGCCTTCATATTTTTCTGGTCTTTTCACAGAAAATTCTAGGTAGATTTCTTCGTAAGGATTTTGTAGAGCGTTCCAAAGCTTGTCGAATAATTCTGTTTTTCCTTCTTCCATTTCTGCAATGCAATCGTAAAGCAGATAGTTTCTCAAGATAAATTTCGGGTTGGCTTTTTGCATTATTTTCCGGCTTTCTTCTCTGGAAATTTGATTATTAGAAAGTCTTTGTTTGTAATTTTCTACAAATTCTATTACCAAAGTTTCTTGTTCTTTATTCAAATTTTGATAGAATGATTTTCTGAAATGTTCAATGATGTTTGTATCTTCTTTAATGCTTTCTAACTGATTGAAAAACAATGTATAGTCTATAGAAATTTCTTCCATTAATTTTTGCCAAGAAGTGAAAAAATCGGCGTCATATCTTTCTAGTTTTTCAAACCCGAATTTCTTTGCCATCATTTCATCGTGCTTTTTCCAAAACATTTCGCTGTAATCTACTAATATTTTTTCCAGTGCGGCTTCGTCTTTAATTAAAGGAAAAAGCGCATTGGCTAATTGAATTAAATTCCAATGAGCAATGTGCGCTTGTTTGCCAAAAGCGTATCTTCTGCCAGGTAAATCGGTAGTATTTGAAGTAAAATTAAGATTGTATTCGTCTAAAAATGAGAATGGTCCGTAATCTATTGTGTTGCCAATAATGCTCATATTATCGGTATTCATCACACCGTGTGTAAATCCTACACGAAGCCATTCTACAATCATATCGGCGGTTTTTTCGCCTACTTTTTTGAAAAAATCTAGATATTTTTCGGTTGAGTTTTTATCAATTTCTTGGAAATAATTTTCGAGGGTAAAATCTGCAAGTTTTTGTAAAGTATCCAATTCATTTCTTGCAGCTAATAATTCAAAATGTCCGAATCTCAAGAAAGTTTCGGAGGTTCTGATGACAACTGCTCCTTGCTCGAAATCTACATTTCCGTTGTACATTACGTCTCTAGCAACTTTTTCACCAGTTAAAGAAAGAGAAAGTGCTCTTGTAGTAGGAACACCTAAATGAAATATCGCTTCGCTCATGAGATATTCTCTGATTGAAGAACGAAGAACCGCTCTTCCGTCAGCATGACGAGAGTAGGGAGTAGCACCTGCTCCTTTCCATTGAATTTCTGTAAAATTTCCTTTAGAATTTAGAATTTCTCCTGCATAAATAGCTCTTCCATCGCCTAATTGACCCGCCCATTGTCCGAACTGATGTCCTGCATAGGCTGTAGAAAAAGTTTTTAAATTTTCTGGAAGTTGAGTTGCGTTTAAAAAATCTTTATCTTGTTGATTTTCAATTTCTCCAAGTCCTATTTCTTTAGCTAAACTTTCATTAAAATGGAGCAATTGAGCTTTTTTAAAACCATAGATTTCGGTGAGCGCAAATAGAAAATTGGGTGTTTGTCTTTGAGCTGGATTTCCAGAAAAATCTCCCGGAAAAATTTCTAAATATCTTTGAGTGATCTTATCTAAATTCATACTACAAAACTAATTCATTTAAAATAAAAAACCGCTTCAAAAATATTGAAACGGTTTATATATTTTATTGATTAAAGTTTACTTCGTCTTTATTCAACTTGTCATTTAGATTTTCTTCTTTTGGTTTTGCTTTTTGCTTTTCTTCTGTAGGTCTAGGGTTTTTGATTTGGTCTAGAGTCTGTAAACCGCCTTCGTCACCATATCCACCGCCCATTCCTCTAAGATCATCGCAACCGCCACTCCAATCAGATGGTTTTATAAATTTGTCTTCTGGTAAAATCCCAAGCGATTTATCTGCCCATACTTTTTTCATAAATATCCCCCAAATTGGGAGAGCCATTCTAGCACCTTGTCCTTCTCCTGTGCTCCAGAAGTGTGTAGCTCTGTCTTCCCAACCTACCCAAACTCCAGTAGCTAGATTTGGGGTAATCCCCATAAACCAACCATCAGAATTGTTCTGTGTAGTACCAGTTTTACCTGCAATTTCTACACTTTCAGGTACTCCTAATCTTCTAAGTTCGCCAGAAGCAGTACCAAATTTAGTAACGCCCATCATAAGGTCAACCATGGTGTAGGCGTATTTTTCGTTCATTACTTCTTTGGTTTCATTTTTTACTTCTTTAATTACCCTACCATTGGCATCTTCTATACGCCAAATCATTTCTGGTTTTACATAATTTCCAAAGTTTCCGAAAGTACTGTATGCACCTAGCATTTCGTAAATGGTAATGTCTGAAGAACCTAAAGCAACAGCAAGTTGGCCTCTTGGAATTTCTTCGGTTACGCCTAAATCTCTTGCTAGTTTAATTACATTGTCTGAACCCGCCATATCCATTAATCTTACAGCAACAGGGTTAAGAGAATTAGCTAAAGCTTGCTTTAAAGTGGGATTTCCTCCTCTACCAGGAACGGTGTAACCTCTTTCGCTGAATGTTGCGTTAGAAACAGTAGAACAAGGTGTCATACTTAAATTCATAATTGCGGTAGCATAAACAAATGGTTTGAAGGTAGAGCCTACTTGTCTTTTACCTTGTTTTACGTGATCATATTGGAAATGCTGCCAATCTATACCGCCAACCCAAGCTTTGATTTCTCCAGTTCCGGGATTCATAGACATAAGCCCTGCCTGTGCAATTTGTTTATGATATCTTATAGAATCATAAGGAGACATTTCTGAAAGGTCTATTAGGATTTCTTCTTTGTTCTGCATCAAAGCCTTTTTGAAGATTTGTTAAATGCTCTTTAATAGCTTCTTCAGCATATTTTTGCATTTTAGAATCTAAAGTAACATAAATTTTTAATCCATCACGGAAAAGATTTACATTTTTACCCGTTTCTTTTTCGTATTCTTCTAAGTATTTTTGAATTTCTTTTCTTAAGAAAAATTTGTAATAAGCAGAGTATCCGTCACTTACTTCTTTAATTGGGTGGTAGTCAGTTACTATAGGTTCTACAGAAGCTCTATTAAAAGTGTTTTGGTCAATATAGTTTGTTTTGAGCATTTGTTCAAGAACTACATTTCTTCTTTTTTTTGCTTGTTCAGGGTTTCTAATAGGATTATTTCTAATAGGCGCCTCTAACATTGCTACAAAAGTGGCTGCTTCAGAGAGTGTAAGGTCTTTAGTTTTTTTATTGAAGTAAATCCTTGATGCTAATTCAATACCTTTGGAATTGTAATTAAAATCCATTTTATTGAGGTATAGCGTAATTATTTCTTCTTTTGTATATCTTTTCTCAAGACTTATTGCAACAGACCATTCTTTAAGTTTTTGAATGGCTCTCATTATAGGATTAGTAGCAGGTTCTTTAGTAAATAACAATTTTGCTAGCTGTTGAGAAATAGTAGAGCCACCACCTCTTTTCCCGCGAAAAGCTACAGCTCTTATAAATGCTTGTAAATCAATTCCTGAATGTTCTCTAAATCTCTCATCTTCTTTTGCCATCAAAGCATATACAAGATGTGGTGGTAAATCTTTGTAAGTAATAGGAATGGTTTTTTCTTTCTCGAATTTACCGAGTTCCACACCATCAGAAGAGATGATTTGTGATGCTACATAAATATCTGGATTTTCTAGTTCTTGTACTTCGGGCATATCACCTAAAAAACCTTGGGATATAGCAAAAAATAGAAAGGCAATACCTAGAACTACCGCTGCTAAACCTGTCCAAATGTATTTAATCCATTTTTTAAAACCAGGTTTATTATTGTTTTTTTTAGGAGGAAGCGGAAATGTATGCGTGCTTCCTTGTTTTATTGTGTTTTCCATATATAATTATGGTTGAGTTGAATTTTCAATTTTTACTCCGATATCTTCTATGCCTATTAGATTATTGGTTCTCATCCCGTGTTTTATACCAACCACATATTTTCCTTTTTTGGGAAATTTATACTGATGGCGGTATAGAAACATAATCTCTTTGGTCTCACCAAATCCCGTACCAATCCATTCTCCTGTAGGTTTTGCTAGAACATAGTTTAGCGTATCTACCTTGGTTGTTTTGTCATTTTCGCCTTTTAAATAGGTTATTAAGAATAAATTGCTGTAAGGATACTTGTTATTATTTCTTACTACAAAAATGACATCTTTTGGGTTTTGAGTATCATCAATATTCAAAACAAATTTTTGCTCTTGATTTTTGTTCCAATGATTGTTTACCTCTGTCATGTGAATGGCTTCACCATCTTTGGAGCAACTAGCAAGAGCTATAAAAACGAAAAATATTGAAAAATATTTATTCATTATTTTTTCTTTTTGGTGGAAACTTCTTTTTGTGTTTGAAAGGTTTTTTCTGATCTTTTTGTTCAGGGTTTCTTTTTTCAGCGGTATTTTGTTGGTTTTCAGCACTATTGTTAGGTGCTTTGTTGTTATTTTGCTGAAAATTTCCTTTGCTTCTTTGTTTATTTCTTTTCTTTTCGAAGCGGTCTAAATTATTTTCTTGAATTAAATCTACCGTTTCTGGTTTGTCATCTATAGAAAATGATTTCAAATCTTCTAACGGAAGCGCTTTATTCCCTTTTCTGTTAATGGAAACCATTTTTTTAACTTCAGATACATCAATATCATACCAAGCCATGGAGTTTTCCATATATGCAAACCACATTTTACGCTTGAAGACATCTATTTTTATACAAAATGCCTTTCCTTTTTCTGTATCTAAAATTGTATTAGATGATGGAAAATCATTAAGTGCATCTACATAGCTGTCAAGTTCGAAGTTTAAACAACATTTTAGTTTACCACATTGTCCGGCTAATTTTAGCGGATTAATGCTCAGTTGTTGGTATCTGGCAGCATTGGTATTCACAGATCTGAAATCTGTAAGCCAGGTAGAACAACATAATTCTCTACCGCAAGAACCTATTCCGCCCACTTTTGCAGATTCTTGTCTATAACCAATCTGCTTCATATCAATTTTTGTTTTGAAGGAAGAGGCATACTCTTTTATAAGCATACGAAAATCTACTCTACCTTCGGCAGTATAGTAAAAAGTAGCTTTGGCACCATCTCCTTGATACTCTACATCTGTAATTTTCATTTCTAGACCAAGATTTTTAGCAATTTTTCTTGCCTGAATTTTTACAGATTCTTCTTTTTTTCTTGCCTCTTGCCAGATTTCTACATCTTTTTGGCTAGAGATTCTATATATTTTAGGAGCTAGTTCTTCGCTGAAGTTTTTTTTCTTCATCTGAATTTTCACCAATTCTCCTGTTAGGCTTACTACGCCTATATCATGTCCCGGATTAGATTCTACAGTAACCACACTTCCTATGTGCAAAGGAAGATTGTTTACATTATTATAATAGCTTTTTCTATCATTTTTAAATCTAACTTCTACAAAGGCGCATTTATTCTGCTGCGGTGCCTTGATGGTAGAAAGCCAGTCAAAAACATTTAATTTATAACTATTACCACAGGTATCTACGTTAGAGCAACCTGTAGTGCTTTTTGTAGCACACGAATGTGTAGAATCTCCGGATGTGTTACATCCACAACTCATATATTATAATTTATTCTTGCAAATTTAGCATAATTTTTAATTTGGAAAGATAATTAAATTCTTTTGAAATTTTATATAATTTTAAATTTAATTATTTGTATTATTTTGGTTAAATCACAATATATTAATTAATAAAAACATATATTTATTATGAAATTCATAACGCTTTTAATGCTGTTTAAATGCATTACATAATGATTGTTTAATAAAAAATTAACTAAACAAGCGTTTAGTTTTCTTGGTTTTTAATATAACTAAATTTTTGATAATCAATAATTTATTGTTTTTTATTGAAGAAAAATTAATATAAACAAATAGATTTGGTTGTAAAATGTTTAATATTTTTAATTTAATATTAACATTTATATATAAATTAATTTTATATTTGACGCATTAATAATTAAATAACATGAAAAGAATTTTAATAACTACAGCTCTATTAGCCGGCGTTATGACTTATGCTGGAGGTTTTAGAGTTTCTTTGCAAGGAGTGAAACAGCTTGCTATGGCGCACACAAGTGCCCACGCAGAAGATGCGAGTGTTGCATTTTTCAATCCAGCAGGGATATCGTTTATACCCAACAAACTGAGTGTTGCAGTAGGCGCATTTGGTGCAAAATCCGAAGTAGAATATCAAAATTTATCTACCCTTCAATCTTTCAAAACAGACAATCCATTGGGCACACCTCTTTATGCAGCTATTGCATATAAGGTAAACAATACGGTTTCTGTAGGTCTTAGTGTAACTACCCCTTTTGGTAGTACTGTAAAATGGGCAGATAATTGGGCAGGTAATGAAATGGTACAAAAAATGGAATTGAAAAGTTTTTATTTTCAGCCAATGGTATCATTTAAGTTTAATGAGTGGGCTGCAATAGGAGGTAGTTTTATCTATGCCAAAGGATTGGTAGATTGGGATAAGGCTGTTAACCAACTAGGTGGTACATTAAACATTAAAGATGATAAAGCTTCAGGAACTGGTTTTGGTTTTGGTTTCTATTTAAAACCAAGTGATAAACTAGATGTGAGTATTGCTTATCGTTCGCCAGTAGAAATGAAGGCTAAGAAGGGTACAGCGACTTTTAATATTTCTTCTGCTCTTTATTCTAGTTTAGGATTAAATGCACAAGGGCAAGATGGTTTTACAGCTACACTACCTTTAGTAGATGAATATACTATTGGTCTTACCTATAAAGTTACTCCAAAATGGTTGGTTTCTGCTGATTTCAACTATCATGGTTGGGAGAGATATAATAAATTGACTCTGGATTTTGCTAATGCACCGATTGCAACCAATAATCCTTCAGATCCAACGGTATTAAGTACTCCTAAAAACTTCCACAATGCTAAAACTTTCAGATTTGGTACACAGTATATGTTCTCTGATAAATTTGCGGGAAGATTAGGGTATTATTATGACGAGTCTCCTTATGAAGATAAATATTTTATTCCAGAAACACCTTCTTTTGATGCAAGCGTAATAACGGGAGGTATTGGATATAAATTCGGAAAACTTGGTGTAGATTTAGCAGCTGCTATTTCTTTCCCAGAATCAAGACAAGTAAAGAACGCATATTACAATTTTTATGGACAGGCTAAAGCTAAAGCAATGTACTTTGGTCTAGGTTTATCATATAATGCATTTTAATTTTAAAAAACTATGAAAAAGATATTAATTTCTTCTTTAGCTGTTGCCGGATTGCTTTTTACCGTAAGTTGTAATACAGAATTCGATACAGA
>APMI01004341.1_pt1 | contig 23672 bp, 21 predicted proteins | sample 667938 | NCBI WGS metagenome assembly APMI01 (sample SAMN01084076, study PRJNA167559) | wastewater metagenome | biome: Wastewater | place: Denmark: Ejby Moelle, Odense | collected 2011-11-28
GTGCGCGGTCTTATGTGGGGCGGGGGGGGGGGAGCCGTTGTCGCTGGCCGACATCGCGCCCCGATTGGACCGGGCGATCGATCCGCTGTGGGTCTCGCGCCAGTCGCTCGAAAGCCCCGGTGATCTGCCCAAGCCCGGCTGCGGCTGGCTGCCGCCCGCATGGCTGCCGGAGGAGGAGGTGCGCCGTGCGCTGCGCGCGATGGCGCGCGATGGCGGCGGCGCCCTGGCCGATTACGGCACGCCGCTGGGTCTTCCCGCGCTGCGCCAGATCCTCGCCCGGCGCCTGGGCGAACGCGGGGTGCATTGCGGCCCCGGCCAGATCATGCTGACCGAAAGCGGCACGCAGGCGATCGATCTTCTCTGCCGGCTGCTGATCGCGCCCGGCGATGTCGTGCTGGTGGACGATCCCTGCTACTTCAATTTCCTCGCGCTGCTGCGCGCGCACCGCGTCACCGTGGTCAGCGTGCCGATGACGGCGGAAGGGCCGGACCTTGCCGCGTTCGAACACGCGCTCGTCACGCACCGTCCGCGGCTCTACATCACCAATTCGGGCGTCCACAATCCCACCGGGGCCACGCTTTCGCTGACCACCGCGCACCGGTTGCTGCGGCTGGCGGACGCCCACGACCTGACCATCATCGAGGACGACATCTTCGCCGATTTCGACGAGGAACCCGCTCCGCGCCTGGCCGCGCTCGACGGGCTGGAGCGGGTGATCCAGATCGGCAGCTTTTCCAAGACGCTGTCGGCGGCGGTGCGCTGCGGCTACGTCGCGATCCGCGCCGACTGGATGGACCGGCTGGTGGACCTGTCGATCGCCACGGCCTTCGGGGCCGGGCGGCTGTCGAGCGAACTGGTGTTGCGCGTGATCCAGGACGGCAGTTACCGCCGCCATGTGCAGACGCTGCGCGCCCGGCTACGCAAGGCCCGGCGCGCCACGATCGAACGGCTGGGCGCGCTGAACATCGTGCCCTGGATCGAACCGCGCGCGGGCATGTTCCTGTGGTGCCAATTGCCCGGCGGGATGGACGCCGCCGAATGCGCGCGCGCCGCGCTGGCGCAGGGGGTGGTTCTGGCCCCCGGCGACGTTTTCAGCCTGACGCGCACCGCGCCCGATTTCATGCGCTTCAACGTGGCGCAATGCGTGGCGCCCTGCGCGGCCGGCCTGCTGGAGCAGGTCTTCGCGCCCCGCTGAGCCGCCTACAGCCGCGAAGCCGTGTCGCCGTGGCCGGGGACGAACCGGCGTGCGGAGAAGCTGTGCGGCACGTCCGCGCTGCCACCATAAAGCTCGTGGTGCGGCGCGGCCTCGGCAAAGGCGCAGGCCAGTTCGAACAGGTTGTTCTGCGCTTCGTCCATTTCTTCGAGCGGAACCTGTTCGAGCAGATCAAGCGCGGCGCGCAGGCGTGGCATGAACGCCGCGTAGAACGCCGCGAAATCCTGCGCCGAAGCGCTCCAGCGGATTGCGCTGCGCGCATTTTCCGTGGCGCGTGCCCAGTGTGCCGCAAGCTCGGTCAGGTCTTCGAAGCCGGCGGGCAGGGTGATGGTATCGGTCATCGGAATGATCCTTTCCGTTCAGGCGGCGAGATAGCGGTCCAGTGTGCGCGCCGCGTGCCGGATCAGGAACTCCTGATCCATGAGCTGCATGGTATCGACCGCGCCCGAACGGATGCCGGTGAACGTGTCTTCCATCGTCGCCGTGTCTTCCAGCCAGGCGTTGCGATGCAGCGCGTTCACATGCAGTTGCGCCACCCGTTCGGCCGCGTTGCGCGCCGGGCGGAAGTAGTTGATGCCTTCCCACAGCGTCCGCCCGTGGTCGAGCGGCCAGAACTGGTGGGTGAAGAAGGCCATGCCCGGATAGCCGCAGCCGGCGGCGAGATGGATCAGCAGGTTGGGAAAGACGTTCGGCAGTTCGAACTGGAAATCCGCGCGCCGCGTCGGGTTGATCCCGGGCGGAACCTGCTCGGGATGCGGGGCATGGGCCGCGCTACCGTGGAGCACGCGCGCGCATTCGGCGGTGGAAGCGGCGGCTTCCATGCCAAGGCCGTAGATCGTGGACGAGGCGTGCGGGCCGATCAGCTTGAAATCGGAATGTTCGATCCCGCGAAAGCCCGGCAGCGATCCGGCGTGGATCGTGGGGACGTGATAGCCTTCGGAAAAGGCATAGAGTGCGACTTTCCAGTTGCATTCGAGCACGGTGGAATAGCGATAGGCCGTCGTCGCTTCGGCATAGGGATAACCGCCGAACAGCGTGCCGAAATCGCCGAGATATTCCGCCAGCGTCTGTTCGGGCGGATCGGCCATGTTGATGAACACGAAGCCTTCCCAGGTATCGCAGGCGATCTCGCGCAGGCCGAGGCAGGCCTTGTCGAGCGTACCGAAATGGTCCTCCAGCGGCACCGAGCGCAGCGGGCCGTCGGTGCCGAAGACCCAGCCGTGGAACCGGCAGGTGACGACGCCGGCGCGCGCGCGGCCGAAGGTTTCGGCGTCCGAGGTCGGCACCACCTTGTTGCCGCGATGGGTGCAGACGTTGTGGAACGCGCGGACCACGCCGTCCTTGCCGCGCACGATCAGCACCGAGGCGTCGACGACCGGCAGGTCCTTGACCTTGTAGTCACCGATGGCGGGCAGCTCCGACGTGGTCGCCACCTTCAGCCAGGTGCGGCGGAATATCTTCTCCCGCTCCAGTTCGTAGATCGCCGGATCGCGGATGGCGTCCACCGATACGGGGTCGGTGCCGAGTTCGGCGCGGATCGCGGCCACGCTGCGGCCGAGGTGGGCGAACGTCTCCGCGCCCGGCTTCAGCGTGGTGCTGGCGGGGTCAGTCATCGTCGAGGTGTCCTCTCTGTGGTCGGTTTCAGGCGTCGGCGAGTGCCCCGGGCTTTGGCGACCAGCCCGCGGGATAGTGGGAAATGAGATCGGCGATCAGTTCGAGATAGCTGAAGCGCCATTGGCCCCGATCGGACCGCGCGGTGGCGAGATAACGCCCGCCGATCCAGTAGGCGCGTCCGCTGGCCGCGGTGGCGACCTCCCAGAGATAGAATTCCACGTCGGCCACCGTGCGGTCGGCGGCCAGTTCCACCTTGGGAGAGACGAGGTAGTGCAGCGTCCAGCGGAAACCCGCATCGGCATTGCCGGCCACGCCATCGGCAATGGCATCGCGGCCCTGCAGATCGCCGTAGCGGTCGATGCGGAAGGTGGCATCTACGGTGAACAGTGGGCGCAGCGCATCGGCGGACGGGCCGCTATCGAACGCCCGGCCCAGAGCGCCGATCAGGTCGTCGATAGCGCGCCGCGCTTCGAGGCGGGCGATCCGGTCCTCCAGCGACGATGGTTCTGTCATTATGCCGGGCCTTTGATGAACGAGCCGGGGTGGCGGAAGCGGACGGGATTGCGCCGGGCCGCTTCCGCCACGGGGTCAGAACGACGTGCGCGCGCTGAGGTACCATTCGCGCGGACGGCCGTAGACGCCCTCGATGATACCGCCGAACGAGTCCGCATAGCCGGAGCCGAGGTAGAGCGCCTTGGTCAGGTTCTTGACGCCCAGCGTCACGCCCCAGCGCTTGTCCTCGTCACTGAAGCCGATCGAGGCGTTGACGAGGTGATAGCCCGGCTGGACCAGCTCCGGCGTGTTGACCGCATCGTTGTAGACCGTCGAGCGATAGGACCAGTCGATGCGCGGCGTGAAGGTGCCGATGCCCGCGGCCTCGATCGCATAGGATGCGCCGGCGCTCAGCGTCCACTTGGGCGCGTTCTGCAGCCTGGTCGCGGTCGTCACGCCCGCGCTCAGCGCGCGCAGGTCCACCTGACGGTACTTGGCGTCGAGATAGCCGATGCCCGCCTCGATCGACAGCGCCGGCACCGGGCGCGCCAGCATTTCCAGCTCGAAGCCCTTGATGCGGGCCTTGGCGGCGTTCTGGATGATCGGCGCGAAGCCCAGCGTGGGGTCGTTCACGGTGATCTGCAGGTTGTTGTAGTCGTTGAGGAAGACCGCGCCGTTCAGGCGCAGGCGCCGGCCGGCGAGATCGCTCTTGAAGCCCAGTTCGTAAGTCCTGCTGGTTTCCGGCTTGAACGAGGGGATGAAGGCGAACGGCGGGAACACGCGCTGGGTAAAGCCGCCACCCTTGAACCCTTCGGAGTAGGAGGCATAAGTCAGCAGCTCCGGGCTCCAGCGGTAGGAAAGGCTGACCATCGGCGTCCATGCCTTGTCCTTGATCGTCGCGCGCTGGCCGAGCGGCCCCATCAGCGGATCGCCGTTCTTGAGCCCGGACCCGTCGGGGTTGTAGGGCGCGCCGGTCAGGAAGCCGGCTTCGACGACGTACTGGTTGGCGTTGCCGAACGTCTTCTTGTCCTGCGTCCAGCGCACGCCGGCGGTCAGGTTCAGATCGTGCACGATCTCGTAGGTGCCCTGGCCGAAGAAGGCGAGGCTTTCCCCGTCAAGCACCGCGCCGCTCAGGAACACGGCATCGACGATGTTGACGAGGTCCCTGTGGTTGCCGTGCTCGCTCGCATAGTAGCCGCCCAGCACCCAGTTGAACTTGCCATTCAGCATCTTGCCCTGAAGCTGAAGTTCCTGCGAGAACTGGTCCTGCTTCCAGTCGCTGTTGGTTTCGACGATCGTGGCCGGGCTGTGATCGGAATCGCGTGTCCAGAAGCCCGTCACCTTGCGGTAGGCGGTGATCGACTTCACCGCGATTTCGGGCGAGATTTTCCACTCTACCGTGCCCGATGCACCCCAGATGTTCACGTCAGAGCCGGATTGGTACTTTCTGGGGTTTCCATTGGTGAAAACGCTGGAAATCGACGTGAAGGTGCCGCCGTGACGGTAGGGGCCGACCGCCCACTGGCTGTTGAAGCAGCGCTGGTCGCTGAGCCGGGCGGGGTTGGAAAGATTGGTGCAGATCGCCGCCGCGCCGGAATAGAGCGCGTTCCACACTTGCGCGGCGGGTGCGTTCTCGTTGATCTTGAGCGCGACGTTGGGCGCCGAGTTCTCGCGAGTCCGCGATCCGTCGACGGCGAGATCGATGGTCACGTTGCTGGACGGTTCGAGGCGAAGCGCGAAGCGGCCGGCAAGGTTGTCGGTGTCGCCCAGGTCCGGTGCGCCGGGAACGATGCCTTTCACATAGCCGTCGCGGCGGTGGTAGAAGCCGGCGAAGCTCGAATAGACTCCCTGCGCCAGGGGAACGTCGATGCTGCCCTTGATCTGGAAGCGGTTGAAGCTGCCGGTTGTGGCTTCGATATTGCCGTTCAGCGTTTCGGACGGCTTCTTGGTCACCACGCTGACCGCGCCACCGATGGTGTTGCGGCCGAACAGGGTGCCCTGCGGGCCGCGCAGCACTTCGACGCGCTCGATATTGAGCACATCGAGCACGTTGCCCACGCCGCGCGAGATATAGACGCCGTCCAGATAGAGACCGACGCCGGGATCGGCGGAAAGCTGGTAGTCGTTCTGGCCGATGCCGCGGATAAAAATGGCGGCCGTGGCGTTGCTGGCCGAAACCGGGACGGAGCTGTTGAACTTCACGTTGGGCGTGAAATCGCCGATCTGCGTGACGTTCTCGATGCCGCGCGCGGCAATGCCTTCGCCGGTCATTGCCGAGATCGAGATCGGCGTATCCTGCAGCGATTCCGCGCGCCGGCGCGCCGTTACGGTGATCGTTTCGACGCCGGTGTTCGCTTCCTCGGCCGCGCCGGCCGACGTTTCGGCGGATGCGGACTGGGCGTGGGCGGCGACGGCGGGCAGGGCGAGGCCCAGCAGCGATGCGCCTACAAGCAGCCGGAAGGTTCGCGTGGTGTGATGGACCGTCAGGCCGGCAGGACTAGCCGGCGTGTTGTGCTGTGTCATGATTGAATTCCTCCCGATGTGATTTCCCCGATCCGGCCTTCGCGCTCTGTTGGATAGATCTGCGCGATATTGCCGGAAGCTCCGCCTGCCCACGGGACGCCGGCAAGCGTCTTCGTGACCCTATTATGCAACATCATCGGGGCGCAGGCGCGCTAGCCTCAGGGCGCTGGAAGAAACACCTCAGCGCGATCGAATGGTGGCGGGGAATGAAGGAATTGCGGGTTTCGCCGTGATCGATGGGGCGTGGTTTGATGCGGTAGCTGGCTATTCGGCACGGCACGGGGATAGCCCGCAAGCGGCGGAGCCCCCCATCATGGCGGCACAGACCACGGTCCGGCCATGCCCGGACAGAACGAGGGAGCGCCATGTCGAAGACCGTCGAAATCAAGCGCAGCGGAGCCACTGCCAAGGACGATCCGAACTGCTTCAACCGCCTTCACTGGGCGCTGGAGCCCGTCGCCCGCGCCAATCCGGGGGACTATGTCGTCTATGAGACGCGTGACGCGTTCGACAGCCAGTTCGATTTCGACACCACGCCTGAACAGGTCGCCGCCTGCGATCTCAACCGTGTCCATCCGATGACCGGCCCGGTCCATATCGAGGGCGCGGAACGGGGCGATGCGCTGGCGGTCACGATCGTCGACATCGCGCCGTCGGACTATGGCTATACCGCGATTGTGCCGGGCTTCGGCTATCTGCGCGATGTCATCTCCGGCCCGTTCATCGCGAACTGGAAGCTGGACCGGCTCTGCGCCGTTTCCGAGCAGATCCCCGGCGTGCGCATTCCGATGTGCGCCTTCCCCGGTTCGATCGGTGTGCTGCCCGGCAAGCCCGAAGTCGCCGCCGCGCTGGAGCGTGAAGGTGCGCTGGCGGCGGCGGGCGGCTTCGTGCTGATGCCCGATCCGGGCCGCGCCGTGCCGGAAAGGCTGTTCGGCGAAGGCGCGCCCTATGCCGCCGAAGGCCTGCGCACCGTGGCCCCGCGCGAGAACGGCGGCAACATGGACATCAAGGCGATGCAGGTCGGCACCACGATCCTGTTCCCGGTTCTCGTCGATGGGGCGGGCCTGTGGACCGGCGACATCCACTTCGCGCAGGGCGATGGCGAGGTCTGCGGCACGGCCGTGGAAATGGCCGCGCGCGTGACGCTGAAATGCGAAGTCATCAAGGGTGGCGGCAAGGACATCGTGTTCCCCCACGTCACCGGCGGCAGCCAGCTTCGCAACACCGAACCCGGCCGGTTCCACGCCATCGTCGGGATGCCGGTCAAGAAGGCAGGCGAAGTGCCGCCGCACCTTGCCTATCTTGACAGCCCGAAGGTTGCCGCGCTGACCAACCTGTCCGAAGACCTCTCGCTCGCCGCGCGCGACGCGCTGCTGCGGATGATCGACTGGATCGCGACCAACAAGGGATACACCCGCGAACAGGCCTATGCGATCTGCGCCGCCGCCGTGGACCTGCGCATCGGCCAGCTTGTCGACGTTCCCAACGTTATCGTTTCGGCGGTCCTGCCGCTCGATATCTTCGTCGAGTGAGGCGGGACACGCGCATCCATTGGAGAGAATGGCCATGAACATCCAACATCGCTGGCTGGAAAAGTACCCCGAACTCGGCTCCGGTCCGATCCCGACCGAGCCTTACATCTCCCCCGCCTGGTACGAGCAGGAGAAGGAAAAGATTTTCAGCAAGGTCTGGCTCTGCGTCGGCCGCGCCAGCGAAATTCCCAAGGCCGGGGACTACAAGGTCAAGCGGATCGAGGCTGCCGGTACGTCGGCGATCATCATCCGGGGCAAGGACGGCGTGGTTCGCGCGTTTCACAACATGTGCGCGCATCGCGGCAATACGGTGGTGACCGAGATCGGCGAGGAAACCTACGGCAAGAGCAAGGCCGCCGTCGTTACCTGCCGTTTTCACGGCTGGGTCTATGGCGCGGACGGCGCGCTCAAGAGCGTGCCGAGCGAGGAACGGTTCTATTCGTGCTTCGACAAGGCGCACAACGGCCTCACCGAAATCGCGTTGGGGGTGTGGGAGGGGTTCCTCTTCATCAACGTCGCCCCGCAGCCTGAACAGACGCTGGAAGAATACCTGGGCGACTATGCCGAGCACTTCCGCGGCTATCCGTTCGACGAGATGGACTTCGGCTTCACCTATCGCACCGAGCTGGCGTGCAACTGGAAGGTGGCGCACGATGCCTTTGCCGAAGCCTATCACGTCGATACGATCCACGCCGGCTCGTTCCCGAACGTGTTTTCCACCGGCCTGCAGAACGTGAAGCTGATGGGGCCGCACCGGACTTGCGCGGTGTGCCTGACGCTGGACGCCAAGCCGACGCCGGTTTCCGCTGTGGCCAACGCGATATCCGGTGCGAGCCTTGTCTCGCGCCGCGGCGAATCGATGCTGCCGAAGACGATCAATCCCGATCATCGCGGCGATTTCGCCTTCGAGCTGAGCGTCATTTTCCCAAACACGCTGCTGCATGTGTCGGAAGGGATCTGGTTTACCCACCAGTTCTGGCCGACTGCGCACAACCGCACCGTGTGGGAAGGTCGCTATTACGTGCGTGCGCCCAGGACCAACGCGGAACGCTGGGCGATCGAGCATGCGATGACGCTCCAGCGCAACGCCTGGCTCGAAGACACCGCCACCATGGAAGATACCCAGCGGGCGATGGAATCGCGGGCGAAGACGCAGCAGCACCTGCAGGACGATGAAATCCTCATCCGCCACAGCGCCGCTGTCGTCGACCAGTACGTCAACGCCTGAACAGGACGCAGATCATGACCCAGCTTTCGCTGCCCGCGGATTTCGCGGACCTTTCGCCCTGGCTCGAATGGGCATTGCCGACGGCCGACGAACGCCAGACGCGCCGCCGCACTGCGACGCCGCAGGCGCTCAAGGCGTTCTACGATGCGACGTTGCCGCGTCTTGAAGCGATCCTTGCCGAAGTGGACAAGTATCCGCTCGGCGGGCTGCCCGAAGCGCTGCAGCCGCTCTACAACATCGCGCTGTCGCTGGCCGAAGTCGCGCCGCACCTGGAACTTTACGGCGGCGCGGTCGGCGTGCCCTATGCCTTCGAGGAAACGCGCTTCGTGGCGGTGCATGGCGCGCAGCCGACCTGGCAGGGCCTGCAGCCGATGGCACATCCCTGACATGGCAGAGCCCACGTCCGGCGAATACAGGCTGGCACGGCTGGAGGCGCGTGCGGAGATCGGGGATCTCGTGGCGCGTTACGCGTTGGGGGCGGACCGCAAGAACGATCCCGCGATTCTCGGTCCGCTCTTCGCCGCTAACGCGGTGTGGTCGGCCGAAGGGTTCGCCGATCTCGTCGGCCGCGATGCGATCGCGGTGGGCCTGGCCGGTCTTGCGGCCGACAGGGTGCTGTGGTCGATCCACTACATGGTCTCGCCGCTGATCGAACTTGCGGCGGACCTGCGTTCCGGGCGTTGCCACTGGTACTTGTGGGAGCTGTGCACGATGGCTCCCGCGGCCGGCGATCGGGGGCACGCCAGCCCGACCGACACCTGGTTTGGCGGCTGGTACGACAGCGATGTGGTGCTTACGCCTGAAGGGTGGCGCTTTTCCAAAGTGAGGCTCGATGTCCGCCTTCAGGGCGAGGCCGTGCCTTCATGGCAATTCAAGAAACCGGTGAACTTGTGACGATCAAACTCTGCGTAACCCGTGACATACCCGCCGGCGAAGTCATCCGCGTCGATCTCGACGACGGACGCGCGCTGGCCGTCTACAACCTCGATGGCGAATTCTTCGCGACGGACGATCTGTGCACGCACGGCGATGCCTCGCTGGCCGAAGGCGAAGTGGACGGCGGCAAGATCCTCTGCCCGTTCCACATGGGCAGTTTCGACATCCGCACCGGGGAAGCGATCGGCGCGCCCTGTTCGATCGCGGTTAGAACCTATTGCGTCTCGGTGTCCGGCGACGACGTGGTGATCGACGCCTGACGGCGGCGCATTGCGCGAAAGGCAATCCACCCTTGCGACAGGGGAGCCCCCGGCTTCCCTGTCGTCTTTTGCCGGTCGGGCCGGATAGGAATTTTTGCAGAAGCCATCTGTTCAAATGAATGAGTTTCTCCTATATCATGCATATGAAAGGAGAAGGCATGGCGACCCGGTTTGACAGCCCGCCGCGCGGCGATGCGGAAATCCTGACCTCCGCGCTGGGGCGGATCGCCGATTTCTGGAATTTCAGCAACACCAAGCTGGGCACGGTGCTCGGTGTGTCGGCCGCCACGGTCTCGCGCCTGCGCAGCGGTCGGTCGGTGCTCGATCCGGCTTCCAAGTCCTATGAGGCGGGCCAGTTCCTGCTGCGGTTGTTCCGCAGCCTCGATGCGCTGCTCGGCAGCGACGATGCTGCCGCGCGGCGCTGGCTGGAAACCGCCAACCTCGATCTCAATGCCCGCCCGCTCGACCTGATCGACAGTTTCCGGGGCCTGATTTCCGTGTGCGATTATGTGGACGCCTACCGCGCTCGCGTCTGAAGCCAGGCCATGGCGGGGCGATGCCTGGCGGGTGGTGGAAGCCCAGCACCGCATCTCCACCAACCGTCTGGCTGACGGACTGGCGGACCAGGCGCGGCTCGAAATGCTGGCGGACGCGGTCAAGCCCGATCTGCCGCCGGAAACGCGCGGGCTGCACTACCTGCTCGCCTCGCCCTTCCGTTATGGCCATCGCAACGAAAGCCGCTTCCGCCGCGCGAACGAACGCCCCGGCATCTTCTACGCGGCCGAGCGCGAGGCCACGGCCATCGCTGAAACGGCTTATTGGCGCTTGCGCTTCTTCCAGCGGTCCCCCGGGTTTGTACCGCCTTCGACCACGAGCGAACATACCAGTTTCACCGCCGCGCTGGCGACGGCTTCGGCGCTCGACCTGACACTTCCGCCTTTCGACAACGAAGCGGCGCGCTGGATCGATCCGTTGGACTACACGGCCTGCCAGGATATTGCCGCGCAGGCGCGCGAAGCCCGGATCGCGCTGATCCGCACCCGCTCCGCGCGCGATCCCGGTGGCGGGTGCAATCTGGTGCTGTTCGATCCGGCGGCCTTCGCGCGCCAGCAACCGGTGATCCGCCGGACATGGCACTTGCGCCATGAAGGCGGCCGGCTGCTCGCTCTGGCGGCCTTTCCGGCGGAGGAGCGCTTTGTCTTCACCGCCGCCCAGTTCGGGCTTGGCTGAGATGCGCTTTCGCGATCAGCGGCCGGACATGCGCTTCAGCGTCATCGACGGCCGCTCGCCGAACCGTTCGAGGTAATCGCGGGCGAATTTCGACAGGTGGGTGAAACCACAGGCCAGCGCGACTTCTGTGACAGAAACGCCGGTATCGGCGCCCTCGCGCAATTGCCGCCGTGCCAGATCGAGCCGGTGGTTCTTGAGATAGAGCATCGGCGTGGTGTTGCGGAAGCGCCGGAAGCCCGCATGGAGCGACCGCGCGCTGACACCGGAAACGACGATCATTTCTTCCAGCGTGATCGGCGCTTGCGCGTGTTCGTGGATGAACTCCTCGACCCGGCGCACGTAATAGGGGGCGGGGCACGAAGCCGGCGCGTCGAACAGGTCGGAATGGTTATGGGGCACGGCGGCCAGCAACAGCCGCTGGAGCGTCTCCTCTACCGCGCCGCTTGCCCGCGCATGGTTGAACCCGCTCAACCCGGTTTCGATGCCGGAATCGAGATTGTCGCACACGGTGCGAACAAGCTGCGCGAACGCGGCGGCCGCGCCTTCGAGCCGAACCGGTTGCGGCGAGAAATGAAGGTCGCCCGGCCGAAACCCCAGTTCCTGCGCCAGAATGGCCTCCAGCCCGCTCTTGTCCATCTTGACGGTGAAGTGCTTGTAGCCGTCTCCGAACATCTGCCGGACCTTGGCGTCGGGGCCAAGCACGCACATCTGGCCGGGGTGCAGCTCGAAGGTCGCGTTATCCTGCGTGATCTGCGCGACGCCGCGCAGCGAGAACTGGACAAGATAGAGCACGTCGGTCGGCGGGATGTTCACCACCACCCGGCCATAGGGGTTGCCGTAGTCTGTGGCGTTGAACGTGACCGACTTGAGCGAGGCCTGATGGTGCCGGAAGGCAAGGGGCGGGTTGCCGCCTTCCACCCGCAGATCGTGCGGGCAGAACATGCGGCTCATGTGGTCGTGGACCTCGTTGATATCGCGTGTCGCTAGGCGCGTCAGGCTGGGCAGCGGAAGATCGCTGCCATCCCAAGAGCGGACAGAAGTCATGGCTGGGATCATTATCGTTGGACCTCCGCTTGAGCTGGTCGATTCCGCTCCCGATTCACGCTGCTTCGAAGACGTTGTCGATGATCCTCTCCGGCGGCGCAAAGCCCTTTCTACTATGGGACAGGCCAAGGTCGATCAAAGTTTCGCACGCCTTGAATGCGACGAGGCCCGGATTGAGCACCGGCACGGGCAGGTGCGCGGCGAGATAGGCGTGCGACTGGTGCATGGTGGTCGATCCCAGCACCAGCACGTCCGCCCCGTCCTCCTCGATCGCGCGGCGCGCGGCGTCCATCAGCAGCGGGAAGACGCTGTCCTCCTTGCCCGCCAGCAGTTCGGCGGTATCGGGGCGCACGCCGATCGAGCGGATCGCGGCGAGGCGGTGGTGCAGTCCCTGTTCGGTCAGGACCTTGTCATAGAGCCAGCGCCAGTTGTCCCACATCGAAAGGATCGCGAATTTCTTGCCGAGCTGGCAGGCGAGATGATAGGTCGCCTGTGCCGTGCCGACCACGGGGATGGTCAACCGCGACCGCAGCGCCGCCACGCCGGAATCGCTCATCGAATTGATGCAGACCGCGCTGAAGCCCTCCTCCTCCGCGCGGCATCCCGCCTCCAGGCAGAAGGCATCGGCGATCGTGCCTTCATAGAGGGAATCGAGCGTTCCTCCGCCGCGCGCCGCGCAGGCGAACTCGATGGCGATGTCCGGCCGGACCAGCCCGGCGGGGATCTGGTCGGCGAATGCGGCAAGGGCTTGCTGCGGCACCGGCACGGGAACGATCATCTTGATGCGATGGGTCATGAACGGTTCTCCGGGTATCGCCTTGCGCCAGCGCTCCCTGCGGCGCCGGGTGGCAAAATTTCCCTGATTCCGGTAGAAGCGTGATGCCTGAGGTTTGCCGCGTCCAATACTGAATCTGCGCCACGTCATACCTAGCAGGTATTATATCCCATCGAAGTGTCGGGTTCGCGCGGCCTGTCCGTTGCCGGCGTGGATCGTGTCGAAATTCCGCACTCAGCGGTCACCGGCTGCAGGGGCGGGATAGCGTTTCGGCGCGGCGTTCCCGCAGTCTTCTCATGCCGTGGCGCGAGAGGGAGGGCTGTGTGGAACGCGAATTGCCTGAAGGGTTTGAAGATCTTCTGCCGTTCCTGGACTGGGCAAGACCCACCGAGCGGGAACGCAACGACAAGCGCTGGTCGTCCTCGCTCGAAGAGAGCCAGGTGTTCTACGATACCATGCTGGAGCGCAGCCCCGCCGCCTTTGAATATTTCGGACAGCGGCCCCTGTCGGAAATCGACGGGGCGGATCGCACTCTTCTCGACATGTGCCTAGCCCTCGCGGAATGTTCCGCCACGATCGAGATGTATGGCGATCCTGCGCCCAAATACGTCTTCCCGATCTCCCGTTTCGTCCCCACGCATGATGCCTGGCCGCTGGCCGGCAAGGGAGCCGCCGCATGAGCACCGCGCCGTGCCGTTTCATGGATCGCTATCCCGAAGAGGGCCGCGGCCCGATCCCGGTCGAGCGCTATACCTCCCAGGAATACTTTGATCTGGAGCGCGAGCGGGTGTTCCGCCGCAAGTGGCTCAACGTCGGCCGCGTGGAACAGGCGCCCAATCCGGGCGATTATTTCGTCGCCGACCTCAAGATCCTCGACACGTCGCTGCTGGTGATCCGCGGCAAGGACGGAGAATATCGCGCGTTCCACAATATGTGTTCGCACCGTGGCGCGCCGGTGGCGTGGGATGCGGAAGGGTCATGCCGCGGCTATCTGGCCTGCCGCTTCCATGGCTGGGTCTATGACACCACTGGCAAGCTGGTGCAGATCACCGATGCCGAGAACTTCCCCGGCGTGAACCCGGCGGAAAATGGCCTCACGCCGGTTCATTGCGCCATCTGGAAGGGCTTCATCTTCGTCAATCTGGCGGACCGGCCCGAACAGACGCTGCTCGAATACCTGGGACCGGTGGCGGACGAGATCGGGCGGTTCGACTTCGAAGGCTATACGCCCGCGTTTTCTTACCGCATCGACGAGCAGGTCAACTGGAAGACCCTGCAGGAAGCCCAGCTCGAAGGCTGGCACTTGCCCTACCTGCACGAAAAGACGCTGGCACGCGCGGTCAAGATCGATGGCAACCAGTATCGCCACACCGCGATTGAACTGCATGGTTTGCACGGCGTACTGGGTTCGCCGCCGCCCGATTCCTTCACGCCCCCGCCTACCGCGCTGCTTGCCAGCCGTTTCGGCACGGGTACGGTGCAGGCCTTCGGAACCAAGGTGGAAAACGCCGGCGAAGGCTATCGCTTCCGGGGGTCGTTCGATTTCTGGCACATCTTCCCGAACTTCTTCGTCGGGCTGCTCAATGGCCTGTTCTTCACGTTCAACATCTGGCCGGTCGCGGTCGACCGCAGCGTATGGGAGATCAAGGGATACTATCCGCCGGTGCGCACCGCCGGGGAACTCTTCGCCCGCGAATATTCCAAGATCGGCCTGCGCGATCCGATGATGGAAGACTGCTTCACCCACGAACTGATCTGCGCGCAACTCAAGTCCGGCGCCAAGAACCACATCTTCTTCCAGGACGAGGAGATGCTGGCCCGGCACCTCAGCAACGGTGTCGACCGTTGCGTGCGGGGCCTGGCCTGAAGGGCCATTGTCCTAACCGGATGGCAGCGCAATAACGGGTTTACCGCTCCGATCGCGCCTTTGAAGACTGCGGAAGGCGTCCTTTGATGCGGCGAAATCGTGTTTGCAGACGGGCGGAGAGGCAAGTTCGCCGCGTGCGATCCGGTCCAGAAGGGTCTTGACCCGTTGGGCAAAGCGGTCCGGTTCGCTTTCGGCAAAATCGCGGATGTCCACGCCCAGCAGATCGGCATTCTTCAGCAGGGCCAGATTGACGGGCAACGCGGGAATCCCGCCGGCGGCAAAGCCGATGACGAGGTGGCGTCCGCGCTTGGCCAGACTGCGGAAGGCCGGTTCGGTCAGCGGTCCACCCAAGGGATCGACTACCACGTCCGGCGCCTTGCCCGACAGGACCGTCCGCAATTCATCGCGCCAGTCCGGCGCGGACAGATCGACCGTCGCCATCGCACCCCTTGCCATGGCGGCGTCCCGTCGATGGCCGGCAGAAACGCCGGCGACCGGGATCGCTCCGTTCGCCCGGGCGATTTGCATGGCCGCGCCGCCCACACCGCCGTTCGCGCCCAGAACGAAAACCGTCTCGCCGGGCTGCAGGCGGCCGCGCACGTTCAGGGCGTAATCGGCTGTGGCGTAATCGAGCACTACTGCGGCGGCGGTCTTGAGGGGTACGCGATCGGGCACCGCCACAAGGGCGCCGGTCGGGACCGTGCAGTATTCGGCAAGGCCGCCACCCATCCGCCAGGCGACGACGCGCTGGCCCGCCGACCACCCGGTCACCCCTTCGCCGACGGCATCGACCGTGCCGGCGATCTCGCCGCCGGGAACATAGGGCAGCGGCGGCTTCCACTGGTACTGGCCGGCTATCAGCAGTCCGTCGACGAAGCCCAGACCCACCGCGTTGACGCGCAGACGCACTTCCCCGCTTGCCGGTTGCGGCACGGGCACTTCATCCAGCACGAGCGCATCGATACCATCGAGACGGTGGACCGCGACGCGCTTCATGCGGGCGCATCCCACGTGGCCTTAAGCGACGTCAGGCCACGAAAGAGGAAGTTTTCGCGCCAGTGGGCATTCGCGCTATCCACGCGCATGTGCGGCAACGTGCGCGCGAGGTGTTCGAAAGCGACGCGCGCCTCGATCCGGGCCAGTTCGGCGCCGACGCAGAAGTGGATGCCGCCGCCGAAGGTCAGGTGACCAGCATCCCCGCGCGCGATGTCGAAGGCATCGGGATCGGCGAACTTGCGCGGATCACGGTTGGCTGCCCCGATCAAGGTCAGCACCCGTTGCCCGGCGCGGACCGGGTGGTCGCCGATCGTGGTGTCGGCCAGAGCGGTGCGGTAGGTGGCGATCAGCGAGCTTTGGTGGCGCAGCGCTTCCTCGCAGGCGCCCGATGCCATGCCGCCGGGGTCAGCAACCAGCCTGGCCCACTGTTCGGGATGAGCGTGCAGGGCGTGAAGGCCATTGCCGATGATGTTGGCGGTGGTTTCGAAGCCCGCCCCGAACAGGCCGATGGTGACGGTAATCGCCTCATGCACCGACAGCCCGTCCGGCTCCTGCCCGGTGCGGGCCAGCGCGGTCAGGAGGTCATCGCGCGGGTTGGCAAGGCGGTCGGCGAATTGCGCCTCGAAGAAGGCTTCGAGTTCCAGGATGCGGCGGTTGGCGAGCGCCAGTTCGGCGGGACTCAGGATGCGCGCCTCGAACACAGTGAAGGCTTCCGGGATGGCCGCGATCAGGTCGGTCATTTCGGGCGCTTCATAATCGATGCCCATCAGATCGCAGATGACCATGACCGGGAACTTATAGGCGAATTCGGTAATCAGGTCGGCGTGGCAGCGCGCCTGGAAGCCATCCGTCAGCTCCCGCGCGATTTCACGGATGCGTGGCTCCATCGCGCGAACCCGCTTCGCGGTCAGCGAACCCACTACCAGATTGCGGATGCGCGTATGCTGCGGCGGGTCCTGCATGATGAAGACTTCGGATAGCCAGCGGTAGGCGGGATTGGCCAGTACGTCGAAGTCCGGCCCATAGAACAGGCGCAGGTTCGCCGCGAAATCGCCGGTGCCAAAATCCGTGCGGTTCATCAGCACATCGCGCACGTGTTCGTGCCGCGAAACCACCCAGTAGCCATACTTCGACCAGTGGAACGGATCGCGTTCGCGCAGGGCGGTAAAGGTGGGCCAGGGATCGGGGATCAGCGCCGGGTCCGAGGTATCGAGCGGAGGGATGGCCGCTGCGGTATCGATGTCCATGCCGTTCTCTCTCCCCTTCCAACCCGGTTGTTTGACCCCGCCGCGCGTCAGGCGGCCTGTTCGGCCTTGTCCGTGGGCGGTCCGGTGAATCTCAGGTCTTCCGCCTTCGCCTCGCGAGTCATCCGCCAGAAGGCATCGTTGCGCCAGGGCGTGATGGCGATCACCCGGCCGCGCGAATTGCGATACCAGTTGGTGGCGCCGGGATGCGTCCACACCAGCTTTTCGTGCGCCGCGTCGATCTTGGTCTTGTAGTCGCCATAGACGTCCTCGCGCACCTCGACCGCGTCCGCGCCCGATTTCACCAGCGCCTCGATCACGCGGGTGGCGTAATGCGCCTGGTTTTCGATGTTGCGGATCATGCTGCCGCCGTGACCGGAACCGACGTTGGGGCCAAGCAGGATGAAGAAGTTTGGAAAGCCCGGAACCAGCGTGCCCAGATAGGCGGCGGCGTTGTCGCCCTCCCAGAAATCGCGCAGCACGCGCCTCTCCCGTCCGATCACGTCATAGGAGCCGAGCACGTTGGCTGCCTGGAAGCCGGTGGCCAGGATCAGCACGTCCGCCTCGAACGCCTCGCCATCCTGCGCGATCAGCGTGGAGCCGCGCACTTCCGCGAGGCGTTGCGGCACGAGCCGCACGTGCGGCTTGCGCAGTGTGCGATACCAGCCGTTGTCGAGCAGCATGCGCTTCGCGAACGGGGGATAGTCGGGCAGCACCAGCGGCAACAGGTCCTGCCGTTCGCCCAGCTCCTCGCGCACGTAGCGGGTGAAGAACTCGCGATGGCCGTCGTTGATCGCGTTGACGGCGCGCGCCGGTTCCGCCCAGTCGGGATCACGGAACAGCGTGCCGTGCACGCGATCATTGAACGTCCACGACAGGCGCTGTTCCACCCACGCGCGGTATAGCGGCACCACCTGCATCAGATAGCGCACGCCGGTCGGCACGGGCTTGCGGAACTGCGGGAAGGGCGCGGCCCATTGTTTGGAGCGCGCGAATAGCGTCAGCTCGGCAACCTCGTCGGCAATCACCGGCACCACCTGCATCGCCGATGCGCCATTGCCGACGACGGCCACGCGCTTGCCCTTCAGGTCGATATCCTGCGGCCAGTCGCTGGTATGGACGATCCGGCCGGCGAAGCCGGAGAGGCCCTTGATGTCGGGCACGACCGGCATGTTGAGAATGCCCACCGCGCTCATCACGATGTCGGTGTGGTGGATCTCCTGCCGGCCGTCGCCGGTGCGGACGGTGACCTGCCACTGGTTCCGGTCCGCCAGCCATTCAGCCCGCTCGACCTTGGTGCCGAAGCGGACTCGATCATAGAGCCCCGTTTCCCGAGCGGTTTCAAGCAGGTAGTTCTCGATCTCGTCGCGCAAGGGGAAGAAGGCCGACCAGTCGTTGGGGCGGAACGAGAAGGTGTAGGTCAGGTTCGGGGTGTCGACACCGCAACCGGGATAGCGGTTTTCCCACCAGGTGCCGCCAAATTCCGCGTTCTTTTCGAAGATCGTGTGCGCGATGCCCATTTCGCGCAGGCGCACCGCGGCGACCATGCCCGAAATGCCCGCGCCGATGATGATCGCCGTCAGCGGTTTTGCCGGGCGTGCCGGTTCCGGCGCGGGATCGAGGTGCATCGTCGCGGCGACGATGTCGCCATATTCGGGCGGCACGGCCTCGGTCATGGCGACGGCCAGCATCGCGGCGAGGTCGGCATTGGCGGGGCGCGGCAGCGCGGGTTCCCGCCCTTCAGCCCAGGCGATGATGGCGGTCCATGCGGCGTCCCGGATCTCGCGCTGGATATCCTCCGGCAGACCGCCGCTGTCGTTGTCGTCCAGCCCCTTGCCCCGGCGCGGCGCGTAGGGCGGTTCAAGATAGCGCCGGTCGCCGGTCAGCTGGACCAGCACCATCAGCAGGGCAGGGATATTGGCCTCATCCACGCCCTGCCGCAGCAGCGCGCGGTCGATTGTAGCGGCGGCAAAGGGGCGGTCGGTGATCTTCGGAGCGGTCATGGCAATCCTCGTTGGCCGCACGTTCGGGCGAGCATCATACCTGAAATAAGAAATATCTACCCATGAGTATATAGAGTCAATCGCAGACCGGGGCTAGCCTGCGAAACTCTCCCGCCGCACCCGCATTCCGGCCTTTTCACGGTCCCAGGTGTCGCCCGTGATGCCCTGCGCGCGCAGATCCCCTTTCAGCACCTTGGCCGAAGGCGTCTTGGGCAGCTCGTCCAGCACGCGGATATAACGAGGCACCATGAAATAGGGCATCCGTTCGATCAGGAAGCGGGCGAGTTCGGGAACGTCGATCGCCTGCCCCGGCACCGGCGCAACGATGACCATAACCTCGTCCTCGGAGAATTCGCTGGGCACGGCGATAGCCGCCGCCTCGCGCACGGCGGGATGAGCGCAGACCTCCACTTCGACTTCGAACGAGGAGATGTTCTCGCCGCGCCGGCGGATCGCGTCCTTCACGCGATCGACGAAGTAGAAATAGCCATCCTCGTCGCGGCGGAAGGCGTCGCCGGTATGGAACCAGCCGTTGGCCCAGGCCTTGGCGGTCGCTTCCGGGTTGCGGTTATACCCGCTGTTCATTCCCCAGGGGCGGTCGGTGCGCACCAGCATCTCGCCGATTTCGCCCACTGGCACTTCGCAATCGTTGGCATCGACCAGCCGCACTTCCACGCCCGGTCGCGCGCGGCCACAGGTGCCGCGCTTCACCGGGTTGGCTTCGGATACGATCGGCGAGGAAATCTCGGTCATGTTGAAGATGGTGTAGATGTCGATGCCGAAGCGCTCGGTGAAGGCGGGCGCATCGTCGGTCAGCGGAACCATGAAGGCCTTGCGCACGGTGTGGTTGCGGTCCTCGGGCGAGGGCGGGCGCTTCATCAGGAACGTCGCCATCACCCCCAGCAGGAAGACGACCGTGGTCCGCGTGCGCGCCGCGATTTCCCAGAAGCGGTCGGTCGAAAAGCTCTCGACCATGGCCACCGAGGCTCCGCGCGCCAGCATCACGAACGGCGGCCCCATGCCGCCGATGTGGAAGATCGGCGCCACGCACATGTAGCGGTCGTCCTCACCCACCATCGGCCAGGATTCGGGGCCGGCGTTGGAGAACATGTGCAGGTACGAGGACAGCACGCCCTTCGATGGACCCGTGGTGCCCGAGGTATAGATGATCGACTGGATGTCCCACGGCTGGATCGGCCGCTCGAGCGCGGACACGGCATCGCCGTCCAGATCATCGAAGCGCGTGACGTCCAGCCCGACGTCCGGCGCAGCGCCTTGCGTCGTCAGGACCAGCCGGCGCAGCGCGGCGCGGTCGATCTCGCCAAGCCGGCCCACGAGATCGGGGTGGGCGATGATCAGGTCCGCCCCGGAATTGGCGACTACGTGGGCGAGCAGATTGCCGCGATAGGCGGTGTTGAACGGCACGAACACCGCGCCAAGGTAGTTGATCGCATAGAACGCCAGCAGCGCATCCCGCCCGTTGGGCAGCCACACCGCCACGAAATCGCCCTGCCGCACGCCCAGCTTCTCCAGGCCCGCGGCCTTAGCGATAGTGCGGCGGCGCACATCGGCAAAGGTCCATTCCTCGCCGTCTTCCCAGACGACGTGGACCTTGTCCGCGCGTTCGCTTGCCCAGCGGTCGACGAGATAGCGCAGCACGCATTCGTCGCGGTTGGGGATGCGCGGATCGGTGAAATCGCGCGCGGTCTTCGGGTTGGTATCGGTCATCGGTCCTCTCCGCGCCCGGCTGGCGGGCGTCTGAGGACAGCGGTCAATCCAGGCCGATCAGCCGCAGGCAGGCCTTCATGGCCTGATCCGCCACTGCATCGCCAGACCGACTGCTGCCCGGGCGGTAGCAATAGGTAATCCAGCTGAGCAGCCCGCCGATCCAGATCGACATTGCCGGCGCATCTGGCACGGTGATGTACCCGTCGCGCACGCAATCCTCGATCATCTTGCCGATGCGCAGGTCGAATTCGTGGCGCAGGCGCAGGATGCGCTGTGCGTCCGTCCGGTCAAGGTTCATCATCTCGCGCTGGTACACAACGAGATATTCGTTGCGGTCGATGATGATCTTCGCCACTTCGCGCAGCGAGGCCTTGAGCAGGTCTATCGACGTCCGTTCCGTTTCCGCGATCCTGTCCAGGGCGGCGAGCGATTCGGTAACCCCGAGTTCGCAGATGGCGCACAGGATCGCCGCCTTGCCCTTGAAGTAGGTGTAGAGAAACGGCTTGGTCGCGCTCAGCCGGTCAGCGAGCATTTCCAGCGTTGCCGCCTCGTATCCCTTTTCGAAGAACAGCGCGGCGGCCTCTTCGAGAATACGGGCCTGCTTGAACGCGACCACACCGGTTCTGATCTCGCGCCCGGTGGGCGCGGCGGTGCTGCGTTGGCGCGGCTTGGCGGCAGTGCTGGATTTGGTCATGCGGCCTTTCTCAGAATTTCCAGGATATCGGCGGGCGAACGCACCGGCCGCGGATTGGTTCTCCCCCATATATCAAGCATGGTATATTCCGCTACCTGCTGGAATCGATCTTCGCCCACGCCCACGTCCGCCAGCGTGCGCGGCATGCCAAGGCTGCGGATGAACGCGTCCAGCGCTTCGGACGCCGTGCCATGGGTATTGCCCAGGCACTGCAGGATGCGGCCCTGCCGGCTGGCATCGTGCTCGGCGTTCCAGGCCAGCACATAGGGCGACATCACGCACGACGTGTAGCCGTGGGGAACGTCGCAGGTTCCGCCCAGAATATGGCCGATGGCGTGGCTGGCTCCCATGGGTACGCCACCGATGATCGAGATCATCGATTGCCACGCGCCGATCTGGCATTTCAGCCGCGCTTCCATGTCCTGCGGGTCCGCCTTGGCGCGGCCCAGCCCCTCGACCAGCAGGCGCAGCGCGCTATCGGCCAGCCCGTCGGCGAAGTCGTTGGAAAGATGCGAGGCAAGCGTTTCGACCGCGTGGTCGACCGCGCGCACCCCTGTCGAGAGCCACAGCCATTCCGGGGTATAGACCGTCAGGGCGGGATCGAGCACGACCATCACCGGCGCCATGTTGCGATGTTCGTAGCCCTGCTTGTGCTGGATCGCCTCGTCCGTGGCGCCGGACAGCGCGTTGAATTCGCCACCGGACAGTGTCGTTGGCACGCAGATGACGCGCACATCGGGGCCGACGGTCAGGGGATTGATGACATTGCCACCATCGTCGACATAGACGTGCAGCGGCTCGAACGCTTCGACACTGCGCACATCGTGCTTGAGCAGCAGCGCGATGATCTTGGCGCTGTCGGTGACCGAACCGCCGCCGACCGAAACGATCAGATCCGCACCGGCCGCCCGCGCGGCATCGGCGGCGCGCAATACGTCCGAACGCGGAGCGTGCGGCGCGATGCCGCTGAACGTGGCGGCATGGCGATCGCCAAGCGCGTGTTCGATTGCGGCAATCTCTTCCGTTTTCGTGCGCAGGGTCTCGGACGCCAGAATGAATACGCGACGCGCGCCCATCTTCTCGGCCTGGTCGCGGATCGCCTCGCGGGCCGGGGTGCCCATGGTGACCCGTTCGGTTTCGGTAAACGTCATCTCGCTGGCTCTGACGCTGCCCACGGCTTTCTCCTTTCTGCGCGCCTGTCCGCCCTTTGGCCGGCGCTTGCGCATAGAGTGCCACGAGAAGGCATTACCCGCTAGTATATTTTTCGACCTATGATAAGGACTGTGCAAAGATAGTGGCCTGACAAGGCGTGGGGCGCCCTTGCCATGGCGCAATTGGGGAAGAAGAACAGATGGATAATGCCGGCGCTGTGCCCTTGAAAGACAACGCCGAGGGTGCGGAGCGCAACGGCGTGTCTCATGCGGGACCGCCACAGGGGCCGCTTGCCGGAATCCGCGTGCTGGAATTTGCCGGGCTGGGGCCGACGCCGTTCAGCGCGATGTTGCTCGCCGATTTCGGGGCGGACGTGCTGCGCGTGGAGCGGATCGGCCACGTGTCGGCCGCCGGCGGGGACGAACGCCACAACTATCTCAACCGCAGCCGCCACACCATCGGGCTTGATCTCAAAAGCACACAAGGCCTGGCACTGGCGCGCGATCTGGCGTCTCGCGCGGACGTGCTGATCGAAGGCTTCCGGCCCGGCGCGATGGAACGGCTCGGGCTCGGCCCTGACGCGCTCTGCGCGCTCAACCCGCGCCTGATCTACGCACGCATGACGGGATGGGGACAGACCGGACCGCTGGCGCATACGGCCGGGCACGATATCAACTATCTGGCGCTGACTGGCGGCCTGGAACTGATCGGTCCGCCGGACCGTCCCCCGCCGCCGCCGCTCAATTTCGCGGCGAACTTCGGCGGCGGCGGCATGGTGCTTGTCGCGGGCATCCTCGCCGCGCTGGTCGAGCGGTCGACCAGCGGCAAGGGGCAGGTGATCGATGCGGCGATGATCGATGGCGCGTCGCTGCTGATGACGCAGGTTTTCGCCTGGACCCGCATGGGCATCTGGCGCGAAGGGCGCGGTGGCAATCTGCTCGATGGAAGCGCCTATTTCTACCGTTGCTACGAGACTGCCGACGGACGCCACATGGCGGTCGGCGCGCTGGAGCCGCAGTTCCACGCCTTGTTTGTGCAGGCGCTCGGGCTCGATCCGGCCGAGTTCGCCGATCACCTGAATCCCGCCCACTGGGCAGCGCGCGCCGCGCGTATCGCGGCGATTTTCCGCACGCGCACGCAA
>APMI01005907.1_pt1 | contig 23657 bp, 24 predicted proteins | sample 667938 | NCBI WGS metagenome assembly APMI01 (sample SAMN01084076, study PRJNA167559) | wastewater metagenome | biome: Wastewater | place: Denmark: Ejby Moelle, Odense | collected 2011-11-28
GTAGTAGATAACTCTATCGATGAAGCTTTGGCAGGATATTGTGATACTATTACAGTTGCTATAAAAGAAGGTAATGCTATAGAAGTTACGGATAACGGACGTGGTATTCCTGTAGATTTTCACGAAAAAGAACAAAAATCTGCCTTAGAAGTGGTAATGACCAAAATTGGTGCAGGTGGTAAATTTGATAAAGATTCTTATAAAGTTTCTGGTGGTCTTCACGGAGTTGGGGTTTCTTGTGTTAATGCGCTTTCTAACGAAATGATTACTACCGTTTATAGAGACGGTAATGTTTATCAACAAGTGTATGCAAGAGGTAAAGCTCAAACTGGTGTTGAGGAGATTGGGCACAGTGATCATAGAGGTACCAAACAGTTTTTTCAGCCAGATGATACCATTTTTACTGAATTAGTCTATAATTATGATACGTTGGCAAACCGTTTAAGAGAGCTTTCTTACCTTAATAAAGGAATTACCATTACCATTACAGACGAAAGAGAAAAATTAGAAGACGGAACTTTCAAAACCGAAACTTTTCATTCTCAAGGTGGTCTTAAAGAGTTTGTAGAATATATCGATGGTAATCGTGAATCTATTATGGAGCACGTAATCTTTATGGAAGGTGAACGTGATGATATTCCAGTAGAAGTAGCGATGCGTTATAATACTTCTTTTAACGAAAATCTTCACTCTTATGTGAATAACATCAATACTCACGAAGGAGGAACACACTTAGCAGGTTTTAGAAGAGCTCTTACAAGAACGCTTAAAAAATATGCAGACGAATTAGGACTTCCTGCAAAAGAAAAAGTAGAAGTTACAGGTGATGATTTTAGAGAAGGTCTTACAGCAGTAATTTCTGTAAAGGTGATGGAACCTCAGTTCGAAGGACAAACCAAAACAAAATTAGGTAACTCCGAAGTTTCTGGAGCTGTAGATAAAATTGTAGGCGAAATGCTTACCAATTTCTTAGAAGAGCATCCAAATGAAGCGAAAACCATTGTTCAGAAAGTAGTTTTAGCGGCGAAAGCGAGACAAGCTGCTAAAAAAGCAAGGGAAATGGTGCAACGTAAATCTCCGTTAGGTGGTTCTGGTTTGCCAGGTAAATTGGCAGATTGTTCTTCTAAAGATCCTGAAATTTCTGAAATTTTCTTAGTGGAGGGAGATTCTGCAGGTGGTACTGCTAAACAAGGTAGAGATAGACATTTCCAGGCGATTCTTCCATTAAGAGGTAAAATCTTGAATGTTGAGAAATCTATGCTTCATAAAGTGTATGATAATGAGGAAATTAGAAATATTTATACCGCACTTGGTGTTTCTGTAGGAACCGAAGAAGATAGCAAAGCATTGAATATTTCTAAACTGAGATATCACAAAGTCGTAATTATGACCGATGCTGATATTGATGGTTCTCACATTTCTACCCTTATTCTTACTTTCTTCTTTAGATATATGAAGGAGCTGATAGAGCAAGGTTATATTTATATAGCGCAACCGCCTTTATATTTATTGAAAAAAGGAAAAAAAGAAATGTACGCTTACAACGAAAAAGAGAGAGAAGCAATGGTTGCAGAAATGTCACCAGATGGTAAAGGTGTAGAAATCCAGCGTTACAAAGGTCTTGGTGAGATGAATGCAGAACAACTTTGGGAAACTACTCTAAATCCTGAACACAGAATTCTGAAACAAGTAACCATAGAAAGTTTAGCAGATGCAGATAATGTATTTTCTATGTTGATGGGAGACGAAGTTCCGCCAAGAAGAGAATTTATTGAGAGAAACGCAGTGTATGCTAATATTGATGTGTAAAATAAATCAAATTAAATCATAAAAAAAGAAGCATTGAAAAATGCTTCTTTTTTGTTTTTTTAGAACCAACCTTTTCTACCAACTTGGTAAGTATTGTAAAATTCTTCGTCTGATTTTGTAAGGTAGATAATTCCTTCTACGAAAGGAATAATTCCGGCTAATCCACAAGATACTAAGGTAATTACAATTTGAATAATACCTTCTTTTGTGTAGCCTAGTATAAACTTGTGAATTCCTAGATATCCTAATAATAGTGCTAAAACTCCAGCTAATACTTTTTTGTTTTCTTGATTTTCCATTTCTTCAAATTTTGTTTTTCCAAAAATACTGTTTTTTAGAAAAAAATAAATGATTAATTTCAGTTTTTATGAAAATTTTTGACTTTTAGTTTTTTATTAAAATCAATTTATTTGGTTAATTTTGCACCTATGCAAAAAATAGCCTTCATTATTAATCCGTTTTCTTCTAAAGGTAATTATCAACCGCTTCTAGAACAGTTGAAAAATAAAATTGAAAATCTTTTGGTTTACATATCAGATTCCATTAATGGAACTGATGATTTTATCCGAAAAAATTGGGAAAATGTAGAGGTTTTTGTGGCAATTGGTGGTGATGGTACTATTTCTACTGTTGCAAAAAGCATTATTAATAGTAACAAAATCTTAGGAATAATTCCTGCAGGTTCTGGTAATGGTTTTGCCAATGAAACTCAATTTAATATTGGTTTAGACCAACTTCTCAAGAAATTAGAAGCTCAAAATTTTAAAGAAATTGATACCTTTACCGTAAATGATAGATTTTCTATTAACGTTGCAGGAGTTGGCTTTGACGGAGCAGTGGTAGAAGCTTTCGAAAAAACATCCAGAGGTTTTAAAAATTATATCAAAACATCTATCCAAACGTATTTTAAATACCAACCTATCAAAATTACTTTCGAAGAAAAATATAAAAAGTACAATGGTAAATATTTGATGATGAATATTGCCAATACTCGTCAATTTGGGAATAATGCTTACATTGCTCCTCATGCCAGTAAAAGCGATGGTTTGCTAGAAATTGCTTTGGTCAAAAAATTTCCTTTTACACACGCTGCTACTTTTGCCTATAGAATGTTTACTAAAAAATTGGTAGAAAATCAGTATTTAAAATATATTTCTGTTTCGGAAATAGAGTTTATCGTAAGTTCTAATTTATGGCATTTAGACGGCGAATTCAATAATATTGAGTCTCCTATAAAAGTAAAAATTTTACCAAAAAGTTTAAGGATTTTAATCTAAAATTAATCTCCTAGCCCTTCTTTATACCTTTTTAAAGCTCTTTCTCTGGCAAATTTATGTTCTATGATGGGTTTTGGATAAGCCGAAGTTCCGAACTCTTTTACCCATTTTTTGATGTAAATAAAATTTGGGTCGAATTTTTTCTGTTGCTCCTCTGGATTAAAAACTCTGAAATAAGGTGCTGCATCACAACCACTTCCTGCGCTCCATTGCCAGTTTCCATTGTTGGCACTTAAATCGTAATCCATTAATTTTTCTGCAAAATAACCTTCACCCAATCTCCAATCGGTAAGCAAATGTTTGGTCAAAAAACTCGCACAGACCATTCTCACTCTATTGTGCATCAATCCAGTTTCGTTTAATTCGCGCATTCCCGCATCTACAATTGGATAGCCTGTTTTTCCTTCGCACCATTTTTGGAACATAATTTCATTGTTTTCCCATTGTATGTTATCGTATTTTTCTTTGAAAGAATGTTGTAACACTTTAGGAAAATGCCATAAGATTTGCATAAAAAATTCTCTCCAGATTAATTCTTTCAAATAAGTAGTATCATTGAGTTTGCAAGCAGTTTTTATTAGTTTTCGAGTACTAATAGTCCCGAAACGTAGATGAACACTCATTTGTGAGGTTTCTTTAGTAGGTAAATTTCTGGTTTCGTGGTATTTTTCTAGAATTTCGAGATTAATTTTTGGCGGTTCAAATTGATAATTGGTTTTTTTGAATCCAATATGTTCTAATGTGATATTTTTCGTTTTGATTTCAAATAAATTCTCTAATTTTTTTTCAGAAGGAAATAAATCCAAAGGTTTTTCTTGAAATTTTAAAAACCATTGTTTAGAATAGGGTGTATAAACAGTGTATGGTTTACCATCTGCTTTTACAATTTCGTCTTTTTGAAAGATAACTTGGTCTTTAAAACTCTTAAAATTAATGTTTTTTGAAGCTAAAAAATCTTTTATTTCTTGGTCTCTTTTTATGGCGTAAGGTTCATAATCCTCATTGCAAAAAACATTTTCAATTTCATATTGTTGACTTAGGTTTTCATAAATTTCTAATGGTTTTCCATAAAAAATCTGAATAGTTTTACCTTGTTTTTCTAAATATTCATTGAGTTTTTCTAACGCTTGAAAAATAAAATCTACACGTTTATCTTCTTTATTTTCAAGTTTTTCTAAAATATTGGTGTCAAAAATAAATATCGGCAAAACGGGGAGTTCAGATTGAAGAGCTTCATATAAACCGTGATTGTCTATCAAACGTAAATCTCTTCTGAACCAAAATAAATTGAGTCTTGTTTTCATCAAAAATGTTTAGAAATTTTATATTAAAGAATTGATTTCATCAATTTCTGCGGTTTTATATTCTTGATAAATATGAAAATGAAATTCATTGAGCTTTCTTAGAAGTTTTAGCAAATTTTCTTTTTCTTTTTCTTCTAATTTGGCAGATAAAACTCTAGAAGTTATTGTAACATCATTGATGGATTCTAAAAATGTTTTTTTTCCTAAATCGGTCAGTTTTAGTCGGGTAGTTCTTTTGTCATTTTCATCAGGGAATTCTTCTACCAAATTATTTTTTACCATTCTTTTAATGATTTCAATACCAGTTTGTTTTTCGTGGGCATTTCGTTCTACCAATTGCATTTTGGTGAGTGTTTCTTCGTCCATCAGTCGATAGAGATAGGTAAATTCTTCGTTCGCCAAGTGCGGAAAATCCTTCAAACCACGTCTTATCATTTGTTTGGTAAATCTGCCTAAAAGAATTACTTGTTTGGCGATTTCGTTTTCCAAATCAAAAACTTTTTGTTTCTCTTTTTTGAATAATTCGGTAGGATTGACGGCGTTATATGCTTTTTCGTTTAGCCAAATTCTAAATTCTTCTATCGTGGCATTAGATTTATTCTTTTCTTTTTGAAATTCGTCAATTTCAAGAATTACATTGATTAAAAAATTAGTATTCATCATTATTCAGTTTAAATTTTTAGACTCCCTATTCCTCCATCTATTCCGATTATTTGTCCTGTGATCCAACTGCTGGAATCGGAGAGTAAAAATACAACCATTTTTGCAATTTCTTCGGCATTTCCTATTTTCTGTAACGGATGTCTTTTAGCCGAAGTTTCTCTACGTTCTTCCGAAGATAGCAATTGTGCCGCTAATTTGGTATCTGTTAAAGAAGGAGCAATGGCGTTAATTCTTATTTTTTGAGCTGCAAATTCTGCAGCTAAACTTTTGGTTAAGCCCTCTATTGCAGCTTTGGAAGACGCAATAGAAGCGTGAAAAGGCATTCCTATTTTGGCTGCTACAGAACTAAAAAGTACCACACTTGCACTTTCTGATTTTTTAAGATTCGGGAGCAGTTTTTGAATTATTTTTATAGCTCCTAAAACATTGATTTCAAAATCGTTTTTAAAATCCTCTTCCGTTAATCTATTAAAAGGCTTTAGGTTGATGCTTCCAGGAGCATAAACTAAGCCGTCAAGAACATCTGGAAAAGGAATGTCGTCAAGATTATCTTGCAGAATATTTTTTTCAAAAAATTGAATATTGAGCGGTTCTGATTCTGAAGTTTTGCTCCTTGAAATTCCCAAAACGTGATGCGAATGTTGAAGCTCTTTTGTAGTTGCCAATCCAATGCCGCTTCCGCAACCAATAATAACGATGTTCTTCATTTTATTATTTGTTTTTATTTTTTTACAGATCTCATAGATTATACAGATTTTGAATCTCAAAACTCGTATCTCGAACCTCAAACCTCGAATCCTGTATCTCGAATCTCGCTCATCTTTTCGAAATTTTATTGAGACTGATGGTTCTTTGTCTGCTGCATTTGAATCGGTTGATTTCCGAATTCCTCTTCATTAGATGTTTTTTGCTTACGCCAGAATTTACTCTTTTTCGCCAAAGGTTGAATGAACTTTGTTTAAGTTCGGTTCGCATTAATTTAATCACCTCACTTTCGGGTAGCCCAAACTGAAATTCTATGGCTTCGAATGGCGTTCTGTCTTCCCAAGCCATTTCTATAATTCGGTCAATTTCTTTAATTGTTAGATTGTTTTTCACTACAATTTATTCAGATTTTTAGATTTGTTTTTTCTGCATTTTTCGCTGCAATATTTTACTTCTTCCCAATTTTTTGCCCATTTTTTTCGCCAATTGAAGGATAAACCGCAAACCAGACAAATTTTCGAAGGCAAATTTTTAGGCATTTTATTTAATTTTTCAGAGATTACTAGATAGTTTTATTTCAAAAAAATCCAATATTTAAAACGTTTTTTTTTACTCTCGCAGATTGGGCTGATTTCGCAGATAAATAGTTACTGAATTTTATATCTGCAAAATCTGTTTAATCAGCAAGAGCAGAAGATTTTTCATTATGAAATTATTTTGTGACCATATAATTTTTAAATCGGTTGATTTCTATATTTTCCGCTCGTAAATCATGCATCATATTGTACAAACCAAAAAAAGTTCGGTTCAGGTAAATAAAATGACGAGAACCACGATTGGTGTTCATTGTTTTTAATTCATTGAGTTTGGCATATTTTTGCCCAATATCGGCTATTTTTTGGAAGAAATTTTCATCAGAAAAATCAAAATTTTCCGAATTAAAAGGTTGGGTAAATAATTCTAACATTTCGTGGAATAGCGCGCTGAAAAACTGTTTTTCTTCTGCAGAATCATCATTTCTTAGGATTTCTAGCTCGTAGAGTTTTTGGCTGAAAAAATCTGGATTTTGAAGATTTTCTTTTTTTGCTAATTCGAAGTATGGTTCGTAAAAATCCATCGGAATTTCTTTGATGCATCCAAAATCAATCACCATTAAATCCTTTTCTTCTGAAACTAAAAAATTTCCCGGATGTGGATCTGCGTGAACTTGTTTCAGAATGTGCATTTGGTACATATAAAAATCCCAAAGTGTTTGCCCAATTTGGTTGAGATGAGATTGAGAATGTTTTTCTTTTATAAATTCTGAAAAATGTTTTCCTTGCATCCAATCCATTGTGATGATTTTCTCGCAGGAAAATTCTGGGTAGTAATTCGGAAATTTCAGGTTCGGAATATGCTCACAGTTTTTAGCGATGTTTTGGCTTCTTTCCAATTCTAAAATATAATTGGTTTCTTCGTACAATTTATCTTCCACTTCTTTGAAATACGCTTCTGAACCTTCTTTGCGGATGTTGAACATTTTCATGGCAATCGGTTTTACCAATTTCAAATCGCTAGAAATACTTTCTTGTACACCTGGATATTGTATTTTTACAGCAAATTCTTTTCCGTCGATTTTCGCTTTGTGAACCTGACCAATACTTGCTGCATTCACCGATTCTGGCGAAAATTCATCAAAAATATCTTCGGGATTTTTTCCGAAATATTTTCGAAACGTTTTCCGTACCAAAGCACCCGAAAGTGGCGGAACCGAAAACTGCGAAAGTGAGAATTTTTCGACGTATTGAGCCGGCATAATGTTTTTTTCCATACTCAACATTTGGGCAACTTTCAGGGCAGAACCTTTCAGTTCCTTCAAGCTGTCGTAGATGTCAGAAGCATTGTCTTCATGAAGAATTTTTTTGGCTTCGTCTTCGTCTTTGGTGATTTTGTTTCCGTAATATTTTAGGTAATTTACGCCCACTTTAGCACCGGCTTTCAATAAATTGGAAGCTCTTTCTATTTTACCAGTTGGGATTTTATCAAGCGTTTTCATTAGACATTAAATTTTTCTTTCCAAAGGAATTTTCCTAAATCCATTACTTTTTTTAATGGCTCATTATTAATGAATTCAAAACCAGTATCAATGGTTTTTTCGATGTACAAATCGGTTTTTTCGAAAGAAGGAGATTGATCTTTTTTCCAAAATTCTATAATAGATATGAAATGTAACCAAAGTGCTTCTTCTCTTGTTTTTTCATTGAAATTTTTGATAGATTGCTTTGCTTTTTCCAGAATTTCTACATTTTCAAAGGTTAATTGTTTTGTAAATTCTAAGAAACTTTTTCTAAGTTCTTGCAGAATTATCCATTCTTTTCTTTTGGTTTCACCTAATATCATCATAATTAAAGAACGATTCATGGTAAGATTTTCAAAAAAAACGAAGTGTAAATTCAAGAGTTTTTCTTTCGAAGTCATCTCGTTCCAATTTTCTGTTTGTTCACATAATTCTAGAGATTTGGTGAAGAAATGGTTGAGTATTTCTTTTTCAATTTGATCAAAACCAGAGAAGTACTGATAGAAATTTTCTTCTTCAAAATTATTTTCCTTAGCAAACAGATAAATATTTTTTGGTTTTTCTCCATTGCTTAATATATAATCACCGTAGAGTGATAACAGTTTTTCTTTGTTAATGTTCTCGTTTTTCATCATAGAAATTATTTATGACAAAAATAGTAAAATAATTTACTTTATAATAAAATAAAGTATAAATTTGTACTATCGTAACGATTTAAAATTTTATATAATGTTGAAACTACAAGCAGAAACCACATTGCCTACAGATTTTGGAAATTTCAAACTCTTGGCATTTTCTGAAAAGGAAGAAGATTGGATGCCACATTTGGCGCTAATCGCAGAGGGTACAGAGTTAGATACGGTAACTAATATCCGTATTCATTCTGAGTGCATCACAGGTGAGATTTTTCACTCTAGAAAATGTGAATGCGGACAGCAATTAGATGCTGCGATGAAATATATTAGTGAAAATGGTGGAATTATTTTGTATCTTCGTCAGGAAGGGAGAAATATTGGTATCATCAATAAGATAAAAGCATACCAATTACAAGAAAAAGGTTTTGATACCGTAGAAGCTAATTTGAAGTTGGGTTTACCAGCGGATGATAGAGACTTCAGTCCAGCTGTAGAGATTTTAGATATTTTAGGCGTAGATAAGATTAATCTTTTGACTAATAATCCAGAGAAAATGAGTTCTATTGAGAATAGTCATATTTATCTGAATAGAAGAATTCCTTTGAATATTAAGGCTAACGAAACCAATTATTCTTATTTAGCGACCAAAAAATCTTATTTCGGACATCTTTTTGAGACATCATTTACGTAATTTTTAAAAATAAGTAAAAAGTGAAAAATGTAATTATCATTGGTTCTGGTTTTTCTTCATTGGCATCTGCTTGTTATATGGCAAAAGCTGGTTTTTCTGTAACTGTTTTAGAAAAGAATGAACAAGTTGGCGGAAGAGCTTCTATGCTAGAAATGCAAGGATTTAAATTTGATATGGGACCAAGTTGGTATTGGATGCCTGATATTTTTGAAAGATTTTTTTCAGATTTTGGCAAGAGCGTTTCAGATTATTACCAATTAGAAAAATTGTCTCCAGGTTATAGAGTATATTTTGGCAAAGATGATTACATAGACATCGCAGATGATCCCGAAAAAATTATAGAAACTTTTGAAAGAATAGAATCAGGAAGCGGTAAACATCTTAGAAAGTTTATGGAAGAATCTCGTAAAAATTATGAGATAGCTATGCAAGATTTGGTATATAACCCAGGGAAATCATTAATAGAATTAATGAGTTTAGAAACCGCCAAAAGACTGAATCTTTTTGTGCAAAACATTTCTCAAACGGTTAGAAAAAATATTAAGAATCCGAAATTACAAAGTATTTTAGAATTTCCGGTTTTGTTTTTGGGTGCTAAACCTAATAATACACCAGCATTTTATAACTTCATGAACCATGCAGATTTTGGGTTGGGAACTTGGTATCCTAAAGGAGGTTTTAATGCAGTTGCGCTAGGAATGGCAAGACTAGCCGAAGAATTAGGCGTCAAATTTTTAATAAATGAAGAAGTTATAAAAATAGAGAATGATGGTGATTTAGTAAGCACTGTAATTACAAAAAATGGAATTTACACATCAGATTTGGTGATTTCGGGGGCAGATTATGCGCACACAGAGAAGCTTCTCAATCCTAATCTTAAAAATTATTCTGATGAATATTGGCAAAAGAAAGTTTTTGCACCTTCTTCTTTTTTATATTATGTGGCATTTGATAGAAAAGTAGAAAAATTATTGCACCATAATTTGTTTTTTGATACAGATTTTGAGCAACATGCCGTAGAAATTTATGACGAACCTCAATTGCCTAAAAATCCTTTGTTTTATGCTAATTTTTCTTCCATTACAGATCCAGATTTAGCGCCACAAGGAAAAGAAGTAGGTTTTTTCCTTATTCCTGTAGCAGTAGATTTAGAAGACAATCAAGATGTACACGATAGATATTTTGAATTAATAATGGATAGAATACAAAAAAATACCGATGTAGATTTGCGCAAAAACGTATTATTTAAAAAATCTTTCGGAGTAAGAGACTTTAAAGAAAGATATCATTCTTGTAGAGGGAATGCTTACGGTCTAGCCAATACGCTATTACAAACATCGATTCTAAGACCACAAATTGATAATAAAAAGATAAAAAATTTATTTTACACAGGGCAATTAACCATTCCCGGACCAGGAGTTCCACCAGCATTGATTTCTGGCAAAGTGGTAACCGATTATATTTTAAAAAATCAACATAGAATTTTGAAATAAAATTGAAGAATCTTATAAAATAAAAAAAGATAATACTCCTAACTTTATAAGCTACACCAAAAAAAATATGATACAGAATTTACATAACCAAGTAAGCTACGATTGCAGTAAGCTGGTTACCAAGTCTTACAGCTCGTCTTTTTCTAGAGCAATTTTGCTATTTCCTTTAGAAATTAGAGAAGCAATTTATAACATTTACGGTTTTGTGCGTTTTGCAGACGAGATTGTAGATACCTTTCATGATTATCCTAAAAAGGATTTACTAGACGATTTTATGCGTCAATATTTTGATGCCAAAGAAAAAGGAATTTCTCTAAATCCTATTTTGCATTCTTTTGTGCAAACCGTCAAAAAATATGACATAGACCAAGAGTTGGTAGATGCTTTTATTTCTTCTATGTACAAGGATTTAGGAGAGATTAAATACGAAAATAAGGAAGATTATGATGCCTACATTTATGGCAGTGCTGAAGTAGTAGGATTAATGTGTCTAAAGGTTTTTGTAGATGGTAGCCAAGAAGAATATCAAAAGCTAGAACCTTATGCCAAAAGATTAGGAGCCGCATTTCAAAAAATTAATTTTTTGAGAGACATTAGAGCAGATTTCTATGTTTTAAATAGAACTTATTTCCCGAAGGTTAATTTTTTACACTTCAGCGAAGAAGATAAGAAAGCGATTGAAGAAGATATAGCAGAGGATTTCAGAGAAGCTTTGATTGGCATTAAAATGTTACCAATGAAAAGCAGACTAGCAGTGTATATGGCGTATAAATACTACACTAATCTGTTTAAGAAAATCAAAAAATGTAGAGCAGAAGTTTTGATGACGAAAAGGATTAGAGTTTCTAATGCCAGAAAAGTTTATCTTCTGATGGAGATGATTTTAAGTAAAAATCTTAACTTGGTGAGATAAATTTGAACCCAATGAAAAAGTTTTTTTTAATTGTTTTTTTAATGACATCTGTATTTGGTTTTTCTCAAAATTTGTCTGAGTTTAGAGCGTTGATGCAAAAAGGCGAAAGTTCTGAAACCGTGGCGAACTCTCTTTTAGAGAAATCTAAAGCAGAGTATGATAAAACCAAACTTCCTATTTATGAAGCATTGGCAGCAGTTGGTCACTTTTTTATGGCAAAACATGGAGGTAATCCTATATCCAAATACAGCCATTTCAACAAAGGGAAAAAACTGTTGTCTGAGGCGATAAAAAAAGAACCAAAAAATCTGGAAATTAGATTTATGCGCTACATTTGTCAAGAAAAAACGCCTGGTTTTTTAGGCTATAAAGACAATTTAGAGGAAGATAAAAAGTTTATCCTCAGTGAGTACAAAAACACGAAAGATGAGAATCTTAAAACTTATATTAAAAACTATTTTAAACTTTAGAAAATGGAAATTTTACAATATATAGGCATTACTTTGGTGGTTTTTGTTACAATGGAAGGCATTACTTGGCTTACTCACAAATACATTATGCATGGTTTGGGATGGTACTTTCACGAAGATCATCATCAGCCAGGCTATCCTCATGTTTTTGAAAAAAATGATTTTTTTTTCGTGATTTTTGCTATTCCTAGTATTTTATTATTCTACTTCGGAGCAATACCAAAAATCAATTGGATGTTTTTTGTGGGACTAGGAATTTTATTTTACGGAATGGCATATTTTCTGGTACACGATGTTTTGATACATAGAAGATTCAAATGGTTTGATAAAACCAATAATTGGTATTTACGTGGATTAAGAAAAGCACACAAAATGCACCACAAACACTTAGGTAAAGAAGACGGCGAATGTTTTGGGATGTTGTTTGTTCCGCTTAGATATTTCAAAGAACAATTGAAAATTGAACATTAAAAATTATTTTTTTGTACCCATTTTTTTATTAACTATCAACCAACAACCTATTGCAGCATTACTATTACATAGCGCTTAATATTTTCAGTTTTTTGATTCCATTTCTTTTTAGTTTTGAGAAAAAATGGATGAATTTTATTCGTTTTTGGAAGCCTTTTTTTCTAGCAATTATTATTGTAGGATTATTTTTTATCATTTGGGATATTTATTTTGCTTACGAAAATGTTTGGGGGTTTAATGATGATTATCTCATCGGAATCAGATGGTTTAAACTGCCTTTAGAAGAGTGGTTGTTTTTTCTTTTAATTCCTTATGCTAGTAATTTTATTCATTATTCTTTGGAGTATTTTTTTCCGAAATTAGAATTGTCAAAAAGTGCAACACAAGGTATTACCATTTTGTTTTTTGTGATGAGTTTAGGTGCTTTTGCTTGGAATTTAGATAAAATTTATACTGCTTCTAGTTTTGGTTTGTTTGCTTTACTAATGCTTTTTCAGATGCTTTTTCAGTGGAAATATGCCACACGATTTTATTTGAGTTTTATCGTGATTTACATTCCTTTCTTTTTCGTAAATTCTGCCCTTACAGGTAGTTATTCTGAGAAACCAGTGGTGTTTTATGATGATGCAGAAAATTTAGGAATAAGAGTAGGAACGATGCCTTTGGAAGACAGTTTTTATTGTTTTTCTATGTTATACGGTAGCGTTTTACTTTTCGAATATTTTAGAAAAAAATGCAATTATTCTAAGACGATGTCTTTACAATTAAATGATTAAAAAATGAAAATTGAGATAACCAAACAATCAGGTATTTATACTTTAACATCAGAACAGATTTTGCCTATTTCATTAGAAAAAGCGTGGGATTTTTTTAGTAAACCTACCAATTTAGACAAAATCACACCTGCAGAAATGGATTTTAGAATTACTAATAATCCACCAGATAACACCTATTTAGGTCAAATCATTACTTACAAAATAGGGGTTTTACCAATGGTTAAAAGCAATTGGATAACAGAAATTACCCATTTTGAAAGTCCATTTAAAAATGAAAACCGAAAAGGCTTTTTTGTAGATGAACAGCGTTTCGGGCCTTATGCCATGTGGCATCACGAACATCATTTCGAAGAAACGACTGATGGAAAAGTAAAGATGATTGATATTGTTAATTTTAAATTACCGTTAGGCCTTTTGGGAAATTTACTAGCAGGTAGTTTTGTAAAAAACAAAGTAAAATTTATTTTTGAAAGCAGGTACAAAATATTAGAACAAATATTTAGGTCATGAAAATATTTCTTACAGGAGCTACTGGCTACATCGGAAAAAGACTTCTCATACAATTATTAGAAGAAGGTCATCAAGTAGTTTGTTCTGTAAGAGATCAAAAAAGATTAAGTCTTAAATTATATCAAAATCATTTAGATAAAATAAAAATTGTTGAAAATGATTTTTTGAACGAAAATACTCTGGCTAATATCCCGAAAGATATAGATTTTGCTTATTATTTGGTGCATTCTATGTCTTCTAATGAAGGAGATTTTTTAGAAAAAGAAAAAATTTCTGCCCAAAATTTCAAAAAAGCATTAGAAAGTACTTCCGTGAAACAAGTGGTTTTTCTTACAGGAATTATCAATGAAGAAAAACTTTCTAAACATCTTCAATCTAGAAAAAATGTAGAACTAGCTTTAAAAAGCGAAAAATATGCTTTGACCTGCCTTAGAGCTGGGATTATTGTAGGTTCTGGTAGTGCTTCTTTCGAAATAATTAGAGATTTGGTAGAGAAATTACCAGTGATGGTGGCACCTAAATGGCTAAAAACCAAATGTCAGCCAATTGCTATACGGAATGTAATTCAGTTTTTGACTAGAGTTTTAGGCGTAGAAAAAACTTACCATCAAAATTATGATATTGCTAGTGATGATGTCTTAACTTACAAAGAAATGTTGCTGCAATATGCCGAAGTTCGAAGGCTGAAAAGATGGATTTATACCGTTCCTGTAATGACGCCCAAACTGTCTTCTTACTGGTTGTATTTTATTACTTCTACCTCTTTTTCTTTGGCGGTTAATTTGGTGGATAGTATGAAAATTGACGTGGTGGCAAAACCAAATTCTCTGGCTTCAGACTTAGGAATTCAATTGTTTTCTTACAAAGAAGCAATAAGAATGGCATTTGATAAAATCAAGCAAAATGATGTTTTGAGCAGTTGGTACGATTCTTTTACCAATCAGTTTCACAGCAGAAATGTATGGCAATATTTGGAAGTTCCAGAGAAAGGTTGTTTCACAGATTTTAGAAAAATGAAAGTGGATGATGATGAATTGGCTATGGAAAGAGTTTTCAGTATTGGAGGCAAAACAGGTTGGTATTATGCCAATTTTCTATGGAAAATTAGAGGTTTTTTAGATAAATTGATGGGTGGAGTAGGTCTAAGGCGAGGCAGAAGAAACCAAAACGAGCTAGAAGCAGGAGATTCTGTAGATTTTTGGCGAGTTTTATATGCCAATAGAGAAGAAAAAAGGCTATTACTTTTTGCAGAAATGAAAGTTCCTGGTGAAGCTTGGTTAGAGTTTTACATAAAAAATGGCGAACTTCACCAAGAAGCTACTTTTAGACCATTAGGTTTATCGGGCAGATTGTATTGGTATTCTGTATTGCCATTCCATGGATTAATTTTTAATGGAATGCTCAGAAAATTAGCTGGTAAATAATCTAAAATCAATCATCCTAACATCTAACGCCTAACATCCAGCACTATTATTCTACTGCTACAGAATCATCTCCACGTCCGTCTGCTACAGCAGTTGCGTTACCTTTTTCATCAATGATAATCATTTCGGTTCTACCAATACCGCCACGTTTTTCAAATTTATAATTTTTTTGTTCTAAAACTTTTAAAGTAGCTTGAGGAAAATTTTTCTCCACAAAAACGACTTCGGGCAACCATTGATGGTGGAATTTCGGTGCGTTAATTACAAAATTAGGACTGAGTTTAAAATCAATAGCACTTACAATACTTTGATATACTGAAGTTGGAATGGTAGTTCCGCCCGGAGTTCCTACAATAATGAACGGTTTTCCGTTTTTTAGAACAATAGTTGGGGTCATAGAACTCAACATTCTTTTGTTGGGAGCTATAGAATTAGCTTCTCCGCCTACAGCTCCATACATATTAGGAACTCCAGGTTTTACAGAGAAATCATCCATTTCGTTGTTCAGAAAATAACCGCCACCTTTTACCACTACTTTACTGCCGTAAAGTCCATTGAGAGTGGTAGTTACAGAAACAGCATTCCCGAATTTATCGATGATTGATAAATGTGTGGTTTGTTCAGATTCTTTAGGTTGATTTATAATTTTACCAACTTCTGAACTTGGAGTTGCTTTCTCGAAATTGAAATTTTTCCAACGATTTTTGAGGTATTCATCAGAAATCAGCATTTCGGTTTTGTCGGTAATAAAATCTGGGTCGCCCATATATTTTGCACGGTCTGCATAAGCACGGCGTTCTGCTTCTACCATTATTTGTAATGCTTCTGGTGAATTTTGCTCGAATTTTTCTAAATTTTCAAAAGAAGACATCTTCAGCATTTGCGCCAAAAGAGTTCCTCCACTAGACGGAAGAGGCATAGAAATTACTTCGTGGTTTTTATAATCAAAAGAAAGTGCTTTTCTTTCTTTAGTTTTATAATTTTTAAGGTCTTCTAGAGAAATAATTCCGTTTCCGCGTTTCATTTCATCTACTAAAAGTTGAGCGTTTTTACCTTCGTAGAAAGCTTTTTTGCCATTTTTTTGAATTAATTTTAAAGTATTTGCTAATTCTTTTTGAATCAAAATATCGCCTTGTTTCCAAGGTGTTTCTTTAGTAAATGAAGTTTGGTGAGAGTTGTGTTTTAAGAAATCTTCTTTGGTAACATTCAGTAGGTTCGCTTCTCTTTCGGTAAGTGCAAATCCTTTTTCTGCTAGGTCAATAGCAGGTTGTATAAGTGCAGAGATTGGTAGTTTTCCATATTTTTGATGCGTAAAATACATCCCCGAAACAGAACCTGGAATACCAACTGCTAATCTTCCGTTTTGTGATAGATCTGTATTTGCATTTCCGTTTTTATCCAAATACATATCTTTTGAAGCTTTTTTGGGTGCTGTTTCTCTATAATCAAGTGCTATTTTTTCGCCTTTATTGGTATAACCAATCAAAAAACCACCACCACCTATGTTACCAGCTTGAGGATAAACTACCGCCAATGCAAATTGTGTAGCAATAGCAGCATCGAAGGCGTTGCCTCCCATTTTTAGAATTTTAGCGCCAGCTTCACTTGCTAGAGGATGTGCAGAAACCACCATTCCTTTGTCTTTGGTGTGAATTTCTTTTACAATATTGATATTGGTGTATTGTGCAGAAATAGAGTGTGTTAAAATAATTAGGAAGAAAAAATATTTTTTCATTAACAATTTTTTTTCAAAAATAAACTAAAATATTTTGATTAATGAAAAAAATGGAAAAGTTTTACCTATTGTTTCATTTTAATATAGTGAATTTGTATAGTGAGTGATAAATATTCATTAAATAGAATTTTGATGGTATTTCAAAATTTTTAAATTTGTAGAAATCTCAAAAAGTAAAAATGGAAACTACAACAGAAAAAATTTTGGTAACTGGTGCGCTAGGGCAAATAGGTACAGAGCTAACCTCCAAACTAGTAGAAATCCACGGCAAAGAAAATGTAATTGCCTCTGGAATCGAAAAATGGAGAGAAGGTAATACAGCAGCAGGATGGTACGAAAGAATAGATGTAACCAACTATAAATTGCTAGAAGATTTCATAAAAGAACAAAAAATTACTACGGTATATCATTTGGCTTCTTTGCTTTCCGGAACTTCAGAGAAACAACCGCTTTTTGCTTGGAAACTTAATTTAGAACCATTGCTTCATCTTTGTGAATTAGCGAAAGATGGTTACCTAAAAAAGATATTTTGGCCAAGTTCTATCGCTGTTTTTGGGAAAGGAATTCCTAAAAATAAGGTAGGTCAAGAGGTAGTACTTAATCCAACTACGGTTTATGGGATTTCTAAAATGGCAGGAGAAAAATGGTGTGAATATTATTTTGATAAATATGGAGTAGATGTAAGAAGTATAAGATACCCAGGTCTTATCTCTTGGAAAGCTCCTGCTGGTGGAGGAACCACAGATTATGCAGTAGAAATTTTTTATGAAGCGGTACAAAACGGAAGGTATAAAAGTTTTATTGCAGAAAATACAGCAATGCCAATGCTCTATATGGATGATGCCATCTCTGCTACCATTAAACTAATGAATGCAGACAAAGATAAAGTGAGTGTTAGGAGTTCTTACAACCTTGGCGGAATGAGTTTTACACCAGCTGAATTAGCCGCAGAAATCAAGAAAGAAATGCCAGATTTTGAGATTTCTTATGAACCAGATTTTAGGCAAGCTATTGCAGATTCTTGGCCAGCAAGCATAGATGATAGCAAAGCAAAAGATGATTGGGGACTGAGTTATGATTTTGATATAACAACCATGACTAGGGAAATGCTGAACAATTTAAAAATTAAGTTGAAAAAATAATTCTATTTCAGAAATTATTTATATCTTAGAAATCCAATTTTAATAGATTTTTATATTAAGTTTTAAAATCTATTAATCATATTAATTCTACAATTTTTAAACTTTGCCGTTTTTTCGGCAAAGTTTTTTATTTTTACAAAATGGTATTGCTAAGTTTTAATGTAATTGCTCCAGAAATTCCTTTGAAGGAAAAGCATTTGGTTTCAGAAGAAGAATTGAAGAAAATTACTTTTAATGGAACTAAAAAAATAATAGATGTACTAGAGAAGCATTTTATTTTTTGTACTTTTTTTGTGGAAGTTTCTTTGGTAGAAAAAATGCCAGAATTGCTACAACTTATAGTAAAAAAAGGGCATGAACTAGGAATTCTGAATCAGCATTCTACAGAAGAAGAAATTGTAAACGCTAAGAAAATTGCAGAAGAAATTACTGGTAAATTTATAAGTGGGATAAGACAGTTTCCAGAGTTTAAGCATAAATCTGATGTAGTTAAAAGAATGAAATTTAGTTACCATTCTTCTATGTATTTTTCTAATATTTTTTGGCTAAATAAAGATTTTGATAAAAAAACAGTTTACGAAGAAAACGACTTGGTAATCGTACCAGATAGTTGGTCTCCTTATTCTAAACTTCCTTATAATGATTTTACCTTTCAGATGATTCCGCTATTTTTTTATAAAAATATGATTAATAATTCTATGAAAGGAAATGATGAGTATATTGTAATTTACCTTAATTCTTGGCAATTTGTAGAACTTAATCATAGTAAATTTGGGCTTCCGTTTTATAGAAAATACAATCTAGGAAGACAGATGGAAAATAAACTTGGGCGGTTTTTATTATTTTTGGAAGAAAGTGAATGGGCGGTAAACAGAATGAAGGATTTCTTTTTCTAGATCGACCTTTAAGAAAGTTCAAAAACGGTAATTTCAGGATTTACACCTACTCTTCCGGGAAATGCCAGCACTCCGAAACCTCTGTTTACGTATAGATATTTACCACCAGATTCATATAAATCTGCCCATTTCGGATATTTGAATTTTACAGGAGACCATTTGAAATTTTTAAGGTCTATCCCAAATTGCATTCCGTGGGTATGGCCAGAAAGCGTAAGTTGCACATTGCTAGGATGGTGTTTTACTACTTCGTCAAAATGAGTAGGGTCATGGCTCATTAATATTTTTACAGCTTCTTTTGGGATTCCGCTAACCGTTTTGTCTAAATCTCCGAATTGTGGAAATGGCGGAATGCCCCAGTTTTCAACCCCTAAAATATAGATTTTTTCTCCGTTTTTTTCTATGGAAATATGTTTGTTTCTTAATAAAGTAAATCCTGCTTCTTTTTCATATTTTTCTAGATTGGGGATGTTTTGGGCTTTTTCTTCTTTAGATTTCCATGCTCCGTAATCTCCGTAATCGTGATTTCCTAAAACAGAAAATTTACCATCTTTAGCCTTAATACTTTTGAATAGCGGGATAAAAGGCAAAAATTCATCAGCATAATTATTCACCATATCTCCTGTGAAAAGTACCAAATCTGCATTTTGTTCATTAATTAAATCAATAGCATGTTGTAATTTTTCTGGGTGAAAAAAACTGCCACTATGTACATCAGAAATTTGTACAATTTTATAACCTTTGAAACTTTCGGGTAGGTTTTTAAGTTTTAGCTTTACTTTTCTAGCAGTGTGTCTGTATTTTCCGAAGATAATTCCATCAATTACCAAAGCAGAAAGAATTCCTGCAGTAGCTAGAGCGGTGGTGCTGATAAATTTTCGACGCTCGGGAAAATGTTTTTGCTCTTGAGTAAAATATTTAAAACCAAATTCAAAAGCTCTAGAAATGTCTCCTACGAGTAGAAAAACTAAGGCAATTAACTTTGGTAACATAAATATCATCACCAAAGAAATCAACAACTGAACCTGATGGTGGTCTCTAGAAGCTCTATTAAAAGTAAGCATTTGATAGAGCGTAAAACCATAAATCAATAGAGTGATTGCCCAATATCCAAATCTTAACCAAGAATTAGAAACGAGGTTTTTAAAAGCTTGATAGACATAAAATTCTACCAAGAAAAGTATCACGAAAAGTAGTAAAAATCTGTTTTGTACAGACATTAAGATGGTGTTTTATAGACGATACAATTAATGTTCATACCAGCACCTACAGAACCCATTACAATGTAGCCTCCTTTTTTGAAAGTGTGTCCCTTCATTTCTCCTTTTGCAATTAAATCATACATCGTAGGAATGGTAGCTACAGAAGAATTACCAAGTTTTTGGATAGTCATAGGAGAAACGGCATCATCGTATTCTGATTTTCCGTAAAGTTTGAAAAGTCTAGAAACCATTGCGTGATCCATTTTGGCATTGGCTTGATGCATTAGAATTTTATCAATGTCTTCATCAGTTATTCCAGCTTCGTCCATTGTTTCTTTTACTGCTGCTGGTACATTTTTGAGTGCGTATTCGTAGATTTTTCTACCGTGCATTCTTATATATAGTTTGTCTTGGTCTTCTGCGGAAGGATTTAATGTTTTCGAACATTCTAGATAATTAAGTTCTTCTGCATTGTCACAAACTGTATTGGTTGCAATGATTCCTACGTTTTCTTCTTCGGTTCTTTGTAGAATTACTGCACCAGCACCATCAGCAAAAATTAATTTATTTCTATCAAAAGGGTCTGTAACTCTACTTAGCGTTTCGCCTCCAATAACCAAAATAGTTTTTGCTTTGCCTAATTTTAATAAATCATCTGCTAAGATTACACCTTCTATCCAGCCTGGGCAACCGAAAATCATATCATAAGTAATGCATTTTCTATTTTTAATTCCCAATTTATTTTTTACTCTGGCTGCCATATTGGGCATGAAATTAGAAGCACCATTTTTAGAAACTTCGCCGAAATTACTTGCAAAAATGATATAATCTATTTCTTCTTGTTCTATACCAGCATCATAGATTGCTTCTTTTGCCGCTTCGTAACCTAGATCAGAGTTCATTTTATCTTCATCTATATATCTTCTTTCCTCAATTTCTGTAATATCTACAAATTTTTTGATAACTTCGTCATTAGGCTTGTCTATCAGATCTCCAGCATCTGTGTAGAATGTAGAATCCATAAAGAATGAACCATCTATTACTCTTTTTGGTACAAAACTTCCTGATCCAATTATAACTGAACTTGGCATATTTCTTAATTTTTCTTTTTTGTAAATAGGGCACAAATTTATAAATTAAAATCATATCATCCGCAAATAAAATTATTATTAAATTTGCAAAAAGTCTATTCATTGAACTTATGAAAAAAAATGCGCCATTAATTGGCTTTTTATCAGCTTTTGGAGTAATGCTTTTAGCTTTTGTTATTTATTTTTTGTTTTTAGCAAAGAAAAATGAATATTTGGTAGATAATCCTACTTCTAAAACATTCTACTTCAGGATAAATAATGGTGATGAAAAAATTATTACTGCTGGGCAGTATGTAAAAGTAGATCTTAACCGTGGTAAAAAGAATGAAATTAAAGTTTTTGATGAGCAAAAAAAACTACTTTTTGATTCTGCTTTTACTGTTACACAGTATAGAGGTCTTATAAATATTACCAATAGTGATTACTATGTACACCGTCAGTTTTACGGATATGTGCCTAATAAAGATTCTCTTTTGGTTTCTAAAACATTTGACCTAGATGGTGTAAAATTACCTGGACATGTTTCTCATCATAAAAAATTATATATAGAAGATTTTTATTATAATGTAGATGAAGATTATGATAAAATCATCAAAAATATTGACAAACTAGAGTCTAGAACTAAAATTTACAGAAAAGAAGATTTCAAAAATTTTTATAAAGAAAAATATCAATAGTTATTATAAATAAACAATAATTAATCATCAATTATAAAAAATGCAAGTAACACCCTATAATACAGACCAAAGTAAAAAAACACAAGTAGAAGATATGTTTGATAACATAGCTCCGAAATATGATTTGCTTAATCACGTTTTATCTATGAAAATAGATGTTTTGTGGAGAAATAATTTGGTGAAATGGATGAGGAAAGACTATCCGAAATTGGTTTTAGATGTAGCTACAGGAACCGGAGATTTAGCAATAGCGGTACAAAAAGGATTAGAAGCAGAAGTAGTAGGGCTAGACCTGTCTCAGCAGATGTTAAACGTAGGAATAGACAAAATCAAAAAAATAAATCTCTCTGATAAGATTACAATGGTAAAAGGTGATGCAGAAAATCTTACCTTTGAGGATAATAAATTTGATGCTGTTTCCGTTGCATTTGGAGTAAGGAATTTCGAAAACCTAGAAAAAGGTTTGGCAGAACTAAGAAGAGTAGTAAAAGAAAACGGAAGTGTTTTTATACTAGAATTTTCTAAGGTAGAAGGTTTTTTAGGTCCGTTTTATATGTTTTATTTCAAAAATATTTTACCACAAATTGGTAAATTAGTTTCTAAAGACAATAGAGCCTATACCTACCTTCCAGATTCTGTAAACGCATTTCCTTTCGGTGAAAAAATGAAACAAATCTTGCTAGATACAGGATTCAAAAATGTAGAATACAAAAAGCAAAGCTTCGGGATAGCAACCATTTATAAGGCTACTAAATAACATATAATGAAGAAATTATTTTTTAAAATATTGTTCATAAGTTTCTTGCAATCATTTTTTGTAAGTGAAGCTCAGATTTCTCAATTATTCAGAAATAAAGACAGACAAGAAAGATCAGAAGGAGTTGACAATAATACTTATAGCTGGGGATTTTTCCTTAATATGAATAATTTTGATTATAAAATAGTTCTTAATCCTAAGTACGGTATTTACAATAAGCAGAATTTAGTATTGTCTAAACCTACTTATAGTTTCGGAGCAGGTTTTATTGGTAAAATGAGACTTAACGATAATTTTGATTTAAGAGTGGAACCAGGTTTACAATTTGTAGAAAGAGAGTTTACTTTTAAAACTCAAGGTAACGATCAATATGCTACTGATGCTGTTAATCCTTTTACACCTTTAGTCTTATCAAAAACAGATACTATTAGAAGAGTAAAAGCTACCTATGTAGATATACCAGTTTTGTTAGAATTTCATGGAGATAGATGGTACAATTCTAGACCTTATGCAGCAGCAGGTATAAATTATATGGTTAATTTACAATCTAATGCAAAAGCTTCAGATGATAATCAACAAGGTATTTTTAGAAGCACTACTCATAATTTTGCTTGGAGTGCAGAAATAGGTATACAGTTTTATTTTTCCAAAGTTAAATTTACTCCAGCTTTTAGAGGTACTTTTATGTTTAACAATGAATTGGTGGCAGATAATCAAGGAACTCCGCCTTATTGGGCAGCTGCAATGAGTACAATGCAAACAAGAGCATTAATGTTTGTGTTGAAATTTGAGCAATAAATTTATATAAATAAATGATTTTTAGAAGATTCCGTTGAATCTTCTTTTTTATTTAAAGAAAAACTTTAAATAAACCTTAAATTTCTGTTTATTTGAATAATTTTTTTTATATTTTTGCAATAGTTAGAACAAACACCTGAATGCTTAAAGAATTAGAAACCA
>APMI01011389.1_pt1 | contig 23637 bp, 18 predicted proteins | sample 667938 | NCBI WGS metagenome assembly APMI01 (sample SAMN01084076, study PRJNA167559) | wastewater metagenome | biome: Wastewater | place: Denmark: Ejby Moelle, Odense | collected 2011-11-28
AATAATACAGCTATGAATTATCAGCTTGATGAAATAGACAAAAAAATCCTAGATTTTTTAGTGGAAAACACAAGAATGCCTTTTACAGAAATCGCTAAACAGATGGATGTTTCTGCTGGTACTATACACGTAAGAGTAAAGAAAATGGAAGATGCAGGTATCATCTTAGGTTCTTCTCTAAATATTGATTATGGTAAGCTAGACTATCATTTTACTGCATTTATTGGTATTTTATTGACTAAGTCAAACAGAACTCAAGAGGTTCTAAAAGAATTAGCATCTATTCCTAATGTAGTAGAAGCTAGTGTAATTTCTGGTAAATACAATATCTTTTGTAAAGTGAGAGCAAAACATACAGAAGATGCTAAAAGAATTATCTATCAGATAGATGATATCCAAGATGTGATGAGAACAGAGAGTATGATTTCTATGGAAGAATACTTGAGTGATAGAAATAGATTAATTAATGCTATTTCTATTTAAAAAAAATATATTTTTGCAATTGGTAAGCTTTTGATTATTCAAAAGCTTTTTTTATTAAATTTATAAATATGGAAGATAATTTTTTTGATAAAAGTCCAGAGAAAACTACAGGTTTTTATTTCGCGATTGTTTTTCTTGTCATATTTTCTTTGTTAAGTATTGGGATAGATGTAACAGAATATCTTAATAGGCAAGATGTCAATATACCTCTTTGGTTCTTCTATGTTATTTTTTCGGTAGATATTTTGATGGTATTATCCGTTGTAAGTATTTATTTTTATAGAAAGCCAGGCGTTATAATTTATCCAATAATAGTAGTTATACATTACTTTTTGCACGAATTTTATCTTTCTACTATGTTATATTCGGATTTATTCAATCTTTTTTGCTATATTGGTCTAGGTTTATTAACAATTATTCCTAAATGGAAATTTTATAAATAATAATTTCAGATAAAAATATCCGAATAAAATACTTACCTTTGAATAGTAAAAACTATCGTTATGTTTTCAAAAGCTTGTGAATACGCCATAAAATCTGTGATATATATAGCACAAGAAGCCTTGGCAGGAAGGAAAACCAATGTGAAACAGATTTCTGAAGCCACAGATGCTCCAGAAGCTTTCGTAGCAAAGATCCTACAACCACTTTCTAAAAAAGGAATACTTATTTCTAACAAAGGTAAACAAGGAGGATTTACTGTAGATTTAGATAAAATAGAACATATCAAAATTATTGAAATTGTTTTGGCTACAGATGGTGAAGAAATTTTCACACGCTGTGCATTCGGTTTAGAGAAATGTTCTTCAGAGAAACCCTGTCCTTTTCACTTTAAATACAAGCCAATTAGAGAAGGATTAAAGAATTCTCTTACAGAGATTTCTATTTATGATATGGCATTGAAGACTGAGCAAGGTGAAGCTTTTCTTAAAATATAAATTATTTTCTTACAAAGATATTTTGTAAGGAATTTTCTTTTTATTCCAAAAAAAATCGATGAAATTACTTCCATCGATTTTTAAAATTTGTCTTTATAAAAGATATTATCTTTCTAGAATTCTTTTTACCGCTTCTATTACCGCGAACGAATCAATTTTGTATTTGTGCATTAATTCTGCTGGTGTACCACTTTCCCCGAAAGTATCTTGTACAGCCACAAATTCTTGAGGGGTTGGTCTTTTTCTTGCTAACATTCCTGCAACAGATTCTCCTAAACCACCAAGATAGTTATGCTCTTCAGCAGTTACTATTTTACCTGTTTTTTCTACAGATTTTAAAATAATTTCTTCGTCTAGAGGTTTTATGGTATGTATGTTTATGATTTCGCAAGAGATACCTTGTTTTTCTAATTCATCTGCCGCCAAAAGAGATTCCCAAACCAAATGTCCAGTTGCTACAATAGTAACATCTGTACCTTCTTGTAATAAAATACCTTTTCCTATTTCAAAAGGCATATCTTCAGGAATAAAAACAGGCACTACAGGTCTCCCGAATCTTAAATAAACCGGTCCTTCATATTCTGCAGCAGCTAGAGTAGCTTGCTTAGTTTGGTTATAATCACAAGGATTAACAACTACCATTCCTGGTAACATTTTCATTTGACCGATGTCTTCTAAAACTTGGTGTGTAGCACCATCTTCTCCTAGAGTTAAACCAGCGTGAGAAGCTGCAATTTTCACATTTTTATTAGAATAAGCAATAGACTGACGAACTTGGTCTAGAACTCTAGAGGTAGCAAAGTTGGCAAATGTACCAGCAAAAGGAATTTTACCGGCAGTAGCAAGACCAGCAGCAATTCCCATCATATTAGCTTCTGCAATCCCTGTTTGTACAAATCTTTCTGGAGCTTTTTCTATAAATTTCTCCATTTTAAGAGAACCAATTAAGTCAGCACAAAGTGCCATTACATTCGGGTTTTTATCAGCTAATTCTGCTAAACCAGCCCCGAAACCACTTCTTGTATCTTTTTTTTCTGTGTATGTAAATTTCATTTTTTAAATTTTAGAGTAGGAGAATTAATAATCAGCAATCTGAGCTGGTTGTAACTGAGCAAGAGCACTTTCTAATTGAGCATCACTAGGTGCTTTTCCGTGCCAAGCGTGTGATCCCATCATAAAATCTACGCCATTACCCATTTCTGTATGAAGCATAATAGCTACTGGTTTTCCGTTTCCTGTTTTTGATTTTGCGAATTCTAGTGCTGCAATTACTGCTTCTAAGTCATTACCATTTTTTTCTTCGATAACTTCCCAACCAAAAGCTTCTAGCTTTGCGTGTAAATCTCCTAGAGAAAGCACGTGTTCTGTGCTTCCGTCTATTTGTTGACCGTTATAATCTATGGTAGAAATTAAATTATCCACTTTTTTAGCCGCAGCAAACATCAATGCTTCCCAGATTTGTCCTTCTTGTAACTCTCCGTCACCGTGAAGTGTATAAACAAGAGATTGATCTCCGTCAATTTTTTTAGCCAAAGCAGTACCAATTCCTACAGATAAACCTTGACCAAGAGAACCAGAACTCATTCTGATGCCTTCTAAATGTTCGTGTGTAGTAGGATGTCCTTGTAATCTAGAATTTAATTTTCTAAAAGTAGAAAGTTCTTCTATTGGGAAATAACCAAATCTAGCCAAAGTACTGTAAAATACAGGAGAAATGTGACCATTTGAAAGATAGAATACATCTTCTCCTTTTCCTTCCATAGAAAAAGGGAATTTATAGTTCATTACTTTTCCGTATAGTGCAGTGAAATATTCTACACAACCAAGGCTTCCGCCAGGATGCCCAGAGTTTACAGCGTGAACCATTCTTAAAATGTCTCTTCTAATTTGCGTGGCGAGTGATTTTAACTCTTCTATTGATTTGCTCATTGATATAGATTTATTCGTGGTGCAAAAATATAATTTTTTTATGGGATAAAAGCAAATCAAGGGGTTAATTTTAGCAACCTTCGTTGATATATACACTTACTTCTGTTACTATATTGTTTTCTAATTTGAAACTCAGTTCTGTAGCTGCGTCAGAATCCGAGAGATTAAAGTAACTTACTATTTTTGATCTGTTTTCGCCTTTATCATCCCAACCTTGGGTTACAGAAAAATTGGGGTAATTTTTATAAGCATTAATCAGTTCATCTCTTGTACTTCCTACGCCCATTCCGCTTTTGGTTCTGAATTTTGTACTTTTGGTAGTAAGGCTATATATGGCGAGTTTAGAAGGTTCTTTTTCGCTAATGTATGTATTCTGAAGTTTGATATCTATATTTTCTCCGTTTACAGAAACGCTGTTGCTTTTTTCCCAATCCTCAAAAATTTGTAATTTTTTTTGAGCCAATTTTTCAGCATCATCTGCTTTCATAAAGATTTTATAAGATCCAATTCTTAGTGTTGTTAATTCAAAATTTTCTTGTGCAGAAATTACCCCAAAAAAGAGTAGGGTAAAGAGGAGTGTTAGTTTTTTCATAGTGTTTTTATTTTGCTTAAAATTAATAAAAAATTCCAATTCAAATATTAAATAGGTTCTGTGATGATGTTTTAGTAATAGTTTTATTACACATATTTGGTTTCTACAGAGCCTTTAATTTTAAAATGTGCATTCCGTAGGAATGTTATGTGTGTGAAGAAAAATAGTAATAAAACGCGTTCCTTAGGAATGCAATGTACTTAAGTTAAAGGTTCGCAGTAGGTTTTGTTGACCACTCTGTCTCTGAATTTCTTTTTATCATTAAAGTTTCTAGAAATATTCTGTACGAGTTCAGTATAATTATCAGTTCCATCTTCTCTTTTGTGGTAGAACGGTTTTATAGATTTACAATTATCGTGTTCAAAAATGGTATTAAGCATGGTTCTGTCTGAAATACCGCAAGAATGCCCAAAGATAAAAACTTGATATTCTTCTGAATCTATAAATTCTAAAAGTTTTTTGTAATTATCAGTCTGAAGATAAGCAATAGATTTAAAATTCTCTAAATATCTGTTATCATTTAAATCTTCAAATTCTTGATATTTTTTATCTACATCATCACCAAAACCAAAAATTATTGGGTTTTCAGGATTTTTTAATTCTCCGTGAATGTGGATTTCTGAAATGTTATAATCTATTTTATTTCCATTAATTCTATTAAATTCATTAATGTAATCTAATGTTGTATTTGTATAATTGAAATTTAAAAGTAAAGTTTTTTCAGGTTGAAATTTTTCGATTGTATTTTTTGAATCTCCAAGGTTATCAAAATGTTCAAAAATAAAATTGTTTGCATCAATTTGGTTTAATTTACTAATATTACGAATGAAATATTTAAGATATGGAGAGAAAGAATTAAAAGTTGCCGAATGTTCAAAGTCTATTAAAGATTTACATTTTTTAATAATTGGCTTAGAAAAAATATTTACGGCATTTGATGAAATATCTCTTATATAAAAGTCTAAAAAAATATTGTTTGAAATTTTTTCATTGAGATTATTTTTTTTCTCAATTTTTAATAAGTTATTTTCTAATAAATTTTTTATTTCTTCAAAATCAGAATTTAGTTTATCTATATTTTTAGTCTTTTTTAATTCATTATAATATTCGTTTTCAATATCTACCCAATTTTGGATGTTAATTTTATTTGAAATTTTTTCTAAAAACGTATTAAAAAATTGAAATATACATCTTTTACTTAATAATAGTTTATAAAACTTACCGAATTCACAATCTTTGTTAATTTGATGGTCATGTACTGAATTTTTAATAATCCTAAAAAATAAGTTTTTATATTCACCATTATTTTGGCTATCTTTCAGATATAGTTCATACTGGGTTTTCCAAAAATCATCAATAAAATCTTTATAACTGGTTTTTAAACCGTGTGCTAAATCAAAACCGTTTCCTACTAAAATAAGTCTATTCACAATTATTAATTTTTCTTTAAAATTAAGAAAATTGCTTTTAAAATTAAAATAAAATGCATTTTTGTTATTTCGTGTAAATCTCAATTCTTGTAAAATAAATATAGATTTTTTCCGAATGACAAACGATATGGTAAAGTTTTAGCAAAAAAAATCGATTGATTATTCAACCGATTAAAAAAAATTATGCTTAGATATTACCGATTTTTAAAAAGGGATAATTCATCTAGCCATTTTTTTAAATCTTTTCCAGATTCTAAATTACATTTTTTTCTTATTCTATATTTTCTTATTTCTATTGTTTTTAGACTTACAGATTCTATATCTGAGATCTCTTTGTTGGAAAAATTAAGAGAAATCATCGCAAGAAAAGTTTTTTCGAAAATTGACAATTGAGGATATTTTGTAGAAAGTAATTCATCAAAATTTGTATAAACTTCTATAAACCTCAAATAAAATGTAGGTGAGTTTTTTTTGCCTAGTTCTTTAATTTCTTTTAATGCTTCATTTATATTTGATTCTGAGATGTTTTTTTGTCTTTTTTGTTTTCTGATATTCATAAAAATGATAAGACCAGAAAAAGATAGAATAGTTAATAAAATTAGAAAAAAATTAATTCTTATATTTTCTTCAATATTATAGATTGACATTTTAAAAAAATTGAGAGTTATCACTTACTTTATTATAATTTTTTTGATGATGATAAAAGGTTTTACGAAATTATTATTTACTTGTACAATCAATTTTTGACGATTTTTCGGTATTGTATTTTTAAGACTGATGCCCGCTAAAAATTAGTATTAGGCAAATTAAAAATAAAAAAATCATTTATTTGCTTATTTCTTAGTATATGAATTAGATTCAAAAATATATTTTTATTATTTGTTCTAAATTTATATTACTACTAAAGTTCACTTTATGATTAAAAAAATAAGTATATATATGTAATTTAATTAGTTATATTAATAGTTGATATTGTGGGGGTCAAAAATGTATCTCGGTAATTTACCGAGATACAGAATTATAATTAAAGTTGATATTTATTTGTTTACTCTAATTCTTAAATTTGGATTTATATATACAGGCTTTATTGTTTTAGAAGTAATATTGATGGAATCTGTTATGGTACAGTTCTCTGTAATACCATCAGAATAAATTACTTCAACTTTATAATTTCCGTAACCAAAATTTCTAAGATCTAAGTTAGGGTCTGTGCTAATAATAGTATTAGGATTGCTGCTGTTTAATTTATACCATTTATAAGTGGTAAATTCATTTCCATAAAATTTGTCGGTTTTGAGTAAATAACTTAAAGGATCTGAAGTATTTATTGTATAGTTCAGCCAATCTGGTCCTAATCCATCAAAACTTCCTGGATTATATGGTGCAAAAATAATATTGGTATTATTGCCCAGATTATTACTTTGTTCTGCAAAATATAGAGTTTTACCAATGCTGTTGATGTATTTCACATTAGCAAAATTAAAACTAGTATTTGTTCCTAATACATTAATTTTGGCTTGTATTGTAGAAGTCGTATTCTGTATATTTGTTACATTACAAGAGTTTCCTCCAATTACTAAATCCATAATAGTTTGGGTTCTATTTGATTCTAGAGAATAACTTTTTCCGGCATTTAAGAATAATGAATTGATGTAAGAATCCCCATAAATATTACCATTACCTCGAAATATAACTTTGTTATATGAAACTCCAGTTTTAGATCCACCGCCTAAAGAACCTACATTGTTAAATGTAATATCATAGTAAGACTGATTGCTATAAGCAATAAGTCCGTTATTTGTTGATGTATTATTTAATGTAGTAAATATAATATGTGAAGTACCAGCATTTAATGTTACATTAGATGAATTCGTATTAAAAGAAGATTGAATGTTTGAAAGGGTGATTACAGAACTTCCTAAATTGATAGTTCTATTTTTTGTGCCATTATTGGCAAAAAAACTACTTGCTACTCCTATATTATAATTATTAGTATTAAACATACCGGCATTATGATACAAATCATTTCCTGTAGAAAAGTCATCTAACAAACTAATAGAATTTTCTTCTTCAAAATAGATTGCGCTCACGATTGTAGAATTTCCTGTCATTCCTGTAATTACACCATTGCTAGTTATGGTTTTCGTTTCACCTGTATTGCGATAGTAGATATAAGCTATATTTATTTGCCCCATTCCTGTTTGCCATACAGTAGATCCATAAATATTTAAAGTTTGTGCTCCATTTTGTGTTAATGTAGGTGCAACTGGGCTACCTGCAAAAGTAATATTATGAGCATAAGAGATATTATCAACCGTAACGGTTTTATTGGTAGAGCTAAATCCAGAACCTGCGTCAAAGAAAACATTATCAGCAGGGCCAGGAACGCAATATCCACCAATGCCACCACTGGTTTGCGACCAATGAGCTTTATCATTCCAATTTCCACTTCCGCCTACCCAGTACAGGTTTTGACCTGTATAAGGAGGAAAAGACCAGCCTGTGTTATTACCATTATCTACCGAATTATTCGCAATGAATAATCCTCCACCATTAGCATTTATGTCCTGCATTATGACACCAGATACATTGATAACTGCCCCAGAACTAGCTGAAATAATTGCTTGGCTACCTACAGTACTGGCCTTAATTGTGGACCAACCACTACATTGCGGTGTACTAGCAGAGAATAAATTATTCACAGTTTGTATTTTGCCAGACGCTAGGGTATAAGTTTTGGTAGCACTAAAGGTGAGATCATTAAAATTATTACTACCATAAATGTTTCCATCGCCTAGAAAAGCAACCTTATTGTAGTATGTAGTGCCAGAATTTGAACCTGCCAAATATCCAAATTTCTCAAAGGTAATATTATTATAAACTTGATTAGCAAATGCTTGAAAGCCCATTGTAGTTCCACTTGTAACTAAAGAAGTGAAAATAAAATGTGATGTACCAGCATTTATTGTTACTAAAGAAGAATTTGCATTGTATAATGATTGAGAGTTTAAGAATGTAATAACGGAACTCCCGAAATTAATGGTTCTTAATTTGGTTCCGTTATTGGTTAAAAATCCTTGCTTTATAATTACATTAAAGTTATTGGTATTAAATGTACCTGCATTATGGTTCAAATTATAGCCTACAGAAAAATCATCTAATAGACTAATAGAATTCTCTTCTTCAAAATAAATATTGGTGTTAATGGTGCCTGAAGAGACACCAGTAGTTACTCCGTTACTAGTGATAGTTTTACTTTCTCCTGTTTTACGGTAGTAGATGTTAGAAATATTGATAGGACTCATTCCTGTTTGCCAAACAGAAGATCCATAAATGTTAAGCGTTTGTACGCCGTTTTGTGTTAATAATGGGGGAACAGGACTGCCAGCAAAAGTAACGTTATGGGCGTATGAGATATTATCAACCGTAACAGTTTTATTTGTAGAACTAAATCCAGAGCCTGCATCAAAGAAAACATTATCACCAGGACCAGGGACGCAATATCCACCAACGCCACCACTGGTTTGCGACCAATGGGTTTTATCGTTCCAATTTCCGCTTCCTCCAACCCAATATAAATTTTGCCCAGTATAAGGAGAAAACAACCAACCTGTATTATTAGTATTATCAACCGAATTAGTTGCATTGAATAATGCGCCACCAGTTGCATTAATATCTTGAATGATAGCCCCAGAAACAGCGATGATAGCCCCAGAATTAGCCGAAATAATAGCCTGACTTTCTGTTACACTAGATTTAATAGTTGACCATCCACCACAAGGAGATGTGATGGCAGAAAGTGAATTGGTAATGAATTGTGTTTTTCCAACAGGGAGAATATAAGTTTTAGTAGCACTAAAAGTAAGATTTTTAATGCTATTATCACTATAAAGATTACCATCACCTAAAAAGATAACATTATTATAGTAAACAGTACCAGAGTGTGAACCACCTAGTGAACCTGATTTTTGAAATGTAACATCATAAAATGTCTGATTAGTATAAGGTATTATACCATAAGTATTTGCGGTATTATCTAAAGCAGCAAAGACAATATGAGAAGTACCAGCATTTAAGGTGACGTATTGTGAATTTGTATTGAATGAAGAATTAATAGATTGTAATGTAATGATAGAAGATCCTAAATTAATAATTCTAGCTTGTGTGCCTGGATTATTTGCCGAAAAATTATTTCTAATGTTTACATTGCGATTATTGGTATTAAAAGTTCCTGCAAAATGTGTCAAATCATATCCAGTAAAAAAATCGTCTAGTAAACTAATAGAATTAACTTCTCTAAAAAAAACATTATTGGTGTATAATAGATTTGATGATCCTGTGATTACACCATTACTCGTAATGGTCTTGTTTTCACTTGTACTTTGATAAACAATTGTGGAAACATTAATTTGCCCCATTCCAGATTGCCAAACCGAAGAACCATAGATGTTAAGTGTTTGTGCTCCACTTTGCGTTACCACTGGTGCTACGGCACTACCAGAGAATGTAATGTTTTTACAGTTAGCAGTAACATTAATCGTTATGGTTTTACTGCTTGATGTAAATCCAGAATTGGCATCAAAATAAACATTGTCTGTAACGCCAGGTATTACACTAGGAATTGCTGCTCCTCCTGATGTTGTTCTCCAGTGGTTGATGTCATTCCAATTTCCGCTTCCTCCAACCCAATAGTAATCAGCAGCTTGTATTTTTATAAAAGTACTAAGTGCTAAGAATACTATGAGAAAATATTTGAAATTCTTCATTTTACTTTCTTTTAAATACAATATTCATAAACGTTTTTTCAGTAATTGTTCCTGATGTAAGAATTTTATAAGAAAGTTCTCCAGATGTATTTATAACAATTGTATTGGGATCAAAAACTGTATTGTCAAAATAGAGTACAAAATAATCTAGATCAGTACTGTTTAAAACATCTAAAGAAGCACTAGCATTACTTTTGATAGAAGTACGACTTGTACCAGCAATATCACCTGTTAAGCCAAATTGCTTATTATAGATAGAAAAAAGTTTTATAGTATAAGTTTCAGTTGTAGGGTTGTAATAAATGTCATCTGTTGAATTGGTAGATACCCCTAAAGAAGAAGTAGGAAGTGCTACTGATGGTGCATAAAACCATTCTTTTGATTGAGTGCTTCCACTTCCTAATGCTGTCCATACAGAACCATTGAAAAAATAATACCCTTCATTTGTAATATTTATCGTTTTTGTAGAAGGAGTAGTCACTTTGGCTATTGCATATACAATAGTACCAATTTGTGGATTACCATAAAGAGCATCTTTAGCTTTTAGTTCATCTCCAGAAATACGAGGAATTAATAAACCGTCAATTTTTGAAAGATTATTAGGACTTGCTACTATATCTAAAGTAGCGTTTGGTGTCTCAGTATTTATACCAACTTGTGAAAAAGCAAAGCTATATAATGAAATAGCTGAAATAATTAAAAATTTGTTTTTCATTGTTTTCGTGTTATTTTTTAATTTTTTTCAAGAGAATGTTAGATTATAATTTTAAGGTAGAGTAATTATAATTTTATTGATTATGCTTTTTTTGAATTCTTTTTAAGAAACAATGCTTTAGAAAAGCTTTTTATAAGAGAAGTTGAAAATGATAAAAGTATGTAGTTTCAAAATAGAAAATAAAGATGTTTTATACTTAAATATCTTTATTAAGTTTAAGTTTAATTTTTCTAACATTGTAATTTTATTCCGCAAAAGTAACCAAGAATTAGACCAGAAGCCCTAAATAGTACCCCTACAAATCCCCTACATTTATTCTTTTTGCATACGTCAAAACTACACATTTGTTATTTTTGGCAAAAATTAGTTTCAAATCCTGTCAATAATTTAAATTTTTTAATTCAAAACAATATTTTAAAAAGCATAAAAAAATCCAACCGAAAACTCAGTTGGATTTTAAAATATTTTTTTTCAAAATCTATTTTCGGTCTTTTACCAGCCAAAGCCCAAAGAAAGTAAGTAGCCCATTTAAGATAATGAGTTCTACCCCGATTTTATAATCCGTGAAATTAGTTACGATATAATTGATAAGGTAAGTAATAATTGGTGCTAAAAGCGTAACCGCTAGAATAGTATATTTCTTAGAAATTTGATGTTTAGTGAAAATTCCAAAAGCAAATAAACCAAGCAGTGGTCCATAAGTGTAACCCGCAACTTCCATAATTAAATAAACAATAGACTTATCATTAATTGCTTTAAAAATCATAATCAAAACAAAGAAAATTACCGTAAAAATCAAATGAATTTTTATTCTAAGAGTTTTCTTTTGTTTTTCGGTTTTGGTTTGGTCTTCGTTTAGATTCAATAAATCTACGCAGTACGAACTGGTAACCGCCGTAAGAGCACCATCAGCCGAAGGAAAAAGTGCAGAAATTAATCCGATGATAAAAATTACAGAAATAAACATCGGGAAATAACCTTGCAAAGAAAGTGCAGGAAATAGATCATCTCCCATTATATTTTTGATATTTCCAGCGGCATCTTTAAACCCGAAAATATTGGTAATGCTTTCTTTACCATTTACCATATCAATTAATTGAGAATATTCTGCACCGTTTTGCATCGCAAAAAGATAAAGCAAACCTCCTAAAAATAGAAATGCCAAATTAACCACCAGCAATGTTCCCGCAAAGGTGAGCATGTTTTTTTTAGAATTTTTCAGATTGTCCACAGAAATGTTTTTTTGCATCATTTCTTGGTCTAGACCTGTCATTGCAATCGTAATAAACATTCCGCCTAGAATGGTTTTCAAGAAAAATGTTTTAGAATTAATATCGGTATTAATGAAATGTGTGTAATTTTTACTCGCCAAAATATCAAAAGCTTCTGGCGCAGATAAATTAAGATGAGACAAAATATAAACAATACAACCTACCAAACTGATAATCATAAAAGAAGTTTGTAGTGTATCTGTAATCACAATGGTTTTTACACCTCCTTCAAAAGTGTAAAGTAATACCATCAAAAGTATCACCAGAGCAGTTAACCAAAACGGAACGCCCAATCCTTCTAATAAGAAAATTTGTAAAACATTGACCACCAAATACAATCTTGCAGTAGCGCCAATCGCCCTAGAAATGATAAAAAATAAAGAACCTATTTTATGGGCTTCTACATTAAATCTTTTTCCTAAATAGGTATAAATAGAAGTGAGATTCATCTTGTAATAAAGCGGAAGCAGAATTCCTGCAACGATAAAATAGCCAATGAAAAAACCAATGACCATCATATAATACTCGAAACCGCCAAAAGGATAATTGCCAGCAGTCATTTTACCTACAGTTCCAGGAACGGAAATAAAAGTAACACCACTTAAACTGGTGCCAATCATTCCGAAAGCTACCAACCACCATTTGCTTTTTTTGTTTCCGATGAAAAAAGATTGATTATCAGAATTTCTACTGGTAAAATAGGAAATGACCAAAAGTCCTATAAAATATACAAAAACAAATATTAGCAATATTTTTGCTGGCTCCATCTGCGTTAAATTTAAGTTTCACAAATATAGTTTTTTTAGCGTTTTCTGAAACTTATTTGATGCAAAGTTTTTAAGACTTCATGTTTTCACCATCTCTGAAATGTAATCTCCTAAAAACAAAACCCGAAAGAATCGTAAGAAAACCAACTGCCAAAAAAGTATATCGAAACGCATTGTGTATATTTCCTTTGATTAACTGAGTATCGCCTTCAAAAATTTTAAGAACAATTAACCCAAATGCAATCCCAAATCCAATAGCAATTTGTTGATTAACTGAGATTAAAGAGTTTCCGCTGCTGGTTTGGTTGTCTCGTAAATCTGCAATAGAAATAGTATTCATAGCCGTAAACTGTATAGAATTGAAAAATCCTAAAATAGAAATTAACGGAATAAACCAGTAAATAGAGGTGTGAATACCAGGAATCGCCATTGCACAAATTAAAATTCCGATGGTTATTGTATTAATCATTAATGTTTTTCTGTAGCCCAATTGATTTAGGATTTTGATAACGGCAGATTTTCCGAACATCGCTGTAACCGCCATGGGTGCAATAATCCAACCAGAAATTACTGCAGATTGTCCGTATGCAATTTGTATCATTAATGGTATTAAAAGTGGAATAGAACTGATGCCTAATCTTGTGGCCAAGTTTCCCAATATTCCTACTCGGAAAGTTCTTACCAAAAATAAATCTAAAGGAAAAATAGGATTATTGTCTTTTTTGGCATGTCTGTAATAGATATAAAGAAAAACAAAACCTGCAAAAAATACCATCAAAACAGGAGTGATGTTTTTAGCATTTCCTAACCATTCTAATGATATGGATAGTAGCAAAGATGCTGAAGCAAAAATCAAAAATCCTTTAAAATCAAAATCAATAATTTTAGAACTATAGTTCGGCATATATTTTATTCCTAAAATGATGCCAAGTAATCCTATAGGAATATTGATGAGGAAAATCCAATGCCAAGAAAGATAATCTACCATATAACCACCAACCAATGGTCCTAGCACTGGTCCTATTAGGGCAGGAATAATGGCAAAATTCATTGCTTTTAGCAATTCGTTTTTGTCAAAAGTTTTAATTAATGCTAGTTTTCCGACAGGTGTCATTAAACTTCCGCCAATTCCTTGCACTACTCTTGCCACCACTAAAAATGATAAATTAGGAGAAATAGAACAAAGCAATGAGCCTAAACTGAACAAGATTAATGAAAAAATAAATACTTTTTTAGTCCCAAATTTATCTGCCAAAAAACCACTTGCAGGCATAAATAGTGCCAACGTTAATACATAACTAATGATGGCATTTTGCATATTAAGTGGAGATTCATTCAAATCTTTTGCAATAGAAGGCAGAGAAGTGTTGAGCACGGTAGAATCTAGCATCTGCATAAAAATGGCGGTTGCTAAAATGAGCGGTAAAATCTTTTTGGTATTGTTTATATCCTGTGTGATGTTTTGTTCCATAAATTCATGACAAAATTACACATTAAAACCTGCAATTTTGCAGGTTTTTGATAGTTTATACTTATGATTCTTGTAGATTTATATGAATAAAATTATTGAGTTAAAACCTTCCAAGCTTCAGCTATTTTATTATCATGTAAAAATAGTTGTGCTTCTAGATGTTTACTTTCTTCAGAATAGAAATTTCCTTCGGGTAAAACTTCAATATTGGCAAGCATTCCTAGGTCGTTTCCTGTAAAAATTTTACTGTTTTTAATTTCCGTAGGAAGTTGGTCATAGCCAATTCCTTTGTTTTGTAATGGTTTCGGAACTTCGAAAAGGGTTTCTTCTGAAGTTTTACCATACCAATTGGCACCTAATCTGGAAACTAAATTCAGTTTTTTTTGGTCTAAATTGCCATTTTCATCCAAAAATTGTTCTTGAATATGAATTTTTAAGACTTCACAAATTACCAAATTTCCTGCACCCGATTCATTTCCTAATGTATTAATTTCAAGAACTTTACATTCAAAATTTACTGGTGATTCTGCAATAAGTGGAGGTTTTACCAAATCGGCTAGTTTCATTGTTAGTCCAGATTTTACAAATTCATTCACCCCTTTTTCATATTCTGTACTAGAAAGTGATACTTGTTGCACTATATCAAAATTCACATTACCAATAACTACTTCAGGAACGTCCTTCACATTTTCTAGCGTATGTTTTATGGTATTACCTCTTACTCTTCTTGATGGTGAAAATATCAAAATTGGAGGATTGGTACTGAACATATTGAAAAAACTAAACGGCGAAACGTTTACATTTCCATCTTTATCTATGGTAGAAGCTAATGCGATAGGTCTTGGTGCTACAGAATGTTGTAAAACACTTTGCAGTTCAAAAGGAGTAATATCTTTAGGTAATATTTGTTTCATTTTTAAATTTTAGATTCAAAATTAATTAAATTGCAGGTAAAATTTTTCCTTTTACTTCTCCAAAACCTACTCTTATTCCATTTTTTTCCGAAAAACCTCTCATAATGATGGTGTCATTGTCTTCTATAAATTTGCGCTCTTCTCCGTTAGATAATTGTAAAGGTTCTGTTCCTCGCCAAGTAAGCTCTAGCATAGAACCAAAAGCTGTTTTTTCTGACCCCGAAATTGTTCCACTTGCATAGATGTCGCCAACTTCTACATTACAACCATTAATGGTATGATGTGCCAATTGCTGTGCCATATTCCAGTACATAAATTTATAATTACTCTTTGAAATTAGATTTTCTTCGCTGTTTTCTGGTTGTAAAAAAACTTCTAAATTAATGTCAAAATTTTTATTTCCTTCAAATTTAAGATAGTCTAAAACTTCTGGTTCTTGTTTTGGAGATTCTATTCTAAAAGGATCTAAAGCTTCTAAAGTAACTACCCAAGGTGAAATAGAACTTCCGAAATTTTTCCCTAAAAAAGGACCAAGTGGTACATATTCCCAACTCTGGATGTCTCTTGCACTCCAATCATTGAAAATCACCATCCCAAAAATAGCATTTTCTGCTTCGGCGGTAGAAATGCTTTCACCAAGATTGGTGTTTTTGTTAACAATAAATGCCATTTCTAGCTCAAAATCTAACTGTTTAGAAGCTTCAAAGATTGGTTTTTCTGCATCTGCAGGTTTCATTTGACCTTTCGGACGATGGATGTTTACTCCAGAAACTACAATAGAAGATGCTCTACCGTGATAACCTACTGGTAAATGCTTCCAATTGGGAAGCAACGCATTTGCAGGATCTCGAAACATTTTGCCAACATTGGTGGCGTGTTCTATGCTGCTGTAAAAATCGGTGTAATTAGCAACGTGAATAGGCATCATCATTTCTACTTCTTCCACATCGAAAAAACAACTTTCTAGCGCTTCTTCGTCTTTAGAAAGTATAGAATTTTCCAATAATAATTCTTGAATTTTTAAACGAACAACATTGGTTACAGGTTTTCCCAATTCTATAAACTCATTTAAGGTATAGCCTTCGAAAACGTTTTCGTCAAGTCCTTCAATTTCATCTAAAAATCCCAATTCATACAAGCCAGCTAAATCTATAATTTGATCTCCAATTCTGGTGGCGCAGGCAATATATTCTTTGCCAAAAACGCCAACACCAAAAGGAATGTTGTAAATAGAAAAATCAGAATTTTGATGATAATTAATAAAAGATTTCATTAAGATTGTTGTTTTAATAGTAACCCTTTCAAAGTTACGAACTTTAAAAGGGTAAATTGTATTTTTTATTAAAGAAGATTATAAATTTCCTCTTCTGGCTTGTTCTCTTTCTAATGCTTCGAATAACGCTTTGAAGTTTCCAGCTCCGAAACTCTGCGCGCCGTGTCTTTCTATAATTTCGTAGAAAAGAGTAGGGCGGTCTTCTACTGGTTTGGTGAAAATTTGCAAGAGATAGCCTTCTTCGTCACGGTCAATTAGAATGCCTAAATTTTGAAGTTTTTTAAGATCTTCACTGATGGTTCCCACTCTTTCAGGAATCATTTCGTAGTAAGCATTTGGCGGTGCTGATAGGAATTCTACCCCTCTTTTTTTAAGTTCGGTTACGGTGTGTATGATGTCTTTGGTAGCCACTGCAATGTGTTGTACTCCTTCTCCTTCATAGAAATCTAGATATTCTTCAATTTGAGATTTTTTTTGTCCTTCCGCAGGTTCATTTATAGGGAATTTAGCAAAGCCATTTCCGTTGCTCATTACTTTACTCATTAATGCAGAATATTCTGTGCTGATTTGTTTGTCATCAAAAGAGAGAATATTTACAAATCCCATCACTTCTTCGTACCATTTTACTACAGGAATCATTCTGTCCCAACCTACATTTCCTACACAATGATCTACATACAAAAGTCCAGTTTCGGATGGTTGATAATCAGACTCCCACTTTACGAAGCCAGGCATAAAAATTCCGTTGTAGTTTTTACGTTCAATAAACATATGCACTGTTTCTCCATAAGTGTAGATTCCTGACATTCTTACTTCTCCGTTATCATCTTTAAGAGTTATTGGTTCTTGGTAAGGTTTTCCGCCACGTTTAGTAGTTTCTTCAAAGGCTTTGTAGGCATCTTCTACCCAAAGTGCAAGAACTTTTACACCATCTCCGTGTTTTTTTACGTGTTCAGAAATTGGGTGATCAGATTTTAGCGCTGTAGTTAAAATGAGTCTTATTTTACCTTGTTGCAAAACATAAGAAACTCTGTCTTTTACACCAGTTTCTGGGCCTGCATAAGCTACACTTTGGAAACCAAAAGCGGTTTTGTAATAATGAGCAGATTGTTTTGCATTTCCTACGTAGAACTCTATGTAATCTGTTCCGTGAATGGGCAAGAAATTTTCTGCTTGTGAAATTTTTTCTGCAAATGTTAATGTTGCCATATCTATTTGTTTATCAATTTTTTAAAATTATTCTAGCCAACTGGTTTTGTAACTAGGGTCTTCAATTTTTAGGGCTTCTTGGGTGATTTTTAATGGTCTGAAAGGATCTACCATTACGGCGTATTCATCTGTGAATTTTTTGCCAATGCTTCTTTCCATAGCACCAGGATGAGGTCCGTGAACAATACCACCAGGATGAAGAGTAAAATCCATTAAATCAATATGATTTCTACTCATAAAATCTCCTTCTGTGTAAAATAAAACCTCGTCACTGTCTATATTGCTGTGATTATAAGGTGCAGGAATTGCCAAAGGATGATAATCATACATTCTGGCAACAAAGGAACAAACTACAAAATTATGAGCTTCGAAATTTTGATGAACAGGAGGCGGTTGATGGATTCTTCCTGTAATGGGTTCGAAATTTTTAATATTGAATTTAAAAGGATAAAAATATCCATCCCAGCCAACTACATCAAACGGATGCGTAGCATAAATAAAATCCCAAATTAGATTTTCCTTTTTCACTTTGATTAAAAAATCTCCCTTTTCGTTTTTAGGCTCAGTAAAAGTGGGCGCTATAATATCTCTTTCACAAAAAGGAGAGTGCTCTAGAAGTTGACCAAATTGGTTTCTATATCTTTTCGGAGTATAAATTGGCGAATGACTTTCAATAAAAAAGAGTGCATTTTCTGACGAAGAAAATTCAAATTGGTAAATTGTACCTCTTGGAATGATTAAATAATCACCTACGCTAAATTCCAAATTTCCGATAAAAGTTTTGAGAATCCCAGAACCTTCGTGTACAAAGAAAAGCTCATCGCATTCTGCATTTTTGTAGAAATACTCTGGTGAAGATTTTGGCTTTGCCAATCCCATTTTTAGGTCGTTGTTCAACATCAGTACTTTTCTACTCTCCAAAAAATCTTCTTCTGGCGTTACATTTTTCCCTTTAAACATTCTTGGGATAATGTTTTTATCAATGGCCATTTTTGGGGTAACATCTTTATAAATATTGGCTTCCTTAATCTGTGTAGGCCTGTGAATATGGTAAAGCAAAGAAGAAATTCCGCTAAAGCCTTCTGTACCAAAAAGTTGTTCGTAGTAGAATTGGTCTTCTTTAGATTTAAAAACCGTATGCCTTTTTTGCGGGATATTCCCAAGTTGAACATATCTCATAATGAACTTGTGATTTTGACAAATATAAAAATTTCGGGCAAACAACAAAGTTTTTATTATAAAACTTGTAACTGCTTTGTTCTAAGCATTAAACATAATATTTTATCAAGAAAAATAATCCCCAAAATGATGTTAAGCATAAAAAAATCTTCTGTTTTTTAATCAAACAGAAGATTTATTATTAGAATTTCAACACTTATTTTGTGATGAAAAATTGATTTTTTAGATAAGAGGTTCTTGTTGGCTTAAACAATGGAAACTTCCCAATCCCCAAATAATTTCGGTAGAATCTATACCCACTACTTTTCTTTCTGGGAAACATTTTTGGATAATTTCTAAAGCAATTTCGTCTTTGCTACATCTGTAAGTTGGTACAATTACATGATGGTTCGAAATGTAAAAGTTAGCGTAAGATGCTGGTAATCTTTGATCTTCCCAATACACAGGATCTGGCATTGGTAACTCAATAATATTTAAAGGAGTATCATCTAATAATTTCATTTCTTGCAATTCTCTAAGGTTGGTTTGCAAAATTTCGTAGTTTTCGTCTTCAGGATTGTCTTCTACAACAGTGAGAACGGTGTTTTCGTTTACAAAACGAACGGTGTCATCTATGTGTCCATCAGTATCATCGCCGATAATTCCGTCGCTTACCCAAAGAACTTGCTCTTGTCCGTAGAAATTTTTCAGATATTCTTCAATTTCTTCTTTTGAAAGATGTGGATTTCTATTTTTGTTTAAAAGACAAGATTTTGAGGTTAGAATTGTTCCTTTACCGTTAAATTCTACGCTTCCGCCTTCCATTACAATTCCGGGATGGAAAACGGGAATGTCAAATTCTTTCCCGATTTTTGTAGGAATTACATCGTCTAAATCAAACGGAGGATATTTGTTTCCCCAAGCGTTGTAGCTCCAATCTACAATTACTTTTTCAGGTTCATTTCCATTTTTGTTAATGAGAAATGCAGGGCCGTGATCTCTGCACCAAGCATCGTTGGTTTCGTGGAAATAGAATTCTATATTTTCGAGATTTGCACCGGCTTGCATAATACAATCTATTGCAAATTTTCTCATTTCTTCGTCTTTTACATTAATTCTTACAAACTCATCTTCCGAAAGAATTTTGATGAATTGACAATAATAAGGATAAATTTCTTCTAATTTCCCTGGCCAAGATTCTTCTTTGTGAGGCCAAGAAAGCCAAGTTGCTTCGTGTTCTTCCCATTCTGCGGGGAAAAAGTAGCCTAGTTGTTTCGGAGTTCTTTGTCCGAAGTCCGAAGTCCGAAGTCCGAAGTTTGATGTGTTCGTATGATTACCGTTTTCGTTATTCATTTTTTTATTTTATTCTAAATCCAACCAATGTAAAAATTGTCTGTTTAATATTATAGTTATTTTTTTTTAAATATTTTTTAAATCTAATAAAACCATTATTAAATATTTTTTTTGTTGGTAAAAATTTAAATTCTCTTATTTTTTCATTTTCTTTAAATCTGATCTTCCAAATAAATTCATTATTTACAAAAAAATTAGTTTTACTAATTTCAATAATTGATGAATGCTTGATTTTATAGTATTTCTTTTCTTTTTTTATTAATTCATAAAAAAAAAATTCATCAAAATAATATTCATTTTCATCAATAACGAATTTTCCAATTCCGAATAAAGATTTTTTAGAAATTTTAGTTTTTTTGTTAAAATCAATATCAACTTTGACATATTCTAAATCAGAATTATCAACCCTTTGAGCTTTTAGTATTGGTAAATAAAAATACTTAAAAATTATAAAGAAAACAAAGTACACTGTTGTGATAAATAAAAATACAAACAACTTATTTATCTCCATAATTGATATTTTAAATTTTATTTTGATAGAAATTTTTTCTAAGATGTCCTTTGTTTCAGAGCTTTTATTGGAACAGTTTTTTGGCGCAGCCGACCTGAGTGGAGCTCTTTTTTCTTTTTTGCAAAAAAAGAAAAAAAGCGGGAACGGAGGGCGGACAAGCTGCCATAAAAAAAATTAGTCATCACTTTTTTAACTACCCCGTCAAAATTTTTTATAAAAATTTTGCCACCCCTTCAAAGAAGGGGAATTTTCACCAAACATCCAACTTTAATCCTCGTCTATAAACCTTTTCGTAATCGGTTGGTAAGAATCTATTCTTCTGTCTCTTAAAAACGGCCAGTGTTTTCTGAAATAATCTGTTTGAGATAAATCTAATTCGGTAACTACCACTTCCTCTTGGTCGTGAGAAGCCAAGTACAATAATTTTCCTTGAGCATTAGCTACAAAACTCCCGCCCCAGAATTTCATAGCGCCATCTTGTTCAAAACCCACTCTGTTTACCGAAACTACAGGCACTCCATTAGCAACTGCGTGACTTCTTTGGATGGTTTGCCAAGCATTATATTGGTCAGTATTGGTTTCTTCGTCTTGATCGGTTGCCCAACCAATGGCTGTTGGATAGAACATAATTTCTGCGCCCATTAATGCAGTGATTCTGGAAGCTTCTGGATACCATTGATCCCAACAAATCAATACCCCAATTTTTGCAAATTTGGTTTGAAAAACTTTGTATCCTAAATCTCCCGGCGTGAAATAGAATTTTTCATAAAAAGCAGGGTCATCAGGAATGTGCATTTTTCTGTATTTACCCAAATAAGTTCCGTCTGCATCAATGATTGCAGTAGTATTATGATACAAACCCTCGGTTCTTTTTTCAAAAAGGGAAGCGATAATTACTACGCCTAATTCTTTGGCAATTTCGCTCAAAGCATTGGTAGAAGGTCCTGGAATGGCTTCTGCTAAATCAAAATTGTCATAATCCTCTACATCACAAAAATAAAGTGACGTAAAAAGTTCTTGCAAACAAACAATTTGAGCACCTTTTGCAGCGGCTTCTCTTACTTTTTCGATGGCTTTTTGCAGATTGGCTTCTTTATCTTTTACACAGGTCATTTGCACTGTGCCTACTTTTACTTTTGACATTTTTTGGAATTTTAAATTTCTAATTTTATACAAATTCTGTGCAAAAATATGAATTTTTTTAATGCTTAATTAATCCTTGGTTATCAGTAATTTTTTATAACAAAAAAGCCTGCCCAAAATTTAGACAGACTTTTCTTCATATCAAATATAAATTTTCTTAGTAAGAATCTTCGTGTACGCTTAGAACAGCTCTACCACTAGGATCATTCATTTTTTTGAAAGCTTCATCCCATTCTAAAGCAATTGGTGTAGAACACGCAACCGAAGGAACTGAAGGAACTGTAGCGGCAGCTGTTTCACTAGGGAAATGCTCCTCAAAAATAGTTCTGTATCTGTATTCTTCTTTGTTTTGTGGTGTATTCAATGGAAATCTGAATTTTGCATTTGCCATCATTTCATCTGTCACTTCTTTTTCTGCAATTTCTTTTAAAGTGTCAATCCAACTGTAACCAACACCATCGCTAAATTGCTCTTTTTGTCTCCACGCTATGCTTTCTGGTAACATATCTTCGAAGGCTTTTCTTAAAACCCATTTTTCGATTTTACCTTCAGCTTTATTCACCATTTTATCTTTTGGATTTACATTCATTGCAATATCCATAAATTCTTTGTCTAAGAAAGGAACTCTTCCTTCTATTCCCCAGCTCATCAATGCTTTATTAGCTCTTAAACAATCATATAGGTGAAGTTTTCCTAGTTTTCTTACTGTTTCATCGTGGAATTCTTTCGCATTTGGCGCTTTGTGGAAATACAAATATCCTCCGAAAAGCTCATCACTTCCTTCGCCAGAAAGTACCATTTTAATTCCCATAGATTTAATGACTCTAGACATTAAATACATAGGTGTAGAGGCTCTTACCGTAGTTACGTCATACGTTTCTAAGTGATAGATAACGTCTTTTACTGCATCTATTCCTTCTTGTATGGTAAAGTGAATTTCGTGGTGTACAGAACCGATGTGTTCTGCTGCCTTTTGAGCTGCTAATAAATCTGGTGAACCTTCTAGACCAACCGCAAAACTATGTAATCTAGGATACCAAGCTTCTTGTTCGTCTCCACTTTCTATACGTTTTTTTGCATATTTTGCAGCAACTGCAGAGATGATAGAAGAATCAAGACCACCAGAAAGCAAAACTCCATAAGGAACATCACTCATCAATTGTCTATGTACAGCTTCTTCTAGACCTTTTCTAATGGCAGCAATATCAGTTTCATTATCTTTTACAACGTCATAACTTTCCCAGTCTCTTTTGTACCATTGCTGTAATTCTTGCCCATCTTTGCTATACACAAAATGTCCTGGTAAAAAAGTTTCAATTTTATTACAAACACCTTCTAGTGATTTCAGTTCAGAGCCAATGTAGTAGTTGCCATATTTGTCCCAACCTTGATATAGAGGACAAATTCCCATGTGGTCTCTTGCAATTAAATAGATATCATTTTCAATATCATACAATGCAAAAGCAAAAATCCCATTCAGTTTTTCTATGAAATCTTTACCATCTCTTCTATACAATGCCAAGATTACTTCGCAGTCAGATTGTGTAAGGAATTCATAATCAGGAAATTCTTTTCTCAGTTCTCTGTGGTTATAGATTTCTCCGTTTACAGCCAGAACTACTTTTCCGTCTTTGGTATATAAAGGTTGTTTCCCAGAGGTAGGATCTACAATGGCTAATCTTTCGTGTGAAAAAACTGTTTTTTCTGACTGAAA
>APMI01014655.1_pt1 | contig 23588 bp, 26 predicted proteins | sample 667938 | NCBI WGS metagenome assembly APMI01 (sample SAMN01084076, study PRJNA167559) | wastewater metagenome | biome: Wastewater | place: Denmark: Ejby Moelle, Odense | collected 2011-11-28
GCTACGGCTGCGAGATTATCGCCGAGAAGGTCGACTTCCTGAGCCGCCCGAAGTCGGCCGAGGGTGAAAACCCCGAGCTGGTCGACCGCGACGACGAAATCCCGTTCTGAAAAGAACCGGGTCTCCCCAGCAGGGCCCGGCGGGGAAAACCGCCGGGTTCGGCCCCAATTAGTTTTTCAAGAACGACTGACGCAGCACGAAACACGTCTTCGCTATGCTGCCCGGTGGCGCAGGGTCTCGATGACAAGGGTCATGGCGCGCGAGGGCTGGCGGCGACTGGCGTAATACAAGTGATAGCCGGAAAAGGTCGGGGTCCAGTCCTGCAGCACCTGGACAAGCCGGCCTGCAGCAAGGTCTTCCGCGACGAAATCGTCAATCAGGCAGGTAAAGCCGTGGCCATCAAGGCAGGCCTGCCGGCAAAGCACCGGTGAGTTGAAGGTAATACGTCCGGGGACGCGCACATTCAGGGGTTTGCCGTCGCGCTCGAACTCCCAGGTGTAAAGATTGCCGCGAGTCTCGAGGCGCAGGTTGATACAGGCGTGGCCAAGCAGATCGCGCGGATGGGCAGGGAGGCCTGCGCGCGCAATGTAGTTGGGTGAGGCCACCACTGGCAGGCTTTTGTCGGGGCCGATGCGGACGGCGATCATATCCTGATCAATGCTTTCGCCCAGGCGCACGCCAGCGTCCAGTCCTTCGCCAATGATGTCTGTAAAGGCGGCATCGACCACCAGTTCAATCTCCAACTGGGCATAAGAGGCCAAGAGGGGCGACAATTTCGGCCACAGCACCGCCTGCGCCACCTGCGCGGAGGTCGAAATGCGGACAAGGCCGCTGGGCTGATCGCGGAAGGCCGAGAGCGCGTCAAGCTCCTCGTTGATCCTGTCGAAACTGGCGCTCAGCCCAGTGGCGAGGCGACTGCCGGCTTCGGTTGGAGCCACCCGGCGCGTCGTGCGGTTCAGCAGACGCACCCCAATCGCCTCTTCAAGGCGCTGGACCGTAGTGCTGACCGCCGATTGCGACGTGCCTAATCTTGCTGCGGCACCCGTGAAAGAGCGCGCTTCGACGACGGCCAGAAACACCCTCAGATCGGACAGATGATCGCGCATTCATTCATCTCGGATATAAAGGCTATAGTGATTATCCACATTATCGCATGGAAAGCCGTTTGCTATACCCTGTGCAACAAATTGTGGAGGATCGACCATGCAAATTCGCAGGATTGGCGCGCAGGGCTTCGAGGTCTCGGTGCTGGCCTTGGGGGCGATGGGCTATGGCAAGCTGGCAGACCGCCAAGATCTGATCAAGGTGCTGCGCGCCGCGGTCGAGCGCGGTGTGACCCTGATCGACACTGCTGAAGTCTATGGGCCTTGGATCAACGAGGAAATCGTGGGCGAGGCGCTGGCACCTTTGCGCGGGCGGGTGCAGGTGGCCACCAAGTTTGGCTGGAACATCGATCAGATCACCGGCGCACATCTGGGCGGCGTGAATTCGCGGCCCGAGCAGATTCGCCGCGCCGTCGATGGATCGTTGAAACGGCTGGGCGTCGAGACGATTGATCTGCTTTACCAGCACCGCGTCGATCCTGATGTGCCGATGGAGGACGTCGCCGGAACGGTGGCCGAGCTGATCGCCGCCGGAAAGGCGCGGCATTTCGGCCTGTCGGAGGCGGGGGCCAAAAGCATCCGGCGGGCACATGCGACCTATCCCGTCACGGCGCTGCAAAGCGAATACTCGCTATGGACCCGCGAGCCCGAGGCGGAAATTCTGCCGCTTCTCGAAAAGCTGGGAATAGGCCTGATACCCTATTCGCCCTTGGGCAAGGGCTTCCTGACCGGCAAGATTGATCCTGAGAAAACCTTCAAGGCCGGCGACATCCGCAGCCGGACGCCGCGTTTTACCGCCGAGGCGCGGGCGGTGAACCTTCAACTGATCGAGGGTCTTGCCGCAATCGGCGCCCGTCTTGGTGCGACGCCGGCGCAGCTGGCGCTTGCATGGCTGCTGGCAAAGCGGCCCTTCATCGTCCCCTTGTTCGGAACCCGCGCGTTGCACCGGCTTGAGGAAAATCTGGGCGCGGCCGATCTGGTGCTGTCTGCCGGCGACTTTGCCGAAGTCGACGGCCTGTCTGCCGCCTTCGCTGTCGAAGGCGCCCGCTATCCGGCCGAAATCTTGGCTCTTTCAGGGAGATAGACATGCCTATACCGACCTTGACGCTTAACAATGGCGTGACGATGCCCAGCCTGGGCTTCGGCGTCTTTCAAACGCCGCCCGATGCCACCGCCAACGCCGTGACCGAGGCGCTTCGACTTGGCTACCGGCACATCGACACCGCCGCTGCCTATGCCAATGAACAGGGCGTCGGTGATGCGGTCCGGGACTCGGGCCTTGGCCGTGACCAGGTCTTTGTTGAGACGAAGATCTGGATCAGCGACTACGGCTACGACGAAACGCTGCATTCCTGGACCAAGAGCGCGGGCAAGCTGGGGGTCGAGCAGATCGACCTCTTGCTGTTGCACCAGCCCCTGCCGACCGATTTCAACCGGACACGCGAAGCCTATCGTGCGCTGGAGACTCTTTTGGCAGAGGGCAAGGTGCGCGCCATCGGCGTCAGCAACTTCATGCCGCAGCATCTGGACTGGCTGATGGACAAGGCAAGCATCGTTCCGGCGGTCAACCAGATCGAGGTGCATCCCTTTTTCCAGCAGGCAGCGCTGCAACGGAAACATGCAGAACTCGGCATCCTGACGCAGGCCTGGTCGCCCATCGGCGGCATCACCTTTTACCGTGGCAGCGGCCGCAGCACGCTGCAGGATCCGGTGATCCTTGGCATCGCGCAGGCGCATAGCAAGACGGCGGCGCAGGTCATGCTGCGCTGGCACCTGCAACAGGGCCGCTCGGTCATTCCAAAGTCGGTCACGCCGGCCCGGATCGCCGAAAACCTTGCGCTGTTCGACTTTACGCTTTCGACGGATGACCTGTCGGCGATCGACGAGCTTGAAACAGGCCTGCGTGGCGGACCGGAGCCGGAGATTATTACCTTGCAGAACTTCCACCGCGACATCCCGGATGCCTGATCTTGCAAGGGGAACAAGGTTGAAGATCACGACGCTTCTGGCTGGGAGCATCTTTCTATCCGGCGCTGCCTTTGCGGCGATGACACCCTATCGCGCGATTGTCGGGGTAGAGACGCTTGGACTGTCGAACGCGATGTTCGGGCTGGTGATGGGGTTGAACGGCATTGCCGGCGCGCTGATCGCGGTCATTTTCGGCTGGTTGTCTGACCGGGTGGAGGATCGGCGCGTGTTGCTGTTGCTGGCCGCGATCCTTGGTGCGGTGGGTTTGGGACTGGTCTGGTGGCTCCGCTCGCCACTGGCCTTTGTCGCGGCCTTCTGCCTTTTGGTGCCGTTCGGCAATGCCACCTTCTCGCAAAGCTTTGCCTATGCGCGGGCGATCCTTGACCGGGACCGACCCGGGAAGGCGCAATTGACCCTGTCCTACCTGCGCACAACCTTTACGCTGGCCTGGATCGTGATGCCGCCCGTTGCAGGCTGGATTGCCGCGGGAACGACCGCCTACGGAGCCTTCGGGCTGGGCGCCGCAGCGCAGATCGGTTGCGTGCTGTTCGTGGCGCTTTTGTGGAGCCGGGCGGACGCGAAGATCGGCTTCAGCAAGAAGGGCCAGGACGGCACGGCAGCGGTTCGGCAGACCGCACGGATCGACGTGTCCTATCGCTGGGGCATCGTGGGGGTCACCCTTGGGCTGATCGCGCTGCAACTCAACATGGTGGTCTTGCCACTTGTCATCTTGCAGGATCTCGGCGGCAGCTTGGCCGATGTTGGGATCAACTCGGCCATTGCCGCCGCCATCGAGGTTCCGGCAATGATCGCATGGGGTTATGTGGCGCTGCGCCTGTGCAAGGAGGTCGCCCTTGCCATCGCCTGCGCGATCTTTGCGGTCTACTTCGGACTGGTGGCTGTGGCGACAAGCGTTGAGCAGGTGATGCTGCTGCAAGGGATTGCGGCGGTCGCAATCGCTGCAATCCTCAGCATCAATATCAGTTACCTGCAGGACGCGATCAAGGGACGGGTCGGTCTGTCGACCTCGCTTGTGGATATAAGCCGGGTGGCGGCCGTCCTCATTGCGTCCGGTATATTTGCACTGAACGTCGGGGAACACTTCGCTCCGCTTTTTGTCATTGCCGCAGCGTCAAGCGCTGTGGCTGCAAGTTTGCTTCTGTTCGCAGGCAGGCTGTCAAAGATGAATGGCGAAACGGGCCTCTGAGGCTGCACGGTCGCGGTTGCCAAAGTTAAGCCCTCAGGTCTGCCGACGGCAGGAACACGCGGGTCAACCCGCAGGCCCTCCAACGCATTGGATGACAGTTCTTCTTCGACAACCCAAATATGGCCACAAAGGTTGATGTTCGGCTGCCAACACCTGAAAACACTGTCTTCCCGTGGCGTCCCAAAGAGTGAGAACAGGGCTGGTTTCCAGGTGACGGGTTGAGGGTTGGGAGAGTGGCTCCCGGCGCCCGTCGCGGGAGTTACCCGATGGGTGTTGTGGAAGTTCTGGATCCGGTCGCACCGGTGCGGGCTGGTGGCTGGAAAGTGGACGTGAGCCAGGGTGAGCGGAATGGGCGGGTTTCGTCCGAATGGTTCAATCGGCCCGATGATGAGAGGTATCTATCGCTCGACGATCTTTGGGCTTCGGTCAAGGGCCGGTCCGAGCGCAGCCGTAGCCGTGTGGTCGCCACGGCGGATATCCGCATCGAGGCCACGCGCGACAATGCCGAACGGATGCAGCTGATCCTGCCAAAGGCGCACGAACCAGTCGCACCGACACACTGGGCGTTCGGCCAGCTTGCCAGCATCGTCGGCGCGCCGGCCTCCTACCTGCGCCAGCTGCCCGCGCCGCTGGCAGGGATCAACCTGCAATATGGCCTCGCCAATCACCGCGCCGAGCAGGTGAAGACCTTTGAGACCGAGGATGGCCTCACGGAGCTCCGTGCCGTGACCGGCCCCGATTATGGCCGCATCCATGACCATGAACTGGTCGGGGCGGTGCAGCGCATCGCGGGCAATGGCACCGGCGACACGCGCTGGAAGGTGCCGGGGGTGCTCGATTGGTCGACCGGGGTCTACAATCCCGATGTCGAGATCAGCCGCGACACGACAACGCTCTATGCCTCTGACCGTGACGTCTTCCTGTTCCTCGTTGACGATCACAATCCGATCGAGGCGGGCAGGCTGCCCGACGGCTCCCCCGACCTCTATTTCCGGGGCTTTTATTGTTGGAATTCAGAGGTAGGGGCCAAGACCCTCGGCATGGCGAGCTTCTACCTGCGGGCAGTGTGCCAGAACCGCAACCTCTGGGGCGTCGAGGATTTTCAGGAGATCACCATCCGCCATTCGAAATATGCCGCCTCTCGTTTTGCGCAGGAAGCGGCCCCTGCGCTGACGCGGTTTGCCAACTCCTCGCCGCAGGGTTTCGTGAATGGCATCAAAGCGGCGCGGCAGCAGATCGTCGCGCGCACGGATGAAGACCGCGATGACTTCCTGCGGAAGCGCGGCTTCTCCAAGGCGGAATCCGGCAAGATCATCGAAAAGGTGCTGATGGAGGAGGGCCGTCCGCCCGAGAGCATCTTCGACTTCGTGCAGGGCATCACGCGGCTCGCCAGGGACAAGACGCAGCAGGATGCCCGCCTCGATTTGGAAGGGCGCGCCAAGAAGCTCCTCGACCGGGTCGGCTGATCTCCGACGGCAGGGCAGGGGGCTTTGCCGTCCCCTGTCCGCTCGATCCAATTCCCCTCTTTCAACTCCGGTCAACGCCGCCAAGCCAGCACCAAGCTGTCGGCGTGCTGTTGGTTCACTCGACACATGAGACGCCCATGACCCCCCAAGAAGAAACCGTCATCCTTGAGGCCCGCGAAATCCTCGGCCGCTACCTCAGCCAGAACCCCGTCTTGGGCAGTTGGCAGGCAGTTCTGGACTATTGCGCCGTGGGCAACAGGCCGAGGCGGTCTGCCAGACCTATCTTTCCAACGGACGCAGACAGGGCAATTATTGGCAGGTCGGCGATGTCCGCAACACGGCGGGACGCTCAATGTTCGTGCGCCTCACCGGCCCCGCTTCGGGCAAAGGTGCCTCTGGCAAATGGCAGGATCCGTCCGAAGGAACTCACGGTGATCTCCTCGACGTCATCCGCGAAAGCCTTGGACTCAGCGACTTCGCCGATGTGCTCGAGGAGGCCCGCCGCTTCCTTAGCCTGCCACAACTGGAGCCGGTCCCGAACACCCCAATTTCCAAGATTGCACCCGCACCCTCTGGATCATCGGAAGCGGCACGGCGGCTCCTCAGCATGTCCGGTCCGCTCAAGGGTTCGTTGGCGGCAACCTATTTGCGGTCACGCGGCATCACCGATCTGCGCGACACCGGCGCCCTCAAGTTCCACCCGAACTGCTACTATCGGGGGCAGGGCGAAGATCAGACCGAGACCTGGCCCGCCATGATCGCCGCTGTCACCGACGAGGGTGGCAAGGTCACCGGGGTGCACCGCACTTGGCTTGCGCGTGATGGCAGCTCAAAGGCACCTGTCGACACGCAGCGGAAGGCGATGGGGGATTTGCTCGGCCACGCGGTCCGGTTCGGGGTGGCCAAAGAGGTCATGGCAGCGGGGGAGGGGATCGAGACCGTGCTCTCCCTCCGTCAGGCCCTGCCCGAAATGCCGATGGTTGCAGCGCTGTCGGCCGGACATCTCGCAGCCCTCCTCTTTCCGGCACATCTGCGCAGGCTCTACATCGTCCGCGACAACGATCCGGCGGGGGACGGTGCAAGGGATAGCCTGGTCGCCCGGGCCCACGAGGTCGGGATCGAGGCCATCACGCTCTCGCCCATGTTGGGGGATTTCAACGACGATCTCACCATCCGCGGTCTGGATGCACTTCGGGCGCATATCCGGGTGCAACTCGCGCCGGAGGACGTCAGTCGCTTCATGACGCAGGATCATGTGACCCTTTGAGCCGGATGATCCCAGAGGTTCGATCTCATCACTTGCATACGAGGCTGCCGTTTCATCAGCGGGACCGCGCCTCGGCCTTCTAGAGGGCGAGCGGCCCACAAGCGGTCCGGTCAGGCAATGGCGGCGCCCGACTATTTTCCGCCGGCGGGGAAGTCCCCGCCTTTGCATCGCGAGCCAAAATAGCCGGGCTTGGCCATCAAGGCCCTCGCAAGAGGCTCGGGCTGCCAGACCGGACCGCTTGTCGGCTTTTCGTCGCCATGAAGGCCGCGACGGTCGCGGTCCAGACGATGGAGCATCCGATGTACGCCCATGACGAATTCGAACCCGATCACACCTCTTCGCCGACCGACACCATGATCCAGGATCTTCAGCTCTATGGCTACCGCCCGGCAGCGGGCGAGGCCGATCCTCGGATCACGCCCGAAGACAAAGTCATCCAGACCGCCGTCGCCGACATCTTCGACGCACTGATCTCCACCATGGCCGACACCAGCCTTGATTTCGACCTTGACGAGATCCTGTGGTCGACCGTCAACACTTTCCACCGCGCCGCCGAGCGGATCGAGACCAAGCTCGACGATAACGAGCAATCGCAGAAACGCCTTCAGCGCGAACAGGACGGCTCAGAGGTGAAATCCGTCCAGCTTGAAACCCTGATTGACATTGGGCAGGGCCTGATCGACCGGCGTGAGAGTATGGAACTCTTCCGCGAAACTGCTGCTGACCTCTTCCTCAAGGCCACCGGCACGCACTGGTCACCGCGTTCGGGCTCGCGCACCAGCCATCGCCACCTGACCGCAGCGATGATCGACAGCCGCGACTTCATCGCGGCCAAGAAACGTGCAGAGACCGAGAGCCTGGTGCCCCCGGGACCGAAGGTTGCCTTCTCGGGCGGCGACACCACCGACCACCGGATGATCTGGGACCGTCTCGACCAGATCCACGCCAAGCACCCCGATATGGTGCTGTTGCATGGTGGTTCGCCGAAGGGCGCTGAGCGCATCGCTGCCACTTGGGCCTCCAACCGCAAGGTGCCGCAGGTTGCCTTCAAGCCGGACTGGACCAAACATGCCAAAGCCGCACCCTTCAAGCGTAACGACCAGATGCTGGACTGCATGCCGATCGGCGTCGTGGTCTTCCCGGGCACCGGTATCCAGGACAACCTCGCCGATAAAGCTCGCAAGTTGGGCATCCCGGTCTACCGCATGGCGACGGGCAGCGCGTAAGCGCTGCCGATCTGAAACTGACGAACCAGCGCGATTTTCATACCTTGTGTGAGTGGGGGCGATCAAACTCGCACCACAACCACTCACCAAGTCCAGCGGAATGCGTTGATCTGCGCCACTTCGTGCAGTAGCGTTCTATCAGAAGCAGCAGTGTAAGATTATCGATGAAAGTGCTACGACCGAGGCTCGGCGAGATCACGCAAGGAACAATTTTCAACTGTGCAGTGGCGGATCGCTATTCGAACGCTAAGGCGTACGGGCTCGCAATAACCGCAAGATGCGACATTGCGAACGACAAATTCCCAGTTTTGAATTATTTGCCTGTCATTTCCTTATTTGACTGGATGCACTGCGACGGACTTGAAATCCTACTCGCAAACGGAAAAAAGGCGGCTAACGGATCCTTCGAGAGCATTCTGAAGCAGGCAGATGTTGCCCCTAGTGTCCTTATTGCGATACCACGTCAGGAAGTCGTTGCAAGCTTCTTTGACGGTGAAAGCGCCAAAGCGGCCCATAAGAAACTGTCGGCTAGAGCTCACGAGTTGGCCGATTTGTTGGATCGCCTTGATTCCATTGACCTGAACAAGGTGGATGACCGTAACTGGACCCTCGGCCGCTTCAAGAAGGAAGGCGCCACGCTCGTTAAGGATCTGATGGCCAATAAGGCTCCAAGTTTTTACTATCTTCCGAGCGTCACTGACCAAAATGAAGGTGAAGGGTATGTTGTCCTGCTGAGAGAGAGTGCGTTTCTGCCACGTAACGTGGCCAAGCAGGTTGCAGACGGCGTGGATAAACCATCGGTACCGCAATTGTTGCTCGAAGCGCACCTTTCCTTCAAGCATGATGATTTTGCGATGCCAGTTGGTAGGATTCCTTCACCGCAGATTGAACACATTCTTCAAACATTTTCATACATGTTTGGCCGCATTGGATTGGACGACTACGATCCAGATTTTATTGCCAGAGTCAGTGAGAGGGATTTTGAATTTCGGGAAGGTGGCGCATCATGAAGTTTATAATCTTTGAAGAGGGTGCGATAGATGAGCTTGTGTCAAATCGTTACTTTCAAACGATTGAGTTTGACTTGGCGCGCGCACTGTATGAACTTGTTTCTGGCAGCGTGTCATCGGTTAAGCTTCCGCCTGAACTCAGACTGGTTCGACTTGATGAAGGCATTGCCTTTGCAAGCAGGAAGGCATCGAGAGAATCGCATTTCTTGGTAATTGATTTGGAGCAATCGCAACTCTCACAGGCTGTAACCGACGCTGAGATGGTTTTTGTTCTTCAAAAGACATTGAGATTTGCGAAGAAGCTTTGGCAAAATATGTCGCTAAATTACTCGGAGCGGGTCATTCCATCGAGCACAAAGGCGATCCTGTTCCCATTCCCGTACAAGCCCACACCGTATCGCGTCGTTATTGAGCAAGCGCCATGGGCTGAGAGATTGAAAAAGCGCGATGCTGCTGGAAAGTTCCTACTCTTGTATAAGTCTGGCTACGGGAAAGGTGACGCCAACACCGAACAGGCTGGCTTAACGAATTTCAAGAAGGCATTTGAGCAAGTTGACGCAGTTCTCACAGATGTTAGGGCCATGCCCGCTGCTGAGTTCGTCAATGGATCAGGCGTCGTGAAAGTATCGGCGCTAGGCAGCGAACTTAGTGTTAACGGTGTGTCAATGTTCCAGTCGTTCACTGACTGGATGAACATGCTCACAAACAAACAACGCGAATTCATCGATGCGGAGATAACGGGCGCTCACCGTATTGAGGGCGCCGCGGGCACAGGCAAGACACTTTGCCTCATGCTCAAGGCTATCGCTTTCCTTCGACGGGCTGAGGAGAGTGGTGGCTCCAAGCATGTAGTGTTTGTGACTCATAGCGAAGCGACCAAGCGAGCGATTCGAGAGTTTTTGACTGTTCTAGACCCTGATAACTATTCTAGCCGAGACCGGCTGCTTGATCGGAACACTCTAAAGGTCTGTACGCTCAGTGAGTTATGCGCTGAGCAGCTTTCACAGCGAATTAGTGAATCAGAATTCATCGACAGGGATGCGCTGGAGTCCAAGGAGACGCAGCTGCTGTACGTCAATGCTGCTTATACCGACGCAATTAAGCTGGACTATAGTTCTCATGAGCGATTTCTGTCCTTGGAGATGAGAGAGTTCTTCAAGAGAACGGACGGCTGGGAGGTCACGCAGATGCTGCAGCACGAAATTAGCGTCATGATAAAGGGGCGCGCAGCCGAAGACCTTGATAGTTACAAAAAGGCGCCGCCGCTAAAGTACGGGATACCGATTGCTGGCGATGCGGACAAGGGTTTTATCTTCTCAATATTCAGAAGATATCAAGAGCAGCTTGGGGCAGTATCGCAGTTCGACACAGATGATGTCGTTCTTACGGCGATCGGCCAGCTTGATACTCCCGTGTGGCGACGGAGGCGGTCAAAGGACGGCTATGACGCAATCTTTATCGATGAGACACATCTGTTCAACATCAACGAGTTGCACATCTTTCACTACTTTACGAAGAACGATGCTCAGTTTCCGATCGTATACTCGGTAGATCGGACTCAGGCCGTGGGAGACCATGGATGGACAAACCAAGACATTTCGGAGACTTTGTCGAAGGGCAGAGCAACTGAGGGCCACAGTCGGCTACAAACAGTGTTTAGGTCATCGCCCCAGATCGTCGAGTTGGCGTTCTCGATTGTTTCGTCCGGCGCAACTCTATTCACCAATTTCGACAATCCCCTGGAAGCGACTGCCTCTAGTTTCACGGATGAAGAAGAGCGGATGGCGGTTCACCCGACGTTTCGTTCATATCCAAACGATCAGGCAATGGTGGAAGCGGCCTTCGAGAGGGCAGAAGCCGCTCAGCGAGAGATGGGTTGTAAGAAGGGTCAAATTTTGATTGTCGGCTTTGATAGGGATGTTGTCGACAGCCTACAGGATTATGCGAAGACTAAGAATAAACCACATTTCTTGCTGAAACGGCGGGGCGATTTGGAGGCTGTGGGTGAAGCCGAGTCGGCCGGAAAGTTCGTCGTTGCACACGCTGATTTTGTCGGAGGATTGGAATTTTACGCGGTAATCGCCGTGGGAGTCGATAAAGGCAGGTTGCCGCCAGCAAAAGACCAATCAAGTGAGACCAGCAAGCACTTCCTCTCGTACTCGAGCCACAACCGGCTTTACGTTGCAGTAAGTCGGGCAAAATACCGTGTGGAACTACTTGGTGATCAATCGCGAGGACCGAGCACACTGGTCCAGTCTGCGGTGAACTTGGGCCTTCTGAATCTGGTTCCCAACTCCTAATGCCGCTGATGAGCAGCTCATTTTGAATGGACTGGGATATTCACCTTCTAGGTGGGTACAAATGCTCGCCGCAGGGAAGTTCAGCGGGTAAAATGCGTGAATACTAGCTAGATATTACATAATCTTCATTATCAGAATACTACTAATAGATTGAATTTGCTATATAGATACCACATTCTGTGCTTTACGCGTCACAAAAACACTTATCAGTCCGGGCTCAACCAGTTCTCGACCTGAAGGCCCCGTATCCGGTTGAACTCGCCTGTGTTTGCCGTGACCAGAACGGCTCCGAGGGAATAAGCGTGTGCAGCAATCAGAAGGTCGTTCGGCCCGATGGGCTTCCCGGCAGCCTCCAGCTCGGCCCGGATCCCGCCATAGTCGGCATCGGCCGGCACATCGAAGGCAAGCACCTGGACGCTGCCAAGAATGGCTTCGACGCTGGCAAGTAACTTGGGCGATCCTTTCCGGGCGCAGCCGTAGCGCAGTTCAGCGGCCGTGATGATGCTTACGCAGATGGCGTCAGATCCGACCCTCACGATGTGCCGCAGTACAGGACCTTGCGGGTTGCGGACCAAGTCGGACACGATGTTCGTGTCCAGCATGTAAAGGTGGCTCACAGGTCGACCCCGCGCAAAGGCAACAGGGTATCGTCGATGTCGGGGAACTGGTCTTCCGGCCCAAGCGGCTCAAGATCTGCCAGCACGGCAAGAAGGCTCAGGCGCCGAACTGGTTCCAGGATGAGGCGATCACCGTCCCGGTGGATCATCACGCGATCACCCGGCATTTCGAAATCTGCCGGAATGCGCACGGCCTGGCTCTTGTTGTTGCGGAAGAGCTTGGCTTCCCGGCCCGGCAAGTGATCATGGGTGTGAGGTTGCGGCATGGCGGCCTCCATTGCATATGCATGTGCATATACAATGACTTTGCGCGATTTTCAATGTCCATGTGTTCTTGCTAAGAATGCAGCCTCAAAACTCGGCTCTCTTCGGCTCCGCACCCAATGGCTCTCAATCCTGCCCGCCAAAGGCAACAAGTGCGATCTGAAGCACGTCGCGTTGGAAGTCAGCCCGAAAAACTATGGTCAGGTGATGACCGCGTCCGCCGTGCCGGACCAGCCATCCGTCGAGCGAGGCAGCAAGGCGCATGCCAGACGTCGGATTTGCTGCAATGCCGCGGATGAGATCGTCGATCTCATCAAGCCGCCGTGCGGCGGCATCGAAGTCGCCCAGCGTCACCTCGACGATATGGTCCACGATCCCGATCAGGTCGCGTTCGACCAGCGGGTGCTTGCTCTGGCGCATCAGGATTTCGGGCGGCTCTGGCGGACGGACTTGAGCCGGGTCAGGTGTTCGCGCACGTTCGAGGTGAAGGTACCAACTGCCGCCACGGGTTCCCATTGGTCAGGCGGCAAAGCGAGGCGCCGTTGCACTTCCGCTTCCAGCAATTGGCGCTCGCGCTCCCTCGCCGCCCTTGCACGGGCCATTTCACCGGAGACTGCGGCGCTGACATTGGGATATTCGCCGGCTTAGACCAGTTCCCTGGCGAAGGCGAAAGCGGCATCGGTGAAGCTCACGCTCTGCTTATGGACAGTCATCATGGGCTCCGGGCCGGTGTTCCATTGGAACACCATAGTGCAGACTCCAGATCCAGGCAATCTATGATTGGCGTCGGGAATCAGGCCGATATCGGCACCTCCCCTAGTGGAAAGGCAGCTGCTGACCCAAAGAGCCCTCCGGCAGCAACCCTGCCCAGAAACGTTGCAGCACAGCTTCTGCCTTGAGCGGCTCGGGGTGACCGTGCAGGAGGGCCAGGGCAAGAACTCGGCAAGCCTCGGAACCAATGCTCCGGTAGGCGGTCAGACCATAATGAAGGAGGAGATTATAGGCTGGCAGCCGTGCCAGCTCCTGATCGGTTGCCTCTGCGTTGCTCCTGACCAGCGCCCAGAACGCGAGCCGGCGCTCCTCGAATTCTACCCAGATATACCGGCCTTCCAGAATCTGGGCCGCCGAGCGTTCGCTCGTTTTGATATCCATCATTTACCCCGTTCTTGTTGTGCGCGTGCGTTGCACCCGTTTACGAGCAGGCGTGTCAGATGATCGTGAGGCGTTGTGCGTCTTGCGATATCGAGGCCCATTCCGTTTCTCTTGTTGGGCAGGAAAAGGCCAGAAACCGGCCAGACTTATTGGAGACCACGTTGCCTAGAGCCTTGGGCGCGTAGCCGTAGCTGCGTGCCATTCGCAAAAATCCGAGGCCGCCCAAAAAAAGGCACTGCTTACCTCCGCGCGCGCGAATGTACGCATTTGCGGCATCAAGGACCTGACGGGCGGCAAAGGGTGAGGCGCTCTCAGACACAAGCCGGGTGAGTTCCCAGGACTGGGCGTCCGTTGGCGGCTCTTCCCAACACAAATTCCTTGGCAGGTCGATAATGCCCCTAACCGCATCCCGGATCATGTAGCTGTAACTGATGGCCCCCGATCCAACACTTGCGTCGCAGCGCAACAACCTGGCACCCGCCAGCACCCGATCTCCCTCGTGGGCAATTACATAGGTTGCGTGGCCCAGAGTGTCATACTGCTCGAATTCGATGTCCTGATAGCTTTGCAAGGACCAGTCCATCTGCTCGATGAACACGCGTCGCCTCAGGACGAGAAATGCGCGCACCAAATCCCATCGCGCAGGGGCTTCCGAAATGGAAGTCACTGATATTTCTACCATATTGCCACACCTTTGGCTTGTGTAGCCGAAGGAAATACATCAAATGAGGGGTTCCACCAGTGCCTTACCTTTTATGGTAAGCTGTCATGCCGAGTCGTTGTGATGTCTATGTTAGCCCGCCTTGTTCCAGGTTTTTGCAAGATTGACGAAGCCCTCCGCGCGATTGCCCCCTCGGGATACATTCTCGCATTAAACGTCCGGTATATGGCGCCGGAGTTCTTTCATGTGACCTATCCGGCGGAGTGGGTGGAAACCTATAACAACCGGCGTTACGTGATGTTTGATCCGATTGTCCTGTGGAGCATCGTCAGCACCGGCGCCAAACGCTGGAGCGAGATATCCGTCGGAGGCATGAAGGCAACCTCGCTGCGCGTCCTCAATGAAGCCCGGGCTTATGGTCTCAATTTCGGGGTGATGATCGTTGCTCGAAACGCGGCCGCAGAGAATGAGAAGTGCCTGTTTTCCGCAGCGCGTCCCGATCGTGAATTCACGGACGACGAAATCGAAACGCTGGACGAGATATTCCACCACCTTCTGGCCGCCGTCGGCAAGCATGCCGGGCTCGCCGCCAGTGAGCGGAGCGCACTTCAGGGACTTGCCGAGGGATTGAGCCAGGAGGAGGTCGCGATCAGGGATGGGGTTAGCAAAGACACCATCAAAAAGCGGATCGAGCGCGCGAGGAAAATCTTGGGCGCGGTGAACGCAACCCAGGCAGTTGCGATCGCCCTCATGAAAGGGCTCGTTACGCTCGATCATGTCGAGGCCTATCGCTTTACCAAGAAGCAGTAGAGCTTTTTTGGCCTAAGAGATCCCCCTGCAGCCAAATGGAGATCCGACCGAGACGACTAAGGTTTCGCAAAGATGGATCAGCCCTTTGGAAACAGGATGGCCTCGACATCCATAGCCCCGTTCAGGATATGCAGGACGGTGATCCGCTCTGCCGCGATACGGCAAAAGATCAGATATCGGCCATGCACGCGGCGGCGGATGCCATGCTGTTCATAGCGCGGCAACACAGGCCAAGCTTCCGGCATATCGGCAAGATCACGACATGCGAGCGCGATCTCTTGCACAAAACTTACGGCCCGTACGGGATTGTCGCGCGCGATAAAATCGCCGATCTCCTCCAGATCCGCTTCGGCAACTGCGGCGAATTCGACGATCATTCTGCTGGGCGGCCAGCGGTGCGGTACTTGGCTTCAAGCCGCGAAAAGACCTCGGCCGCCGGTCTGGCGTGACCTGCCTCCGCCTCGGCGAGACCCCGGGCAAACGACTGGTCCAGGACTGCCAGCCGCGCCTCGCGCTCCTGGATCAGGCGGATCCCTTCACGCAGCACTTCGCTTTTCGAGTTGTAGCGGCCTGTCTCGACCAGCGAGGCGACGAAGGTTTCGAGTTGGGGTCCAAGGTCTGCGCTGATCATCGTGGCTTCCTTCAAGTCTAAGCCAACTATGGCAGTCTTGATAACTATTATTAAGAACAGGGACTTTTCGCTTTGTAGGACTCAAGCTGCCACCCTGTAACCGCGCCGCTCTTTCGCCCCTATCAGCCGGGACGCCACCGCTTCCGCTAACAGGATCGACGGATAGGACGCTGCCCGGAATTGTCCCCTTCCTCCGATCCGGCCCCACCGCCGCTCCAAGATGACTTCGCCGAATAGATCAGGCAGCACTTCGACCCGGTAGAACCGGGCCATGTTCAGATCGAGATCGACGCGGTGGAGCAGATAACAGGACATCGGAGCCTCTCGTCACAAGGATGTGCCCACCGCCCTGCCCTGTCCAATCAGAAAATTGAATCGAAACGCCACTACCGATTCATGATGCTGATACGTTGCCCTTCTCGTCGATGATGTCTTCAATCCACATCACTCCAAAGATGGACTTGGGGTTGATATGCCATGCCATCGTCAGAAGGCCGTCTTGCCCACGGAAACGTTCGCCAATCAGGACTGGCCCATCTGCGTCCTTAACCCATATCCGTGCGTCCAGGGCGCCAGAGGTTTCATCGCGCATGCTTGCTCCTCCGGTAGAAAACAAGCGCTGATACCGTGGACAGTACGTCTATCGAAACATATCTATTGATGCCAATAATGCCTCCATGATGCCATCGAAATTCGCCCGAAAGGTTTCCCTGTCTATGCATGTTCGGTCTCTCGCTCTCTGCGCTTTCACGTTGATTTCTGTTTCTGCCCCGGCCCTGGCACTCGACAGCTGGGCCACCACAACAGAACGCGGTCTGCCGGTTCTGAGCCTGACACAGGGTGAAGGGTCCGTTCGGATCATCTGCGATCCTGATCGTGTCTTCGGGCCAACGCCGAATGCCGCAGTGATCGAGGTACTGCCCAAGGACAAGGCCCCGATCACCGTGGCATTTCTGGCCAAGACGGGCGAGCAGGCGCGGTTCACCATCTCGAATGGCAGCACCGCGCAGGCCTCGGCCGATGCAGCGGAATGGGCCAAGATGGTCGGAATCCTGCGCAAGGGCGGAGAATTCGCCGTGGTCTCTGCCCATGACAGCCTCAGCTTCGAGACCGCACCATTGCCCGAGCTCGCCTGCGAGTGACCTTGGGCATATGCAAAACCTGATCCGCATCTTTGATCTCTAGCCAGCCCGGCGCGCCCTGATCAGGCGCGCCACGATGGCTGTGAAACAGGCCCCTACGACCGTCGCACGTGGCAGCGCGCACCAGGGGTCTGCTGCCGCGCGGTGCATGGCCTGAAGGGCTTCGGGGCGGACATAGACTGTCATCGGATTGCCGAAAACCTTGACGTCTTCCGTCAACCGCTCGAGGCCCGCCGCCTCCTCTGTCAGGCCAAGGATATCGGCCTCCCCGGTCAAGGCTCGCAGGGTCTTGCGGCCCTCCCGCGCCAAGGCGCCGAGGACGTACTCCATGGTGACGCCGTCCCGCCCGGCAATCACAGCGAGGTCCGGTTGGAATGTCGGTGGTACGCGGTAGAGCAGAACCAGCTTCACCTTGGCGCCCTTCGCCGCATCCACCTCTGCCTTCTGGTCTGAACGCGAGACCTCAGCATCCCCTTCCCTCTTTCCGGGCACTCCTGCCCTGTCCGCCAGTCCAACGGTTGCAACTGAACTGGGACGACCAAAGACATCAGCTTCTGTTTTGACCTCATCGCGCCGCTCGGCCAAAAGGCGCGATTGCGCTTCACGGGATGAACGCAGCCGGGCGACCGCGTTCTGTTGCCCAGGTTCCTCGGCTGCTGGGGACGGGGCGATACGGGGAGGCATGCGGAAACGGCTCAATCTGGTATTACCTCGTCAACAGCGGCGAGGATCAACCGCGCAACCTCGAGCTGGCGGGTGATTGCATCCGCGACCAGTCTGCCACCCGGCGCGCGGGCATTGGCGGTTGCTGCTGGTCCAAGGGGGCCGTGAAAGCCCAGCTGCTCCAGGATCTTCGAATGCGGCACAATCACGTCGAGATGGTCGAGACGCAGGATTTCCAACAGGACGTCCTGATCGCGCTTGGGCAGAAGACCGAGACCCCCTTCCCGCGTGGCGGCATCGATGATCTTCGGCCCCGCATCCATTACCAGCACCCGCACTGCGGGGAAGCGCTCGCCCTCGGCGATGGAAGCGCGCAGATCGTCCATCCAGAGGACGGCGCGATGAGTCATTTCCCATTCTGCGAAGACAGGCCGCGCCGGGATCAGCACCAGGTCGGAGATCAGGCAGAAATCTTCGGTGTCGGTATGGGTTCCTGGCCGGGTGTCGATGATGACAAGATCGACGCCGCGCGCCTCTTCAGCATCAAGGAGCGCCAGAAACCTTTCCACGCTTGCGGGGGGTGATTGGATGGACAGGGCGTTGGGCCAGGCCGGCTTCTTGACGGTCTCCCAAGCCGCCAGTTCGAAACTGTCGCGCCAGCGGCCGAGTTGGGCGTTCACATCGCCATCAATCAGCGTGACGCGCCGTCCGGCATCGAGCGCCGCCGAGGCCAGAAGCATGGCCGTGGTGGTCTTCCCACTGCCACCTTTGGTCTGTACGATCGTAATGACCTGCGTCATCTGGCACCTCGCGGTTGGTCCATGTGACTGGACAGGCGTCTTTGGGCCTTGCCGCTCACAGTGCTCAAACGGCAAAGACAGGTGTGAGCGCCTTTGGCGTACCGTCAGCGCATAGGGCGGGTGTCTAGGTGCCGTTCGATGCCATCGTCAAAAGAGATGTGGGCCAAGCCAGGCTATTTACCCGATATGGTAATGGCACTGGCCATCTTCGCTATCTGGCCGCACCGGTTTTGTGACCTGAAGACAGTGTAATGGTCACGCGCTGCAGTGGGGGATCGCTGCGGTTGTCTGCCTTCTCGACGGCCGGCACGGAGAATGAGCCGCAAGCCGACCGGTTTGACCACCAGCCAAACTGCCTGCCTACCCGTAAGCATCGCTGACTGCACGGCAAGAAGCCAGGCAGCGTTTCTGCAGGACTGGCCGCTTGCATGTTTGCCAACGTACCTGCGAGCCTGTTCGCATGTGATGGCCGAAGAGGAACATTTCAGGAGTTGGACCGTGCATTCGCGCGGCATGTCGCAAGCTCTGCGATTTGATTGGATTGCTTACAAGACCCCGACGCTGGGTACCTTTCCCACCTTCCCTCATCCCGGAACTATCCCGCCGTCAGCTTTCTGCAGTCACGTCAGGAAACTGGCTCGTTGCGATCAGAGGAAGGTGTAAAGCTCAACAATATCAATGTGAACCTAGCGCGGTCCGCCAGAAGTGGAGGCCTTGTGGCCGGGCGCAGGGCGGTCCGTCGGCGGGCAAGCCGCCGACCCCTGACGCCATATGGAGTCCTCACCGGCTGTCCGGTTTCCGCAGCCATGCTCCTCTTCGGAGGAGCGGAAACCGACCGGTGAGGACGGTTGGCTGGAACGGTGACCTGTGGTACATGGGCGTGGTGAGTTGATAGTATCTTAATGATGTCATGAGTAGTTCTACGATATCCGATGACGACCGCGACCGGATCCGCGCCCGTCTCGCCGCTGGCGAGACCGTCGGGACCGTGGCTCGCGCGCTTGGGCGGCACCGCCAGACGGTGTCACGGGGGAAGGAGGATCTGGACCGCCAGGACGGAACACGACTGGCCGTTAAGCTGAACTTCCGGGTGACCGAGGCCGAACATGCACATTTGCTCATAGCCCTCCGGTCAACCGACCTGACGGTTTCCGAGGCAATCAGGCATCTTGTCAGGCAGGCAAGCAGCCTTCTTGCCCTGCAGTCACCGGAGATCGAAGCGATTGCCGCTGCACGACGCGATCTCGCGGCGGTTGGCAACAACCTCAACCAGCTGGCGCGGCTCGGGGCCGTGGGCCGATTGCACTGGAAGGCTGGGGACGCAGCCCTTGTCCGCAAAGTTGCGGCTCGGGTCGACGATCTGGTGGACGAAGTGGTGCATCTGATCGCCGAGGCGCAAGGACGTGCCGGCTTTGATCCCGCAGTTGCTCAGAAGAAGGCGGCAGCCAAATGAGCCGCACGAGCGTCGAAGATCTGGTTCTGGGCCATGTGCTGGACGGCAAGCGCAGGGGTCGGTCGGGTGGTGGCGGGGTCGAGGATCGCCTTGGATCGCCAAAGGAGCGGCGGTCACGGGCGCTTCTGCGCAATGCCGCCGCCCCGCGCAGTTGGCAGTCCGTCGTCAAGCGTATCGTGGGTGGCAGCACCCGCACGCCGCAAGAGTTGAAACGGCTTCTGGACTATGTCGCGCGGGAAGAAGGTGTGCAGAGCACCTGGTGCAATCTTGCGGGTTATGACCGCGATTTCGATCCAGAGCGGACCGGCCGGATTGCCGAAGTTTGGTCGTCGACCTGGACCGGCGCGCCGAAGCGCGGCCATACTGACCACATCATCCTGAGCTTTCCGCGCGGCGTGGACGCTGATCGGGCGGAGGCTGTCGCCAGGGACTGGGGTCAGGCAGTCTTTGGGTCGGGCGAGTATGGCGATGTCTGGCGCTATGTCGCGGCGCTGCACAAGGACACCGATCATCTGCACGCGCATTTCGTGGTGGACAAGCACGGCATCGAACAGGGCCGGTTCATGTCGATCTGCCGCCATGCTGCGCTGAACTTCGATGTGATGCGTGAACTACATGCCGAGATTTCTCAGGAGCACGGGCTGAACATCGTCGCCTCAACGCGATTGTCGCGCGGCCTGATCGAGAACGCCCCGCGAGAGACCGAGATGCGCGCCGCCCATGCGTCCGGCAAGACCACACCACCTCCCCCACCGCCGATGTCGGATGGGGAGCGGGCGCGCAGGCTAGATGCCTTGCAAGAATTTGCCCGTGACTATGACGAGCTGGGCCAGATCGCGGGCCTCGCCGCGGCCTCAGGTGCTGAGCCAAGCGCCACAAGTTTCATGACCCGCCTTGCCGCAGCGCTTGGCGCGTCCGCTTCCGCATTAAGACAAGGAATTCCCCAGATGCCCGATGCCACCCTTCACGCCGAGGGCGACGCTGCGGCCCGGATCGAAGCGGCACGGGCCGAGATGATAGCCTCTGCCACCGAGGCTTGGGAGGCGATCCGCGCGATGGAGCCCTCGGCCGAGCGGGTCGAGCTGGAGCGCAGCTTTGCCGAGCAGGCGCGCGCCTCGCTGAAACTCGCCCCCGATAGCCTGCTTCTGGCGGAACACGCCCGCGCGGCCGAGCGCAGCGACGATCCCTATCACAACCCGACTCTCGCCTCTCTGGCAAGGTTGGATCAGGGCGTGACCGACGGCATCTCGCTCGATGCAGGTTTGCGCGCCACGCTGGCGCATGTTCGCGATGAGATCGGGGAACGACTGACTGCGCTGTTCTCTATCCGGGAAGACGAGCTGCGCACCGCAGGGACCTCGGTCGAAGAAATGGTCGCCCGCTTCAGCTTGGCCGAACGCAGCGAAGGCCAGCGGGCGAGTTGGATCGCCGAACAGCCGAACACGATGCAGAAGGTGTTCTGGATGGAAACGGAGCGTGCGCTCGGTCAGGAGGTCGATGCTGCGATCAAGGGGCTCGATCTGGCCCCTGCCCTTTCCGAAGCCCTGGCGAAGGATCAGCTCCTCTCCGCCGATCGACATCTGCGGCTCTCAGAAGTGCCGGCGCTGGAGGCCATCGTCGACCGCATGCAAGAGAGCTTGCGGCCGGAAGATCTGGACCGCGTGCGATCCGGCGATCTCGGCCCCCTCGCAGAGGCGGTCCGCGATCCTGCGCTCAGGGCCGCCGTGGCGCATGAGCTGAAGAACGAGGGCGATCTCAGCCAGACCAGCTCGGCTGGGCATTGGGCCGATCTGGCACGTAGCCAGTCTAGGGCGGCCGAGCTCGGTCAGCGCGATCGGACCGTCGAGCGCGATCACGGCCACGAACTCTAAGGACAGCACATGCTTTCGAACCTTGAATCCGCATGGCGGTATCCGCTCGCTGTTGTCTTGGGTCTGGTGACGGGCCTCTACATCGGCGGCATGTTGGCCACGATCTACGTCATCGTGGCCTTCCGGGAGAACCTAGACACGCTCAGCCCCTTGGGCCTCTGGTTCGTTCGCTACCCTTGGTCTGACCTTGAAACCCGGCCAACAACCTTGCAGGGCGCGCTGATCATCACAGGTGCCGTGACGTTTGCCCTCACTCTGGTCGGACTGGCCGGTGTCCATCGCGGGCGGCTCAACCAGTATGATGACGCACATTTCCAGACCAGGCGCGAGCTGAAGCGCAACAAGATGATCGGCAGCTTTGAGCAGAACGGCTTCATCTTCGGCAAGCTCGGCTCCCCGAAATCCGACGCCCCCTTCGTCATGGCCCCACCCGACCGCTTCCCCCATGCGATCATGATCGCGCCTACGGGCCGCGGCAAAGGCGTGGGCTTCGTCATCCCGAACCTTCTGCATTTCACGGGATCGGGCATCATCCTGGACGTGAAGGGTGAGAATTTCGCCAAAACCGCGATCCACCGGCAGCATGGGCTTAACAACGCAATCTGGTATTTCTCGCCCTTCGATGACGAGCGCGGCTCGCACCGCTTCAACCCCCTCGCCCGCATCGCCGCCCTGCCCTCGGCCGAGCGCCAATATACTGCGCTAAACTCAATGGCCGATCTCTTCCTCATCCCGGAAGGCGAAAGCGCGCAGAGCTTCTTCAACGCAGGCAAGCGGCTCTTCATCGCCTCCTGCCTCTACGCCATCGAAAAGCGTCGCCCTACGCTTGGCTATGCCGGCGAGCTTATGGCTGGCGGCGGTGACAAGAAGAAGACCTATACCACCATTGCCGAGGACACGCAGATCCCGATCGTCTCCCGCACCTTCCTCGAAATGGCCGACGTCCCCGAGAAGACCCTCGGCGCTTATGTCTCGGTGATCCAGGGTTCGGGCCTCGAGCTCTGGAACGACCCGGCTGTCGACCGCGTCACATCGGCCAGCGACTTCGACTTCTCGACGTTCCGGGCCAAGCCCCAGAGCCTCTACATCGTCGTCCAGCCCGAGCACCTGAAAACCCTCGCCCCTCTGGTGCGGCTTCTCTTCGCGGATGCCATCGCCTCGCTTCAACGCAAAGAGCCGGGGCCGGACGAGCCGCATGCGGTGATGTTCCTGATGGACGAGTTCGACCAGCTCGGGCGGCAGCCTCTTGTGTTGTCCTCGATCAAGACGATCCGAAGCTTCGGCGGGCGGTTCTTTATCATCTCGCAGACCATTCCGGGTCTGGACGACATCTATGGAGAGACCGGGCGGCGGTCGCTGCAGGGTGGCGCCGGGGTGCAGATCTACATGACGCCGCAGGATGATCGGACGGCGGATGTGCTTTCCAATGCCCTCGGGCGGTCGACCGTCACCGCCGTGACTGAAAGCCAGTCGCGCATACGGGCGCTGGAAGACAGCGCCAATGTCAGCCGACGGTCCGAGGAGCGGTCGCTGATTTCGGCGAATGAATTGCTGCGGTTTCCGCTGGATCAGGTGTTGGTGCTGCCCGAGGGGCAGTATCCGATCCGGGCACGGCATGTGCGGTACTATGCGGATCGGCACTTCGGGCCGATTGAGCGGGCGAGGAAGGGCAAAAATCTATCCGAGCTTGAGATCAAAGCTCAGGAAGCAGTCAGGCCAGAAGTCGTTCGTATGACAGGCTTCACGCAAGACTTCGAGTTGGGCAGATCATTGGCAGAAGCAACAAGTTCTTTCGTCGGCCTTTCACGGAGTGCGAAAGCACACTCGGAGGTTGGCCCAAGGACATGAGTCTTTCTCCCGATATCTCGCGCACTGATCCAACCAGTTTGGGATGACGGTGGGGTACGATCTGTCGAAGAAAGTTCTTGCTTACAACCTTTGGGAGATGTGAGTATTGGGTGTGGCTTTGCCGTTTCT